>Ga0207868_1002090_pt1 | contig 12318 bp, 14 predicted proteins | sample Passage237B_FD_187370 | JGI IMG/M metagenome (GOLD analysis project Ga0207868, IMG submission 187370) | Cellulose adapted compost microbial communities from Newby Island Compost Facility, Milpitas, CA, USA - Passage2 37B (SPAdes) (version 3) ... | reverse complement strand
ACGGCCGCCGTCCGATTCGACCGGTGCGGCCGACTGTTACATAGCGAGTTCCTGCTCGGTTTCGTGACGCCGGGCACGGCTCGATCTTTGCCCTGAAATGCCACGTCAGACCCGGTTTCTACATCATCTCGGGCGGTTTCGGTGCCTGCGACTTCTGTCACGAATGCGACGGAGATGTTGCAATCGCGTTACCGAGCGTTGCACGATGGCTCCCGTCATCCCCGTCGGCCGTCGTGTGGCGCATGCCCGTTCCCGTGGAGCGCCCGGTCAGCGACCGCCCCGTGCCCAGCCCGTCGAGGCGGCACTTTCGGACGGGACCCCCGAACAGGAGCCCCTGATTCTTGCGTACCACCTGCACCGCCACCCCCACCGATCGTGAAGCGCCCCACCAGCGCGTCGGGTCCCCGACCCGGCTCCGCCTGGGGATCGCCGCAGCCGCCGTCGGCGCCGTGGCGATCCTGAGCACGGCGTGCCAGCCGGCGGCGACCCCGCAGCAGGCGGTGCAGCGGCACTGGGGGAGCCTCACGCCGTGCGCCAACCGCATCGTGCAGCGCGAGTCCCGCTGGAACCCCGGCGCGGTGAGCCCCGGCGGCGGCAACATCGGCCTCTTCCAGCTGAACTCGTACCACAAGACCTGGATCCGCAACGAGCTCGGCTACAGCTGGAACGACCTGAAGAACGCGTCGAAGAACGCCCACGCCGCCAAGGTCCTCTACAACAAGGCCGTGAGCCAGTACGGCGACGGCTGGCAGCCCTGGCGCCTGTCGGGCCGTGCGATCCGCGGCGGTGGCTGCCCGGCCTGACCCGGCCGCTCCCCGCCCTCCCTCTCCCCCCGAACCCGAGGACCCGCCCACCCGGGCGGGTCCTCGTCGTTTTCCGCCGCCCCGACCCCGGGCTCCCCTGGTGGCACGGCCCGCCGGGGTCGACCAACATGCGGGCACGATCCCTGACGACCCGTCAGCTCAGCGAGGAGCCCCATGTCCGCCGACCCCGTCCTCATCGCCGACCGCGCCCGCGTCCGCACCGTCACGCTCAACCGGCCCGAGGCGCTGAACGCCTGCAACGAGGCGCTCTACGACGCGCTGGCCGAGGCGCTGCTCGCCGCCGCGACCGATCCGGGCGTGGCCGTGGTGCTGCTCACCGGGGCGGGCCGGGCGTTCTGCGCGGGCACCGACCTGGTGGAGATGGGCGCCCGGGTCCTCGACCCCGACGGCTTCGTGGCGGGCGAGCACGGCTTCCTCGGCATGCTCGACGCGCTGGTCGACTTCCCGAAGCCGCTCGTGGTGGCGGTCAACGGCCTGGGCCTCGGCATCGGCACCACGATCCTCGGCTACGCGGACCTGGCGTTCATGGCCAGCACCGCGAAGCTGAAGTGCCCGTTCACGAGCCTGGCGGTGGCGCCGGAGGCGGCGTCGAGCCTGCTGTTCCCCCGCCTCGTCGGCCACCAGGCGGCCACGTGGCTGCTGCTGTCGAGCGAGTGGGTGAGCGCGGCGGAGGCGAAGGAGGTGGGCCTCGTGTGGAAGGTGACCGAGCCCGACGACCTGCTCGCCGAGGCGCACCGCCACGCCGAGGTGCTGGCGGCGAAGCCGATCTCCAGCCTGGTGGCCTGCAAGTCCACGATGGTGGCCCCGCTCAAGGCGGAGATCGCCGCCGCCCGCGAGCGCGAGAACCGGTGCTTCGTGGAGCTGCTGGGCGGCCCGGCGAACGCCGAGGCGCTGGCCGCGTTCGCCGAGGGCCGCGACCCCGACTTCACCAGCCTCCCACCCGGCTGGTGACCCGCCGACCCCGCTCAGTCCTCGGGGCAGCGGCGGGAGACGGCGCCGGCCAGCGCCTCGACCACGGCGAGGTCGATGTCGGGGTAGAGGCTGGGTTCGAGGCCCTCGGTCTCCAGGACGAGCCAGCGACCCTCGTCGTCCTGGAGGAGGTCGACGCGCAGGTAGACGAGGCCGCCGCCGGTGAGGCGGTCGGCTGCCGCGTAGGCGCGGCGGGCGGCGTCGACCGCGGCCGGGTCGGGGTCGTCCTCCACGAGGTACTTGCCGCCCCACTGGGGGTGGACGCGGAAGTCGTCGCCGTCGGGCAGCTTGCGGAAGACCCGGATCGGCTCGCCGTCCACGAGGAACACCGACCGCTCCCCCTCCTGCACGCGGGGCAGGTAGGGGTTGAGGATCGAGTCGACGTCTGCGACCACCGACGTGCCGGCCTCGATGATCCGGGCGCCCACGCCGCCGACGCCGACCCGCGGCTTGAGCACGCGGCGCGACGCCGAGGGCGCGATGGTGGTGCCGGCGGCGACCGGTTCGACCGCCACGATGGCGACGCCCTCGGCAGCGAGGTCGAGCAGGTAGTCCTTGCGGAGGTTCCAGCGCAGGAACGGGATCGGGTTGATGACCGCGATGGCGGCCTCGTCCAGCGCGTCGAGCCATCGCTCGAACTCGGCGAGGTGCTCGGGGTAGTCCCAGGTGGTGCGGACGAGGACGAGGTCGGCGTCGAGCCAGGCGTCGATGCCGGTGTGCCACGGGTGCAGGTCGGGACGGAGGCCCCGATCGGCGAGCGCGTCGGCGGTGGCCCGGTTCTCGTCGTGGAACTCGGCGTAGTCCGAGCGCAATGTGGTGGCGACCATCAGTCGCGCCATCTCGGCCTCCCTCTATCCGACGGGTCCGATGCTAGGGCTGGCGAGCGCCACGACCCGAACGCGTGCTCGGGATTCCCCGCCACCAGCCCCGACGCGTCGACCCGTCGCACCTCCCGCCCGCGCCCCGCCGATCTCGCCACGACCCGACCGGACACGAGCCGGCTCGAGCGAGCCGCGCCCGCCGGCGCCGGGCTGAAGGGCTGCGGGCCTTCGCCGCCTGGTCTGCGTCGGGTGTGACCCGTCGTGGGCGGTCCCGCCCGGGTCCCCGCGGTCGGGCCGGCAGGGTCAGCCGGGGAGGAAGCTGAGCCGGACGGTGCGGTGGGGGTTGTCGCCGTTGGTGTCCACGAGGACGATGCTCTGCCAGGTGCCGAGCGCCGGCTCGCCGTCGAGGACGGGGAGGGTCATCGAGGGGCTGATGAACGCGGGTAGCACGTGGTCGCGCCCGTGGCCGCGGGAGCCGTGGCGGTGGGTGTAGCGGTCGTCGCGGGGCAGGAGCGCTTCGAGGGTGGCGGCGAGGTCGAGGTCGCTGCCGGCGCCGGTCTCGATGATGGCGAGCCCGGCCGTGGCGTGCGGTGCGAAGACGTTCACGAGGCCGTCGCCGCGGGCCACGCAGAACCGGGCCACCTCGGCGGTGAGGTCGGTGACGACCCGGTCCCCGTTGTGGATGTTGAGCTCGGCGGAGTCCATGCGCGGCAACGCTAGGACCGAACCCACCGTCCCGCCCGGCGGTCCGTGCTCAGACGGGGGCGTAGGAGCCGAAGGACCAGAGGTTGCCCTCCTGGTCGCGCACGCCGGCGCCTCGGCCGCCGTAGTCCTCGTCCTGGGGCTCGCGGATGCTCACGGCACCGGCGGCCAGGGCCCGTTCGTAGACGGCGTCGGGGTCGTCGGTGACGAGGTAGGTGCCGGCGGTGCCGGGGGTCATCTCCCAGTCGGTGCCGGGCCGGTGGCTGCCGAGCATGACGCCACCGCCCTGGGGCCAGACGAGCTGGGCGTGCTCGACGATGTTCGGATCGGCATCGTTGCGGTAGATCCCGTGCTCGGTGAAGCCGATGGCGGTGAGGAAGGCGATCATGGCGTCCGCGTCCTCGCAGCGAAGGGTCTGCCAGAGTCCGATGGTCATGGCGGGTGCTCCTGGTTCGTGGGTCGGGTGGGTGACGCCCTCAGTGTCGGTCGAGCGCGGCGCCGAGCGCTTGAAGGTTCGGGAACTCCTCGGCAAGCCAGGCGGTGGGGGTGCAACCGGCGAGGTCCTGCCACTCACGGGTGAGGTGGGCGTGATCCGCGTAGCCGGTGCGGGCGGCGATCGCCGCGAGCGTGGGCCACCGGCTCCGGTCGCCACCGCGGTCGGCCCGGGCGGCTCGGTCCCCGCTTCCCCGGCTGCCGCGGTGGTCGGCCCGGTCGCTGCGGCGCTCGGCCGCGGACGACCCGGTCGCCCTGGGCTCGGCCGGTGCGGCGTCGTTCGCCGCCGCCGCTGCTGCTGCTGCCGCCGCCGCCGTCCGCGGGGACGGGACCGACTCGTTCGTGGCTGCCGCCGCGGCCGTCGGGGGCGGGGTGGTGCGGATGCGCCGTCGCAGGAGGTCCTGGCTGCGCTCGAAGCGGGCGAGGCGGGCGTACTGCTTGGGGCTGACGCCGGTCTCGTCCCGGACGAGGGTGGCGAGGCGGCGCCGGCTGAAGCCGACCTCGGCGGCGACGTCGGTGACGCTGGCGCCGGTGGTGAGGCCACGGAGGGCCCGGCCGACCTCGGCTCGGAGGGGCGCGGCGTCGCACCGGCGGGCCTCGTCGGCCAGCAGCCGGGCGGCGAGCGTGGCGGGGTCGACGCCCGGGGGCGGGTCGTTCACCGCCTCGGCGAGGTGGCGGAGGGCGGGGGCGACGTCGCCGAGGTCGAGGAGCGCGCCGTGGAGGGCGGCGGCGGGTACCCCGAGCAGCGACCGGGCGCCGCCGACGGTGAGGTCGACCTGCACGCCGGCCTGCCGGGCGCCGTGGATGATCTGCGCCGGTCCGAGGTGGAGGCCGCTGAGGAGGGCCCAGCTCGTCGTGGGCGTCGGGCTGCCGGGCCAGCGCACGACGATCGGCTCGTCGATCGCGAGGATGAGCGTGAGGTCGGTGGAGGGCAGGCCGCGGTGCACGCCCGGTTCCCCGACGAGGTCGTAGCCGACGACGCGGGACACGCCGGGTGGGCGCAGCGCCGCCCCCGCCGTGCCGGTCGTTCCCATGCCCGAGACGCTACGCCGCCCGACCCCACCGCCGTCGACGGGCCGCCGGCCATCGCCGGGCATCGTCCGACCGCGGTCGTCGCCGGCCATCGTGGTCCGTCGCCGGCTCTCGTCGCCGTCATCCGCCTACGGGCATCGGCAGGGCACCGCCGGTCCGGCCGTCACCGGCGGACGGCGACCGGGGTTGGCACCTCGTCTCGGGGACGGGCTGCCGACCCCTCGCCGCGGCGGCAGCTCGTTGGCTCCGGCGGGAGGGCGCCGACTAGGGTGTCCCGGCACCCGAACTGCGCTTGTAGCTCAATTGGAGAGAGCATCTGACTACGGATCAGAAGGTTGGGGGTTCGAGTCCCTCCAAGCGCGCCAGCTGAACACGCAGGTCAGAGGCGGTCCCCGGTTCCGGAGGCCGCCTCTTGCGCGTCCGGGATCGGACCGACTTCTAACGGACCCGTTGGGACAGGCCGCCGAAAGACAGGATTGGGCGGTCCAGGACGGCGTGAACTCGGTTGGCGACGGCCTGGCTCACCAGCCTGGCGACCAGGGGTCAGCCTCGGGGCGGAGCTGGTCATGGGCCAGCAACCAGCTCGTTCCGGCAGCGTCAGTGAAGTGGACGTGCACCTGTCCGACGACGTAACCGTGCCCTCCCCAACCAGGGCAGTGGGTCATCGGCCAGGCGAAGCCGGAATGAGGGTCAATCTGGTGGGTCACCTTGAGCGGGGAGTGGCCGACCTCCGCAGACACCGCCCGACCCCCCGCCGCCGATCTCGACGAGGTCGCCGACGCCGTGGACGAGCTGCTCGACCGGTCCGTCGGCGCCGAGGAGTACGTCATCCGGGCCGCGGCCGAGGGGAGCGAACCCGACGCGCTCATCGACCTCTCCCAGATCGACTTCGACGCCCTCGCGGCCCGGTTCACCGGTCGCAAGCGAACCGAGACCGACCGGCTCGCTGCGTTGCTCAAGCAGCGGGCCGTCGCTGCGGCGACCCGCAACCCGACCCGCTTCGACCTGGTCGAGCGGATCGAGGAGCTGATCGCCGAGTACAACGCCGGTAGCCTCAACATCGACGAGTACCTGCGGCGCCTCATCGAGCTGTCCCAGTCGCTCACCGAGGAGGAGCAGCGATCCGTCAGCGAGGGGCTTACCGAGGAGGAGCTGGCGATCTTCGATCTGCTCACCAAGCCCGAGCCCGTGCTCACCGACGCCGACCGCGAGGTCGTGAAGGCGAGCGCCAAGCGCCTGCTCGTCCACCTGCACGACAAGCTCGTCCTCGACTGGCGCCGCAAGGCGGCGACCGCCGCTGATGTGCGGTCGTCGATCCGTCGCCTCCTCGACGCCGACCTGCCCGCCGACCCGTATCCGCCCGAGGTGTTCGACGCCAAGGTCCAAGCCGTCTTCGACCACGTCGCCACCGCGTACGGCGACGACGGCCACAGCGTCTATGACGGCACCGCGGTCGAGGCTGTCCCGGCCGTGGCTACGTCCTCGATGTCGGCCTTCGTCCGCGGCGGCGTTGACCTAGCGATGTTCACCGACGAAGTGGTCGAGCAGCTCCGTCACGATGCTGAGTTCGTAGCCATCGTGGCCGAGAAGTTCGGCATTGCCGGCAGCCCCGAGCTGCGGACGATCGAGGAGCTGATCGACAACGACGAGGACTACGCCGTCGAGTTCAAGTCCACCGCCCGCTGGGACCTCCGCGAGAGCCAGCCGAGCAAGGCGATGGAGGACGCCATCGTCAAGACCGTCGCCGGCTTCTTGAACACCGACGGCGGCACCTTGTTGATCGGCATCGGGCCCGATCGTTCAGTCGTCGGCCTGGCCCACGACTACGAGCGGGTGAAGCCCAAGAACGGCGACGGCTTCGTCAACTGGCTGACCACGCACCTCATCAACGCCCTCGGCCACACATCCGTCACGCGGACCCGGGCCCGCATCGTCGTGCACGCCAACACCGAGATCTGCCGCGTCGACGTGGCCGCCTCACCCACGCCGGTCTGGGCCAGGACCAGCAAGGAGGAGCAGGTCTTCTTCGTCCGCCTCAACAACTCGACCAGGGCACTTCCCGAGGCTGAGGTCGATCCGTACTGCTCCGAGCACTGGTCAACACCATGACGACACCCCGCTGCGGCCTGCTCTTCCACTTCACGCACGTGGACAACCTGCCCGCGATCCTCGAGGCAGGCGCGCTGTTGAGCGACTCGGTAGTCGAAGCACACGGGCTCCTGGCGAACGAAGCCGGCGATCCCGAGATCAAGGAGCGCCGACGTCGTCAGCCGGTCACGTGCCCTCCCGGTGGGGTGGTCGCGGACTACGTGCCGTTCTACTTCGCGGCTCGTTCGCCGATGATGTACAAGCTCTACGCCGGCGGGGTTCCGAGCTTCACCGGCGACCACCGCAACCTCGTGTACTTCGTCAGCGATGTCGGCCACATGGTCGGTGCGGGCGTTCCGTTCGCCATCAGCGATAGGAACGCCGCCAAGGCGCTCGCAGACTTCACCAACGACCCCAACGTCCTTGGCGACCTCGCGATGGAAGCCCCCCGTTCGGACTTCGTCGACTGGCCACTGATGCGGGCGACGATGTGGAACAACACCCTGGCCGACGGTGAGCGCATGGAGCGGCGGATGGCCGAGTTCCTCGTACATGGTGAGGTGCCGTTCAAGCTCGTGAGACGGGTGGCCGTGCGATCGGAAGCACACAAGGCTAGAGTCGAACGCTTGTTCGGCTCAGCTGGTGTCGGCATGACGCTCATGGTCAAGCCTGACTGGTACTACTCGTAGGATCGGAGTTGAGATGATCCAGGAAGCGCACGGGAACCTGCTCGACGCCGAGGCTGACGCTCTGGTCAACACCGTGAACACGGTGGGTGTGATGGGCAAGGGCATCGCCTTGCAGTTCAAACGGGCCTTCCCCGAGAACTACAAGGCGTACAAGCGCGCCTGCGACCAGGGAGCTGTGCAGCTCGGTCGGATGTTCATCTGGGACGCCGGTGCGCTGGTCAGCGAAGGGCCGCGCTTCATCATCAACTTCCCGACGAAGGGGCATTGGAGGTCCAAGTCCAAGGTTGCCGACATCCGGACTGGGCTCGAGGATCTCGTCGCGCAACTGCGCGACCTGCCGGTGAAGTCCGTGGCCGTGCCACCGCTCGGATGCGGCCACGGAGGCCTGCGCTGGTCCGAGGTGAGGCCGCTCATCGAGGAGGCGTTCGGGCAACTCCCCGACGTCGAGGTCATGCTGTTCCCGCCCGAGGGTGCTCCAGCCGCCAACGATCAACCTGTTCGTACCGATCGACCCAGGATGACCTTCGGCCGTGCGGCCGTGGTTGCGGTCATGGAGCGCTACTTGCCCTTCGCTGTCGAGGTCACGACCGTCGACATTCAGAAGCTGATGTACTTCATGCAGGAAGCCGGGGAGCCGCTCAAGCTCGACTTCCAGAAGGGGCGTTATGGCCCCTACGCCGACAATCTTCGCCACGTACTTCAGGGGATGGAGGGCCACTACATCCGCGGTACGGGAGATGGCTCGGCAAAGGCGCTGGATCTGATCCCGTTCGAGATCCTCGGCGGCGCGTCCGACGAGGCGGCCGCTGTTCTCGACGCGCGGGCTGACTCCACCGCCCACCTCGAGAACGTTGCTCAGCTCATCGAGGGATTCGAGTCGACCTACGGACTCGAGCTCCTCGCGACCGTGCACTGGGCGTCGCTACGAGACGACGACGGCAACCGCTCGGCTGAGCCACTGACCCTCGATGCGGCCGAGCAGGTCGTTGGGTCGTGGAACCGTCGCAAGGAGCGCCTGTTCACGCCCCAGCACATCGCCAAGGCGTACGAGCGACTCCAGCAGCAGGGCTGGCTAGACCGATCGGGTGGTGTCGGGATGTTCGCCGCGGCTACGTCGGGTCGATGAGGTTGAGGTTGGCGAGGCGATAACCCATCGCCTGAGTGCTCACCTCGTACTCGGAGGCCAGCTGCCGCACCAGGACGTCCGTCGACCTGCGGGCGGATGCCTGGATCAACTCTCGAAAGCGCTCCCGCAGCGCCGCGGCGGGCATCAGTAGCTCGGCGGCGAACGCGTTCGCCTCTATCTCGCGTTTGTCGACGCCCATCGCGGCGACCCCGTCGCGGTAGAGCACCTCAATCGGCTTGTCCACGACGGCATCGCCCGACGCTGGCGGTTTGGGCGGCAGATGAAGAAGGGCGTGACCGATCTCATGGGCGATGCTGAAGCGTTGGCGTGTGGTCGAGTGCGCGTCATTGATGCCGATCATCCTGCGGCCTTCCGAGGTTCGGATGATGACGGCCGAGGTGTCCCGGGGAAGGTCCTGGAACACGACGTTGAGACCGCATTGGCGCGCGATGGCCTCGACGTCGATTGGAGCGTCGGTGGTGCCCGCATCGGCAAGTACCTGCTCCGCCCGTCGAACAGCAGCTCTAGTTGTCACTCCGCGCCCCTCTGTCTTCTAGGTCCTTCATCACACGTCGAATGAGTCGATTGGAGTCGTCGGTCTCCGGGCCGATCGCGATCGCAGGCGTCTCGGCCATCTCGGCAGTGTCCGGCAACAGCTCACCTGGGCTCGCGCCGAGCGCCTCCGCGAGTCGGTACAAGGTCGCTAGCGCCACGCCCTGACGCCCGGCCTCGATGTTCACGACGGACGTTCGACTGAGCCCTGCACGCCCCGCAAGGCTCTCCTGGCTTAGCCCCCGGCGGGTCCGGAGTCTCCGTAGGTGCTCGCCGAACGCGATGGCGAGGGCTCGCTCCTCCACCCCGCCATCGTGGCGAGTCTCGACCGTGATGTCAAGTCTGCCTTACGTTGGCAGCACCAACGTTAGGTAGGCGCTTGACCTGTTTAGATCACCGCGCGAGCCTTATGCATGCGGCCCGTCACTCGGAGGAGGAGGTGAGGTTCATGGCAGCTCGAAAGGTCACCCGCTCGGCGATCACCGGTCGATTCGTCAAGCCCGCAACGGCGAAGCGGAATCCCCGGACGACCGTCACGCAGACCGTCCGTACCAGCAGGAAGCGGTGAGATCGGTGGGTGCTCGCACCCCACCGACGCATCCCACTACGGGGCGATGACCCCCTGTCACCCAGGAGATGACTATGGGACAAGGAAGCTCACGATCAAGCGTCGGGAAGGGAATTGCCGGAACGGCTGTCGCCGACGGCGCTGTCGCCATCGACTGCACCCTCTCGGGAAGCCTTCCGGGTGTGGGTGAGGCGCAGCCTGGAATCGGGGTCCTCGTGCAAGAGGCAGGGGGGCTCATCGTTGTCGATGGGAGCGGTTTTCACATCGGCACCTGCGATCCGCGTGATGCCCTCGTTCCTCGGCTCAGCGGCTGCATGCGCCAAGGCTTCCGCTACGTCGCCCGGGTCACCGTCGAGCGCGGTGCGGTCCGAATCGATGTCGAGCCGGCACCGTAGGAGCACCTCCCAAGCGGGAGCGACGCTGTGGACCGGCAGCTCTTGCGCGGGCTGTCCCGCGGCCCACGTGTGTCCATCGATAGAGACCAGCGACGCGTGCACCGACCCGGCGTTGTATGACCCAAGCGCGGCGCACCCCACGAAGCTGGCCTTTCCGGCCAGCAGGATGGACTTCGAGTACCCCAACTTCAGATCCGGCGGAGTCGTCGTGGAGGTTGTGCCCCGACCTCGAGCGCGAGTGCTCACACTCAGCGACGGTGTCCACACGGGCACGATCCGGCTCAAGGGGGTCTTGGCGCGACTCCGGACCGGGAAGGGTGCAGGCAGCGATGCCATGGCCGTTCTTCACGGGCACGACCCGAGGCTGTTCGGTCTGCTCGAGCTTCGAGCGCAGCTCGGTCCCCTGCTGATCGAGGCCGGGTTCACCTCCGTGATCTCGCCGTGCTTCTCGACTTGGGAGTCGTACCCGCCTTGGGAGTCCCTTCTCAACCAAGCACTGACGGCTCGTCTCGCCACGGAACTCGCCGAGCACCTGCCCACGATCCCGTCGGTGGGGTGGCGACGGCACGAGGAACTACCTCGGTGGGTCGAGTGGCTCCTCCGCAACCAGCGGAGGTCGTTCGCGCTGCACCCAGCGACGATGCGGACTCAACGCGAGTGGGACTGGTGGATCGAGGGCCTACGCACGATGCGGGCCCTTCTTGCTTCGGATGGCGCCTCGCCTCCGCACCTCTTTGTCAACGGACCCTCCACGGCCCAACGCGTCTCCGAAGTCGTGCGCGTCTGGCATGGCGATGTGACCTTCCTCACCCAGCAGCCGTGGCAGCTCGCATTGCACGGCAAGGTGCTCTCAGAGGATCTCAATGAGGTGCCCGAAGATCGTGACGGCACCGTCCTCGAACGGCTTCGAGTCAGCGCGACGAACTTCGATCACTTCGTGCGGACGGTCGATCCGCGGAAGGCCACGCCGGGCGGGCTGTCTTCTAACGGATCGGTTGGAACGCAAGATGACGGACGGATCCAGGACGTCACCAGAAGTACGTCGCCGACGGCGTATCCCCTGGTAGCGGGGCTGTAGCAGGACGAACGCCCGCGTCCCCAGTGCCTGGTGGAGCACGGCGACGGCCACCTCGGCCCGGAGCGGGCCGCGATGGCCAAGTGGTGGAGCACCGAGCCCCAGTTCCGGGCCTGCGACGTCGGCGTCCAGCTCCACGGCGGCTACGGCTACATGAACGAGTACCCGATCGCCCGGCTCTGGGCCGACTCGCGCATCACCCGCATCTACGGCGGGACCACCGAGATCATGAAGGAGATCATCGGCCGGTCCCTCCCGCTCTGACCTGGCCCTCGCCCGCGGCCGCGGTGCCCGGCGCCCGGTCGCGTCCGACACCCGACGCCCGACGCCCCCGTCCCGTCGCGCACGTGCAGACTGCCTCGGCCGAGCGGTCGATCGACCGGTCGGCCGACCGACCACGTGAGGAGCCCGAGGTGTCCCACACCATCGCCACGCCCAGGACCATCGCCACCCTGGCGATCACCGTCACCCTGGCCCTGACCGGGTGCAGCAAGCACAACGACGAGCGCGGCAAGGGCGACGCCCCCGTCGCCAACAAGCGCGGTGACGACAGCCCCGCGACCGTCGTCAACTTCCCCGACGGGTTCATGAACGTGGCCTTCAAGTGCCTGGGCCCGAACGGCATCTACGCCCACACCCGGGCCGCCTCGCCCGTCGTCATCAAGGACGACCCCAACTGCGAGACGGAGCGAGCCCCCGGCTGAGGCCCGAGCGAGCCGAGCCCAGCACGAGGTCAGACCAGCACAGATCTCGCTTCGTAGGTGGGGCGGATCAGGTCGAACAGCGCGTCGACCTGATCGAGCCTGCGGATCCGGGCGTGGACGTACTTGGGCGTTCGACCCCTCACGATCAGGTTCATCGGATCAGGGGGCAGAGCCTTGGCTCGCACGTAGAGCGGTGAACCGCAGATCGGCACGGGATCTGACAGGATCCAGCGGATGGCGGGCCGTGGGAGCCCGGGCCCGGGGAGGACGAGCGGTGAAGA
>Ga0207868_1002082_pt1 | contig 12359 bp, 9 predicted proteins | sample Passage237B_FD_187370 | JGI IMG/M metagenome (GOLD analysis project Ga0207868, IMG submission 187370) | Cellulose adapted compost microbial communities from Newby Island Compost Facility, Milpitas, CA, USA - Passage2 37B (SPAdes) (version 3) ... | reverse complement strand
GCAAGCTGTTCATCGTCATGGCCGACCGCACCAGCGGCCACGGCAGCTATCCTGCCGGGCGCTTCCTCGACGCCGATGCGCCCGATGCGCACGGCCGCGTGGTGCTGGACTTCAACCGCGCCTACAACCCGCCCTGCGCCTTCACCCTGTTCGCCACCTGCCCGCTGCCACCGCCGCAGAACCGCATCGACCTGGCGGTCACCGCGGGCGAGAAAAACTACGTCGCGCCCGGCCACTGAGCGCCCCGGAAGGATCCGCATGCCCCGACCGTTGCACCGCCTCGCCGCCGCCTTCCTGGCCCTCGCCGCCGCCGTCGCGCCCGCGTACGCCGAGCCGCCGGTGCCGCTGCTGTGGAAGGTTTCCGACGCCGACAACACGGTCTACCTGCTCGGCTCCTTCCACATGCTGCAGGAGGCCGACTACCCGCTCGCGCCCGAGGTGGAGGCCGCCTTCGCCGACGCCGAGGCGCTGGTGTTCGAGCTGTCGCCGGAAGAGGCCACCTCGCCGGCGCTGCCGCTGCAGATGATGCAGGCGGCCCAGCGCAAGCGCCCCGGCAGCCTGCGCGAGGACCTGGGGCCGCAGCTGTGGGCGCGGCTGGAGCGCTACGCCGCCAGCGGCGCGCTGCCGCTGACGGCCGCGCAGCTCGGCCCGTTCGAGCCCTGGTTCATCGGCCTGGCGATCAACCTGGCCGAACTGCAGAAGCAGGGGCTGGACCCGGCGCTGGGCCTGGACCGGCACTTCATGCAGGCCGCCGCGGCCGCCGGCAAGCCCGCGGCAGGGCTGGAGCGGGCCAGCGAGCAGATCGGCGTGCTGGCCGGCATGAGCCTGGACGAGCAGCGGCAGCTGCTGGCCGAGGCGCTGGAACTGGCCGAGGCCGGCCCGGGACGGCCGCGCGAGCTGCACGCGGCCTGGCGCGCGGGCGACGCCGCGGCCCTGTGGGATCGCACCGCCGCGGAGATGAAGCGCGACTACCCGGCGCTTTACGCGCGGGTCAACGTGGCCCGCAACGAGGCCTGGCTGCCGAAGCTGGAACAGCGCCTGGCCGCGCGCGACGACGACGTGCTGGTCGTGGTCGGCAGCCTGCACCTGCTGGGCCCGGACGGCCTGGTGGAGAAGCTGCGCGCCCGGGGTTACAAGGTGGAGCGCATCTGCCGCGCCTGCCGGCGCTGAGCTGCCGCGGGACCGTCGGTCCGCGCGCTCCCTGCGGCATGCGCGGCGGCGACCTCAGGCCGCGGCCGGTTCCATCGCGATGCAGTCCACCGGGCACGCCGGCACGCACAGCTCGCAGCCGGTGCACAGCGGGTCGATCACCACGTGCATGAGCTTGGCCGCGCCGACGATGGCGTCCACCGGACAGGCCTGGATGCACTTGGTGCAGCCGATGCAGTCGGCCTCGATCACCACCGCCACCTGCGGCGGCTTGTGCAGGCCGCGACCGCGGTCGTAGGGCAGCGGCGGCACCCCGAGCACGTGTGCCAGCGCGTACGCGCCTGCGTCGCCGCCGGGCGGGCAATGGTCCGGGCCGGCCTCGCCGCGCGCCATCGCCTCGGCGTAGGGCCGGCAGCCCGGGAAGCCGCACTGGCCGCATTGCGTCTGCGGCAGCAGGCGGTCCAGGCGCTCGGCCAGGTCGAGGGGCGGGGGGGAGGGGATCATGCGCGGGTGGCCAGGCAGCGGCACCGGCCTGCGCCGGCGGCGGCCCATTATCGCCCAGGCGCGGCGGCGCGTGCCGGCTGCGCGCGGGTCAGGCGATGCGGCGACCGCGGTACCAGCGCTCGTGCGCCAGCGCGAGCATGGCCCGGTCCTCGCGGCTGTCGCCGTAGGCGTGGATGCGTTCGTAGCGCGACAGATCGTAGCGCGCGCGGATTTCCTGCGCCTTGTGCGGGCCGATGTCGCGGCCGTGGTAGCGGCCGGTCAGGCGACCGTCGCCGTGTTCGAGCCGGTTGCCGACCAGGGCCAGCCCGTGTTGCTGGCACCACGGTTGCAGGTACAGGTCCAGCGATGCGGATACCAGCACGACCTCATGGCCCTGCGCCTGGTGCCATTCGATCCGCTTCATCATCTCCGGCCGCAGCATCGCCGGCAGCGCATCGCGGGCATACGGTTCGCCGTGCGCGGCGATCTCGGCGACGTCGCGATCCTTGAAGGCCAGCCGGGTGACCCGCTCGCGGATACCGCGCGCGGAGACGATTCCGGCGCGGTAACCCAACAGCCAGGGGCCGACCTTCCACTTCGCCGCCACCATCTGCTCCGGCGTCGCCACCCGGCGCAGGAAGCGCGCGTAGGTGTCGCAGGTGGTGACGGTGTGGTCGAAGTCGAACAGCGCGAGCTGCATCGTTTCCCGGCGGCAGGTCCGGCCGCGCCGGCTCAGCGCACCGGCATGCCCGGCTGTGCGCCTTCGTCGGCGTCCAGCAGCGCCAGCGCGCCGCCGTCGAAGCCGGCCGACAGGATCATGCCCTCGCTGACGCCGAAGCGCATCTTGCGCGGGGCCAGATTGGCGATGAACACCACGTTGCGGCCGACCAGCTTTTCCGGCTCACCGTAGGAGCCGCGGATACCGGAGAAGATCTGGCGCTTGCCCAGTTCGCCGGCGTCCAGCTCGAAGCGCAGCAGCTTGTCGCTGCCTTCGACGAACTCGCAGGCCAATACCTTGCCGATGCGCAGGTCGAGCTTGGCGAAATCGTCGATGGAGATGAACTCGGAACTGCTCTCGGATGCGGCGGTCACGGCGGGTTTCTCTTCCTTTTTCTTTTCCTGCTTCTTTGGCGCGGCGGCCTGTTCCTTCGTCGCGGCCAGGGTGTCCCTCGACCGTTCGATCATGGCGTCGATCAGCTTGGGGTCGATGCGGGTGAACAGCGGCGAATACGGCTGGATGACGTGGCCGTTGTCCAGCGGGTTGTCCAGCGCGTCCCAGCCGGTGAGCGGCGCGGACAGGAAGGCCTCGGCCTCGGCGCAGGTGCGCGGCAGGATCGGCTTCAGCGCGGCGGCGAGCACGCGGAACAGGTTCAGGCCCTGGGTACAGACCGCCTGCAGCTGCGCATCCGCGCCGTCCTGCTTGGCGATGACCCAGGGCTTGGTTTCGTCGATGTACTTGTTGGCTTCGTCGGCCAGCGCCATGGTCTGGCGGATGGCGGCGGCCGGGTCGTTGCGCTCGTAGGCCTCGCGCACGCCTTGCAGCGCGGCGACGAAGCGGCGGTACTGCGCTTCGTCCGGCAGCACGTCGGCCAGCCTGCCCTCGAAGCGCCTGTCGATGAAGCCGGCGCAGCGCGAGGCCAGGTTGACGAACTTGCCCACCAGGTCCGCGTTCACGCGCGCGGTGAAGTCGGCCAGGTTCAGATCGAGATCGTCCACGCCGCCGGAGGACTTGGCGGCGAAGTAGTAGCGCAGCGCTTCCGGCTCCAGGCCGACGTCAAGGTAGGTGCGGGCCATGATGAAGGTGCCGCGCGACTTGGACATCTTCGCCCCGTCCACGGTCAGGTAGCCGTTGACGTGCAGCCGCGTCGGCGCGCGGAAGCCGGCGCCATGCAGCACCGCCGGCCAGAACAGGCCGTGGAAGTTGACGATGTCCTTGCCGATGAAATGGTGCAGTTCCGCGTCCGAGTCCGGCTTCAGGTAGGCGTCGAAATCCTCGCCGCTTTCCTTGCACAGGTTCCTGAAGCTCGACAGGTAGCCGATCGGCGCGTCCAGCCAGACGTAGAAGAACTTGCCGGGCTGGCCGGGGATCTCGAAGCCGAAGTAGGGCGCGTCGCGCGAGATGTCCCAGGCGCGCAGGCCGCCTTCGCTGTCCAGCCATTCCTTCAGCTTGGCCTTGACCCCGGGCACGGCCACGTCGCCGGCCAGCCATTCGCGCAGGAAGGCGTCGAAATGGCCCACTTCGAAAAAGAAATGCTCCGAATCGCGCAGCTCCGGCGTGGCGCCGGACAGCACCGACCTGGGGTCCTTCAATTCGGTCGGCGCGTAGGTGGCGCCGCAGACCTCGCAGTTGTCGCCGTACTGGTCGGCGCTGCCGCAGTTGGGGCAGGCGCCCTTGATGTAGCGGTCCGGCAGGAACATGCCCTTGGCCGGGTCGTAGAACTGGGCCACGCTGCGGCGGGCGATGTGCCCGGCGGCGTCCAGGCGCGCGTAGAACAGCTCGGTCAGCTCGCGGTTGGCCGCGGAGTTGGTCGAATCGTAATGGTCGAAGGCCACGCCGAAGGCGGCGAAATCGCGCTCGTGGCTTTCCTGGATGCTGGCGATGAAGGCTTCCGGGGTAACCCCGGCCTTTTCCGCGGCCAGCATGATCGGCGTGCCGTGGGTGTCGTCGGCGCAGACGTACCAGGTCCTGCCGCCGGCCAGCCGCCGCGCACGTACCCAGATGTCGGCCTGGATGTAGCCGACCAGATGGCCCAGGTGCAGCGGGCCGTTGGCGTAGGGCAGGGCGTTGGTGACGAGCGCGGGGCGAGGCATGGGGCAGCGGGACGCAGAGGGCCGGGGATTATCGCACGGGGCCGGTGGCGTCCGTTCCCGGCGCGCGACCGGGCGGAGGCGGCATCTTCACGGTGACCGACTGCGTGGCTGGCGGTCCCGGATCATGTGCTCTGGTCCTGCCCGGCCGTTGCGGCGGGCCGGAAAAAGCCCGGCCTGGAGCCGGGCCATCGCGGTGAGGCGGTGGGACCGCTACTGCCGTTCCCACACCTGCGACTTGCAGATGAAGGCCACGCAGCCGGACACCTCCAGCTTCCTGCCGCCCTCGACCAGTTCCATCTTCGACTTGTAGACCTTGCCCTCGTCGGGCTTGAGGATGGTGCCGCCGGCGTACTTGCCGCCGCCTTCGGCCCTCATCCCGCGGATGATCTCCATGCCGGTGATCGGCTGGCCCTTGCGGTCGTCGCTGCACTTGTCGCAGGTGGGATTGGGGCGGCTGGGGTTGATCAGCTCGATGATGCGGCCGCTGTAGGTGCCGTTGGCCGCGCGGGTGATCTCGACGATGGACCTGGGCTTGCCGGTGTCGCCGTCGATGGTCTTCCAGCGGCCGGTGGCGTCGGCGGCCACGGCCGCCGGCGCGAGGCCGGTCAGCGGGATGGCCAGGCACGCGGCCAGCAGGGTCTTGCGCATGTGTTCCCTCCGGGGACATGGCCGGCAGGGCCGGCGGGGTGCGGTTGTTATACCGCATCCGCCGGCGTATGGAAGCGGGCTCAGCCGTCCTTGCGCGTGCCCAGGCCGCTCTCGTCGCGCTCGGGCGTGGCGGGTTCGGGCGCGTCCACCTGCGGGGCGGTTTCCGGGATGCGCGAGGCCGGGGCCGCCTCGCCCTGCGGCAGGCTCTCCAGCTCGCCCACGGTCACCTTGCCGACCCGCGGCTTCTTCCAGATGCTGTCGTGCCAGGCCTGGTACTGCTTCGGGTCCCAGTAGCGCTCGTCGAAGAACTTCGCACCGTCGATCTGCTCGTAGCCGGCCGGGCCCGGGACGTAGATCTGCAGGTTGCCGGTGAAGCCGGTGCGGCTGCCGGTCATGCGCCGCCGCTCGCGGCGGATCACGCTGGCCAGTCGCGGCTGTGCCGCAGCGTCGCCGTATCGGGCGTAGATCGCCTGGCCGTGCTCGACCGCCTGCTGCCGCTGGGTCTCGTTCAACTGCGCCCAATAGCGCTCGCGCAGCCCGAGGAAGCCCTCGTAGCCGCGCTCGGCCGCCAGGTCCATCCAGGCGTAGGCCAGGGCCGGGTCGCGGGGCGTGCCCTGGCCGTTCCAGTACATCTCCGCGACCATGCCCTGCGAGGGCTTGTCGGCGTAGTAGGCGGCGCGCTGGAAGAAGCGGAAGGCGTCCTCGAAGTTGCCGCGCTTGAATTCCTCCAGCCCGTGGAGCCGGTAACGGAGGTCGGGATGGCCGGAGAGGAATCCGGCGCTGAGCATGACCGGGTCTTCGGTCGGGTCGGGCGTCCTGCCCTGCTGGGCCAGCGCGGGCCCGGACAGTTGCAGCACGCCCACCAGGCCCAGAAACAGGGCCGAACGGATCTTCATGGGGTGCCTCCGGTGGTGGGGAGCGGATCGTGCAATGCGGGCCAGGCGCGGCGCGCCTCCCGGAAGTCACGGCGCGCGGGACGGCGGCCGGTCCGACCGGCCGCCGTCGCGGGCCTCACTTCGCTTTCGCGGCGGTCGCTCCGCCAGGGCCGCCGATGTGCCGGCCGAAGAAGTCGAGCATCGTGGTGTACAGGTTGACGCGGTTCTCCACGTCGTAGAAGCCGTGCATCTCCCCGGACTGGATGATCATGCCCTCCGGCGGGTTGCCGGCGGCGATCAGCGCCTTGTTCATCAGCTCGGTCTGCTCCGGGGGGGTGCGCACGTCGCGCGCGCCCGCGGCCAGGTAGACCGGGATCTTCACTTCCGCGGCGCGGCGGGCCGGCGAGTTCTCCGCCCACAGCTTCGGGTCGGTGCCGTGGGTGCGGCGCAGGTAGCGCAGGCCGGATTCGCGCTCGGGGATGTCGCCCTTCTTGAACATCATGTCGACGTCGTACACGCCGACGTAGCCGAAGGTGCACTTGAACAGCCCGGGCGCGCGGATCGGCGCCATCAGCGAGGAATAGCCGCCGAAGCTGCCGCCATAGATGCAGATGCGGTTCCGGTCGGCGTGGCCGTTGGCGATGGCCCACTGGGTGGCGTCGATGATGTCGTTCTGGATGCCCTGGCCCCACTGCTGGTGGCCGGCGTCGCGGAACGCCTTGCCGTAGCCGCCCGAGCCGCGGTAGTTGACCTGCAGCACCGCGTAGCCGCGGCTGGCGAACAGCTGCGCCTCGGGGTTGAAGCCCCAGTCGTCGCGCGGGCCGATCGGGCCGCCGTGCGGGTTGACGATCAGCGGCAGGTTCCTGCCGTCCGAGCCGTGCGGGATGGTCAGGTAGCCGTGGATCAGCTTGCCGTCGCGCGCGGTGAAGTTGAACGGCTTGACCGACGCCATGCGGGCCTTGTCGAGCTGCGGGCGGCGCTGCATCAGGAACCGGGCCTTGCCGGTGTCGCGGTCGTAGAGGTACAGCTCGCCCGGGTTGGAATCGCTGTAGACGGAAACGATGATCTTCTTCCCGTCCTGGGTATGGCTGGAGAGGTCGACCATCTGGCCTTCGAAGGCGCCGGCCAGCGATGCGTAGATCTCCGTGTCCGGGTGCGATTCGTCCACGAGCTTGACGGTCGGGGCGCCGGCTTCGGTCACCGCCGCGATGATGGATTTCCCGTCGGTGGACCAGATCAGGGTCGACACTTCGGCGACGCGGTCCTGGAAGAGTTGCCTGAACTCGCCCGTGGCGGTGTCCAGCGTGCCGATGGCGGCCGGGGCCTTGCCATCGTCCTGGGCGGCGTACACGGTGCCGTCCTCGGTCGTGCGGATCACTTCCAGGTGCTTGCCGCCCGCATGGGAGGCGCTGACCAGCTTCCAGCCCGAGCCTTCGCGCCGGTAGAGTTCGGTGCGTTCGTCGTACTCGCCTTCCTCGTCCCGGCTGGAAGAGCACACGGCGAAGCCGGGCTGCTTCTGCGCGTCCAGCACGATGCTGCAGTTCTCCTTGGGCGCGCGGCCCAGGGAAACGCGACGGCCGGTGAAGGTGTCGAGCCGCACCGCCTCGGTGCCTACGCCCTCGGAAGAACGCGGGGAGTGCACCTGCATGACCACGTACTGGTCGTCGTCCTTCAGCGTGTCCAGCAGGTTGAACGTCTCCATGCCCACCGCCTTGCCGCGCTGGGTGGCGTCGCGGGTGCCGTAGAAGACCAGCGGCCGCGCCTGGCTCCCGTCGGCGTTCACCGCGAACCACTCGCCGGTCATGAACGGCTGGGCATAGCCGCCCATCTTCTTGACCGCGTTGAACATCAGTCGGTCGGGGCTGACCCAGTAGAACGAGCCGATGCTCTTCTTGTCCGGAAGCTGGTTGACCTTGACGATGCCCAGGTCGCTGGTCCGCAGCACGGTCAGCACGTCCTGGTCGCCCTGGTCGACGGTCACCGCCAGGTATTCACCATTGGGCGAAATCTTGACCGAGCCGTAGCTCGGGTGCGAGACGAAATCGCGTACCGGCTGCAGTTGTCCGTCCTGCGCCATTGCGTGCCCCGCCGCCAGGCACGCGCCTGCGGCGAACATGAGACTGCGGAAGTTCCCCATTGCAACACTCCATGGATGTGGTCGTGCCCGTCCGGGCATGTCGATATTACGATCAAAAAAAGACCCGGCGTCGCCGCCGGGTCGATGTTGCTGACGCCAGTGGCGGTCAGAACCGGTAGGACGCGCTCAGGAAGTAGCGACGGCCCAGCGGGTCTGCGCCGATCCAGCCGTTGAAGTACGGATAAGCGGTGTTGCTCGGGTCGTGGCGGAACTGGTTGTCCGTCACGTTGACCACGGTGAGGTCCACCTTGAGGTTCGGGCCGAACTTCTTGCCCACCTGCAGGTTGTACAGGATGTACGGCGGCAGGCGCTCCTCCCACGCATAGTTCCAGTTGGAACCGTAGCGGGTGCCGAACACGGCCGCGTTCCAGTCGCCACGGGTCCAGCCGATGCTGCCGCGAGCACGGCTGCGCTGGCTGTAGTCGAAGAGCGGGAGGTCGCGGTAGTCCGTCAGGGTGTCGTCCTCGTTCTCCTGGTACTTGTTGGTCAGGATCAGCGAGTACCCCAGGTCGACGTTGAAGGTGCCCCAGCGGTCCGTGGTGTAGCGGTACTTGTAGGACGCGTCCACGCCACTGACCTCGGTCAGGGCCGAGTTGATGTACGCGGTGTTGATCGTCTGGATGCGCTGGTCGAACGCCGTGCCAGGCGCCTGGGTGCGGGTCACCAGGCTCATGATGTTCTGGCAGAACGCCGAATCCTGGCTGTGCTCGAACGCCGAACCGTCCGGACGCCGGCCCAGGCGGCAGTTGGCCTCGTTTTCGAGGATGTAGGTCGAGCTGAGCGCGGTGGAGGCGTCCTCCAGCTTGATCCGCCAGTAGTCGACCGTCAGCGACATGTCGTCGACGATGTCCCACACGAAGCCGTAGCCCCAGGAAGTGCCTTCCTCTTCCTTGAGCAGCGGGTTGCCCGCGATCATCGACTGGGCCTGGTACAGGGTGATGTCGCCGGTCTGGTTGCACTGCGAGCGGGTCCGGCCGGGCGTGCCGGCGGTCTGGCCGAGGCCGGTACCGGAGCGGCAGCTGTACTCGTCGAGGATGGTCGCGTACGAGGCGGCGCCTTCGGCGTAGACGAGCTGCATATCCGGGGCGCGGAAGCTGGTCGCGTACGAGCCGCGCAGCAGCAGGTTGCTGAACGGACGCCACTCCAGGCCCAGGTTGTAGGTCATCGCGTCGTCGACGGCGGTGATGTCGTCGTACTTGTCGTAGCGGCCGGCGGCCTGCAGGGTCAGGCTCTCGAAGATCGGCACGCGGAACTCGACGCCGGCGGCGTAGCGGTCGCGTTCGCCGTGGGTCTCGCCGGAGCTGGTCAGGTTGTAGATGGTGTGCTCGTCGGCCGGGCGGGTCTGGTCGGTGCGGTAGTCGCTGACCAGGTCGGTCGTCTGGCGCACGCCTTCGACCACGGCCGCGAAGCCCAGCGGGCCGGCGGGCAGCTCAAACAGGTCGCCGCTGATGTTGAAGGCCACCTGGCTGCTGGTGCTCTCGGCCACGTTCTTCACCCGGGTGGCGAAGCTGCGGTAGATGTCCGGGGTGATGGGCGCGTTCCAGCGGTCCAGGTTGAGCTCGAAGACCGGGTAGTTGCCCACGTAGCCCTGCAGCGGGCCGAGGTAGTAGTCGTGCACGGCCTTGGCCAGCAGGCGCGGGCGATCCGCTTCGTACTCGTACTTGCCGTGCGATGCGGTGAAATCCCAGTCGAAGCGGTCGGCCAGCGTGCCGCGCAGGCCGAACGCCAGGTCGAAGCTCTTTTCGTCGTACAGGGTGCTGGCCGCTTCTTCGCCGCCCAGTTCGTCGGAAGTGAACAGGCGCTGCAGCTGGACGTAGTCGCCCAGGTTCGGGTCGTAGAAGTACGTCGTGGCCGCGCCATTGCGGCCGACGGTGAACCGGTCGCCGGAGGTGCCCCAGAACTCCGTGCCGCCGCTGGACTTGGCGTCGGTCGTGTAGAAGTTCAGGCTTCCCCAGCCCTGGATGTTGTCGGTGAAATCGAAGGTGCCGTAGACGTAGCCGTTGTAGTTGCGGTTCTTGTTCCAGATCGAGCGCGAGGCCTCGAAGTCGAACGGACCGCAGAACGTGCCGCGGGCGGCGGTCGTGGCGGTGGTGAAGCCCAGCGCGTCGCAGGTGGCTTCGTCGTAGACCAGGTTGCGGCCGGTGATGCCGCTGATGGCCACGTGCGCCAGGCTGGGCGTCACGGTCAGGCCGTACGGGTTGTTGCGACGGTCGGCCAGGTAATCGCGCTGGGAAGCGAAGACGGGCTCGTTCTCGCTGTACTGCAGAGCGTACAGCAGGCTCCAGCGGTCGCCCATGTGGCCGGAAGTGAACTCCAGGTTCACGCTGTCGCCGCCGCCCTCTTCCGTAGTGCCGACGGTGCCGCGCAGCTGCTGACCCTCGTAGTTCTCGCGCAGCACGATGTTGACCACGCCGGCGACCGCGTCCGAGCCGTAGATGGCCGACGCGCCGCCGGTCAGGACCTCCACGCGCTCGATGATCGAGGTCGGGATCGCCTTGATGTTGACCACGTTGTTGTCGCGGTTGTACGGCTGCGGGTACTGGGCGGGGCGGCGGCCGTTGATCAGCACCAGGGTGTAGCCCGGACCCATGTTGCGCAGGTTCACGACCTGGGCGTTGGGGGTGAAGCCGGTGACGCCCAGGTCGCCGGTGAAGGACGACGTGGTGTTCTGGGTGAGGGTCTGGAGCATGTCCGCGACCGTCTGGAAACCCTCGCGGTCGATGTCGGCGCGGGTGATGACGGTGACCGGAGCCGGACCTTCGACCTGGGCGCGCTTGATGCGCGAGCCCACGACGGTGACCTTGTCGAGGGTCGAGGCGCCGGCGCTCTGGGTCTGCTGCTGGTTCTGCGCTTCGGTGCCGGAATCGGTTTCCTGTGCAAACGCATGGCCGGCCAGCGGCAGGACCATGGCGGTGAACAGGGCCGCGCTCAGGCGGCTACGCTTGGGTGCGGGATGACGCTTGTTCATTGTCTGGGAATCCCCTGAGGAGGCTTGTGCAAACGGCCCGTCCGGACCGGAAGCTGAATACGGCCAAAACGTTTTCGGCCTTGGGCCGAACTTAACATGGAATTAATTCCACATGCATCCATTTGTCACACTGACTTCCTTCGCACCCGCCCGCAGACCGTCATGAACCCGACCGAAGAGCTCACCGCCGCCCTGCAAGGGCTTTCCGATCCCGTCGCCGGCCTGGCGCTCGAGCCGCCGCGGGCCCGTTGGGAGCTGCAGGGGCAGGGCCGCGAGTGGCGGATCGGGCTGGTGTCGGCCTACCCCCTGGCCGCGGCCGCCGCGGCCGCCCTGCAGGCGCAGGTGCAGGCGCTGGTGACCGGGCGCGGCGGGGTCCTGGCCGGCTGGGACGTACGCCACCGCATCGCTGCCCACGCGGTGCAGGCAGGGCTGTCGCCGGCTCCCCGGGCCCGCAACGTGATCGCGGTGGGCTCGGGCAAGGGCGGGGTGGGCAAGTCGACCACGGCGGTCAACCTGGCGCTGGCCCTGCAGCGCCTGGGCGCGCGGGTCGGCGTGCTGGACGCCGACGTGTACGGGCCCAGCGTGCCGGCGATGCTGGGCCTGTCGGGCCGGCCGGAGAGCCCGGACAGCAAGTCGATCGAGCCGATGCGCGCCTTCGGCGTGGAGGCCATGTCCATCGGCCTGCTGGTGGACACCGACACGCCGATGATCTGGCGCGGGCCGATGGCCACCTCGGCCCTCACCCAGCTGTTCGCCGACACCCTGTGGGGCGACCTGGACTACCTGCTGGTGGACCTGCCGCCGGGCACCGGCGACATCCAGCTGACCCTGGCGCAGAAGATCCCGGTGGCCGGCGCGGTGATCGTCACCACGCCGCAGGAGATCGCCACGCTGGACGCGCGCAAGGCGCTGAAGATGTTCGAGAAGGTCAACGTGCCGGTGCTGGGCATCGTGGAGAACATGGCGGTGCACGTGTGTTCCCGCTGCGGCCATGCCGAGCACCTGTTCGGGCAGGGCGGCGGCCAGGCGATGGCCGCGCAATACGGGGTGCCGCTGCTGGGATCGCTGCCGCTGGACCTGCGCATCCGCGAGCAGGGCGACGCCGGCGCCCCGGTGGTCGCCGCCGCGCCCGACTCGGCGCCGGCGCAGGCCTACCTGGCCGCGGCGCAATCGCTGGCCGCGCACCTGGCGGCCCGGCCGCGGGCGCCGATCCCGATCGCGTCGAACCTGGGCTGAGGGCGCCGCGTCGCGCCACGCGGCCGCGCACGGTGGCCACGGCCGCGCGAAT
>Ga0207868_1002080_pt1 | contig 12380 bp, 10 predicted proteins | sample Passage237B_FD_187370 | JGI IMG/M metagenome (GOLD analysis project Ga0207868, IMG submission 187370) | Cellulose adapted compost microbial communities from Newby Island Compost Facility, Milpitas, CA, USA - Passage2 37B (SPAdes) (version 3) ... | reverse complement strand
AGCCGAGCGCGCGCCGCTCCAGACCTGCCCCTTGGCATGCATCCAGACCCAGCTTCCATCTGCATGGCGCAGACGGAAGGTCGTGTCATAGGAGCGGGAGGGGCGGTGGATCGCATTGGCGATTTCGTCAATCGCGGCTGCGTCATCGGGATGGGCAAGCGCCTTCACTTCTGTGGGCGAGAGTCGCTTCGACGGTTGCTTCAGGCCCACCATGTCGAACATGGCGGATGACCAGAAAATACGGTTCTCGCCGATATCCCAATCCCAGATGCCGCATCGGGCACCCGCAAAGGCCATGTCGAAACGGTGCTGGTTTTCGACAAGGGCTGCTTCCGCATCAAGCTTCGATTCACGAAGCCGCACCAGCATATAGGCAAGAACGAGATAGCCGCCCGAGAGCAGGCCGGAGAAAACCAAAGCGCGGGAAGCCCCGTCCTGAAGAAAAAGAGCGATATTGAGCGCACCAAGCGCGAGGCCGGACACGCCGATGACCAGGCGCGGCAGCAAGCCTGCAGGAAGGCTGCGCCGCTTCGACGTTACCGCCTCCGGCCACCTTGCCGTCTCCTGGCGTGTCGTGGTCGCATCGCTCATGCGTTGGTCCGTCCGCTTCGGGCCTTTGGCCCGCTTGTTACTCACCTGCGGTTCGTCCTTCGACTTTAGCACGCAGCCTCAATTTGCGGCGTCGAATCCGAACGAATCACCCATTCAACAAGATGATTCGGCCTCGGAGTCTCCATGTCCATAGGTTGCGTTAACTTTTTGTTAACCGATGCTTAAGGGACTCACTCCTTCTGTGCCGTTTCACGGTTAAATCAGGGTTAACGAACGGCCTTTGGCGGAGAGGGCCTCAGGCGAGCGTGCGCGTTGCGATTTCAAACACGTCCCGCGACAGGCCTTCGGTCGAGGCGATGCGCTTCAACTCCTTCTGCATGAGCTTGCGGCGTTTCGAATCGAATTCCCGCCAGCTCTTGAAGGCACCCAGCATCCGCGCGGCGACCTGCGGGTTGATCGGGTCAAGCTCCAGCACCTTGTCCGCAACGAAGCGGTAGCCCTTGCCATCGCCCGCATGGAAGCGGAGCTGGTTTGAATTGGCAAAGCTGCCGATCAGCGCGCGCACCTTGTTGGGATTTTTGATCGTGAAAGAGGGATGGGCCGTCAGCCGCGCCACTTCGGAAAGGGTGCCCGGCAGGGAAGACATGGCCTGCAGCGAAAACCATTTATCCATGACGAGATGATCGCCCTTCCACTCTTCATGGAAGGCGGCGAGCGCTTCCACGCGCTCCGGGCAATCAATATGAGAAAGCACGGAAAGCGCCGCGATCTTGTCTGTCATATTGTCTGCCGTGCGAAACTGCTCTGCCGCAAGCTGAACACCGTCATTCCCCGGCGCGGCCGCGAGATAGGAAAGACAGGCATTGCGGAGCGCGCGGCGCGCGGCCTGCTTTGCATCCGGGCTGTAAGGCTCCGTCACCTTCATGCGGTGATAACAGGCGAGAAGCGCATCCTTCGTTTCCGCCGCAATGGAAGCACGCAGCATTTCGCGGGCTTCGTGGATGGCGTCCACATTGACATCATGGCCGATGATCTGCGCCAGCGTCTGTTCGCTGGGCAGCAGGATGATCTGTGAGGCAAAATCCGGATCGCCGCGCCTTGCGCTCACAACATCGCGGATCATGTCCGCAAAGCCGGTGCCCTTGCGCGGCGTGCCGCCCGTTTTGAGCGCCTCCACCATGGTTAGGAGAAGGCTCGTCGCATAGCGCTGCGCCGCTTCCCAGCGATTGAAGCTGTCGCTGTCATGGCGCATGAGGAAGACGAGATCACGCTCTTTCAGATTGGCGCTTAGTTTCACCGGCGCCGTGAAACCGCGAAGGAGCGACGGCACGGGCTTTGCTGTAATGCCCGTGAAGCGCCAGCTTGCCTCGCGGTCTTTCAGATGCAGGACGCGGGTTTTGGGACCGGGCTTTGTCTCGCCTTCCAGCGTGAGCGGCATGTCCTCGCCATCCGGCCCCACAAGACCGATTGCAACGGGAATGTGGAAAGGCTCTTTCGTGCGCTGGCCGGGGGTGGGCTGGCAGATCTGGCTCATCTTGAGCGTGTAGGTCTTGCGCGCGGCATCATAGCGGCCCGATGCCAGAACTTCCGGTGTGCCGGACTGCGAATACCAGAGCTTGAACTGCGTCAGATCAAGCTTTGCGCCATCTGCCAGCGCATTGAGGAAATCCTCGACCGTCGCCGCCTCGCCATCATGGCGCTCGAAATAGAGGTCGGTGCCTTTCCTGAAGCGTTTCGGCCCTGCCATTGTATGGATCATGCGGCACAGCTCGGCACCCTTCTCGTAAACGGTCGGCGTGTAGAAATTGTTGATCTCGATATAGCTGTCCGGCCGTACGGGATGGGCGAGGGGACCACCATCTTCCGGGAACTGATGCGCGCGAAGAATGCGCACATCGAAAATGCGCTTCACTGCGCGCGAGCGCATGTCGCTTGTGAACTCCTGGTCGCGGAAAACGGTAAAGCCTTCCTTCAGGCAAAGCTGGAACCAGTCGCGGCAGGTGATGCGATTGCCGGTCCAGTTGTGGAAATATTCATGCGCGACAATCGCCTCTATGGCGGCATAGTCGGCATCGGTCGCCGTGTCGGGCCGTGCAAGAATGTATTTGTCGTTGAATACATTGAGGCCCTTGTTCTCCATCGCGCCCATATTGAAGGCGCTCACCGCGACGATCATAAAAATGTCGAGGTCATATTCGCGGCCGAAGCGTTCCTCATCCCACTTCATCGCGCGCTTCAATGCATCCATCGCATAGGCGCAGCGATCTTCATTGCCCTTCTCAACGAAGATGCGAAGCGTGACCTCGCGGCCCGACATGGTGATGAACCTGTCTTCCACCTGCGCAAGATCACCCGCCACAAGCGCGAAGAGATAGGAAGGCTTGGGGAAGGGGTCGTGCCATTCAACGAAATGCCGCCCGTCTTTTGTCTTGCCCTTGCGGACCGGGTTGCCGTTCGAGAGAAGCACGGGGAGCTTTTCCCTGTCGCCGGTGATGCGTGTACGGAAGACCGCCATCACATCCGGCCTGTCCGGATAATAGGTGATGCGGCGGAAGCCTTCGGCCTCGCATTGGGTGCAATAGATGCCACCCGTGAGATAGAGCCCTTCGAGAGCGGTATTTTCCTCCGGCGCGCATGTCGTCACCGTTTCGAGGGTGAAGGGGCCATCCGGCGCGTCGTGGATGGTGAGGCCGGTTTCGCTCAGGCTGTAGCGATTTGCCCCCAGCACCTCGCCATTGAGCCGCACTTCATGGAGCACCATCTTCTCCCCATCCAGCGTGACGGGCGCTGTCCCGTCGGGATGCGCCGGGTTCCGCGCCATGTGAAGCGTCGAGTGGACGCGGGTTGCACGCGGATCAAGCTCGATATCAAGCGTCACCTCCGAGACGGTGAAGGCCGGCGGCGTGTAGTCTTCGAGGCGAATGGGGCGGGGATCTTCTGTGCGCATGTCAGGCTCGGCTGCGGAGGGGACTACTCTCTATATAGTTGAATGGCAGAAATCTGCGAGGGTGAGCTTTTCGGTCCCGATTGGCAGAATTGGGGCGTGAGCAGGGGGAGAGAGAATGGTTGCGGAAATCCGGCCCGCGCGGGCTGATGACCTGGAGGCGGTCTACCGGATCGCCCTTGAAACGGGTGCGAACGGGGAGGACGCAACCGCGCTTCATGCCGATCCGCGCCTTGTGGGCCATGTCTATGCCGCGCCCTATATTGCCCTCGTGCCTGAGGGCTGCTTCATCGCGGAGGATGAGCAGGGCGTCGGCGGCTATATCGTCGGTGCGGTCGATACGCGCGCCTTTGAGGCGCGGCTGGAGGCGGAGTGGTGGCCGAAGCTGCGGGCAGCCTATCCTGACCCCGCAGGGCCGTTTGCAGAATGGAGCGCGGATGAGCGGATGGCCTATCTGATCCATCACCCCTTTTCCGTGCCGGACCATATTGTGGAGCGGCATCCCTCCCATCTCCACATCAACCTGCTGCCTCATCTGCAAGGCAAGGGGCTGGGGCGCCGGTTGATGGATCGCTGGCTCGCCTGCATGGCGCAGGCAGGATCGCCCGGCGCGCATCTCGGCGTCGGTGCACCGAATATGCGAGGCCGGGCGTTTTATGAGGCTTATGGCTTCACTCTTCTGGAAGAGACACGCCACACGCTCTGGTATGGCATTGCGCTCTGAAGGTACTTATTCCATCGGGCCGATAATGCTGCTGATCAGCGCGTCGCCATCGCTTGCAATGGCCATCACATCATCGGGCAGGTTTTCGGGATTGTGGCGCGCATAATCGGCAAGGCGGCGAAGCAGCACGAGCATCTTCGGCGCCGCGGCGATCACCTTGGCCTGCAATTCGATCCGGTCGGGCGTCAGGTCATATTCAACGCCCGGCACGCGCCAGCCCCCACCTTCATGCGACCCCGTGACGACCACGGGATGCGTGCCGGGGACGGGGTGGTTCGGGCAATCCTCCGCCGAGCGCCATTTATTGGCGACGCGGACCACATGCCATTCCTCCATCTCGGGATCGACAACGGAGAGGGTAGCGACTTCCTCCGTCTCAAGCTCCCGCGCGGCAAATTCGCGGCCAAGGCCGACGTCGTAATGGATGCGCAGCGGCTCATCCATATCCTTTACCCATTGCGGCACGATCCGTTCGATCGTTGCCCAGGTGCCCACGGGGCGGACATACACCCTCTGATTCTTGTGGAATTGTGCCTTCGCCATCTGAAAGCGAGCCTCCGCCGACTTGACTGAAATCCGGGGCCAAGTATCGCGGCAGGCGGTAAGCATTAGCTTAAGGAATTGCGAGAATTGCCGCTTTCCGCCCGCCTGCGCGTGAGCTAGCGTTCAGGGATGCGCAAGCTCATCCTTTTCCCGCTCGCGGCCCTGCTGGCAATGGCGCTGTGGGGGGCGCTGGTCATTACCGGCGTGAGCCAAGGCTGGGGCCGCGCTGACCCCGGCCCCCGCACGGATGTGGCCGCTTTTTTCGCAAAGACCTCAGACGTGATCGACACCCGCAACCGGGGTACCGTTGCCTTTGTTCTGATCGAAAAGGGCGAGGTTGTCGGCGAGCATTATGTCTCCACCGGTGCGCCCGTTACCCGCGACACGCTGTTCCAGCTTGCCTCTCTCAGCAAATGGGCAACGGCGCTTGGCGTGCTGAAACTGGTGGAGGAGGGGAAGCTTGATCTTGATGCGCCGATTTCGACCTATCTGACACGCTGGCAACTGCCCGAAAGCGACTTTGGCACGGAGGGTGTCACCGCACGGCGGCTTCTCTCGCACACGGCCGGACTGACAGATGGCCTCGGCTATCAGGGCTTTGAGCCGGGCACACCCGTCCAGACCCTTGAGGAATCGCTGACACAAGCCGCAGACCCGATGGAAGGGGCTGACGGACAGACGCGAGTGGGCATCGAACCCGGCACGAAATGGCTTTATTCGGGCGGAGGCTACGCGCTGCTGGAACTGCTGATCGAGGAAATCTCGGGCGAGGCCTTCAACACCTATATGAAGCGCACCGTCCTCGGTCCGCTTGGCATGTCGCGCGCGACATTTGATCTTGAGGAAGCAGAAGCTGCGGGACTTGCACCCTGTTTCGATGCAGAAGGCGCGACCTGCGCCTATCGCCGCTTTGCGGCACCGGCAGCCGCCTCGCTCCACTCAAGTGCCGCTGATCTCATCCGCTTCCTTCAAGGTCAGATGCGAGGGGCGGAGCAAACTTTTCTCTCGCCTGATCTTGCCGCCGATATGGCTGCGAAACACGCAACGCAATTCGGCATCCCGCTTTGGGGGCTTGGCGTCTTCCTTTATGCGGCGGCGCCGGGCGGTGGCTATGTCATCGGCCATGACGGGATGAACTTCGCGGCGATCGAAACCACGGCGCGGCTCGATCCGGCAACGGGCGACGGGATGATCGTGCTTGCCACCGGCAATCCGGGTCTTGCGGCAGCGCTTGGCGCGGATTGGGTCTTCTGGCATTCGGGCCGCATCGATGTGCGGGAGTTCGGGGCAATGCTGCCCGTGACAGGGGCGCTGCTCATCGCCGGATGGGCGGCGATCCTCGGGCTTGCCGGCTTCATCGCATGGCGGATGCGGCGCGCCCGCAAGCAGCAAAATCCCGTCTGACACCTGCTCGCGCGCACGGGATTCGGCCCGTTAAACCCGCAACATGCCAAGCCGACGCGGCGTCAAATGCTTGGCTCTTTTCATCTCGCCTCAATGCGGGGAGAATGCGCGCCAAACAAGGCGTCCCGGTCGCCGCCGCGCCCGAGAAACGCATGACTTCAAGCCCTATAGAGGCATCAAGGGAGACATCATGAATTTCGATTTTTCCGACGACCAGAAAATGCTGAAGGAGCAGGTCCGCAAGTTCCTTGCTGACAAATGCCCCATGAGCGTGACGCGCCGCGTTCTCGATGGTGACGAGGCTTATGCGCAGGATGTCTGGAAGGGGCTTGTGGAAATGGGCCTCACCGGCACGGCGATCCCGGAAGAGTTCGGCGGTCTCGGCCTCGGCGCGCTCGAACTCTGCGTGATCGCGGAAGAGCTGGGCCGCGCTGTCGCGCCGGTGCCTTTCTCGTCTTCCATCTATCTTGCGGCGGAAGCAATCAAGCTCTTCGGCTCGCAGAAGCAGAAGGAAACCTGGCTGCCGAAGCTCGCAAGCGGCGAGATCATCGGCACGGTGGCGATTTCGGAAGGTCTCCACGCCGCAACCCCTGCCAATATCGAAACGAAGTTTGCGGGCGGCAAGGTGAACGGCGTGAAGCAGCCCGTCACTGATGGAGGCATTGCCGATGTCGTGGTCGTGGCCGTGAACACGGGCGGGGCGGGCGAGCAGGCAATCTCGCTTGCCATTGTTGACACAAAGGCGGGCGGCGTCTCTACCGAAGATGTGCGCACCATCGACCCCTCGCGTAATCACGTCACCATGACGCTGAAGGACGCGCCTGCCGAAATCCTCGGCGACAAGCAGGGCGAAGGCTGGGCACAGATTTCGCGCATTCTCGATGGTGCAGCCGTTCTCTTCGCCTTTGAGCAGGTGGGTGGCACGGAAGCAGCCCTTGAAATGGCGCGCGACTATTCGCTGGAACGTTACGCGTTCGGCCGTCAGATCGGTTCCTATCAGGCGATCAAGCACAAGCTCGCCGATATGTATGTGAAAAAGGAACTGGCGAAGTCCAACGCCTATTACGGCGCCATGATGCTGAATGATGAAGGGCCGGAACTGACAGAAGCCGCCGCTGCATCGCGCATTGCAGGCTCGGATGCCTATGTCTTCGCCGCGCAGGAAAACATCCAGACGCATGGCGGCATCGGCTACACGTGGGAGTCTGACTGCCAGTTCCACTACCGCCGGGCGAAGATGCTGGCCCTCACGATCGGCGCGCCGATCCAGTGGAAGGAAAAGCTCGTCTCGCGCCTTGAAGCGAAGAACGCGGCATAAGCGGCTCATCAAGATATTCGGGAGAAACGAAAATGGATTTCAACGATACACCGGAAGAAGCCGCATACCGCAAACAGGTGCGCGAGTGGCTGGACAAGAACGCGGTTCGCAAGTCCGACGCGAAGGGCATGGAACTGCCGCGCGACCTCAATGAGCTGATCGCGCAGTCAAAAGCCTGGCAGGCAAAGAAGGCAGACGCCGGTTATGCCTGCATCACCTGGCCGAAGGAGTGGGGCGGCGGTGGCGGCACCACCATTCAGAACGTCATCTACAGCCAGGAAGAAGCGAACTACCTCGTGCCGGGCGGCATCTTCGCCATCGGCCTTGGCATGTGCATTCCGACTGTGATGGCCTGGGGCTCTGAAGAAGCGAAGAAGCGCTTTGTCGGCCCGGCCGTGCGCGGTGACGAAATCTGGTGCCAGCTCTTCTCTGAACCCGCTGGCGGTTCGGACGTGGCCGGCCTTCGCACCCGCGCCGAAAAGGACGGGGATGAATGGGTCATCAATGGCCAGAAGGTCTGGACATCGGGTGCCCATTTCTGCGACTTCGGCATCCTGCTCACCCGTACTGATCCCACTGTGCCCAAGCACAAGGGTCTCACCATGTTCTGGATCGACATGAAGGATCCGGCCGTGGAAGTGCGTCCGATCAAGCAGATGTCAGGCGGTGCGGAGTTCAACGAAGTCTTCTTCACCAATCTCCGCGTGAAGGACAGCCAGCGTCTCGGCAATCCCGGCGACGGCTGGAAGGTTGCGCTGACTACGCTTATGAACGAGCGTCTCGCGGTCGGCGGTTCACAGGGCAATGCCGATACGGATGACCTGATCGAACTTGCGCGCGAAGTGACCATTGCGGGCCAGCCCGCGATCCGTCATGGCGGCGTGCGTGAGCGCATTGCCGACTGGTATGTGCAGGCGCAGGGACTGAAGTTCACGCGCTTCCGCACGCTCACCGCGCTGTCACGCGGCGAGACACCGGGACCGGAATCCTCCATCTCCAAGATCGTCGCGGCGAAGAAGATGCAGGACCTCGGCTCCTTCGGCATGGACCTTCAGGATATGGGCGGCGTGATCCGCGACCGGAAGCTCTCGCCTGCCGATGGTGCCTATACGGAGCAGTGGATCGGCGCTGCCGGCTACCGCATCGCGGGCGGCACGGACGAAATCCTCCGCAACATCGTTGCCGAGCGCGTGCTTGGTCTGCCGGGCGATATCCGCGTGGACAAGGACCTGCCCTTCAATCAGGCCCCCAAGGGGAAGTGATCGCGGGAACCTGGTTCCTCGAGAAACAGAAAGGCCGGATCAGACGATCCGGCCTTTTTTTTATGGCGTTATTTCCACAACGGTTTTACTCCGCCGCCTCCGCATAAAGCGCGAGGTGATCCCGCAGCGCTTTCTGGAAGGCCGGGCGCGCCTCGCAGCGGGCGCGATAGGCTTGCAGGGTGGGGAAGGCGGCAAGCACATCTTCTTGCCGCACGTCACGCAGCACCGTCGTCATCATCAGATCGCCCGCCGTGAAGCGGTCTTCGAGATAGTCGCGGTCACCTAGCCAGAGCGCGAGGTCGCCAAGGCGCTGCTTCACGCGATCCACGGCACCGGGGCGACGGAGCCGCGCCCATTCGGCACCCTCATGGAAGAGGTCAATCTCGGAGAGTTGCGCGACAGCAGGCTCGATGGAGTTGATGGCAGCGAATATCCAGGCGGTCGTCCGCGCGCGGCCACGGGCATCACGCGGCATCAAGGCTTCGGACTGGTTTGCAAGATGGAGAAGGATCGCACCGGACTCGAAAAGGCTGACCTCGTCATCCTCATAGATCGGAACCTGCCCGAAGGGCTGGAGCTTGCGATAGGCGATGCTTGTCTTTTCTTCCTGCGAGATCGGCCATTCCGTGTAGGGAAAGCCTGCCTCCTCCAGCGCCCAGCGGACGCGCAACTCCTTGACATGGCCTTTGGCGAAATCAGGCACCCGATCGAATGTACTGAATTTTCTCATCCCTTCCTCTCCTTGCTGGCGGGGAGGCTGCGCCCCGATGCTTTCCTTGTCTAAATAATTTGATATCAATATAATGAAGCAGGTTTGATATCAATCAAAATGCCTTCCGGCGCGGTTTGCGGTAGAAGAAGGGGAGAGGAAGCGGCGCCGAAAACAAGAAAGGGCATCGGAAATGGCAAGGAAGGATACGGAGCTGTACGACACAACGATCCATATTCGGGATCATTGCCTTTGCCTTCATGTGCAACGCGCGGCGCGGGCGCTCGCGCGGCGCTTCGATGATGCGTTCCGGCCGCATGGCATCACGAGCGGGCAATTTTCGTTGCTGAATGCGCTGAACAGGGCCGAGCCTGTTTCCATGGGGCCAGTTGCGGCCCTTCTCGCTATGGATCGCTCGACCCTCACCGCCAATCTGAAGCCGCTGGAGCGGGACGGGCTGGTGCGCGTGGAAGTGGACCCGGAAGACCGGCGCAGCCGCAAATTGTCGCTCACGGATGCAGGCCGAAAGGTGCTGCGGACCACGATGGCGATCTGGAAGCGCGAACATGCCGCGATTGAAAAGGAGCTTCAGCTTGACGCGGATGCGCTGCGGGCCGGGCTGCGCGCCATTGCGTGAGGCACCTTACCCGGCGTGAAACTCGTGCTAGTCTCGCCCCCGTATCTCAATGCCGGGGCGTGCTGATTGCCGGACCAATCGACAACAGAACAATCATCTCGCCGCAGATGGGCGAGGCGGATATGGCCCGGACGAAGCAGCCGCTTCCCCTGGATGCTGCCCATTCTTCTGGTGCTGTTCGGGCTGAACCAGCTCTTCTATCTCTATGTCTATGTGCCGCCCGTGGCGCAGGGGCTGGAGAACATCAAGGCATCCGGCAGGCTTGTCGTGCTGACGCGCGAGGCGCCCACCGCGCTTTATGAAAATGTGGATGGCCGCACCGGCTTTGAATACGAGATGATGAGCCGCTTTGCGAAGTCGCTCGATGTCGCGGTGGAGTTCCGCATCTACGAAACGGAAAAGGCGCTGATGGCTGCCCTCGCGGCCCGCAAGGGGCATGTGGCGGCAGCAGCGCTTGGCGTGACAGATGATCGGAAGAAGAAGTTTGCGCTTGGCGGGGAATATGACACGACACGCCAGCTTCTCGCCTGCCGCCGCGATGTGAGGAAGCCGAAAGGCGTGACAGACCTCGACGGGCTTTCGATCATCGCCTCCACAGGTACGCCCGCAGCAGAAGCGCTGGCATCTGCTCTTGCCGACAAGGAGAACCTGACAGTCTCCCTGCACTATAAAAACCGGCCGACTGAGGATTTGCTGGGCGAAGTTTCAGAAGGCGAGGGCGATTGCGTGGCGGTCGATGCGCTCACCCTGCGCGTCGCCAATCCTCATCACCCGGAAATCGCCGAAGCCTTCCCGCTGTCGGGCGATATGCCGCTCGGCTGGTTCCTTGCGCCCGGTTCCGAGGACATCGCGGAGCCTATGCGCGTCTGGCTTGCCGGCGCGAAGAAGACAGGCACTCTGTCGGCGATGGAGCGGCGCTTCTTCGGCTTCCTGCCGCTCTTCGATTATGTGGATACGCGTGCCTTCAAGCGCGCCATTGAAGAACGCTTGCCTGACTATGAAAAAATTATTCGTCGGGCGGCGCGCGACAATGGCCTCTCGCCGCATCTTCTTGCCGCCATCGCCTACCAGGAATCGCATTGGAACCCGAACGCGGTAAGCCCCACCGGCGTGCGCGGTTTCATGATGCTGACAGAGCAGACAGCGCGTGAACTGGGCGTGAAGGACAGGCTGAACGCGCATGAAAGCATCCATGCGGCGGCGCGCTATCTGGCCGATCTCAAGCGCCGCCTGCCGCCCAGCGTGGAAGAGCCGGACCGCACATGGTTTGCGCTGGCTGCCTATAATCTCGGTCTCGGCCATATCTATGATGCGCGGGCGCTTGCGGCGCGCCTCGGACGCGACCGGGACAGCTGGGTTGATCTTCGCCGCGTGCTGCCGCTTCTCAACAATGCCGCCTATGCAGACGGGCTGAAACATGGCCGCGCGCGCGGCGGACAGGCCGTCCATTTCGTGCAGCAGGTGCGCAGCTACATGCACATACTGGAAAGCACGGGACGCTGAGACTTTCCGTTCGCGGAAGGCTCCGCGACATTTTGCGCAGGGCCTGCGACCGAATGACCACTCTTTTATTGTGGATATTCGGAGGATGCTTCCGGAACAGGACGCCGCCGCACCAGGCGGTGCATCGAACCGGAGAAAGAACAATATGACATTCAATCGGAACCTGTCTCTCGGCGCGGTAGCCCTGGCGGCTGCGATGGCGGCAGCGGCCCCCGCTCATGCGGAGTTTGAGGGCAAGTCAGCGGGTGACTTCATGGTGCGCGCCCGCGCATTGTGGGCAATCCCTGATGAGAGCGCTTCCACCAGCATTGGCGGCGACGTGAATGTTTCAAGCGACGCCGTGCCGGAACTCGACTTCACCTATTTCATCACCGACAACATCGCGGTGGAACTGATCGCGGGCACGACGAAGCATGACGTGTCCCACTCGCCGACCGGCCTCTCGCTCGGCAGTGTGAAGCTGCTGCCGCCCACGCTGACGCTGCAATATCACTTCCTGCCGAAAGAGCGCTTCAGCCCCTATGTTGGTGCGGGCCTGAACTACACCTTCTTCTATGATGCGGAGCCGGGCGTGTTCGCCAGCATCGATTATGATGACGGCTTCGGCTATGCGCTGCAGGCCGGTGTGGACTATGCCGTTGCCGACAACTGGTATGTGAACTTCGACGTGAAGAAGATTTTCCTCTCCACGGACGTGTCCATCAATGGTGGCGCAGTCACGGCGGATGTGGATCTCGACCCCTGGCTTGTGGGCGTCGGCGTCGGCTACCGCTTCTGATAAGAG
>Ga0207868_1002075_pt1 | contig 12411 bp, 9 predicted proteins | sample Passage237B_FD_187370 | JGI IMG/M metagenome (GOLD analysis project Ga0207868, IMG submission 187370) | Cellulose adapted compost microbial communities from Newby Island Compost Facility, Milpitas, CA, USA - Passage2 37B (SPAdes) (version 3) ... | reverse complement strand
ACTACCGGCTCGAGGAGCGCACCGGGCCCGACGGCCTGCGGATCGTGGACGCCATCGCCACCGGCGCGCCCGCCCACCTGGACGAGGTGGCCGCCCGCCAGGACGAGGTGATCGAGTACTTCACGTCCCGCTTCGGGCCGTACCCGTTCGAGGACGCCGGCGTGCTGGTGGTCGACGCCGAGCTGAGCGTCGCGCTGGAGACCGCCACCCGACCCCTGTTCGACCGCTACGGGCTGGAGTGGGCGCTCGCCCACGAGATCGCCCACCAGTGGTACGGCGACTCGGTCACCCCCACCACCTTCGAGCACCTGTGGCTGAACGAGGGCTTCGCCACCTACGCCGACTGGCTCTACGAGGACGAGCGCGGCACCACGCCCCTCGACGACGACATCATCTTCTCCGGCGGCGGGAGCGGGGGCGGCGGGGCGATCACCGACCCCGACGAGGCCCGCACCTTCGCCGAGACGATCTACACGGGTGGCGCCACCGCGCTGCACGCGCTGCGGCGGCGCGTGGGCGACGACGCCTTCTTCGACCTGCTCGCGCGCTGGGCCGACGAGCACCGCTACGCGAACGCGGACACGAACGACCTCCTCGCGCTGGCCGAGGAGGTGACCGGCCAGGACCTCGACGGCTGGCGGCGGGACTGGCTCGACGCCCCCGACCGCCCGGACCACCCCTGAGCGACCAACCGTTTTGCGGTGCTGTCAGCGGGTTCGGTAGGTTCACTGCGCTCCGGCAACGGAGCACACGACGGCGTTCTCCCCGGAGGGCGTCCGCCAGAAGGTCCCGTGGTGCAGTTTGGAGTGCACGCCGGCCTGTCAAGCCGGAGGTCGCGGGTTCAAATCCCGTCGGGACCGCTCCGGCGGTCGGACTCCGGTCCGGCCGCCGGACGACAACCGAGGTCGGGTAGCTCAGTTGGCAGAGCGTCCGCCTGAAAAGCGGAAGGTCACCGGATCGACGCCGGTTCCGACCACCAGGTGTCCCCACCGGGTCAGGCCCAGCGCCTGGCCCGGTGGCCGTTCCGGCCGGCTGCGAGCCGCCGGCCACGGCGTCCTATCGTGGCGGGCGATGTCGAGCGCACCGTCTCCCTTCAGCCCCGAGGTCCAGCAGGCCGTCGCGGCGCACATGAACAGCGACCACCCCGAGGACAACCTCCTCATCGCCCGGTCGCTCGGCGGGCTGCCCGGCGCCACCGACGCCACCATGACCGGCTTCGACGAGGCCGGCGCCCACTTCCGCGCGGTGGTCGACGGCGCCCCGACGCCGTTCCAGGTGCCGTGGGACCGCCCGATCACCGAGCGTGGCGACATCCGGATCGAGATCGTCCGCATGTACCACGAGGCGTGCGAGGCGCTCGGCGTCGAGCCCCGCGCCGCCGGGGAGCACTGATGGCCCGGTCCCGCCGCCAGGGGGGTGCGCCGTGCCCCGGGTGATCGGCGGGACCGTCCAGGCCCACCGCGAGCACGTCACCGCCAAGATCTTCGACGCGGTCCACCGGCTCCTCTACGAGCGCGGCTACGACGGCATCACCCTCGCGGACGTGGCCGAGGCGTCGGGCATGTCCCGCACCTCCATGTACAACTACTTCGGCGACAAGGCGTCGCTCGTGCTCGCCTACGCCACCCACGAGACGGCCCGCTTCACCGAGCGCCTCGACGAGGAGCTGCGGCGCCTGTCGAACCCGGTCGACCAGCTCCGCGCCTACGTGCGCCTCCAGCTGGAGTACTTCGACAGCCACCACCTGCCGCCCGGCCCGGCGCTGCGCCTGCTGCTGCCGGAGGACGAGGCCCCGAACGTCATGGCCCACGTGCGGGAGCTGGAGAGCCGGTTGGAGGGCATCGTGCTCGCCGGCCGAGACCGCCGCTACCTGGAGGTCGATGACCTCGACGCCACGGTCGCGATGATCCTGGCGTGCATCAGCCGGGGCGCCGAGTCGGCCGAGCCGCTGGCCCGCCGGGTGGAGCTGACCGAGGCGTTCGTGCTCCGCGCGCTCGGGGCGCGCCTCGACGCGGACGGCACCGCGCGCAAGCTGCCCCGCCGCTGACCCGGGCCGCGATCCGCGGCCCGCCGAGGGGAGGCGAGCAGGCCGAACCAACGGGTGCAACGACCGTGAACTGGCTTTGTTAGGCACGGCTACATAGCCTCGTCGCATCCACCGCAACGAGGGAGATCAGAACATGTGGACTCGTAGAGCCCGCTCGACGCGCCGGAGGACGGCGGCCGCCGGCCTCGCCGTCGCCCTGGCCGCCGGCGTCACCGCGCTGACCGCGGCACCCGCCACCGCCGCCGAGGGCGAGATCGGCACCTGGGGCGTGCGCCAGTCGTATCGCAACTACATCAACGGACCCATCGCCCACGGCGAGGTCGAAGTCGGCGGCGGCGTCGTCTGGCTGGAGGCCCCCGGCAACGGCAAGGGCCCCTTCACCTGGCCGGTCGCCGACGCCACCTTCAACGAGGCCACGGGCTCCGGCACCGTGAACTTCGAGGGCTCCGTCGCCTTCCGCGGGCACAAGAACACCAGCGACGAGTGGATCATGGAGCTGGAGCTCGCGGACCTCACCCTCGACATCGACGGTGACGAGGCCGTGCTCTCCGCCGACCTCACCTACCGCCCCTTCGTGGCCGCCGACCCCAACCTCCCGGCACCGCCGCAGGAGCAGGCCGACGACGCGCCCTTCGCGTCGATCGACCTCAGCGGCGAGGACCTCACCCTGGACGGCAACGGGGCGTTCACCATCGACGCGGCCCCGGCCGTGGGCGTGGCCGAGACCATGGAGCTGATCGGCTGGGACCAGTTCTACGGCACCTCCACCCCGGACCTCGACCCGTTCTCCACCACGGTCACCCCCGAGCTGCTCCAGCCGACGATGCAGCTCTCCACCGACCAGGTCTTCGCCACCGGTGGCACCGTGACGGTGAGCGGCTCGGGCTTCGACCCGGCCGCGAACATCGGCACCCGCCCGCCGCTCGCCGGCCAGCCCGCCGGCTTCTACGTGACCCTCGGTGACTTCGACACCACCTGGCAGCCCTCCACCGGCGCCCCCGGCACCAGCCGCCGCGTCATCAAGGACGCGGAGGACGCCGCCGTGCAGATCTGGGTCGTCCCCCAGGCCTCGTACGACATCCTCACCGGCGCCCCCTGGAACGTCGACCCCGCCGGCCTCGCCGTCCTCGACCCCGACGGCACCTTCACCACCGACCTGGTGGTCGACAGCACCGCCGCAGCCAACGGCCGCGCAGCCACCGCCAACCTGGGCGTCTACCTGTACCCGGGCTCCGGCGCCACCAACGCCGAGCACGAGCTGACCGCCCCCGTCACCGTCGGGAGCCGCACCGCCAACGAGTCGTTCGTCCACGCCACCCGCGTCGACTTCCTCGATGACGATCCCACCCGCCCCGAGATCGCCACCGGCGTCGCCCGGCTCGGCCAGGTCGGCAAGACCCGCTACCTCCAGGAGCTCTCCACGAGCGACGAGTGGCTGCGGGCGATCGTGGACCGGTTCTACAACGACACCCTCGGTCGTCCCGCCGACCCGGCCGGCGCCGCGCACTGGATCGGCAAGCTCCGCAACGGCACCCCCGTCGCCGAGGTGGCCGCCACCTTCTACAGCTCGGCCGAGTACTTCCGGAAGTACGGCGACAACGACCTGAACACCTGGATCAGCGACCTGTACCCGAAGCTCATGGGCCGCGCCGTCGACCCGGCCGGCCTCACCTACTGGCGAGGCCAGGCCCAGAGCAAGGGCCGCACCAACGTGGCCCTGCGCCTGTACCAGTCGCCCGAGACCGCCCGGGCCCGGGTCCGCAGCCTCTACCAGGACCTGCTCGGCCGCGCCCCCGACGCCGCCGGCCTGACCTACTGGGCCGGCCGGGTCGTCACCCACGGCGACCTCGCCCTGGCCGTGAGCCTCGCCTCCTCGGGCGAGTACCAGAACCGGGCGAACCTCCGCTTCCCCTGACGGGAACGTGAACCGTCGGGCACGGCCGGACCCCCACCGGGGCCGGCCGTGCCCGGCCCGCACCACCACGCACCCGCACCGGTGCCGTCGCAGGGGGAGGCCCGTCCCCTCGCGGCGGCACCGGTGCCGCTTTTGGCCCCCACCCGTCTTGATAGGCATCCTTGATAGACGCCCTCACCGCCGACGAACGGTCGCCGCACCGCCGTCCTGACAACGCCAGCCCAGCCTGAGAGAGCGAACCGCCGTGAGCACCACGCCCCGCACCCACCCCCACCGACCCGCCCCCCGCCGCTCGATCGGCCGACGAGGGGCGGCGCTCGCCGGCCTCGTGGCCACCGCGGTCCTGGCCGTCGCCGCGCCCGCCGCCTCCCGCGTCGAGCGGGCCGCCGCGCCGGAACGGCCCGTCCAGTCGGCGAGCGACGGCCGGCGCACCCTCACCGTCTCGCAGAACACGAACCTCGACCCCAACGGGCAGGCCGTCACCGTCACCGGCTCGGGCTTCGAGGAGCACAAGGGCATCTACCTCGCGTTCTGCGTCGAGCCGCTGCCCGGCCAGAAGCCCACGCCCTGCGGCGGCGGCATCGACATGGAGGGCGAGACGGGCGCCTCCGTGTGGATCTCCAGCAACCCGCCCGACTACGGCGTGGGCCTCGCGATCCCCTACGGCCCCGGCGGCTCGTTCTCCCAGACGATCAGCATCTCCCCGATGATCGGCAACATCGACTGCCGCCGGGTCCAGTGCGTGGTGGCCTCCCGCAACGACCACACCCGGGCCTCGGACCGCAGCCAGGACCTGTTCGTGCCGATCTCCTTCGCCACGCCGCAGGAGCCGGTCGACCCCGGCCCCGACCAGCCCGGCCCGGGCCCCGACCCGACCCAGCCGGCCACGACCACCACCACGGTCCCCCAGCCGCTGCCCGACGAGGCCCGGCCGGCCCCCGACTCGACGCTGTCCGACGACGGCCGCTCCGTCACCGCCGGCGACCTCCGCCTCTCCGCCGAGCGAGTCACCGACCTCGACCCCGACGGTGAGGGCCTGGTGGTCACCGGCGCCGGCTTCGACGAGGAGCGCGGCCTGTCGGTGGCGTTCTGCGCGGTCGGCGACGACGGCTCGATCGGCGCCTGCGCCGACGAGGAGCTGGCGAAGCAGGTGGGCGGCGAGGCCGTCGCCCGGATCGAGGTCTCCTCCAACCCCTCCGCGGCGCGAGCCGAGTCCTCGATCCCCTACGGGCCGCTCGGCAGCTTCGGCGCCACCCTGGCGGTCGCCGCCGAGATCGACGGCGACACCGACTGCCGCGAGGTCACCTGCGCGGTCGTCACCCGCCCCCACCCCGACCGCCCCCAAGACCGCGGCCAGGACCTCGTGCTCCCCGTCGCCTTCGAGGAGGAGGAGCCGCCGGCCACCACCACGACCGTGGCCGCCACGACCACCACCGCCCCCGCGGCGCCCGCAGACGACGAGGCCGACGATGACGACAGCAGCAGCGCGGTGCCGATCATCGCCGCCGTCGCCGCCCTGCTCGTGGTGGCCGGCATCGTGACCGCGGTCGTGCTGCGCCGCCGCAGCGCTGCCGCAGCCGCGGCCGGGGCCGGTGCGAACGGCGCCGCCGACGGTGCGGGCGACGCCGGTGCGGCCGGGGCCGCTGGGGCCGGGGCCGCTGGTGCGGCCGGCGCCGCCGACGCCCCCACCGAGGCCACCCCGGCGACCGAGGCCGACGCGCCCGACGCCGACGAGGGCCCCGACGCCGACGGGGAGGCGTGATGCGCAGCCGGCTCCGCCCCGGCGCGGTCGCGATCGCCCTGGTGGTCGTGGCCGCGCTCGCGGGCTGCGGCAAGACGGGCCCGACCGCCACCACGCCGAAGAAGCCGGACCGCCCGGTCAGCACCGAGGTCCCCCACCTCCCCACGCCCACCCCGGAGCTACCCGCCACCGCCACCAACCCCGACGGCTCCACCGTCGAGATCACCGACGTCTCCCGCATCGTCCCGCTCTGGGGCAACCTCGCCGAGATCGTCTTCGCCCTCGGCCTCGGTGACAACGTGGTGGCCCGGGACGTCACCGCCACCTTCCCCGAGGCCGCGCACCTCCCGAAGGTCACCCAGGGCCACGACGTGTCGGCCGAGACGGTGCTCAACCAGCGGCCCACGCTCGTGCTCGCCGCCCCCGACACCGGCCCGCCCGAGGCGCTCGACGCCATCCGCAAGGCCGGCGTCCCCGTCCTCGTCATCAAGGAGCCGAACTCGATCGAGGACGTGCGCACCCGCATCGAGACCCTGGCCGACGCCCTCGGGGTCCACGACTCGGGCGTGGAGCTGGGCGAGCGGACCATGGCCGAGATCGCCGAGGTGCAGCAGGCCATCCCGACCGACGTGCCCCCGCCCCGGGTGGCGTTCCTCTACATGCGCGGCCAGGCCGGCGTGTACCTCATCGCCGGACCCGACTCGGGCGCCGACTCCATGATCGAGGCGGCCGGCGGCATCGACGCCGGCACCGAGATGGGCCTCACCCGGCCCTTCACCCCGCTCACCAGCGAGGCGCTCGTGAAGGCCGCGCCCGAGGTCATCCTCATGACCACCACCGGCCTGGCGTCGGTGGGCGGCATCGACGGCCTGCGCGAGATACCCGGCATCGCCCAGACGCCGGCGGGCGTCTCCAAGCGCGTCGTCACGATGGAGGACGGGCTGCTCTACAGCTTCGGCAGCCGCACCCCCGAGGCGCTGGCGGACCTCATCGAGCTCATCCACGGCACCCCCGGGTCCTGAGGTGAGCGACGCGCCCGCGCCGGCCGCCGCCGGCGGCCACGACAGCGACGCGACCGGCCCGGCCCGGCCCGAACGACGCCTGGTGTCGCCCCGCGTGCTCCTGTGGGGCCTCGCCATCGGCCTGTTCCTCGCGGTGCTGCTCGCGGTCGGCTCCGGCGCCTACCAGATCTCCGCCGGCGACATCCTCTCGTCGGTGGCCAACAAGATCGGCCTCCGGGGCCCGCTGGACCGCATCGGCGTCCACGTCGGCCCCGTCCACAGCCCGCTCGACCCGATCCCGGGCACCGGCGAGTCGGTGCTGTGGGACATCCGCCTGCCCCGCGTCTGCCTCGCGGTCATCGTGGGTGCCTCGCTCGCCGCCGGCGGCGCCGCCATGCAGGGCAGCTTCTCCAACCCGCTCGCCGAGCCCGGCATCGTCGGCGTGTCCTCCGGTGCCGCGTTCGGCGCCGCGCTGGCGATCGCCCTCGGCGCCGCCTCCTGGCCCTTCGTCGGCTCGCTCGGCGTCTACACCACCTCGCTGGGCGCCTTCGTCGGCGGGCTCCTGGCGGTGGCCGTCGTCTACTACTCGGGCCGCTCCGGTGGCCGGACCGAGGTGGTCACGCTCATCCTGTCGGGCGTGGCGCTCAACGCCATGATCGGCGCCGTCATCGGCATGCTCCTGCACTTCGCCGACGACGAGGAGCTGCGCTCCATCACCTTCTGGAACCTGGGCAGCGTCTCCAACGCCACCTGGACCAAGGTCGTCGCGGTCGCGCCGCTCGCCGCGATCGGCATCGGCACGATCATGGCCACCGCCCGCCAGCTCGACCTGCTGTCGCTCGGCGAGCGTTCGGCCCGCCACCTCGGCGTCGACATCGAGCGCCTGCGGGTCATCACCCTCCTCGCCGTCGCGGTCGTCACCGCGGCGGCCACCGCCGTCTCCGGCGTCATCCTCTTCGTCGGCCTCGTGGTCCCCCACCTGATCCGCATGCTCTCCGGTCCCGCCCACCGGGTCCTGATCCCGGCGTGCGCGCTGGCCGGCGGCCTGTTGCTCGTGCTCGCGGACCTGTTCGCCCGCACGGTCGCCAACCCGCAGGAGCTGCCGCTCGGCGTGCTCACCTCCTTCGTCGGCAGCCCCGTCTTCTTCTGGATGCTGCGCAAGACCCGCTCCCGCCAGGGCGGTTGGGCGTGAGCAACCGCATCTGGCGCGTGCTGGCCGGCGTCGACGCCGAGGACGAGGCGCCGGAGCGGGTGCCGGCCGGCGACGTCGTCGCGTCGGTGCGCGACGTGGCGGTCGTGCTCGGTGACACCCTCATCCTCGACGGCATCGACCTCGACGTGCGCGCCGGCGAGCTGCTGGTGCTCGTCGGCCCCAACGGCGCCGGCAAGTCGACGCTCCTCGCCGTCGTCTCCGGCGACCTCGCCCCAACCGACGGCCACGTGGAGCTGTGCCGGCGGCCCGAGCCCGACTGGGGGCCCGTCGACGGTGCCCGCCGCCGCGCCGTGCTCACCCAGGCCGTCGACGTCGCGTTCCCCTTCACCGTCGACGAGATCGTCCGCATGGGCCGCACCCCCTGGGAGCGCACCGGCGAGGAGGAGCACGACGAGGAGGTCGTGGACCACGCCATCGGCTCGGCCGACGTCGACCACCTCCGCGGTCGCCGCTTCCCCTCGCTCTCGGGCGGCGAGCGATCCCGGGTCGCCTTCGCCCGCGTCCTCGCCCAGACCACCCAGCTCGTGCTGCTGGACGAGCCGACCGCCGCGCTCGACATCCACCACCAGGAGCTGGTGATGCGCCGGGCCCGCGCCCTGGCCGACGAGGGCAACGCCGTGCTCGCCGTGCTGCACGACCTCGGCCTGGCCGCCGCCTACGCCCACCGGGTCGCGGTGCTGGGCGACCACACCATCCAGGCCGTCGGCACGCCCGCCGAGGTCCTGACCGCCGAGCTGCTCAGCCGCGTCTACCAGCACGACATCGAGGTGTTCCCCCACCCGGCGACCGGCTCGCTCGTCATCCTCCCCACCCGCTGAGAGCCCGGCCCCACCCCGGCGACGGCGCGAACCGACTCGGGGCTTGACCCGGCGGGGGCCGAGCCGCGAGGGTAGGGCGACCTTACACGTCGAGGCCAGGAGTCCTGATGACCCAGACCGCACCGGCGAACCGCCGGCGGATCGCCATCGCGTCGATCCTCCCGCTGCTCGCCGCCGTCTTCGCGCTGACCGTGGTGACCCGACCGGCCCAAGCCGAGGTCGTGCCCGCGTCCGGCGCTGCCACCTGGGGCATCCGCGACAGCTACGTCAACTACATCACGGGCCCGATCGCCCACGGCGAGGCCACGCCCCGCGACGGCGCCACCGCCGTCGGTGGCGCCGAGAAGGGGCCCTGGTCCTTCCCCGTGGCCGACGCCACCTTCGACGCCGCCACCCGCACCGGCGAGATCACCTTCGACGGCGCCGTCTACACCGGCGGCCACGACTACGACGACGGCTACATCCTCGAAGCCGAGTGGTCGAACCTGCGCCTCGCCATCGACGGCGACACCGGCATCCTCCGCGCCGACCTGACCTACCGGCCCTTCGTCGGCGCCGACCCGAACGTCCCCAAGCCCGACGAGGAGCTGGCCACCGACGTCGACTTCGCCGAGATCGACCTGTCCGGCGTGGACTGGGCCCCCGACGGCAGCGGCAACCGCACCATCACCGCCGCCCCCGCCACGGGCATCGAGGAGGCCATGACCCTCATCGGCTGGGACCAGTTCTACAGCGCCGAGATGCCGAACCCGGCCCTCGCCCCGCTCTCGGTCACCTTCCGTGAGGCCACCGACACCTCTACCACCACGACCACCGGCCCGAGCACCTCCAGCACGAGCACGACCACCACGGCGCCGACCACCACGACCACCGCGCCGACCACGACCACCACCCCGGTCGAGGCCGGCGAGGCCGAGGTCACCGGCGGCAACCTGAGCTGGGGCGTCTACCGCAACTTCGTCAACTACGTGACCGGCCCGATCGCCAACGGCTCGATCACGACCGGCGGCGGCGCCACCGGCGCCCCAAAGGGCCCCTACGGCTTCCCGGCGGTGAAGGGCCAGACCCTCGACATCACCGCCACGAACGTCGACATCGCCTTCACCGGCTCGGTCCGCTTCGTCGGCCACCAGCACGGGACCTCGCCGCCCGCGCTGGAGATGACCTTCAGCAACATCCGGGTGGAGAAGCGCGGCACCAAGGGCCGCCTCGTCGCGGACGTGCTGAGCCGCCCCTTCGTCGACCTGAACACCGTGTCGGAGCTGGTCGAGACCCCGAACGCCTACCTGGCCGAGCTGGACTTCTCCCAGGCCCAGGTGGGGCGCATCGGTGACGGCGCCGGCTGGCTCGACGTGCCCGCCAAGGTCGCGCCGGGCGGCAGCCACCACTTCGGCGACTTCTACGAGGACGGCCAGCCGCTCGACCCGCTGACCATCCGCCTCGCGCTCAGCGAGATCCCCGACGACCTCGGTGACGCCACGGCGCCCCCGCCGGTGGCCGGCCCGACCGTCACCCTCAGCACCACCACGGTGGCGCCGGGCGGCGTGATCGCCATCACCTCCTCGGGCTTCACCCCGAACGAGCAGATCGAGGTGTGGATGCACTCCACCCCGACCTTCCTCCAGACCGTCCGGGCCGACGCCACCGGTGCCGTCCAGGCGACCATCACGATCCCGACCAACGCGCCGGCCGGCGAGCACCGCCTGGAGCTGCGGGGCATCTCCTCGGGCCTGTCCGCCTTCAGCCCGACCTTCCGGGTGGTCGGTTCCGGTTCCGGCGTCGGATCGAGCACCGGTCGCCTCTCCCGCACCGGCAGCGACAGCGGCACCCCGCTGCGCGTCGCCGCGGTGCTCCTGCTCGCCGGCGGCGGCCTGGTGGTCCTCGCCCGTCGCCGCCGCACCACGACCGCCTGAGCGGGGCGGCCGGCTCGGGCCGGCCGCCCCCACCGGCGCCTCGCCGGTCCGTCGTCGCCTCGTCGGCTCGCCGGGGTTCCCCGGTCGGATGTTGACACTTTGTCGTGAAGATGTGACAGACTGTCGTGAAGATGCAGTCGGGTGACGGCTGCGCACGATCCGCCAGCCAGGAGTCGACCCGAGCGATGTCCACCACCACCGAGACCCCCGACACCGGCGCCGAGACGTTCTCCGCCATCCTCCGGTCGCGCACCAGCGGCGACCACCGCACCGCCGAGCGCAACCCGTTCATGGCCGCGCTGCTGCGGGGCGAGCTGCCGCTCAGCGGCTACACCGACATGCTCGCCCAGCACGCCTACCTCTACGAGGTGCTGGAGGCCCCCGCCCCCGCGGTGGCCTCCGACCCCGCCGTCGCCCCGCTCCTCCACGAGGGGCTGCTGCGCAGCGCCGCGCTCGACGCCGACCTGCGCGCCCTCGTGGGCGACGGCTGGCGCGAGGTCCACCCCCCCAGCGCGGCCACCGAGCGCTACGTCGCCCGGGTCCGCGAGGTGGCCGAGACCTGGCCCGGCGGCTACGCCGCGCACCACTACACCCGCTACCTCGGTGACCTCTCCGGCGGCCAGTTCATCGGCAAGGTGGCGACCAGGACCTACGGGCTCGAGGAGCGGGTCAACGACAACTTCGCCCGCTTCGAGGGCCTGGGCGACCTCGACGCGTTCAAGGCCGCCTACCGGGCCGCGCTCGACGCCGCCCCCTGGGACCGGGCCGAGCAGGAGCGCGTGATCGACGAGATCCACGCCGCCTACGCCTTCAACAGCGACGTCTTCGAGGACCTCACCCACCACGTCGCCTGACCGGCGCCGGTCCTCCGCCCACCCGGCGCACGGGCGGGGACCGACGGTGTCAGGGCTCGGCGACGAGGCCCCGCAGCCCGTCGGCGCCGTAGAGCGGTTCCAGCACGCTCGCCAGGCTCGGGCCGCGGCGCAGCGACTGGCCGCCGTCGACGGTGATGCACTGGCCGGTGATCCAGCCGGCCTCCGGGCCCACGAGGAACCGGGCGAGCGCGGCCACGTCGTCGGGACGGCCGACCCGCCCGAGCGGCGTGTTCTCGGCGTAGCTGTCCAGCACCTCGCCGCCGGCGGTGATGAAGCTCACCAGGTCGGTGTCGATCAGCCCCGGGCAGACGGCGTTGACGCGCACGCCGCTGGCCCCCAGCTCGTCGGCGGCCTGGCGGACGAGCTGGTCGATGCCGGCCTTCGACGGCCCGTAGGCCCCGAACCACGGGTGGCTCAGGTGCGAGGCGATCGAGGAGACGGCCACGAACGACCCGCCGCCGCGCCGGGCCAGCGCCGCGGCGCCGTGCTTGAGCGTGAGCATCGTGCCGGTCAGGTTCAGGGCGAGCGTGCGCTCCCAGGCGTCGCGGTCGAGCTGGGTGACGGGGCCGATCGACTCGCTGCCGCCCGCGCTCGCCACCACGCCCCCGAGGCCCCGCACCGAGCCCTCGTCCGCCGCGGCCACCGCGGCGGCCACCGCCGCCTCGTCGGTCACGTCGGCCACGACCGCCCGGATCGTGCCCGCGGGCCGCGACGCCAGGGCGGCGTCGATCGCCTCGACCGCCTCGTCCAGCCGGGCGGCGGTGCGCCCGCAGACCACCACGTCGGCCCCGTCGGCGGCGAGGTGGCGGGCGACGGCCAGCCCGATCCCCGACCCGCCGCCGGTCACGAGCGCGCCCAGCCCGGCGAGCGGCGCCCCGGGGCCGGCGG
>Ga0207868_1002074_pt1 | contig 12415 bp, 12 predicted proteins | sample Passage237B_FD_187370 | JGI IMG/M metagenome (GOLD analysis project Ga0207868, IMG submission 187370) | Cellulose adapted compost microbial communities from Newby Island Compost Facility, Milpitas, CA, USA - Passage2 37B (SPAdes) (version 3) ... | reverse complement strand
GGGGCGAGCCGGCCCGGCCGCTCGGGCGGTCAGCCGAGCTTGGCGAGCTGGACGGCTGCGGTGAGGAGCCAGCCGGTGGCCAGGCCCGCGGCGAGCAGCGGGAGGAGGCCGGCGCGGCGGCGCGGGGCCTCCCGGTCATCGGGCGTGGCCGGCGGGTCGGTTCGACCCGGGGTCGCTTGCGGCGAGACGGGTCGTCGCGCGGCGGGCGGGGCGGCGAGGAGGAGGGCGATGCTGAGCACGCCGGCCTCGGTGGCGGCCCGCATGAAGGCGGTGGCACCCGACCACAGGTAGGCGTTGAGCACCACGACCACGGCCACGGCCGGCAGCCACGCCAGCCGCTCGGTGAGCGGTGCGGTCGTGCGCCGCCAGCTCCAACCGGCGGCGACGAGCAGCGCCACCACCCCGAGTGCGAACCCGGCCCGGAACAGGGTCTCGCCGCTGGGCTCGGTGGCGGCATCCCCGAGCAGGTCGACGAACCCACGCAGCGGTGCCGACAGGTTGTTGTCGCCGGACGAGGTGAGCGGCAGGTCGCCGAAGCGGGCCCGCTGCACGAGCTGCCACAGCCCGAACACGACGAGGGGGACGAACCCGGCCGCCAGCACGGGCACCGGGGTGTCCGATCCCGCCCACCTCTGAGCGACAGCGTCTGCCCGTGTCTGAGCGACAGCGTCTGCCCGCCTGCGAGCGACAACGGGGTCCGACGATCCGGTTGTCGCTGGCACGTGAGCGGTCGGGTCCGGTTTGGCGGCCGTTCCTCGCGGCGTTGTCGCTGGGAGGTGGGCGGTCTGCTCGGAGGTATCTCCCGTGGTTGTCGCTGGGAGGTGGTCGGGAACGGACGGCTCCTCGACGCGTGTCGGTCGCCCTGTCGCTGCAAGGCGGGCGAGGCGGGAGGTGGGGCGTGCCGCGGCGAACCAGGCGACGGCGCCGGCTGCGGCGACGCCGAAGGGGACCACGGCGGTGGTGTCGCGCACGAGGACGGCACCGGTGAGCGCGAGCCCGACGAGGGACCAGCGGCGCCGTCGCCCGGCCACGAGCGCGGCGACCACCAGCGCCGAGGCGACCAGCTCGGAGGTGTCGAGCGACAGGGAGTAGGCGAAGCCCGGCCACAGCACGACGAGGAGGCCCCAGGCGGCGTGCCGCCCCGAGGAGCGGGCGAGCGCGCCCCCCGCCGCGCCCAGCGCGGCGGCCGCGGCGAGGTTCACCGCGAGCAGGGACCACGGCACCAGGTCGGCGTCGCCGCCGCTGGCGGCCCAGGCCAGGGCGCCGTAGCCCCAGCGGGCGTTGCGGAGCGCGGGGAGGTCGAAGGTGACCCCGGCGACCTGCTCGTCGGTCGACCACGGCGACACCCCGAGCCGGTAGAAGAACTGGCCGTCGAAGCCGTCGTCGGCGTCCTGGACGGTGAGCGAGCCGGGCGCGAGCGTGGCGTCGGTGTCGGGCGGTGCGGCGTGCACCAGCAGCGACGCATCGCCCCCGGCCCGCACCAGCAGCGCCGCCGCGAACAGCGTCGCCAGGAGGAGCGCGCCGACGGCCGGGACCCAGCAGCGGTCGGGGAGCCGCCGACCGTGGCGATCCGGCGGTGCAGCGGCGTCGTCGGTCACGACCCGACGCTACCGGGCGTCCCGAGGCCGACGAGGGCTCGGCCGGCTGCGCCGCCGGGCGGTGGCGAGGCCGAGCGCACGGGCGCGGCCGCCGGCCCGCTCTCGGGCACCGGGCTCAGAAGTAGGTGGCGACCGGGCGGAACCGGTTGCGGATGCGCGAGCGGTAGTAGTCGCCCGCCTCCGACGCGCCCCGGAGGCCCCAGGCGACCGTCTGCGGGATGTTCTCGTAGTCGTGGATCAGCCCGCCGCTGAAGGTGATGGAGAGGGTCCGCGCCGCCGGGTCGTAGGTGAAGCAGCGGATCGTGGTGGAGGCTCCGTAGAACGTCCGGGCAACCATCTGATCGAGCACCTCCCGGGCGGCGACGGTCGCCACCGATGGCGGCCGACCCTATCGTTCGACCCACCGCCCGGCGGCCCTTCCGGCGACGGGCTCGCTCAGCCCGGGCCGGCGGCGTCGCGGAGGGGGCCGAGGGCCGGGCGGGGCGTGCCGTCGGCGGCCACGAGGCCGGCCGTCGCCGGGCCGCTGCCGGGCGGATCGAACGGGTGCTCCCACCACAGGCCCCGGAGGTCCACGCCGCCGTCGCGGGCCTCGCCGACGATCTCCACCACGTCGCGGACGTAGCCCTCCCGCCGGTCTTCGCGGTCGGTGACGAGCCCGACGCCGGTCACGAGGAGCGGGCGGTCGGGGAACGTCTCGGCCACCCGGTGCAGCGCGAGCGCCAGGCCGTGGCTCCACGGCACCCGCCCGTCGGGACCCGGTTCGAGGTCCTGCGGGTAGGGGAGGAGCGCCCCGTCGCCGCGCACCGCGGCGCCGTGCCGGTAGGAGAAGCCGACCAGGTCGAACGCCTCCCGGGCACCCGGCACCGCCACCGGCGGTCGGTGGCCCACGATCAGGGTCTCCTCGTGGAGCAGGCGCCGCCAGGAGCCGAACAGGGCCTCGTCGGCCGCGTCGCGCATCGCCTCGGCCTCGGCGGGCGGTGGGGAGTCCGGGTCGGGTCGGGCGGGGAACAGCGGCACCACCCACTGCGAGGTCGCCACCGGCCGCCCGCCACCTCGCAGCCGTCGCGCCGCGTCCACCGCCGCGAGCTGGATGCCTTCGAGCGCGGCGGCGAAGCCGCGGGTGTCCTCCGCCCGCCCGGGCGGCCGCCGGCCGGTCAGCCAGCCCCGACGCGCCCACCGGTTCGGCTCGTGCACCGGCACCCAGCCGGCCACCAGGTCCCCGAACGCCTCGCCCACCGACTCCACGTGGCGGGCCCAGTGGTAACGACGGGCCCGGGCATCGGCGAAGCCCCGCTCGTCGTGCGCGAACCAGCCCGGGAGCGTGTCGTCCACCAGGCAGCCCCACACGTCGACGCCCAGCTCCCGCGCCGCGGCGAGCACCTCCCGCAGCGCCTGCTCGGCCTCCCGGTCGCGCCGGCCGTCGCTCGGCTCCAGCCGCGCCCACTCCAGCGGCAGGCGCAGCGTCCGCAACCCGGAGGCGGCGAGCGCGCCCAGGAGCTCGCGGTGGCGGGCGGTGAAGCCGACGCCCGGCGCGTCGACACCGGGGGAGCCGCCAGCCGGCGAGCTGTCGCCTGGGGAGCCGGGCGGTCCGCCGGCCGCCGACGGGAGGTGACGCCCGTCGCGTGCCCAGCGGGCCAGGGCCGACGCCGGCGCCACGCCGTCGAGCACGGTGGCCGACGACCCGGCGCCCCAGCCGACGTGCCCGGTGGCCGTGCTCACGCCGACGACGACGACGGCCCGGCCGGGCCGGTCGGCTCGGTCGGCTCGGCAGGCTCCGCCGGCTCCGCCACGAGGCGGCCGAGGTGGGCGCCGAGCCGCAGGTCGTCGATCGCCCCGAAGAAGCGGTGGCGCACCCGCCCGGCCCGGTCGATCAGCAGCGTGGTGGGCGTGCCCTGGAGGTCGTAGTCGCGCATGGTCGGGGGCAGCGGGTCGCCGTCGACGTGGGCGGCCACGGCCACCGGGAACGTGTAGCGGAACTCCGAGAGGAACACCGCGAGCGCGTCGGGGCCGGTGACGTCGTGGTGCTCGAAGACCGTGTGCAGGCCGAGCACGGTCACGTCCTCGGAGCGGAACGCCTGCTGGACCCGCTTGGCCTGGGGGAGCGCGTGGGTGACGCAACCCGGGCACAGCATCTGGAACGCCTCCAGCAGCACCACCCGGCCCCGGAGCGAGGCGAGCGTGAGCGGGCCGCCCTGCACCCAGCGGGCGACCCGAAGCTCGGGGGCGAGGTGCGGGTCGGTCACGGACCCGACGTTACCGGCGGGCGCCCCGCAGCCGAACGTGGCACGGACCTGCCGCAGGTGTGCGGCGTTCTCGTGCCAAGTTCCGGGGGAGGGAGGAGGGGGATGGTTCCCGGGCCGGTCGGGGTCCCGGTGCGAGGTGGTCCGGGGCGCCGTAGCCTCCACGGCGTGGTCGGTCGCCCGCACTTCCGCTACTCCCGCTGGGACGGCACCCAGCGCGGCTTCGACCTCGACGCGGACGCGGTGCTGGCCGAGATCAACGACGACCTCCTCTACCACGGCGACCTGAACGCGGCGCTGCGCCGCATGCTCCAGTCCGGCTTCTCCGACCGCGAGGGGCGCGACGTCCAGGGCGTCCAGGAGCTGATGGAGCAGCTCCGGCAGCGGCGGCGGGAGCGGTTGGAGCAGCACGACCTCGGCGGCGTCTTCGACGACATCGCCGAACGCCTCCGCGATGTGGTCGACACCGAGCGGCGGGCCCTGGACGACCTGGCTCGCGACGCCGCCGACTCGGGCGACGAGCGTCGCCGCCAGGTGACCGAGGACGCGGTCACCGAGAAGCGGATGCAGCTCGACCTGCTCCCGCCCGACCTCGCCGGCGTGGTCCGCGAGCTGGGCGAGCACTACGACTTCGTCTCCTCCGAGGCCCGGGAGCGCTTCGAGGAGCTGACCGACCAGCTCCGCGAGGCGCTCGCCACCCGCTGGTTCGACCAGCTCTCGGGCGCCATGAGCGATCCCGACCCCGAGGCGATGGCCCGCACCAAGGACATGCTGGCCGACCTCAACCGGATGCTGGAGGACCGAGCCGCCGGGCGCGAGCCCGACTTCGACGGGTTCATGGCGCGCCACGGCGACCTGTTCCCCGAGAACCCCCGGAACCTGGACGAGCTGCTGGAGGCGATGGCCCGGCGGATGGCCGCCGCCCAGGCGATGCTCAACTCCATGACCCCGGAGCAGCGCCGCCAGCTCCAGGACCTCTCCGACCAGCTCCTCCAGGACCTCGACCTGCGCTGGGAGATGGACCAGCTCTCCGCCAACCTGCGCCAGGCGTTCCCCGACCTCACCTGGAACCGCCGCTACGACTTCAGCGGCCAGGACCCGCTCGGCTTCGCCGACGCCGCGCAGATCATGAACGAGCTGGGCGACCTCGACCAGCTCGAATCGCTGCTCCGCAACGCGGCGGCGCCGGGCGCGCTCGCGGAGGTCGACCTCGATCGGGCCCGCCGGCTCCTCGGCCCCGAGGCCGCCGACAGCCTGGAGAAGCTGGCCGAGCTGGCCGAGATGCTCCAGCAGGCCGGCCTCATCGAGAACCGCGACGGCCGGTTCGAGCTGACCCCCGCCGGGCTCCGCCGCATCGGCCGCCACGCCCTGGACGAGCTGTTCTCCAAGCTCGCCCGCGACCGCTTCGGCCAGCACGAGCTGATCCGCCGCGGCGTCGGCCACGAGCGCTCGCTCGACACCAAGCCCTACGAGTTCGGCGACCCGTTCAACCTCCACATCGAGCGCACGATCCGCAACGCGCTCGCCCGCCGGGCCGGCGGCACGCCGGTGCGCCTGTCACCCGAGGACTTCGAGGTCGAGGAGACCGAGCAGAGCGTCCGCTCCGCCACCGTCCTCATGATCGACCTGTCGCTCTCGATGCCGATGCGCGACAACTTCCTCCCCGCCAAGAAGGTGGCGATGGCGCTGCACTCGCTCATCACCAGCCGCTTCCCGCGGGACTACATCGGCCTCGTCGGCTTCAGCGAGGTCGCCCGGATCATCGAGGCCTGCGAGCTGCCCGGGGTGTCCTGGGACTACGTCTACGGCACCAACATGCAGCACGGCTTCCAGCTCGCCCGCCGGCTCCTGCGCCCCGAGCACGGCACCAAGCAGATCATCATGATCACCGACGGCGAGCCCACCGCCCACCTCACCGCGTCGGGCGAGCCGGTCTTCCACTACCCGCCGGTGCAGGAGACGGTGGACGCCACCCTCCAGCAGGTGCTGCGGGCCACCCGCGAGGGCATCCGCATCAACACGTTCATGCTCGACGCCACGCCCTACCTCCAGCAGTTCGTGGAGCGGCTCACCGAGCTGAACCGGGGCCGGGCGTTCTTCACCACGCCGGAGACCCTCGGCGACTACGTGCTGGTCGACTTCCTCGACACCCGCCGCCGCCTCAGCCGGGCCGGCCGCCGAGCCGGCTGAGCGACCGGGCGGCCGCGCCCGGGTCCGCCGGCGGGCTCAGGGGCGCTCGGTCGACGGCTTCGTGGTCTTCGTCGGCGTCGTCTTCGTCGCGGCCTCGCCCGCAGCCCTCTTCGCCGCGGCCTCCTTCGCGCCGGCCCTCTTCGACGCCGGCGCCTTCTTCGGCTTCGGGCGGGTGGCCGTGCGGGCTCCCCGCCCGGTGGTGGCCCGCCGACGCCGCGGCGGGTCGACGCGGCGGGCGAGGAACTCGTCGAGGGCGGCGGCGATCTCGTCGGGGTGCTCGATCGGCAGCGTGTGGCCCGCGTCGGGGAAGGTGACCAGCTCGCTGGCCGGGATGCGGTGGTGCATCTGCTCGCTGCACCGCGCCGGGGTGAAGACGTCGGAGCCGGCGGCGACGATGAGCGTGGGCGTGTCGATGTGGGGGAGGAGGTCGGCGGCGGAGTGGTCGCGCATCGCGGTAGCGGTCAGCATCATCACCGCGACGTCGGCGTGCTTGAGGTGCAGCAGGTAGGGGTGCAGGTCCTCGGCGGTGGAGGCCGGGCCGGCGGCGCGGGCGAGGCGGGCGGCCCAGTGCCCGAAGCCGGCGGGGCCGATGGTGGCCTGCACCGGCTTGGCGATCTCGGGGAACCAGCGGAAGAGGCCGGCGACGATCGGGAAGCCGAGGTCGGCGAGGCCGGTGCCGTAGAAGGTCCGGGCCGGGTTCTCGTAGGTGCCGGCGACGAGGACGAGCGCGAGGGTGCGGTCGGGGATCAGCCGCTCCACCTCCAGGGTGCTCTGCACGCCCATCGAGTGGCCGACGACGACGGCCCGGTCGAAGCCGCTGTCGTCCAGGACCGCGACGAGATCCCGGGCGATGCGCGCCATCGACACGTCCTCCACGCGGAGGTTGGCGGCGCCGCGGCCCGGGTCGCGGGGCAGGCCGGAGGCGCCGTGGCCCCGGGTGTCGGGGATGATGCACGGGTGCCCGGCGGCCTCGAAGCGCTCCACGAGCGGCCCCCAGTAGGCGTCGCTGCAGCTCCAGCCGTTGGCCAGGAGCAGGGGGAGCCCGGTGCCGGAGGCGTTGTGGATCGTGTAGGCGATGGGCGTGCCGTCGTCGGCCTCGACCACGTGCTCCTTCGGGAAGAGGACGTAGGCGTCGTCCACGCCGGGCTTCGGGTACCAGGGCACGTCGACACGTTCGGGCATGGGTGGGAGTCTCGCGCTTCGGCCCGCGTCGCCCGATGCCCGGGTGCGTCCCGCGGGGCCCTCGGGAGGTGCAGGACGGTGGTCCTCGTGCAGTTCTGCGCGGGATCTGCTTGCACATCGTGCGCTCAGCGACGACAATCACATCGTTGTAGTTACGTCCGTGGAACGCTTCGCTGTCGGCGAGGGGACCACCCGAACCAGGTGACCGCGTATCGGGTCGCCCCCAGAGGTCGATCGACCGAGAGGGACCAACCCATGCAGAACTCCACATCCGAGACCGAGACCACGGGGTGGCAGGACCTCGCCAACTGCCTCGGCGTCGATCCCGACCTCTTCTTCCCCGAGCGGGGCGCCTCCACGCGCGAGGCCAAGGAGGTGTGCCGGGGCTGCGTCGTTCGCGAGGACTGCCTGGAGTACGCCCTGGCCAACGGCGAGAAGTTCGGCATCTGGGGCGGCCTCAGCGAGCGGGAGCGCCGCCGCATCCGCCGCCAGCGCTCCCTCGCCCGCCGCGCCGCCCTGGAGGCCGGGGCCTAGGCACCTGCTCGTTCCCGGGTGGGTGGCGGGGTGGCGGTCGGCGGGCCCGGCGTCAGCGCCGTCGAGGCGGGCCTCCGTCCACGGCGGCGAGGGGTGTCGGCTAGGTTGCGAGGGCTCGCGTCACCTGAGGGGGAGACCTGTGCTGAGCACCGAACGCCCACGTCGGATCATCGGGGCGGCCTTGTTGGCCGTGCTCCTGGGAGCCTGCTCCGGAGGTGGTGGCTCCGGCGACGGGGGCCGGGCGGGGGGTGACGAGGATCGCTCGTACGAGATCGCGGCCAAGCCCTGTGACCCCATCCGTGGCGCCGGGACGATCACCAACCGCGCCGGCGAACCCGCCGCGTTCGTCGTCCAGGTCAAGTACGACTACGCCGACGGTGACGTCCGCCCCTTCCAGACCACCACGACCCCCGTGTTGGCCGACGGCGAGTCGTTCGACTTCTCCGCCGGGCCCGACCCGACGGGCGGCACGCCGTCGAGCTGCACGATCCTCGGAGCCGAACGGGTCGAGGCCGATCAAGCCGAGGTCGCCGAGGTCGAGGACCGCGAAGCCGCCAGGCCCACCGGCGAGGCCACCAGCGAGACGGTGTCGCCGTTGTGGACCCAGACCGGCATCAACGGCTCCGTGCGCGTCGTCGCCCTGCACGACGGCGTCGGCTTCCTCGCCTCGGACCTGCCCGGTGGCAGTGCCATCTTCAGCATCGATGCCGAGGACGGATCCCTGATCTGGGAGATCGAGGCGGACCTCCGCTGGGAGGCGCTCATCCCCGATGGCCGAGGGGGCGTGCTCGCCGTCTCCGGGAACCTCCTGGTCTCCTTCGACGACGAGGGCGAGCAACGGTGGAGCGAGCGGGCCCTCCTCAACGCGGACAGCGGTGGGGCCGGCACCGTCGACCACGTGGTGGTCGACGGTGACCTGGTCGTGGCCGGCGGTTCGGCGCCGGGCGCGCTCGCGGGGCTCGATCTCGACACGGGCGAGCAGCGCTGGTACGTCCACCAGGACGAGGCGCTGGACGACGAGCCCATCGGCTTCGGCGGCGCGTCGGACCACCTCAGCATCTCCGACCACGGTCTGCTCGTGGCCGGCGGCACCCCCTCGCTGCGTCACCTCGTGCTGTTCGACCTCGGTGGTGACGACCCCGAGGTGGTGTGGTCGGTGCCGGACGCCGGCCAGAACCTGGCGAGCGACGGCGACGTGGCCGTCAACGCCGTGGGTGACACCGTCACGGCCTACGACGTGGCGACCGGCGACGAGCTGTGGTCGGTGAGCGACGAATCCTGGGAGCGGGCCGCCCCGGCGGATCCGGCCATCGTCGAGGACGTCGTGATCGTCTCGCGCGGGTCGGGAACGGTCGCACTCGACCTCACCACCGGTGAGCAGCGCTGGGCCGATCCCGACCTGGCGCCGGCGTGGACCACGATCGGCGGCGAGGCCCGCATCGGCGACGCGGTCTTCGGCATGGTCGGCCCCACGCACAACCTGCTGATCGCCGCCGACGGGTCCACCGTCGAGGTCGAGGTCGACGAGGCCATCACCGGGACCGTCGACTCGGTCGCCACCGAGGACGGTCGTGTGCTCCTCGCGGCGCGAGGATCGACCAGCCGCCAGCCCTCGACGGCCTGGGTGCTGGACCTCGCCGCGCTCGGCGGCTGAGCCCCGGCCGGTCCCGGTCCCTGCTCGACGGAGCGTCGGGGCCGGGGCTCGGCGTCACCCCGGGGGCAGGCGAGCCTCGATCGTGCGGTCGGCGGCCAGGTCGAGGTCGGCCCAGCGAGCCTCGGGGATGCGATCGAGCACGGCGGCGGGCACCAGCCCCACCAGCTCCGCGCCGGTGACCCTCAGGTGCCCGGCCGCCAGGTCGTACGCCTCGGCCGGGCCGAGCGCGAGCGGGTCGATGAGGTTCATCGAGAGCTGGGTCCGCTCGCCCACCCGGAGGCCGAGGGTCCGCAGGGCCGGGCCCCGGATCGCCGCGGCGGCCGCCCGGGCCTCGGCCGGCGTCGCGTCCACCCACAGGTTCCAGGCCACCAGCAGCGGCCGGGCGCCGATCGCCACCGCCCCCGCGCTCGGGTGCGGCGCGGCCGGGCCCCAGGTGGGGGCGAGCGCCCGGAACGCGCCCCGGCGCACCTCGGGCAGCGACCGCTCCACGCCGTAGACGAAGCCGGGGAGCCCCAGGTCTCCGGCCCAGCGGCCGAAGCGGTCCCGGGCCGCGGTGGCGTCGGCGAGGCCGGCGCCACCGAGCGGGACGAAGGGCACCACGTCGATGACCCCGATGCGCGGGTGCACGCCCTCGTGGCGGCGCAGGTCGAGCCGCGCCAGCGCGGCGACCGTCACCGCCCGGGGGGCCTCCTCACCGACGAGGGTGAGCACCGACCGGTTGTGGAACGGGTCGCTGTGCACGTCGAGCAGGTCGTCGCCCGCCGCGGCGGCGATCGCCTCGACCGTCACCCGGTCGCGCCCCTCGCTGATGTTGACGACGCACTCCAGCACCCGCTCAGCGTGCCAGACCGCGGCCGTCCGTCCCGCCGACCGAACCGGCCGGCGGGACGGGGCGATCGATTCGCCGGCTCAGCCGCCGGTGCAGGTGACGGTCACGTCCACGTCGACCTCGATGTCGGGGTCAAGCGAGAAGCTCGGCTCGGCGGTGTAGGAGAACGAGAGCGAACCGCCCTCGGCGGCGTCGTAGTCACCGGCGATCTCGTCCGCTTGCACCGTCGTGATGCCGTTCGAAGCCTGTCCGGCCTCCATGATCGGGCGACTGGTGATGTCGAGGTCGACACCCACGGAGGTGAGCGCCTCGTCCCCGGGCGGGCCTTGCACGCTCACGTTGAGCAGGACGCCTCGTCCGGCGGCGTCGTTCCACGACAGCACCCGGTGGTTGTGCCGGTAGGCGGTGCGGCCGTCGGCGGCGTCCGGAGCGTCGGCCACCGAGGTCTCGACCTCCGACAGGTCGGCGCCGTCGAGCCGGAACGTGCCGTTCACCGAGTCGGTCACCGTGCCGGCCGCCTGACAGGCCGCCGCAGGCTCGGGCTTCACGGGACGGTCCTCGATGTTGGCCACATCCGAGAGCGCCTCCTCCGGCGCCTCCCGCCCGTCCGGGCGCACCAGCTCCTTGCCGGTCATCGCCGGACGGATCTGCCCGACGAGTTGCTGGGCGTACCGGAGGGTGACGCGACCGTCGTCGTCCCGGGCGCCGGAGACGGGCAGCGACGCCCAGGAGCGCACACCGTCGGCATCGGTGCTGGGCCCGCACCGCACGGCCTGGGCGGCGATGCCGTCGTCATCGACGATCATCCAGCACGCCATGTCGTCGTCCCAGCCGTCCGGGTTGGCCGCTCGTCGTTCCTGCTCGATGGCATCGAGGCTCGCCTGCACCTCGTCTGCGGAGAGCACGAGATCCTCGGGCAGCAGCGATGAGCGGATCACGAAGTCGTCGCCGGTGCCCGCCGGGGGCCCGGCCGGTCCTCCCGGGCCCTCGGCGGATCCTCCGGAGCCGGAGCTGCCGCAGGCGGCGCAAGCGAGCGCCACGGCGATGGCCGCCGCGGCGAGGCGGGTTCGGTACGTGTGCATGGATCTCCCCCACGTCGTGTGCACGTGCCTGCCACCGTATCCGGCCGGTTCGCCCTCCCCGGCGGGCCGGAGCCGCTGTGGCCTTCGACCGGGGCGGCGGCATGGAGGTCGCGAGGCCGTGGTCCTAGGCTGGACCCATGAACCTCGGCCCTCCTGAACTGATCATCATCCTGCTGATCGTCCTGCTCCTGTTCGGCGGTGCCAAGCTGCCGAAGCTGGCGAAGTCGCTCGGTGAGGCCAAGCGCGAGTTCGAGAAGAGCTCGAACGCCGCCGATGCGCCCAGCGACGCCAACTCCGGCGACGACACCACCGCCAACTGAACGCCCCGCCGGCCGCCGCCGGTGACCCGGAACAGCACGAGGGAGCCCCTCCGCCGTGGGGCTCCCTCGTCGCGATCAGCTTCGATGCGTGGTCGGCCGCCGCCGCGACCGACCCTCAGGTGGCGCTGAGCGCCGCGGCCTCCTGCCGGCGCTGCTTCAGGATGCGGCGGCGCTCCCGCTCCGAGGCGCCGCCCCACACGCCGTGGTCGATGCGAGCGGCCAGCGCGTACTCCAGGCACTGGCTCGACACCTTGCAGGTGGCGCAGATCTTGCGGGCGGCATCGACGCCGACGCCGTCGCTCGGGAAGAACGCTGCCGCCGGGTAGTTCCGGCACTCGCCGTCGGTCATCCACTGCAGGTCGGTCTCGTCGTCCATCCCCGTTCCTCTCCTGTGGCGGGCGTGTTCACGTCACCTCGACGTGCCTACCGCACCGATCGTTCCCCGAAACCCGTGGAGATTCGGTGCAGACGACGTGGAGATACCGAGAAAACCTGCTTGCATGAGCGGCATGCCGCGACGCCCCCACGAGCCGCGATCCGACGACCGAGCGGCTGCGTTCTCGCCGTGGGCGCCCCGCCACGCCGGCGACGCCGGCCCCGCCCGCCCGGGCCCGCACCGTCCGGGCCCGCCCGCTCCGGGCCGTCCGGCGCCCCCGACCGGCCCCCTCGCCGGCGGCCCGATCGGTCCCGGCGGTCCCGACCGCCCGACCGGCCCCGGCTTCCCGGCCGGATCGCCCGGGCCGGGCACGTACCCGCCCGCCGACGGCTGGGGCGCCCCACCCGGTG
>Ga0207868_1002070_pt1 | contig 12466 bp, 10 predicted proteins | sample Passage237B_FD_187370 | JGI IMG/M metagenome (GOLD analysis project Ga0207868, IMG submission 187370) | Cellulose adapted compost microbial communities from Newby Island Compost Facility, Milpitas, CA, USA - Passage2 37B (SPAdes) (version 3) ... | reverse complement strand
GGGCGATCGCCCTGCTGAATTTGATGATGGTGGTTTTTATCGCCGGCCCGGTCATAATCTATTTGCTGGTGAAATAATGAACAAGACGCTGCTCGCGATCCGTCTCGTCTTCATCCTGCTCTGCGCGTCGGGCGGGTGGCTGGTGTGCTATGCGGTGCCCGATTGGGACGATCATCGCATCGTGGGTTTGTGCGTCGGCTTTCTGATCGGTGTGCTGGTCGTGCTCGTGGACATTATGCTGAAGGGATTTTCGCTGCGCGGACTTTCGGCGATCACGTTCGGGTTGGCGGTGGGGGCGTTGATCGCCTACCTGATTGGCACCTCGCCGTTGTTCGACCGGGCGGATGAACAGAGCATTTTTTTGGCGCGCCTGACGTTGTTTTTAGTCTCCACCTACCTTTGCACGGTCATCGCGCTGCGCGGGAAGGACGAGTTCAATCTTGTGATTCCGTATGTGCGCTTTGTGCCGCACGAGGTGGACGTGCCGCTGATCGTGGTGGACACCAGCGTGCTGATCGACGGCCGCATTTCGAAAGTGTGCCAATCTGGGTTTCTCAACGGCGCGTTGGTCATTCCGCAATTCGTGCTAAAGGAACTGCAGTCCGTGGCCAATTCGACCGACCCGCTGAAAAAAGCCCGCGGCCGCCGCGGTCTCGAAGTGCTCAACGAACTGCGCCGCATCAAGCACCTCGATATCCGCACTCCCGAGAGTGAGGTTTCGAAGCGCGAGGAAGTGGACGCCAAACTGGTGTTCTTGGCCGAATCGATGCGCGCGAAACTGCTGACCACCGATTACAACTTGGCAAAGATGGCCGAGTTTCACGGTGTGCAGTGGCTCGACATCAACAAGCTGTCGCGGGCGTTGCAGCCGGAGTTGATGCTGGGCGAGATTTTGCAGGTCGATCTGGCCAAGGCGGGCAAGGAAGCCGGGCAGGCGGTGGCTTATCTGGCCGACGGCTCAATGGTTGTGGTGGAAAACGCCGACAAATACATCGGGCAGAAAGTGCTGGCGGAAATCACGAGCGTGCTCCCTACGGCCGGCGGAAAACTCGTTTTTGCCCGTTACAACGGTCTCGCCGAGTGAAAATTGGCGCGGTGGGCGGGACTCGAACCCACGACCGGCGGTTTAGAAAACCGCTGCTCTATCCAGTTGAGCTACCACCGCATCTGACGCCCGGAATGGGTAGTTAGCGAAAGTTTTGCGCACAAGCGGAAAACCACGCTTGACTTGCCTTGAACGGGTTCTACGGTCCGCCTCCTTTCCCCACTTTTGGGGTGGTAGCTCAGCTGGTTAGAGCGTCTGCCTGTCACGCAGAAGGCCGCGGGTTCGAGTCCCGTCCATCCCGCCATTTAAGCCTCCGTTAACGCGGAGGCTTTTTGTTTTAGCTGGCAATGACCTTGAGCGTTTCGGCCCACAAATCGGCTTCGCCGGGGTGACCGTATTGCGAGAGTCCGGCGACGATTTGTTCGTGCGTGGGTTCAACCACGCGATGTTTGGGATCCGCGGGCCAAGTGGGGTTCACGGCGCGAGCCAGCGCCCAACAGGCCCAAGCGCGCCATTTGCGCTGATCGCGGCGCGGTTCGTGCAGTCGGTCGGCGTAATGCTGAAAATGCACGCGCGGGTTGCCGATAAATACGTCTTCCGGCGTATGGCGCATGAACCACACCATCGCGGCGTAGGGGAGCGGCCATTTTTGCAAAACCGGATCATCCGGCGCGAGATCGGCACCGAACGCGCGGTCGAGGCAGAGAATCGCGCGCGCGGCCAGACCGCGTTCCCACAAGGCCGCGCCGTATTCAAGACAGGCCGCGTAAAATTCCGCGCCGCGCGCGTCGTGTCGGAAAACGTGCAGCGTGCGCCAATCGAGATTTGCGTGCGGCACGGGCAGGCTGGGGCAGGCGGGAAATCGCGCGGACATGGGCGGTTGGTGACGGTGCGGCGGCGATTCGTCAATCGCGCCCGCAGATTAGCGCTTGGCGCGCCCGCGCGCATCACCCACAAAACAGAGACTGAAACCGAACGATCCAGATTCCGATTCCTCCACCGCGGTGCACGGCATTTCCGGCTGGCGTCGGGTGGTGTTGTGGCCGCTCGGATTTCTCGTGCGGCTCTGGGGCATGTCGCTTCGCTTTCAGGAAAGCCCTTCCGATCTGCGCAACTACACCAAGCGCGACGAGCCGATCGCGATGGTGTTGTGGCACAACCGGCTGTTTCTCGCGGCGGAGATTTTCCGGCGTTATCGCCATCCCAAGCCGATGTATGCGCTGGTGAGCCCGAGTCAGGACGGCGCATGGCTGACCGCGTTTTTTTCGCTGATCGGGCTGCGCACGGTGCGTGGTTCCAGCAACAGCCTCGGCCGCGAGGCGGCGACGGCGCTGGTCGGCGTGCTGCGCGACGGTTACGATGTGGGCATCACGCCGGACGGTCCGCGCGGGCCGCGTTACGAATTCAAACCCGGCGCGCTGATCGTGGCGCGACGAACGAAGACGCCGCTGCTGCTAATCGGCGCGGATTTCGAATCCGCGTGGCGGCTGAACAAAGCATGGGACCGATTTTACCTGCCCAAGCCGTTTTCACGCGTGCGGATGCGCTGCGAGTTGGTGACGGTCGAGGAGCTGGCCGACCGCGAGGGTGCGGCGGCCAGATTGCAAAAACGGTTGATCGAATTGAATCCGGACCGGACTTAAAACTCGGGCGTGAACGCGCCGGTTTTGCCGGGCGCGAGCGTGTAGTCCGAACCGGTGCACCAAGTTTCGTCGTTGAGCAGGAACTTGAAGGTCAGGGACGTCGTTGCGCCACTGATGCCGGTGCTCCATTCGGCATCGGCCACGCATTGCATGGGCAGACCCTTGTCCCAGCTCAGGCCGGGGCCTTCGCCGCGAATGTAGAGCGTGTTGCCGAAACCCACATCGATGAGCGCGGAAATGGTGGTGAGCACCGGAGCCGGTGCCGCGGTGACGGCCTTCGGCTTGGTCTTCTTAACGGCAGGGGCGGCCGTGGTTTTCTTTTTTACTGCCGTGGCAGTTTTCTTCGCCGGGGTGAGCGCCTTTGATTTCGTGGTCTTGGTTGTTTTTTTCATGGCGAATGGCTCTGAACGTTACGGTAGGTAAGCGCCGGTGCCAAAGCAAATCCGGGACCAATTCCGCTCGTGGCGATAATTTTGCGCGCCTGTAACGTGTCTGAAATGAAAAATGATGTTTACTCCAATGCGGAGATGACCCAAAACCGCACCTCCATTTCGGGGCAGTAGCTCAGTTGATAGAGCGCGTCGTTCGCAATGACGAGGTCAGGGGTTTGATCCCCCTCTGCTCCACCAGCCTTCGCTCGCAATGCGAGTTACGGCCCGGCAAGCCAGCGCGAAGGCTGCCGCGCCGAAGTCCGCAGGACGCAGGCGGGCTCAACTCGGTGCGATATTCTTACAACGGCTCGACCGCCTGGATGGTCGGCCATAACACCATTTCCTGCACGAACAAGTGCGCGGGTAGGGCGCAAATATCGGCCACGATGCGACCCAACTCTTTCGGCTGAATGCAGCGCTTGCTGATGTCTTTCGCGCGTGAGCCGAGATTCGCGGCGTCGGTGAATTGCGTGGCGCCCCACGACGGCGCGAGCGAAGTCACGCGCAGACCCTGCTCGCGGTGTTCGAGGTAGAGACATTTGGAAAACTGTTCGAGGCCGGCTTTGGCCGCGGAATAAACGCCCCAGCCACTCCACGCTTGCCGGGCGCAGACGCTGCTGATGTTGACGATCGTGCCGCCGCCCGCGGCGACGATGCGCTTGGCCGCGCGGGTGCAGCCGTAGATCGCGCCGTTCAGATTAACCCCGATCGAATGATCAATGTCCGCGTCGCTTTGCTTCACGGCGGGCGCGATGTGAATGCCGGCGCCGGCGTTGTTGACCAGCACTTCGAATTTGCCCGGCGCGCGATCGATAAAGGAGAACAGCTTGTCCCAATCCTGCGGCGAAGCGACATCGGCCACGACTGGCTCAACCGACAATTTCTTCGCGGCGCGTTTGAGCGCGGCTTCGTCGCGACCGGTGATCCATACGCGATAGCCAGCTTCAGCGAGAGCTTGCGCGATGCCATAACCATAACCATAACCTTTGGCCCCGCCGGTGACGATGGCCTTGCGAATCGTTTTTCTCGGCATGGCGCATGACAAGCCGGCGCAACGCGGTTTGTCGAGCGCTGTGAATTGTCCGTTGCGCGCGTGATTACGACCGGCAAACTCGCGTCATGGTCAAAAGCACTGGAATCTATCGCGGAGAGTTGAATTGCGAACTGACGCACGGTCCTTCGGGACAGGTCATCAGCACCGATGCGCCGGTGGATAACCAAGGACGCGGGCTGGCGTTTTCGCCGACCGATCTGACCGCGGCCTCGCTCGGCGCCTGCATCGTCACCACGATGGCGATCGTTGCCCGCACCCGCCTCGGATTCGATATTCCCGGCGTGAAGTGGGAAGTGACCAAGGAAATGTCCACCGATGCGCCGCGCCGCATCGTGCGCATCAGCACGCAGGTGTGGATGCCGATTCCGAAATCAAAGGATGCCGACGGCGTGTTGGAACGCGTGGCGCATACATGTCCGGTGCATCGCAGCCTGCATCCCGAGATCGACAAGCCGATTGTGTTTCACTGGGCCGCCGAGTAAGTGGTTTGATTGTAGGGAGGGATCGCTGATCCCGCCAAAATTGTGACCGGGCGACATGGCGGTCGTCCCTCCCAGAGGGACCGGCTCCGTCCGGTCCGTAAGAAGTTTACGGCTGCGCCGAAAAAATGCTGAGCTCGTAGGGGCCGTTGAAAATCAGCTCCACGTCGTCCACCGCGATGCGCACCTTGATTTTGCCGGTGGAACCGTCGCCAGTGGGATCGGCGTAGCCGGTCACGTGGCGCGGCTTTTCCTTGTGGTTAAACGCCTCGCCGGTGAATTCCATGCGCTCGCCCCGCGCCAGTTTGCTTAAATCTTCGTCGGTGACGTTGATCGTGATGCGCCCCATTTCGCTCCAAAAAAACCACGGGAAAACCTTGGCCTCGTAGGTGGCGGAAAACTCGCTGCCTTGGCGTTTGAAAGCGCTGGTGGTGAGCGTGACGTTGCCGACGTAGATCGAGGTTTTTAGCGCCGGCACGTCCACGCGGTTCCATTCCGGCTGGGCCAGCGGCGCGGCTGACAGCGCGGGCACGAACAGCAACAGAGCGAGGAGCAGGCGGCCGGGAATAAGCATGGCGCGCATCATGTTTGGCTTGGACCGGTCCGCAAACGGTAAGTTCGGACGCAATTTCGCATTGCGCGTCGGGATGACGCCGCGTGTGCTGGGTCGTCATGGCCAAACAAGGCAAACAAGTCACATGGGGCGGCCGCTTTAGCGCGGGGCCGGCCGAATTGATGCTGAAATTCAGCGAGTCGGTTTCGTTCGACCATCGACTGGCGCCTTTCGATATCGCCGGCAGCAAGGCGCACTCGGCCATGCTCGCGAAGGTCGGCCTCATCACCGCGAAGGAACGCGACGCGATTCACGCGGGATTGGATGCGATTTTGAAGGAGGTCGAGACGGGTAAGTTCACTTGGAACACTCAACTCGAAGACGTGCACATGAACATCGAGCAGGCGCTGACCAAGCGCGTGCCCGCCGCCGCCAAGCTGCACACCGCGCGCAGCCGCAACGATCAGGTCGCGACCGACATGCGGTTGTGGTTCAAGCACGCGTGCGCCGAACTCTCCGCCAAGCTTCGCGGTGCGCAACAGGCGCTGCTCGCGACGGCCGAGGCGAATGCCGACGTGCTCATCCCGGGCTACACGCATTTGCAGCGCGCGCAGCCGGTGTATCTGGCGCATCATCTTTTTGCGTGGCTCGAAATGCTCGAGCGCGATGTGCAGCGCTTTGCGCACGTCGCATCGCAAGCCAACTGGTGTCCGCTCGGTTCTGGCGCGATCGCCGGCACGACTTTGCCGATTGATCGCGAGTTCACGGCAAAGCAACTCGGCTTCGTTGATGCGAAAGGTCGCCCGCAAGTGACGCAAAACTCCATGGACACGGTTGCGGATCGCGACCTGTTTGTGGAGTTCGCCTCCGCCTGCGCGTTGGTCGGTGTGCATTTCTCGCGCATGGCCGAGGACTTGATTTTGTGGATGAGCGCGGAGTTCAAGTTCGTGGACCTGCCCGATGCGTTCTGCACCGGCTCGTCGCTCATGCCGCAGAAAAAGAATCCCGATTCTTGCGAACTTCTCCGCGGCAAGTCCGCGCGCTTGCAGGGCAATCTGCATACTTTGCTCACATTGGCCAAGGGCCTGCCGCTGACCTACAATCGCGATTTGCAGGAGGACAAGCCGCCGGTATTCGACAGCTTTGATCAAACCGCGCTCTGCGCCGACGTGTTTGCCGGGACGATTGGTGGCATGAAGGTTAATCGCGCGGCCTGCGCCGCAGCCGTGTCCGATCCCGCGCTGCTGGCGACGGATTTGGCGGATTACTTGGTTGAGCGCGGCGTGCCGTTCCGCGAAGCGCACCACGTGGTGGGCGCGGTTGTGCAATTGGCCGAAAAGAAATCTCTGCCGCTCAATCAACTGCCGACGGACGAAGTGTTGAAACTGCATCCGGCCTTCGCGGCGGATTGGGTGGAAGTCTTCGATCTCAAGCGCGCACTGCAAAAGCGTCGCGGCACCGGTATGCCCGGACCGACGCAGATTCGCCGTCAGTTTGCCCGCTGGAAAAAGCGCCTCGCTTCGGCCAAAGCCTGAAGTGGGGTTTCGTGCGGCGACGGAAAGAGGCGTTGGAATGGCCGAAGGCGTAATTCCGCGCTTCCGTCCGCCTAGGTTTCCGTGATTGGCTCCGCATCTCATGGCCAAAGTTCGCATCCTGCCCGACCGGGTCGCCAACCAGATCGCCGCCGGCGAGGTGATTGAGCGTCCGGCTGCCGTGATCAAGGAACTGGTCGAAAATGCCCTGGATGCCGGCGCCACGCGCATCGAAGTGGAGTTTCGCCACGGCGGACGTTCGCTCATGCGTATCGAGGACAACGGCCACGGCATGAGCAAAGACGACGCGTTACTCGCGCTGGAACGCCACGCCACGAGCAAAATCGCCGAGGCGGCGGATTTGGAAAAACTGTTCAGCTACGGTTTTCGCGGCGAAGCGCTGCCGTCGATCGCGAGCGTGTCGCGCTTCGAATTGCAGACGCGCGAAGAAGGGCGCGACGTGGGCACCGAGATTTTGGTCAACGGCGGCAAACTCGTGCACGTGCGCGAATGCGGCCGGCCGGTGGGCACGCGGATTATCGTCACGCATTTGTTCAACTCGGTTCCGGCGCGGCGAAAGTTTCTCAAGACCGACCAGACCGAGGCGGCGCACATCATTCAGTGCGTGCGGTTCTACGCGCTCGCGAGCCCGCAGGCGGCGTTTACGCTGATCGAGAATGGCCGCGTGATTTTCAAATCGCCGGAGTGCACGACACTGGCGGATCGCGTGGCGGAGATTTTCGGACGGCAGACCGCCGAGGCCTTGGTGCCGATCGAGGCGGCGGAGACCGGCATGAAATTGAGCGGCCTGATCGGTCGGCCCGGAGTGGGGCGATCCACACGGCACGAGATGGTGATTTTTGTGAATCAGCGCCCGGTGGATAGCCGCACGCTCAACTACGCGCTGATCGAGAGCTATCACGAATCGCTGCCGAAGGGGCGTTATCCGCTGGCGTTTTTGTTTTTCGAATGTGATCCGGCGGCGGTGGACGTGAACGTGCATCCCGCCAAGCGTGAGGTGCGGTTCCGCAGCGAGCCGGCGGTGCGCGCGTTCGTGATTCGCAGCGTGCTGGAAAAACTACGCAGCCTGACGACCCCGCCGGTGCCTGTGGCACCCGTGGCGAGTGCGCCTGCACCAACGCTTCCGATTCAGGTTGAATCGAAGCCGGCGTCGACGAGCACGCCGATCCCGTCGGCTCCGGTGCGATCGGTGACGCCGGTTGTCGCGCCCAAACCAATCATTCCGTCGGTGGTGCCAAAACCCGCTACGCCGGTAGCGACGCCCGCGCCACAATCTCCCGCGCCCGAGCCACCGCGTCCGACCAGCCCGTCGTGGCGGTTTCTCGGGTTGGCGCATGGTAATTACGCGCTGTTCGAAACCGCATCCGGTCTGGTGTTGATGGACCGGCGCGCCGCGCACGAACGCGTATGGTTTGAGCGCTTGCAGGAACAATTCACGCAAGGCGAGGTGCCGAGTCAGCGTTTGCTGCTGCCGGTGCCGATTGAACTCGATCCGATTGCAACGGCGTTGCTGCTCGACCGATTGGATTTTCTCGCGGCGCACGGTTTCGAGGTGAGCGAGTTCGGCCGGAACTTTTTCCGGATTGAGGCGGTCCCCGCTTGGATGGAACCCGCCGATGCTGAACCCTTCATGCGAGATTTTCTCGGTTTGTTGCGGGACGGGCGGATGCCGGGACGCAACGTGGATCTCGCGCGCGACGAGCTAGCCCGTTTGGCGGCGTCGAAAGCCGTGCGTATTTCGCCGGCCGAGTCGGAAGCCGAGGTGCGCAGTCTGCTGGCGCAACTTTTTGCGACCCAGCATCCGTTGACCAGCCCGTCGGGCCGGCCGACGTATATTGAGCTCAATCACGCCGAGCTCTCGCGACGTTTCCAAAAATTGATGTAACCGTCACCCGAAGGTGGCACGATTCTTGATACCTTTAAACGAACAATGTCCAAGTCCACGAAAACCACGCCCGCAAAAAAGACGGCCAAGACGCCGGCGGCTCCGATTCACCAGACTCCGCATGATTCCAAAGTGGAGATTCTGCGTTCGCTGATTCTGCGCCATTTGATCTCGACGCTGGCGCGTTTTCCCGAAGGTGCGACCCAGCGCGATTGGTGGGTGGCCACGGCGCTGGCGGTGCGCGACAGCATTCACGAGCGCATGATTTCGACCCAGGCCACACACGCGAAGCACAACGTGCGGCGGCTCTATTACTTCTCGATGGAGTATCTCATGGGCCGGCTCTTCGAGTGCAATCTGCACGCGACCGACATGTTGGAAACCGCGAAGGAAGCACTTGCCGGGTTGGGGGTGGAATACGATAAAGTGCGCGAAGCCGAGCTCGACATGGGCCTCGGGAACGGCGGCCTTGGTCGTTTGGCGGCGTGCTTCCTCGATTCGCTTTCGACGCTGGATTATCCCGCGCTCGGTTATGGCATTTATTACGAGTTCGGTTTGTTCAAACAGGAGTTCGTCAACGGTCACCAAGTCGAGCATCCCGACCGCTGGCGCGTGTTTGGCAGCCCGTGGGAAGTGATGCACTCGGAATACGCGCAGGAGATCCCGCTCTATGGCCGCGTGGAAAACGTGTTCGACGACCGCGGCAACTACACGCCGCGCTGGGTGGACACGAAATCGATTCTCGGCATCCCGCACGACATTCCGATCGCCGGCTACGGCACGAAGACCGTGAACCTCTTGCGCTTGTGGTCTTCGCACGCGACCGAGGACTTCGATTTGGCGGCCTTTAATTCCGGCGGTTACGCCGAGGCCGTGCGCGAGAAGGAAGAGGGAGAGACGATCTCGAAGGTCCTTTATCCGAACGACAAGACCGAGAACGGCAAGGAACTGCGGCTCGTGCAGCAGTATTTCTTCGTCGCCTGCTCGTTACGCGATCTCATCCGCCGTCATTTTCGCAATGAAAGCAATTCGTGGGATAATTTCGCCGACAAGGTGGCGATTCAGCTCAACGATACGCATCCCGCGGTCGCCGTGCCGGAGTTGATGCGCATCATGATCGATGACCACGGTCTCGGTTGGGATAAAGCGTGGTCGATCATTACACGCAGCTTCGCTTACACGAATCACACGCTGTTGCCCGAGGCGTTGGAAAAGTGGGGCGTGCCGCTTTTCGAGCGCGTGCTGCCGCGTCACCTCCAGATCATTTTCGAGATCAACAATCGCCTGATGAAGGCCTGCGAGGCGAAGTGGCCGGGCGACAACGAGAAGAAACGCGTCTGTTCGCTCATCGAGGAAAATGGTTCGAAGATGGTGCGCATGGCCAATCTCGCGGTCGCCGGCTCTCACACCGTCAACGGCGTGGCGGCGTTGCACACGCAGCTGCTCAAAAAGGATCTCTTCCCGGAATTCGACGCGCTCTATCCCGGAAAATTCCAGAACAAGACCAACGGCATCACGCCGCGTCGCTGGTTGCTGCAGTGCAATCCGCGTTTGTCGGCGTTCATCACCAAGACGCTGGGCCGCGACGACTGGCCGCGGAATCTCGACCTGCTGCGCGGACTCGAAAAAGTCGCCGCCAATCCCGCGGCGCAAAAGGAATTCATGGCGATCAAGCGCGCCAACAAGGCCGCACTTGCCGCAGTGATTAAGAAGGAGTGCGGCATCGAGGTTTCGCCTGATGCGCTCTTCGACGTGCAAATCAAGCGTCTGCACGAATACAAGCGCCAACATCTTAACCTGCTGCATATTCTCGCGCTCTATCGCCGACTGTTGCAGAATCCGTCATACGACATCGTGCCGCGCGTGTTCGTTTTCGCAGCCAAAGCCGCGCCGGGCTACGACCTCGCGAAAAACATCATTCGCGCGATCAACGTCATCGGCGCGCGCATCAATTCCGACGAGCGCATCGGAGGAAAACTTAAAGTCGCGTTCTTGCCGAACTATCGCGTGTCGCTCGCGGGCAAGATCATTCCCGCCGCGGATTTGTCGGAACAGATTTCGACTGCCGGCAAGGAAGCCTCGGGCACAGGTAATATGAAACTCTCGCTCAACGGTGCGCTGACCATCGGCACACTGGACGGCGCCAATGTCGAAATCGGCGAGGAAGTCGGCGACGAAAACATCTTCATCTTCGGCATGACCGTGGAAGAAGTCGAAGCGCTCCGCGCCAAGGGCTACAATCCGCGTTCCTTTTACGAGCAGGACGATGAGATCCGTGCCATCGTGGATTGGATTGGCAGCGATTACTTCACGCCGGGCGAGCACGGGGCTTTTGCACCGTTGTATCACAGCCTGCTCGACGGCGGCGATCCGTTCATGGTGCTGGCCGACTTCCGCGCTTACAGCGATGCGCAGGCGAAAGTGGACGCGACTTATCGCGACCAAGCGAAGTGGGCAGAGATGGCGATTCTCAACACCGCGCGCGTGGGCAAGTTCTCCAGCGACCGCACGATTCGCGAATACGCCGAGCAGATTTGGAAGCTCCCCGCCATTAAGGTGGAGTGAGCCGGATTGGAGGGCGGGGATTACGATCCCCGCCTTGCAGCCTTACGCTTCGCGGAAAATCAGCGCGACATTGCTGCCGCCGAAACCGCTGCTCGTGCTGAGCACGATGCCGGGTTTTTCGGCGAGCGTGGTGCGCGGCAGATCGAGACCGGCGCAGGCTTCGTCGGGATTCTGCAAATGCGCGTTGCCGGGAATGAATCCGTCCTCGATCGCGAGAGAGCAGAATGCGGCCTCCATCACGCCCGCCATCGAGAGCGGATGACCGGTGAGGCCTTTCGTGCTGCTGACGCGCGGCTTGGCGTTGGCCGGCGTGAAAGTTTTTTGCAGCGCCAACGCTTCGGAGCGATCGCCGGCCGGAGTCGAAGTGGCGTGCGCGTTCACGTAGCCGATGTCATTCGGCGAGAGATTCGTGTCGGCTAAGGCGCGTTGAATCGCGTCGTAGAGGCCAGTGCCTTCGGGATGCGAAATGGCGACGTTGTAACCATCGGCCGCTTGCCCCCAGCCGGCGAACTCAGCGTAAACCGGCGCGCCGCGTTGCTGGGCAAATTCTTTCTCCTCAATAATCATGGCCACGGCGCCACAGGAGCCGACGAATCCGTCGCGCTCCGTATCGAACGGACGCGAAGCGGTGGCGGGATCGGAATTGGTCGAAAGTGCGCGCATCGCGGCAAATGGCAGGATGCTTTCGGCGGTCGCTTCTTCGGCGCCGACTACGATCATGCGCTTTTGCCGACCGAGCCGGATGTCATCAAGCGCGCAACCGAGCGCATGACTCGATGAAGCGCATGCGGCGACGAATCCGCCGACCGCACCGCGAATGCCGTAATAGGCCGCGAGATTGAAATTCAGCGTGCCGGCGATGGAGGAAACGACACTCAACGGCCCGCAGCGTTCACCGCGCGTTTCCATGAGGCGATGCACGTGATGGTAGGCGAGTAGGGTAGAGCCAGCGGAAGCGCAATAAAGCCCCGTCGCGCCGTCCTTGATGGCGGAGTTTTCCAGCTGTGCGTCGCGCAGGGCCTGTTCGATCGCGCAGAGGGCAAACAATCCGTGTGGCGAGAGTCCGCGCAGTGCTTCACGCGGAATGTCGTAGGTGGCCGGCCAAGACCAATCGCGCCAGTTCGGTGTGTGGGCGGAGAATTCCTTGATCGTGCCGACGACTTTGACGGTGAGATCGGGATTGTTGAGAAACTCGACGCGCTCAATGCCGTGGCGGCCGTCGCGCAGACTTTGCGTGACCGCGGCCCGCGAATTGCCG
>Ga0207868_1002069_pt1 | contig 12472 bp, 12 predicted proteins | sample Passage237B_FD_187370 | JGI IMG/M metagenome (GOLD analysis project Ga0207868, IMG submission 187370) | Cellulose adapted compost microbial communities from Newby Island Compost Facility, Milpitas, CA, USA - Passage2 37B (SPAdes) (version 3) ... | reverse complement strand
CGCAAAACCGATTTCATTCCCCAGCCTTTCGACGCTCAGGCCCCGCAGAAAAAAACCGTGATCGCCGTGGACGGTCCCGCCGCTTCCGGCAAGGGGACGCTGGCGCGCCGTCTGGCGGAACGTCTGGGCTATGCCTATCTTGATACCGGCGCCTTGTACCGCGCGGTGGGTCTGGCAACGCTGGAAACGGGCGGCAACCCCGCGCAATGGTCGGATGTCGCGCTGGCCGTGGATATCATCCGCCGCAACCTGACGCCGGAGCTGCTGTCGAACCCTGCCCTGCGCACGCCTGAAGTTTCCGATGCGGCCTCCAAGGTCGCCGCCATCCCCGAAGTGCGCGAAGCCCTGCTGGATTATCAGCGCGCCTTTGCCGCCAACCCGCCCGGCAATGTCGGCGGCGCCGTGCTGGACGGCCGCGACATCGGCACCGTGATCTGCCCCGATGCGGATATCAAGTTTTTCGTCACCGCTTCGGTGGAAGAACGCGCCCGCCGCCGTTTTGAAGAACTGAAAGCCACCAGCCCCGACAAAGGCGCGACAACCAATCAGGCGCAAGTGCTGGCCGATCTGAAACGCCGCGATGCGCGTGACCAGAGCCGCAGCATCGCCCCGACGCTGGCCGCCGCCGATGCCTATGTGCTGGATACGACCACGCTGAACATCGCGGAAACGCTGGATGAAGCAATCAATATCATCCGCGCGCGCTTTCTGGCCGAAACCAACGACAACAAACCGGCCGTACTGGGGATGTGAGTTTTTCTCGAAAAAGATTAAATAAAAACCCGCCCTTCACCTCGGCGGGTTTTTTACTTCCAGCCGCCGCGCCACGTGCCGTCACCGATCGGGAAAACGGCGGGCGGTGTGCTTTCGCCGTGCGGGCGAACCACGGGGCCGAAGCCCATGGCCAGAATGGGGCCGATGACAGGCATAACCGTCGCCAGCAGTGACCAAAAGACTTTGGCGGGCAGGCCTGCCGCGTTTTTATGCCAGACGCGCCGCAGAGCCAGCGCCCAGAGCAGCAGATGCAGGGATAAAACCGTGATGCCTTTCGGGGTGAAAATAACGTCCTGCATGGTCTTTTCTTTCATTGCCATAATAACCAAGCCCCGAGGGAAATTAAGGTGGGCTTTCGTCTATTTTACCATGAAACACGGGGCATCTCCCGTAAAATCGGTCGAAAAGGCGGGTTCTCGCGTATTTTTCGCAGGTTTTTCAGGGGTTTTTATTGACTCCAAGGGGCAGAATCCCCTATCACTGACGCCAACGATGCGAAAGGCTCGGGTGCCGCATGGCGGCCTTTGCAGCGTATTCTATACTGAAAAGTGAGATCCCCAAATATGGCAAAAGTAGCCGCAAAACTGATCGATGATGTCTCCGTCAAGGACATCACCGGCGAAAGCATGAGCTTTGAAGCTCTTCTTGACGAAACCCTGAAAGACGTCACCTCCTTCGAAGGCAATGTTGTCGAAGGTATCGTGATCGGTGTGGACGACGATTTCGTGACCCTCGATGTGGGCCTGAAATCCGAAGGCCGCATTCCCTTGCGCGAATTCGGCGCCGCCGGCGTGCGCGCGGAAATCAAGAAAGGCGACAAAGTCGAAGTATTCGTCGAGCGTCTGGAAAACAAGGACGGCGAAGCCGTTCTGAGCCGCGAGAAAGCCCGCCGCGAGGAAAGCTGGGTTCTGCTGGAAAAGCAGCACAAAGCGAACGAGCGCGTGACCGGCGTTATCTTCGGCCGCGTCAAGGGCGGCTTTACGGTCGACCTCAACGGCGCCGTTGCGTTCCTGCCCGGCTCGCAGGTGGATATCCGCCCCGTGCGCGACATCTCCCCGCTGTTCGGCACCCCGCAGCCCTTCCTGATCCTGAAAATGGATCGCCAGCGCGGCAACATCGTTGTTTCCCGCCGCGCCGTTCTGGAAGAGTCCCGCGCAGAAGCCCGCTCCGAGCTGGTTTCCAACCTGAAAGAAGGTCAGGAACTGCAAGGCGTGGTCAAGAACATCACCGATTACGGTGCGTTCATTGATCTGGGCGGCGTGGACGGCCTGCTGCACGTCACCGACATTTCCTGGAAACGCATCAACCACCCGTCGGAAGTCCTGTCCGTTGGCCAGACCGTCAACGTCAAGATCATCCGCTTCAACGAAGAGTCCCAGCGCATCAGCCTCGGCATGAAGCAGCTGGAAGGCGATCCGTGGAACGATGTGGAAGGCAAGTTCAAAGTGGGCGAGCGCTATACCGGCCGCGTCACGAACATTGCCGACTACGGTGCCTTCGTCGAACTGGGCGATGGTATCGAAGGCCTGGTGCACGTCTCCGAAATGTCCTGGACGAAAAAGAACGTACACCCCGGCAAGATCGTATCGACCAGCCAGGAAGTGGAAGTTCAGGTTCTGGACATCGACCTTGGCAAGCGCCGCATCTCTCTCGGCCTGAAACAGTGCACGGAAAACCCGTGGCTGAAATTCGCGGCCGAGAAGAAAGCCGGCGACGTTCTGGAAGGCGAAATCCGCAACATTACCGAATTCGGTCTGTTTGTGGGCATCGGCGACCAGATCGACGGTATGGTCCACCTCTCCGATCTCTCCTGGAGCGATGCGGGCGAGGAAGCCATCAAGAACTACAACAAGGGCGACACTGTAAAAGTGAAAATCCTTGAAATCGACGCAGAGAAAGAGCGCGTCTCCCTCGGCATCAAGCAACTGGACAGCGATCCCTTTGCCGATGCGCTGGGCGGCGTATCCAAAGGCGCCGTTGTCACCTGCACGGTCACCGCGATCACCGACAAGGGTATCGAGGTTTCCGTGAACGAAAAGCTTTCCGGCTTCATCAAGAAGGGTGACCTCTCCCGCGAGCGTTCCGAACAACGTCCGGACCGCTTCGCCGTAGGCGAGAAAGTCGATGCGAAGGTGCTGAAGGTGGACCGCTCCGGCCGCAAGCTGGAACTGTCGATCAAGCAAAAAGAAATCGACGAAGACAAACAGGCGATGGCGGAATACGGATCCTCCGATTCCGGCGCCTCCCTGGGCGACATCCTTGGCGCTGCTCTGCAGAAAAAAGGCGCTGCTGCCGAAGAAGCGGAAGCTCCGAAAAAGGCCAAAAAAGCAAAATCCGACGACAGCGCCGAATAAGCCCTGCCGGAAGATTTCCGCTCAAAACAAAACCCCCGAAGGCAACTTCGGGGGTTTTTGTTTGCGCAGGGCGGCGGCTTAGCGCCACATCATCAGCTCCTGCCCGTGTTCGTTGAGCCAGCCGCGCGCGGCATCGACATCTTTCGTCAGCGTGGCGCAGAGCGCCCAGAATTTGGGGCCGTGGTTCATTTGCTTGCGGTGGGCAACTTCATGCGCGACCAGATAATCCATCACGTCATAGGGCGCGAGAATCAAACGCCAGGAAAACATCAGCTTGCCGTCCGGCCCGCAACTGCCCCAGCGGGATTTGGGATCGAGGATGCGCACCGGCGAGGGGCGCAAGCCCAGCTTTGCCGCCTTTTTATCGGCAAGGGCGGACATGACGCGATGGGCTTCCTGTTTCAAAAAATCCCGTACGCGGCGGTTGAGATGCTCGATGCCGCCGTGGACGATCAAACGGTGGCCTTCCAGCCGCGTGAGGCCGCGGCCTTCCTGATGCGTGATGGTATAAACTTCTCCCGCGATGCGCAGGCGCATGCCGTCGGCAAAGGGCCGCGCGCGCGGCAATTTGGCGCGTTGTTCGGCAATCCACTGGCGGTTTTCACGGATAAAACGCTGCGCGCTGGCAAGATCGCACCGGCGCGGCCATGTCAGCACGATATCGCCGCGCCGCTGGTCAAGCCGCAGGGCAAGACGGCGCGCGCGCATATTCGGCACCACCCGTATGCCGTCGATGCTGGACGGCGGCGCGGGCTTTTTGATCTTCAGCTTACGCGTGAGCGTTTTGAGCATCCTGTCCTGCCAAGAAGCGGTTAAGCGCGTCGATATAGGCGCGGCAGGAGGCGACGATCACGTCCGCATCCACCCCCACGCCGTTATAGCTGTGCCCCTGTCCCGTGAGGCGCACATTGACCTCCCCCTTCGCATCCGATCCCTGCGTCAGGGCTTTCAGGTCGTAATTCGTCAAAACAATATCATCATGCGGCACCAGAATGCGCATGGCTTTGAAGCAGGCATCCACGGGGCCCTTGCCGACCGCGCGCGCTTTTTGTCGTATCCCGTCGATTTCGACTTCCAGTTCCGCTTCCTGCGGGCCGAAGGAGCCGGACTTGACGCCCATGGAAACAAAAGCAATGCGTTCCCTGGGCAGGCCCTCGGTGGCGGTGGCGATGACGATCAAATCATCGTCGCTGACACGGCGGCGGCGTTCGGCAAATTCCTGAAAACGGCGATAGGCCGCGGCAAAACCCGCATCGTCCATTTCAAAGCCGAGACTGCGCAGCTTGGCGCGGAACATGCTGCTGCTGGCGTATTTGCCGATAACCAGATCGGTTTTGCTGCGCCCGACGGATTCCGGCGTCATGACCTCATAGGCGCGGCCATCCTGATGGATGCCGGATTCTTGCGAAAACACATTGATGCCCACAACAGGTTTGGCGGGCGAGAGCGCAAAGCCCGACAATTCGCCCAGCAGCTTCGTTGCGCCGACAAGATGTTCGGAAATAATGCCCGTTTCGTATTGCAGTTTATCCTGCCGCGTGCGGATGGACATGACGACTTCTTCCAGCGCGGTATGGCCGGCGCGCGCGCCCATGCCGTTCAGCGTCACCGTCACCTGCCGCGCCCCTGCCTCCACCGCCGCCAACGTATTGGCCAGCGCAAGGCCGAGATCATTGGGGCAGTCGATGGACAGCACGGCGCGGTCGATGTTCGGCACGCGGTTTTTGAGCGAACGGATCATCCCCGCCACTTCCCCCGGCACGCCGTAGCCGACCGTATCGGCAAGATTGATGACGGAGGCCCCCGCCGCAATCGCGGTTTCGACGGCACGGCAGAGGAAATCCTCCCCCGCCCGCGTGGCGTCCTCCGCCGTCCATTGCACGTCATCGGTATAACGCCGCGCCGCCGTCACGCCGTGGCGCACGGTATCCAGCGTATCCTCCGCCGTCATGTTCAGCTTGTGCCGCATATGCTGGGGCGATACGGGGGTGAAAACATTCAGCCGCGCGCGGCGCAGCGATTGCACCAGCGCCGCCGCCTCGGCAATATCCTGCGGCAGGGTGCGGCAATAAACCGACAAAACCGCGCTGTGCAGCACGCCCGCGATGCGGCGGATAGATTCCACGGCGGCCATGCCGTCGGCGGGCATCCCTGCCTCTATCACATCCACGCCCATTTGTTCCAGTTTTTCGGCCAGACGCGCCTTGTCCTCCGGCCGCATTGCGTGGCCGGGGGCGCGGTCCCCCGCAAAAAGGGTTGAATCGTAAATCCAGATACGGTCTGCCATGGCTTCTTTTATTGTATCTTGAACAGGGGTGCTTGGCACATGGTTTCCGCAGCAACGGCGGAATTTTTCAGGTATCGAGCTTGCGCGCCGCCTCGACCAGCATCACGGGGATCCCCTCGCGGATGGGAAAGGCAAGGCCTGCCTGACGGCTGATCAGCTCCTGTTTTTCCGCATCATATTCCAGCGGGGTTTTGGTGATCGGGCAAACAAGAATTTCGATCAGCTTCGGGTCGGCTTTTTTGACAGGCTGAGGCATGATCCGTCCTTTTAATGGCAGGTCTCGGGGCTGTCGCCGCAGCAGCTCTGGCGCACGGCGCGCTCCAAAAGCCCCTGCAACAGCCGCGCCCGCTCGGCCAGGGTCGGCGCTTCCAAAAGCGCCTGTTTTTCTTCCGATTCAAACGGGCAGACGACGCTGAGGGTGGAAACCAGCCGCTCGCAGCCGATCTGGCGGATTTGTTCCCACTGGTCGCAGGACATTTCCATTTGCTTGAAATAGGCATGCAGACGGTTGATCATCGCATCGCGGCAAATATCCGTGACGGTATCGGGGTTGAAATCATCGGCAAAGGGCGCCCAGTCGGGGCGGGTATGCAAATAGCCGCCCGCCGCCTTTTCCACCCCGCCGGAGAGGCGGAAACGGCACACGCCCTTCAGGGTAATCAGATACCGCCCGTCATCGGTTTCGGTGAATGAAACAATGCGCCCCGCGCCGCCGATGGCGCAAAGATCGGCCCCCGCCGCATCGGATTGCGGCTGGATCATGCCGATCATACGGTGGCTGCGCATAGCGGCATCGACCATGGCAAGATAACGCGGTTCGAAAATATTCAGCGGCAATTGCACACGGGGCAATAAAATGACGCGCGGCAGGGGAAAAACCGGAATTTCCGCCGGCAGATCCTTGAATGCGATGTCAAAAGCCTCCGTCATTGCCGCTGCCTTTGTCACGAGAAAAGCACGGCGGACAATTTGCGCCGCCCTTTCGCCGTCAGCGGATGGCCGTTGCCAAGCGCATCAAAAACCTCCAGCAACAATTTGCGCGCCGTCTGGTCCTGCCATTCGCGGTCGCGGCGGGTAATTTCCACCAGCTGGTCAATCGCGCCGTCGATATCCAGCGCGGCCAGCAGGCTTTGCGCAAAATCGAAACGCGCGGCAAGATCATCGGGGTTTTGCTCGATTTGCGCCCGCAGCGCATCGGACGCGGCGGGGGCCTGTTCGATTTTGTTCATGAAAAAAACCAGTCCCGCCACGGCTTTATCCTGTTTTTGCTGGGGCGTCAGCTGGGACAAAAGTTCGGCCAGACCTTCCGCCGATTGTTCGCCGACGAAGCACCAGCCGATCCCCGCCATCGCCTGCATGTTGTCGGGCGCGGCATCCAGCACGGTGCTGTAAAGCGCCATGGCATCGGTATATGCGCCGGCGGCCAGATGCGCATCAGCCTTTTGCATCAGGGGGGCAATGTCGATATCCGCCGCATCGCGCGGCGCGGCGCCCGCCAGTTTGACGAGTTTATCAACGAAGGCTTTCAATTCGCTTTCCGGCTTGCCGCCCATGAAACCGTCCACAGGCTGGCCCTGCCAGAAGGCATAAACCGTCGGCACGGATTGCACGCGGAAGATTTGCGCAAGTTCCGGGTTTTTGTCGATATCGACCTTGACCATGCGCACCGCGCCTTTGGCGGCGGTCACGGCTTTTTCCAGCACGGGCATCAGCTGTTTGCACGGCCCGCACCATGTTGCCCAGAAATCGACAATAACGGGCACGGTCATGGAGGCCTTCAGCACATCGTTTTCAAACCCGTCGGTATGCGTGTCGTGAATGAATCCCGCGCCTGCGGCAGCGTCGGGTTGTTGCATTTGGGTCAGATCCAGCATGGAAGTCCTCGTTGTCCAGACTCTTTCAATTGGGCACAGTATATCAGCCCCATGGCATTCAGATAAGCCCGATGCCTGTAAAATCAATGTTTTTTAGGCTTCTGCCGCCTGCGGCGCGGATTCCAGACCGGTGATCAGCACGGTATAGCCCAGATTCTCGATAAACCGCACCAGATCGGCAGGGGCCATGCAGGTGGTGCGGTCATTGCGCAACGGATGGCAATTGATGGTGTCAAACTCCATCAGGCGGCGGTCGAGCACGAAACGCACGCTTTGCTGCGCCGCATCATTAATCAGCGCCAAAGGCGTGACGGAGCCCGGCACAACATCCAGCGCCGCCCGCAACCGCTCGGCAGAACCGAAAGACAGCCGTGCCGCGCCGATTTTGGCGGGCAGGGATTTCAAATCCACCGCCGTTTCGGCATGGGCGGTAACAAGCCAGAGCTGCCCCTTCTTGTCCTTCAAAAACAGGTTTTTGGTATGGCCGCCGGGGATGCGGTGCTTGAACCCCGCCCCCTCCTCCACCGTGAAAACGGCGGGATGGGCATAGGTGACGGCCTTGATACCCAATGCGGCAAAACGACCGGCCAGCGGTTCGGGCGTGGGGATGATTTCGGGGATGATCTCTGTCGGCTTTGTCTCGGGCATGGCGCGGAAAATAACGGCCTTTGACTGTAAAAACAAGCCTTTCTTGACATAAAACGCCGGGCCGCCTAGACTTTCGGGCATGAACGCGACAGCCGATCCGCAAAAAGCCGCCGATAAAAAAGGCGCCGCCCTGATGAAAGCCATGACAGGCCGCACCTGTGACGAGGAGGCCTGCCTGCGCCTGATAGCAGAGGGGGCAAATACCGATATCACCGACCGCAACGGCTATACGCTGCTCTATTACGCCGCGACCGCCCCCGCGCCGCGCGTGTTTGCAAAACTGCTGGACAGGGAAAGCGATATCGACCGCCGCATGGGTTCGGGGAAAATGAGCATCCTGTTTTTCACCGCCGCCGGCGGCAATACGGAGGCGCTGTCCCTGCTCCTCGCCCGCGGGGCGGATGTGAATACCGTGAATGACCGCGGCCATACGCCCCTGATGGCGGCAACCATGAACAACCACCCCGAAACCGTGCGGCTTTTGCTGGCGGCGGGGGCCAATCCCGCCGCGAAAGACCTGAATGGCAAAACGGCTTTGGACCACGCGCGGGACATGGCCCGCCCCGATATCGAACCGCAACTGGCCGAAGCGATGAAAAACCATGCGGCCATGGCCATCGGCCGCAAGCTGGCCGTGCGTCCGCCGCTGCGGCTCAAGCCGCATTAACAGCCCTTTTTACGGGATAAAGCGGATATAACTGCGGTCGTCGAAGGAGACGTAGCCCTGCCGCACGCTTTTGACCTGCGGGTAGAGGCGGTACATCAGGGGGTCTTCCGTCACCACGTATTGCAAAAAACGCTCTGTTTCATCCAGCGTTGAAAAAACGCGGGGATAGCCGTCGCTCGCCAGCACGATTTCGCGCGCGTGACCGGCGCTGTAAATATCGATATGCCGCGCCGGCACAGGCGTGCCGTTCAGAACGCCATAGCCGTAAGGCCCGTCGTAATTGGTGAAAACGTTGAAAATCCCCATCATCGGCGCCAGCAATTCCCAGCTGTTGTCGTTATCGCGCAGATATTCTTCCGTCTCCCCCTTGGCAAGCCGGGCGTGGATATAGGCGCGGCGCAGCTCGCACCAGTTTTGTTCCTGCGGCAGGGTTTTTTCGTTCACCATGCCGTCGATCATGAAGGTCGGGTCGGCCACGCGCCAGATTTCGCGGCGAAAACGCGAATACATCACCATGGCGGCGGCAGGGCGGCGCAGCAGATCGCCGAAAGTCTTGTTTTCCGCAGCCGCTGCGGTTTCGGAGGCAACGCGCAGTCTTTCGTTCAAATGCGCAATGGCGCCGTAACCGTCGATATTGCGCGGCAAACGCGCGATTTCCGCCGCAATCGTATGCACGGCAAAGCGGCCGTTGGTCATGCCTTGCAGCATCTGCCCGCGGCGGGAGGTGACGCCGTCCAGCACGGCGACAAAGTAATCGGTGACAACGATTTTATCCTCGTTCAGGGAATCGTCGCCCGTTTTTCCTTGGGTAAATTCTTCGATGATTTGCATGGCCCGGTTTTGCCGCCGCGCTTGAATGGCGAATCCTTATTTTCGAGGATAAAGGTTTCGCACGCCGAAACTCAAGCCGTTTCGGGCATAAATCGGCGCGAAGGCCGAAAACTTTGCCGCGCGTGTCACAAATGCCGCGCGGAAAGAGGGCGAAAGCGGTTAAACGCCGGGCGCGTTCGGTTTGCCGGCCGCGGGCGGCGCGGGCGGATTGTTGTTATTGGCCGCTGAGCGGGGCAGCGCCTTTTTGACGAGATTGACCCAATAACTTGCCCCGATCGGCAGGGCGGCATCGTTGAAATCGTATTTGGCGCTGTGAATATCGGGCGCCTTGCTGCCGTCGGTCGGCCCTGTGCCGAGCGCGATGAAATTGCCGGGTTTTTTTTCGAGGAAGAAGGCAAAATCCTCCACCCCCAGCGTGCGCGGCACGCTGGACATGACATGTTTGTCGCCCACGGTTTCCTTGGCGACATCCAGCGCGAATTTGGTTTCATCCTTCGAATTGACCAGAACGGGATAGCCGTTTTGGAATTCCAGCTCCATTTCCGCGCCGTATTTGTCGGCGGCGGCCTGCAAAATATCGGTCAGTTTGGTTTTCAGCTTCTGGTGCAGGGCGGGATCGAAGCTGCGGATGCTGCCGTTAAAGGAAATGCTGTCGGGCAGGACGTTATTGGCAATCCCCGTGGAATTGAGGGCGCAGACGGATACCGTGGCGGGTTCGTCCTTCGGCACTTCGGCCTTCAGCATGGCCTTGATCGCCAAAATCGCCTCGCTCGCCGCTGCGGCCAGATCGGTCGCTTCCTCCGGCCGCGCGCTATGGCCGCCCTTGCCTTTGAATACGACCTTGTAATCGTCATTCCCCGCCAGCATCGGCCCTTCGCCCGTTGCCATCATGCCGAGCGGCAGGTTGGGGAAGTTATGCATGCCATAGACTTCGTCAATCTTGAATTTGCTGAAAATGCCTTCCTTGATCATTTCCTTCGCGCCGCCGATATGTTCCTCGGCGGGCTGGAACACGAAATAGACCGTGCCGTCAAAATCCTTGTTGCCAGCCAGATATTTCGCCGCGCCCAGCAGCATGGCCATATGCCCGTCATGGCCGCAGGCGTGATGCACGCCGGGCGTGCGGGAGACATGGCCGACGCCGCTGTCTTCGTGAATGGGCAGCGCATCCATATCGGCGCGGAGCATGATGGCCTTTTTACCGTTTTCGGGCGTGGCGGGGCCGTCCTTGCCGTGCAGTACGGCAACGATGCCGGTTTTCGCCATGCCGTGAATTTCATCCATGCCGAAGGTTTGCAGCTGGCGGCGCAAGAAACGCGCGGTTTTGCGCTCGTCAAAGGCCAGTTCCGGCTCTGCGTGCAGGCGCTGGCGCCAGACGGTCATTTCGCGTTTCATCTCACGGATTTTCTGGATGATGTTCATGGCGGGCGGCTATCCTTTGCGGGTTATTCAAAAACACCACACACGCTACACACCGCCAGTACTGGAAACCGGTTGATTCGGTCTTTTATGTTTCATGGTTGAAGTGGCGGTATTGTGGGATTTTAGACCGCTTCTGTCAATTGCAGATCCGTATAGATCGTTTTCATAAATAAAAATCCGCATGGGAAAGAATATTGCGGCCCTGCCGAAATATTTTTTGCGCGCGGGGGTGTTCTTATTTGTTTTTTAATCCCTGCGGCCTATCTTGAAACTATCAGGAAAGGACGTGCCCCATGAATACCTACCGGAAAAACATGATGTCCATCGCCATTGCGCTGCTGTTGTCGGGCGCGACACTTTCCGAGGCCCGCGCCTCCCACGCGGAAGACCTGAAAAGCCTGCAAACGGCCAAAATCTCGCTCAGTGATGCTGTCGGCATTGCCGAAAACGCCCAGTCCGGCACGGCGATCGAAGCCGATCTGGATCAGGAAAACGGCAAAACCGTTTATGACGTCACCGTTGTGAAAGACCAGAAGTTTTACGAGCTGCGCATCGATGCCGAAACCGGCGATGTGCTGCATATTGCGGAAGACAAGGACTGATATTCCTTCCGCTGCCCGCGTGTTTCTTCCTCCGCACTTGTTTTAAACGCCTCCGCCTTTCAAGGTTGGAGGCGTTTTTTGACGGCAGGATCCAGTTGTGCCATGAATTTTTCAACCGCCGCCGTGTAATTGCCGGGCCGGCCCAATTCGTTGTTGAGCGCGGCATGGCCTTTCGCCAGCGGCAGAATGTCGGCCATCACGCCAAGATCACGGCTTTTTTCAACATAGCTTTGCGTCTGGCTGCAAATGTCATCGGGCCGCGTGGTGGAACAAATGCCCAGCCAGGGGGAGGCCGTTTTATCCACCAGATGATAGGGAGAGGCGCGCGTCCATTCCTCCGGCTTTTCGCCGAAGGCTTCCTTGTAACGCAGTTTCAGCGGCGCCACGGTTTTGGGCATTTGCACCGGCACGTCCACCGCGCCCGCATCGATGGACACGGCGCCCAGCACGGGACGCATGCCCATTTTGTTGCGGATTTTCGCATCGGCATTCACAAGCGATACCAGATGCGCGCCTGCCGAATGGCCCATGATGATGATGCGGTCGGGGTCGCCGCCCCATTGGCGCGCATTTTCCTGCATGAAGGCAATGGCGCGCGCGATTTCTTCCCCTTGCGCATAGGCATCAAAACCGTCGGCGATCATGGGATAATTGACAGAGACGAACATGAAAGCCTTTTGCGTCCAGCGCGCGGCTTTTTGCGTGACGACATTGTCCAGCGCTTTATCCCCCACGCACCAGCCGCCACCATGCACCATGAGAATAACCGGCGCGGGTTCATTCCCGATGCGGGTTTTGGGCTGGAAAATATCCAGCTTGTTGCGCGCATGCGGGCCATAGGCCACATCGACCACATCCGCCCTGGGACCGAAGGCGCGTTTGCCAAGGGGGCTGGCGAGCAGCTTGTCCAGCCGTGCTTTATGCGCCGCGCAGGTGGTGCCTTCCCCCTCCCCTGCGAGCAGGGAGGAGAGCAGCCCGCCCTCTTCCCCGTTTTCGATTTTTTGCATGTGGCG
>Ga0207868_1002067_pt1 | contig 12508 bp, 5 predicted proteins | sample Passage237B_FD_187370 | JGI IMG/M metagenome (GOLD analysis project Ga0207868, IMG submission 187370) | Cellulose adapted compost microbial communities from Newby Island Compost Facility, Milpitas, CA, USA - Passage2 37B (SPAdes) (version 3) ... | reverse complement strand
ATGTGGCTTGTTCACGTCCGGTAGCCGTGTTGGCCACCACGCTCACGCCCGCCAGTGCCTCGCCGGTTTGGGCATCGGTTACCTGCCCTTGGATGGTCCGCGTTTGGGCCAAGCCATACAGTGGAGCAAGCATGATCAATAAATAAAATAAGTATGTTAATTTTTTCATCCCAAAATAGATAATTGGTTAAATAATTGCTGATTAGGTGGTATCTGAGCATAATTCCTGTTTCTGCGATTTGCCCAGATAAATCTTGCATCGTAAAAAGCAAGATTACGTCGGTGGTGGGTCATTAGTGGTTGTTGTCATCGTGATTAATTTTAATTCAAATTTCCTTGCTTATCAATTTCGAGACGTCTCGTAGTAGCTAACAATGTTCGGAACGAGTATGCAAAAGAGCCTCATCCCATTGTCTGCTTAAGTAGGGAAGCAGGATCTAACTGCCACCCCCAAGGTTATGAATGCTTACCTTTTAATTTTCAGAAATTCAAGCTGGTTGTTATAGTTAATTAGTTACGGATAAGACACGGCTACTACGGTTGCATATGAATTGTTAATGGTGATGTTGTAGAAGGTGTGATAGTAAACATTATTAACGGTATATGAATCATCGTCATCAGATATATATATATTGGCAAACACATTACTCGTGCTGACGGATATATCATATGTGCCGGTGGGTAACGAAATACTTGGGGTACTAACACGGTTTACAGGTACGGACAAATAAAATGTTTCATAGGTATCCGTATTGATGGCAGTTATGTATACATCAACACTTAAGTCGCTAATACCCCATAAAGTACCATCAGCTAAGACTGCGGCATCCATCTTTTTGTCATACGCTTTGCTTAGCGCTGTTTGAGTTTGTGACTCTTTTGCAATTGCTGAGATAGCCAACATAGCACTACCCAGCATTAATAACATTAATTTTTTCATCACAAAATAGATAATTAGTTAATAATTGTTGATTAGGTAGTATCTGAGCACGATTCCCGTTTTCTATGATTTGCCCAGATACGTCTTGCTTGGTAAAAAGCAAGGCTACATTGGTGGTGGGGCATTCGTCGTTGTTTTCATTTTGATTAGTTTTAAATTCACTCCTGTTACTTGCAATTTCGAAACGGTGTCTGCGACAACCCACGTCGACCGAAATGATGACGCAGGAAGAGCTCCTAATTGGTATCAAAAATTAAACTGTAGCAGGTATCAAAAATTTATAATTGCACAATCCGCTTACTGCATTTCTTAAACTGTTCCAAGGATACAGGCACACCCATAACAAATAATTAACAAAAGATTAACAGCATCATTATCACCGACTTTAATCACATAAACAATTGCTAATCAATACCTTTATTCCAAAAAATAAACGTACCCCGATTTGTAGATGAAACGATTTCCAGCTTACCATCTCCATTCAAATCGACGGCTAATAAATCGGATCCTGCTCCCGATCGGTTATGCACCAGCTCCGGTTCAAAGCGTGCTCCACCCGGTGCGCTTGCATCGCGGACCGTCCGGAAGCAATACAATACAGCAGGTCCCTGTGGGTCGGGGTCAAGGTGCGTATCCAAATGCGACCAGTAACGCTTGCCCGCTATAAAGTCAGGGATACCGTCGCCATCGATATCGGCAAACGTTGTTCCGTGCAGCTGGGAAAACGTTACCCCTCCTGCATTTTCAGTCGAATAATCGTCCATGATCATATGACGCGTAAACGAAATCACTCCGGATGCATCTCGCTGCTGTTCGTACCAGGCCAAACCAAAACCATGTGCATTCAAACTGGTTACCACATCGTTCCTGCCATCTCCATTGACATCGTATACCGCCATGACGCTGCCGCCCATTCCCCCACCACGGTGACCATAACGGCCAAATGCAACGGGATGGTAAACCCAGGTTTTTCCTGCATCCAGCTCTCCGGGTTGCTCCCACCAGCCATTTGGATTGATGATATCCGGACGGCCGTCGCCATTGATATCCCCCACTCCAAATCCATGGGCGGTATAATATCCCGTTTCCGAAACCACGTATACTTTCCAGGGCTTAGTGGGGTCAGCCGGATCAAACTTCGAATATTTTACGGTCCGGTCGCCACTGGTACCATATACGATCTCAGGCCGCCCGTCGCCATCAATGTCAGTGAAAATTGTAACTTCTGAGTTTATATTACCCGGAATGACCGCATGCATCTCCCAGCGGCGAGATGCTCCTTTGGGGTTGATATAAAGACGGCCGAATGGCGACGCCGAAAATACATCCGGCCAACCGTCGCCATTGAAGTCATAGGTATATTGGCAATTCACCTCGGAGAACTGTTGCGATGGATTGTAGGTGACACCTTGGAATAGCTCCCGGTATGTGGTATAATCGGGGCCATAATAAACGTGAGGACCCGCAACGACGTCCATGATACCGTCCTGGTTGATATCGGCTGCCGCCGAACTGAACGAATAATACATATCACTCAGCTGTTGTGCCTCGTAACGCGAAGAGGTCGTTTCCTTTGGCGTATAGCGCAAGGCAAGGTCTTTGTACTTGAGGTCCTTAAACCGTACCTCCGCTTTGCCCTTTACGTATAATGCGATTGGTCCATACTCACCAAACTCGTTATCCGTTGCTCCACCTGGGCCGTTGCCATCGTTAATGAATCCCCTTAAGATGTTCATATCCAACACACACTCCAATTGGTTCCATCCATTTACCTGAAAAGCCGTCTCGGGCCGTGGAATGGGCAACACCGGCCTTGTATTCTCCCGGCTGCGATTCGATTGTTGCGGTCGTCCCTGCCGGTTGTCATTAGACGGATTGGCAGCTTTGGGATCGGGCGGTGGTGCCACCCGCATCATCCCCCCCGCACGCCGTAAAAGCGTACGGCTTACTTCTTTTCCTTTGTCGTCCAACACCAGCCCATATGCCGCCGATTCGTCATTCTTTAGTGAGACCAGCACACCTTTCCAACCAGCGTCCGTCTTTTCCAACCGAAGCAGCACACCCATTTCGCCGTCACCGTCCATCCTTACCAGCGTGTTAAATGTTACATCCTGAAAGGATTGATCGAGCAGCAGCAAGCTGGCGGTCGTATCGCTCGACTTACCGATCAACTCGCCCTTCTCGGCACGCCAATCGGCAGCCCCAACGGGTTTCCAACGGGTCAAACTGGAACCCTCAAATTGATAGTCGGGCTTGAAACTGAGTCCTCTCCCGTTCGTTTCGCCTTCTTGCTGCCCATAGGACATTCCTGTTCCGCAGACAAATGCGAATAATATGATTAACATTCTTTTCATCACTCTTTTCGATTTATTTAATGTGGCTCTTTACATGTTCAATGCCCCACCTGGCCACGTCGTCGTAATTAATGTCCTGGAATTTGCCACTCCATTGCGCAATAACATAAGTCCCCTTGAAGCCCATTTTTTCCGCCAGCTGCACGCATCTGTCAAAGTCGTAGGTAGTGTGTTCCATTTGATCGTTAAAATCGACCATTTTCGCCGAGACAACATGTGCATAAGGCAGGATTTTTTCCAGCGACTGCATCATCACCTCAGCAGAATATTGCGGTATATAATTTCCAAAGTCAGGTTCTGTATAAACATGGGCACCGGTTGCTATCCGGACATGTTTATCCGCATCCATTTCGATTCCGAAGTGGTTTGCTGTGATAATCGTGAGTTTCTTGGATTTGGCGTAGGCGTTCAGTTCGGTAAGCGATTGGATACTTTTCTCGACGGAACCACTCGGTGCACCCGGATTAATTCGTACACACGTTGAGCCTAGAAATGCTGCGGCATCCATCCACAATTTAACGTCGTTGATGCTCTTTGTGCGTTCCGACTCATCGGTGGATGCCAGGTTGTAAGAAATCCGGTCGATTTGAACATTTAACAATTCGCTCTTTGCCGCTTTAATTTTATCACGAACCCGGGCAAGGTAATCCGGTTCCAACGACTCAAAGTGTTCGTTCCAAAACTCAATTTTGCGAATGCCGAATTTATCCCGGTGGTGCTGTGGTACGTCCAACAATGTTAATTCGTCTTTAATGGTATCCCATTCCTTCGGTTTTGTCCGTTGAAACCGGTACCTAAACAATAGGGTACCGAGTGCTAAGCGATCCATTTTATCTTTTGAACTGGCAATGCTGCCCAGTATCGGCATCATTCCAACGGAAAGGGCAAGCCCCCCTGCTTTTACCACAAACTCTCGTCTTTTCATTCGTAAATAGTTATTGTTAACAGCCTCGTGAAACCTGCATTTTATTGACCTGTAAAACCCATGATATCATAATTTCTGATCGGGCAGCGCATATACCAGGTAGCCCTTGGGCACGTCAGTTTCATCTTTTGATTTATCTTTAAGTCCTCCAACCGAACACACCACCAAATACTGCCGTCCGTTTACCTGGTACATGGCGGGTAAGCCAAATGGATTCATCCTGCCCAGATCGGTAGACCACAGTATATTCCCGTTGTCCGTATCGTATGCATAGATTCTTCCGTCCAAACACGTAGAGAAAAGCAAACCGGTTGACGTAACCACCATGCCTTTTCCCTGGGAGCCATTCGGCATGCTGAGATTCTTGCTGCCGGGAATACGATCGTCATTCCCCAACGGAATCTTCCATTTGATTTTTCCCTCGTTCAGGTCATAAGCAACGATCAGCGACCATGGCGGGGTCAATAGGTTGGGAACACCCAACCCCCAGTTATTGGTTTCGACATACTCCACTTTCGGGCCGGTGTACTCGATGGGATAGTCCGTCATACGCCCCCCTATAGGCGGAGACTCAATGGGAACGCCACCTGATGCAACGACAGGGCCTTCGGGCAGTTCGGGTTCACCTCCACGTCCACCCGGACCCCGTTGTGCCTCGGGAGTCAGGTATGCATAAATATCCGAAACCTCTGTCTCCGTAAGGTGCGGGAAACCGGGCATCCGCCCTTTACCGACGGCCATAACAGCTTTGAATGCCTCTGCGTTTACCCGGGCGTTCAGGTTAACGAGAGTTGCTCCTAAACCGTTAATACCCGCGCGATCCTCCCCGTGGCACGTTTGACAATTTTGTGTATACAGGGCTTTTCCCCGGGCAAGCATTTGGGGTGAGTTTCCTCCCCGCGGAGAAGTGGGTTCCCGCTTTTTAAGACTATAAAAATCAGCAAGTTCCTGCGTCTGCACATACACGATCCCATTCTTGGGATCCGCGGCGGTGTTCCCATAGTTGGCCCCACCAACCGCACCCGGATTGGTAACCACCTCATAATTATCTGAAAGCGGCTGAAACAATCCATTCTTGGCGGCGGCCACACGTGTGGTCCACTTTTCTTTTTCTTCGGGGGAAAAATATGGGTTAATGTCATCCACGGTAACAATCTGCCTGTTAAAGGGAGGCACCACGGTTGGGAATGGTTGCGTGGGCCAGGCGCGTTCATTCGGCATGTCGCTCGCAGGTACAGGCCTTTCCTCAATCGGCCACAAGGGTTCGCCCGTGACGCGGTCGAATACAAAGAGAAATCCGTGCTTGGACGCAACCGCTACTGCATCAATTTTTTTTCCATCGTGGTTGACAGTGATCAACTGCGGTGCGGCGGTCAGGTCATAGTCCCAAATATCGTGGTGCACGGTCTGAAAATGCCACAGCCGCTTTCCGGTACGTGCATCTAACGCTAAAATGCAATTGCCAAACAAATTGCTTCCCGGTCTATCTGCACCATCGTAGTCATAAGTTGGGGAACCGATCGGGAAATAAGCTATGCCACGGTCGTCATCCACGGAAATTTCTCCCCACGTATTTGTGCCCCCAACGTATTTATATGCTTCTTCCGGCCACGTGTCATAGCCATATTCTCCCGGGTGCGGAATGGTGTGAAACACCCAAACCAATTCTCCCGTGATAACATGGTATGCACGGAGGTGACCGGGGCCCGAAAATAAATTTTCACCGGGCGCAGACCCCAGAATAATCAAGTCTTCAAAAACCTTACCCGGGGTGGTCGATGTTGCCCGGCCAAAGGTAGATGGATCGCGATCCAAACCTTGTTTGAGGTCTACATATCCATTCGTGCCGAAGGTCGTGATGGATTTGCCTGTGTTTGCGTCAATGGCCTGTAAGGTATTGTTGAGACAAATCAGCAACCGCTTTTCCTTTTTGTCCTTGCTTTGCCAAAAATTAACGCCCCGCTGAATAATCCCACGCAAGTTGGCATGAATCCATAGCTCTTTCCCACTGGTTGCATCGATCGCCACCAGCGAGTTATTCTTTGCCAACACATACATGATCCCATCGACAATAATGGGATTAAACTTGTAGCCTACGTTATCGTCGGTAGGATAAAAGAATGCGAGTTCAAGTTGGTTTACATTTTCTTTTGTAATCTGCTTAAAGTCTACGTACTTCGAATGATCCGGCCCACCGCCATAGTCATTCCATTCCTTGTACTTTGTCTGGGTGCCTGACTGGCATCCCCACACAACACCACTCAGTAAAACAATAAAAATAAAGGTTCTAAGCATACTATCTTTCGTTATAATTGGTTTTAATTTTTGGCTAGCAATTATTATTAAATCGATTTAGTGAATCACGTATCCCAACGAGGATATCAAAGAAACTTTCACGCCTATTTTAGAGAACCGGAATGAATATAATTGGCCGTCAAAAATTTAAGTCAAGATTAATCTGACAGCCATAATAAATCATTAACAAAGCATTAACACCTGTTAACAAATATTAGATTGAAAAGCAATAAACTGATTATCAATAAGATTAAGACAAAGGAAGCGAAGTAACTTTATTGTTAACTATCCTTCAAGCTGTCGTCTCAATGCATAATGAGACACTGAGGTGTTGGGAAAACTGAATGGGGAATAAACGGCTGTAACAAATCAACTAACAAGTACCCGAAAAAGCTACGAAAGGATTGTCTTGTAGTCTTTGCCAAATTCCTCCCCATAAATATGGCGGTATTCGTTACAGAAATTTTCGAAAGTCTGCGTGGCGAGTGAGTGGTTGCCCATATAGGCAAGGGCCCTACACTTGATGGACATGGCCTCCTCGTGAACAGGGTCGAAATAAAAGATGTTATTGGCAAGCTCAACCATAAATTCCGGATCATCCGAGATTTGGGCATTTTCCGCAAAACGCATGTAGGTATTGATCACCTGGATGGAAACCTCGGCCTTAAATGAGTCGAGCCACTCATAGTCTGTCTCGGAAAGAAACCCACCCCGTTGGACAATGGCTGACAATTCTTTAATTCGCTCTTTATCTAACCAATCTTTGTTGGTGACAATAGAAAGGTAATTTTTGTAGTCGATGTAAACATCACTATCTGCCTGGAATCTCCAATATCCGGTCTCTTTAGAGATCTTTGTGTTTCCCAACCGTTCCAGAATGGTATTAATTTTTGCAATGTTGACCGAGCGGTTGTTGCGGGCACTCTCAGCAGATTTATCAAACCAGAATTGTTCGGTTAATTTTTCCGAGCTGATACCCCGACCCCGTCGTAACGTATGAAGTAAAACCACCAGGAATATTTCTTTGATAAGTGGCGTGAAACTACGGGTCATGTCTACACCTTCGGAATCAAAGAGCTGCAAATCTCCACCAAAAAGAAATATGCTGTTTTTGTCCTGCTCTTCTTCCACCACGATTGGATGATGAGGCGCTACCTCACCCTTCAGTTCCGCCATCGTGCCGGACCTGGATACCTGCTTCGCTTTTACACGCCCTTTCCGTATAAAAATGTATGCAGTCAACAACCCAAGTATACCCAATGTAATGTAGAATAAACTTCCCACACCTCGCCCCTTCGGTAAGACGTTATTCGCGGCATCATAAGGAAGTGGTGGACTAAATAACGAATAAACTTTGGCGATAGTGATAATATCTCTTTCGTCATAATACAGCGTAACCGCCGCAAAACGCCTGCTATTGGGGCAATAATATAAATCAGAAAAGGACTGGATGTCATGGAAGGCATACGGAATGGGAGCAGCCAGTTCCTTCAAATCGGGCTGGGTCAACGAACCGACCACCAACTGTAAATTTGCATTGTATTTGTGTTTGGGAAATACAAGTCCGTAGTACTGCCCCGCCCCCTCATTAACCACCAACGAATTGGCCCACACAAAATCTTCTTCGTCCGGATTAAGTTCATAGATTTTCGACAGCGTCTTGTTTCTGACGTCAAAGAAAACCAAATCGTAAATATTCTTTGGATTGAGCATTTGCTGGCCCGAGACACTCCCGTAGCCTCCCAGAATGTATGCCCCGTTTGGTGTGGCCCCCAATGCGGCAAGGTAACGTGGAGTAAACGGCTCCCCGCCAACGGCAACCGGCTGCCAAGTGCCATCAGGTGCATACCGTTGTATTTCGTTTTTGAAAAGAAAATGACCATACCCTCCAACAAAATACAAACTGCTATCCACGGGTGAGCTGAATTTGTTAAAATGAAGGTAACTCGTACCGGCCCCGGGATAGATAAAGTTTTCTGACCATTTTTGTGATGCAAAATCAAAAACTGAAATGGTTTTTTGATCGATGCATATGTTCAACAGTTGATTGTTTAATGTGTCAAAAAAAGACTGATTCCCATTCACTAACAACAACGGTCCGGATTGATATTTGAAAACACTGCGTTGGCCCGTTGGAATATGGATTTTTAACAAGGAGTCCCTTCCAACGATGAATACACTTTCTGTCCGGGGATCAAATGCTGTACTGGCCTGTCCGTTTATTTTAACATCCTGAAGCAATCCCCACTCGTAATGTAATCGCTTGATCCATTGAGGATTGATAGCCAAAGCAGTCATCCCTTTTATCACATCATTTATTTCGGTGCCTTTATCGTCGTCCAACGGCCAATGGTGCAATAAGCGTTTCCCGTCCCGGATCTGAACATTCCGTATCTTCATCGCCGGCACATCGGTGGTCTTGAACTCCTTGTAATCGTTGTATCCAAACAAGACTTTCAAACAACTGCGCGCATCGATAGCCAACTTCTCGGTATAAATACGATCGCCACATTTCACTGTGATTAAATGGGTATGCGCATCTAGTTTGATCGCAATGGGAATCCACTCGTTAAAAAGTTTGGCAGAGTCGATGTTAAAGGCGATGTCGGAAAATTTTCCACCCAATACGATTTTAAAATGTTTCTCTACATTCAGCGAACGATCATAAAGCAAATCAATATTTGTTTTATCATCGGCAATGATCCGTACAACGTAACCGAAATAATCCGAACGGTTGGGCATGAACGAGAGCTCGAATGATAACTCGGCTTCGTCATCCAGACATATCTGCCTATCCTTGCTTAAATCCAATCCCGTCCGTTGATCCAGAACGGCTTCGTGGCTGGCAAAACCTAATCCGTATTGGGCATTAACCGCTACGGGAAATACAACTACACTTCCCAGGATACAACAGATTACATAAAAAGCCCACGGTTTCAATGCCCACATAGATTTATAGATTGCAGTTCATCGATAGCCAAAGACATCGTAAATCATGGGATGCATTGTGGATATCAATCAGCGATTATATTTAGCCTTCCAAATATCGATAAACTTGCTAACATCTGCAATGGATGCATCTCAAATTGTCAACGTGAGCAATTTGACTGAAACGCTGATTGCGACGCCTATTCGTTTATAAGGATTTTGAACCCCATTCGTTGCTACCCGAAGGATCATTTCTTTTGAGGTGGATGACCTTATAGGGGGTCTCCCTATTGATAGCTGGATAAATGAATCCTTTACCATTGTGATCCATCACTTCTATTAAATACATCAGATCGTATTGCGGATCAATCTGATCGGCAGGTATGGTTTTCTTTCAACTTTATTCTTCGGCCAATCCTTACGCTACATACGCGCACGCTTCAGCGCGCCGGTCAACTGGAGCGTCTTTCCCATTTTAGTATTGAAACTCGCCGTATGATCACCGATCCGCAGTGTCAACTTTCCTCCTTTTTCTGAAAAGACGCGTACTTCCGTCAGCTTTCCATCTTCCCAAGAAAGATCAATCACAAAACCACCGCGCGCACGAAGCCCTTTTACTGTCCCGGTTGTCAAAGCGGAAGGCAATGAGGGCAACAATTGTACCTCAAAGCGGTTGCGCTTCAGCGGGACATGGCTTTGCAGCAGCATTTCCGCAATTGCAGCCGTCGCACCGAAATTCCCGTCAATCTGGAAAGGGGGATGATTATCAAACAAGTTCGGTAATGTCTTCTCTCGCAACAATACACCCAAAAGCTTGTAGGCATGATCGCCATCGTGCAAGCGATTCCACATATTAATCTTCCATGCCAATCCCCAGCCGGTACCGTCATCTCCCCGGGCAATCAGGGTCTTTTTGGCAGCTTCCGCGAGTTCAGGCGTACCAGTCACCGATATTTGATTACCGGGATGGAGGGCAAACAAATGGGAGGTGTGCCGATGGTGCGGTTCTACTTCCTTGTAATCTTCCACCCATTCCATTACTCTACCGGTTGTTTCACTGATCCGAATGGGTGCCAAACGTGAAAGTGTTTTCAGGCACGTATCCCGGAAACCCTTATCGACACTTAGAATCTTCGTGGCAGCGATACAGTTTGTCAACAGGTCGTGGATAATTTCCAAGTCCATGGTTGCACCATAAGTAAATACAGAATGCTCACCGTTCGGCAGGATAAATGCGTTTTCCGGTGAATAAGAAGGGTTTGTCACCAACTTTCCGGCTACGGGCGTTCCCTTAGGCGCCTCCACCAAGAAATCCAAAATAAATTCAGCAGCTCCCTTCATGAGCGGATATGCACGTTGCCGTAGAAACGCCGTATCCAGGGTATAGCAGTAATGCTCCCAGGGATGCTGGGCTAACCAAGCGGCCCCCACCGGCCAGATACCCTGCGGGCCGTCTGCGGGTGCGGTGAACCCCCATGCATCGGTCAGGTGATGTACCACCCAGCCGTCAGCGCCATACAATGCCCTGGCGGTACGTTCGCCGGGTTTCACCAAGGCCTCCGTAAGATCAAACAGTGGCAGGTGCATTTCTGAAAGGTTCGTAATTTCTGCCGGCCAATAGTTCATTTGCAGGTTAATATTGGTGTGGTAATCCGCATTCCAAGGTGGATTCATCTGCCATGCCCACAATCCCTGCAAGTTAGCGGGCATCGTGCCCGGCCGGGAACTGGAAATAAGCAGGTACCGTCCATATTGGAAGAATGTCTCGACCAAACGAGGCGGCAATTCACCGGTCTTTTTCGCTTCCTCCAACAGCTCGTCCGTAGCCAGTCGTTCGGCTTCTGCGGTCTGCGAGGTGCCCAACGCAAGCTGCACCCGGTTATAGTAAGCCTGGTGTTCGTTGACGTGTGCAGTTTTGGCTACGTCATAAGATCGAAGCATGGCCCGTGCAATCCGGGTGGCACAGGTATCTTCGGGCCGTCCCGGGAAATCCAGCACTTTTTCATCCAGGTGCCTCAGTCCGGGATAGTTGGTCGCACCCGCTATATACAAGGTCAATGTATCCGCACCGGCTACGGATAACACATCGTTGTTCAATTGAAGTTCACCACCTACAGCCACCGCCTTGACCTGTGCCGCAAAACGCAGGCCTCTTGTGTTACCCTGGGCATCCTTGATCGGGAGTCTGCCTTTCAAGATCAACGACGATTTGTCTGTCGGGTGAGGCATTACCTCGGCATCCTGCTGGCGACGGAGTGTAAACGAGCTGCTTATTTTTCCGGCACCATCCGCTGTAAACCGGACGATGATGACATCGTCTTCGGTAGACGCAAAGCTCTCCCTTGTATACCACGTCCCTTTATGCTGATACCGAACGGAAGCGATACCGGTGGCGAGGTCAAGACTTCGGGTATAATGATCAGGGTTAAGATGCGGCGTGTCAAACCAAAGTTCGCCCAATGATTGATAAGGTTTTACTCCCCGGGGGCGCCCCATCATGGTTTGCTCGGCCAATTTCACAGCCTCGTTATTTTTATCTTCGAAGAGTAAACGACGTACTTCGGGCAGCGTTTCCAGCGATTCGGGATTGTTAGGATCAAGCGTATAGCCATCCCAAAGCGAGCTCTCATTGAGTTGGATCCGTTCATCCGCAACACCCCCAAACACCATGGCACCCAGTCGCCCGTTGCCGATGGGCAGTGCCTCCTCCCATACGCGGGCCGACTGCTTATACCAAAGAACATTCCTCCCCTCGGGCTGTTCTCCTCCGTCCGAGAATCTCGCCCGGTCCATCCAATCTGCCCGGATCTCTCCCGTACGCGAGCTGGCAACAGAAGTCTTTGCCGCGGCGTTCAACATAAAATCAACGATGGGCGCCGGATTGGGAAAGCTGTGGGGATGGTGCTTGAACCCATGTTTCATCAGCACCGTGATATCACCGCCTGCGGATCTAATTTTTTTCTCAAAGGCAAGGGTTTGTGTCTCCGGATCAACGGCCTCATCTTCATCGGCACAGAGCACCAATATCGGATACGCACCCGTAACAATGTCGGCGATTTTATCCAT
>Ga0207868_1002064_pt1 | contig 12515 bp, 9 predicted proteins | sample Passage237B_FD_187370 | JGI IMG/M metagenome (GOLD analysis project Ga0207868, IMG submission 187370) | Cellulose adapted compost microbial communities from Newby Island Compost Facility, Milpitas, CA, USA - Passage2 37B (SPAdes) (version 3) ... | reverse complement strand
TACCATCAGCCTCTTCTCCATCGGTGCCGACGGCCTCTCCACGCCGGTCCTGTTCAACGACGGCGAGAAGGACATCACGATCTCCGGTTCGGTGAGCAACAGCGTGCTCTACTCCGACGAGAACGCGTTTTTCGCCTACGACATCCGCGGCGGCTCGAACGGCATCAGCCACGTCGACAATTTCTTCGTCGGCTCCGCCATTCCCGAGCCCTCCGCCTTCGCGGTGATCGCGGGTTTCGGCGCGCTGGCCACCGTCGGTCTGCGTCGCCGTCGCTCCTCCTGAGCCCGATGGTGGCATAGGTCGTAGCCTTACGGGTCGCGCGGCGGCGCCGCGCGACCCGTTTCGTTTCCTGATTTTCGCCTTCCCGGCGTCATGACCTCGCTCCGCGCAACGGTGTTTCGTCCGTTCGCAACCTTCGTTGTCCTAGCCCTCGGCGCGGCCGCGCTGCCGGCCGGCGACTACGCGGAATTCAAGGAGCTCCACTTCGGCGCGGACATCGTCCGCCACGCCGCCCCCTGGGCCGACGCCAACGGGGACGGGGTGCCGAACCTGCTCGAGTTCGCGCTCGGCCGAGATCCGCGCGCCGTCGCCCCGCCTCCCGCCTGGACGGTGTGCGTCGAACCTTCCGGGACCGGCGGACGTTCGCTCGTGCTGCGGTTCTCGCGCGACGTCTCCGCCGAGGTGGATCTGGTCGTCGAGCACCGCGCCGACCTCGTCGGCGGGGATTGGAGCGCGGAGAGCGTTCAACTCGCGGCTCCCGCCGACGGCGCCGGTCCGCACGCGGCCTCCGTTTCGCTGGACGGGACCTCCGCCTTTCTTCGCCTGCGCGCCACCCGGCACGCCGGCCCGCCGAACGAGAAAGGGGAGGGCTTTCGCGGCATCTGGTATACGCTCGGCCAGTATTCGGAATATGGAGACAAATATTCCGGAGGGCTCGGCACCTACACCTCCAGCCACTCGCCGATGGCGATTCACTCGCCGCGCGCGAACAAGACCTTCTTCACCTACGGCGGCACCCCGCGTGCGGACAGCCGCCAGCTCCAGATCATGGTGGCCCACTACGACCACGCCACCGGGCTCGTGGCGCGGCCGACGCTCGTGTATTCCCGAAACTGGGTCGACGATCCGCACGACAACGCGAGCCTCGCCCTCGACGAGGAGGGGCATCTCTGGGTTTTCGTCAGCGGGCGCAACACCACGCGCGAGGCGCGTTTTTTCCGGAGCTCGATTCCGTTTTCCACCGAGTCCTTCGTCGACATGGGAGAGACGGTCGCCACCTATCCGCAGCCCCATTGGTTCGAGGGGCGCGGCTTCCTCCATCTCTTCACCAAATACACCAACGGTCGCGAACTTTACTGGAGCACGAGCCGCAACGGCGATTTGTGGGCGCCGGACCAAAAACTCGCCGGCTTCGGCGGCCACTACCAGGTTTCCGCCCGCCGCGGCGTTCGCGTCGGCAGCGCCTTCAACCGGCACCCGGGAGGCAACGTCGACCGGCGCACCGATCTCTACTATGTGCAGACGGACGATCTCGGCGCGTCGTGGCAAACCGCGGCGGGGGCCGCCCTCGCCACACCGTTGACGAGCGCCGCGAATCCCGCGCTCGTGCGCGACTACGCCGGCGAGAACCGCCTTGTCTACGTGCAGGACATGACCTTCGACCCCGACGGCCGGCCCGCGATTCTCTATCTGACCAGCGGCCACCATCAGCCCGGCCCCGGCGGCGCGCCGCGCGTATGGGAGATCGCCCACTGGAGGGGTTCCGAATGGGTGTTTCGCCAGGTCGCGACCTCGACCCACAATTACGACGTCGGCTTCCTGCATATCGACGAAGGCGGCGTCTGGCGTGTCGTCGGCCCCACCGGCACCGGCCCGCAGCCTTGGGGCACGGGCGGCGAGATCGAACTTTGGGAAAGCCGCGACGAGGGCGCGACCTGGTCGAAGGTCCGCGCGCTTACCGCCGGAAGCGTCCGCAACCACGGCTACGTGCGCCGACCGGTGGACGCGCACCCCGACTTCTACGCCTACTGGGCGGACGGCGACACCGACGTCATGTCCCGCTCCTATCTCTACTTCGCCAACCGCGACGGCACGCGGATCTTCCGTCTGCCCTACGACATGGCCGCGGACCACGCCGCGCCCGAGCCCATGCCCTAAAAGCTGGCGTCGAAAACTTGTTACCGTAACGTCATGAGCCAAGCCGCACGAATCCCCATGAGCGAGCAACGCGTGACCATCACGGATGTGGCCCAGGCGCTGGGCGTGAGCAAGATGACGGTGTCGCGCGCTTTGCGCGGCGAACGCGGCATCGCCTCGAAGACGCGTGAACGGGTGCGGCAGGTCGCCGATCAGATGGGATATCGACCCGACCCGGCCGTGTCCGAATTGATGGGACGCCTGCGCAAGAGCCGCATCGCCGGATTGGAGCCTCTGGCCTGGCTCACCACCTACGACAAGATCGGCGGATGGAGAAGCAATCCGGGCACCTGCGAGATGTATCGCGGCGCGGTCGAGCAGGCGCGCAAGCTCGGCTACCGGCTGGAGGAGTTCAGCTTGAACACGCCCGGGATGACTCCGAGGCGGATGAGCAACATCCTCTACAACCAGGGCATCCGGGGCATCGTGCTCGCGCCGCTGCTCGAGCACGGAAGCATCGAGGGGTTTGCCTGGGAGCACTTCGCGACCGCGTGTTGCGGCCACTCCTTGCTCAGCCCGGCGCTGCACCGCGTGTCGGTCGACCAGTTTGATGTCCTGCGTCTGGCCTGGGCGGAGCTCTCCGCGCGCGGCTATCGGCGCATCGGGCTCTGTGTTTCCGCGCACGACAACGAACGCGTGGGATGCCGCTGGCAGGCGGTGCAGTTGCTCGCGCGCGAGACCGCGTCCGCGTCCGGAGCCGAGGCGGTGCCGCCGATGCTGACCGACGACTGGTCCCCGAAGGTTTTCAAGAAATGGTATGACACGCATCGTCCCGACGTGGTCCTGACCCTGATCGAGGTGCACGGCTGGATGAAAGCGGCGGGCATCCGGATGCCGCGCGATTGCGGCCTCGCCCTTCTCCGTCTGGACCAGGCGAAGAACATCGCCGGCGTGGATCATCGCTTCAGCGACATCGGCGCCGCGACGGTGGAGCTGGTCGTGGGCGAACTCGACGCGAACCGCTACGGCATACCGCGCATCCGCAAGAGCGTTTCCATCGAATGCACCTGGTGCGAGGGCGCGACATTGGCGCAACGAGCGCCGGTCTCCGTCGCGGCGGGTTGAGGCCGCCGGTCGCCGCCCTTCGTCGGACGCGTCGAACCTCCGCGTTTTTCTTTTTCTGACGACACGCGGGGGCTTTCGTTTTCGTTCCTCGAGCCGTTTGTCTCGTGTGATCGCAGGCGGGGCGGGCGGCGGTCGGCGCCGGGGCAGTTACGGTATCGTCATCCTCCGCTTTCGGGTGGAAGAGGGGAGGCTAGCTTGCCCCTCGTTTATGCGCCGGTCGCCGGGGAGTCGTTCCCCCGATTCCGCGCCGGATGCGCCTGTTCCCGTTCCCCTCGCCATGATCCATCGTTTCCCGAAGAAACTCCCCCTGTTCCTCGCGTCGTGTCTTCTCGCGACGGCCCACCTTTCACACGGCGCTTCGCCCGCGCCGGTGAAGCTGATCTTCGACACCGATTATTCCACGGATTGCGACGATCCCGGCGCGCTCGCCGTGCTCCACGCGCTCGCCGACAACGGCGAGGTGGAGATTCTCGCGACCGGCGCCTCGACCTCGATGGCGAAGGCTCCCGGCGCCATCGACGTGGTGAACACCTATTACGGCCGGCCGGATCTGCCGATCGGCGCGACGAAGAAGTCCGTGTCCTACTTCAGCAACTACGTGGACTACCTCTTCGACCATTTCCCGCACGACACGCCCTTGTCCGCCGAGGTGCCCGACGCGGTCGAGGTCTATCGCCGGATACTCGCCGAACAACCCGACGACAGCGTGGTCTTCGTCACCGTCGGCTATCTCACCAACATGGCCGAGCTGTTGAAGTCGGCGCCCGACGCGCACAGCCCGCTCAGCGGCAGGGAGCTCGTGGCCTTGAAGGTGAAGGAGTGGGCCTGCATGGGCGGAAACTTTTTCCACGACTCGACCAACAACGTGAACTTCACGCGCGACAAGGAGTCGGCCTACTACGCGATCCGCAATTTCCCGAAACCGTTGACCTTTCTCCCCCGGGAGGTGGCGAGCGAACCCAGCCCGCTGCGCGCCGGCCAGGAGCTGACCGAAACCCCGGCGGACAACCCCGTGCTGGTGGCCTACCAGAAGTATTTCGGGCGGCTCACGGGACTCGACCGTCACGTGGCCGATCCCGCCACCGTGCTCTACGCGGTGCGCGGCGCGCACGACTACTGGGATCTCGTCACCGCCGGCTGGATGGACATCCGCCCCGACGGCACCTTCGTCTGGAATCCCGAGGGCGAACCCAGTCCGGACGGGACCATGAACCACCGATACCTGCGGATGAAGGGCGGCTACGGTGTGTATTCGAACAAGGACTACGTGGAGGGCGTGATCCGGGCCTTGCTCAAGAAGGCCCCCGGATCCGTCGGGGACGACCCGGATGAGATCGAGCACTCCCCGACGCCGGTGCCGGGCGTCGTCGCGTGGTATCGGTTCGAGGAGAGCCCGGGCGAGGGGGATCCCGGCGCGGCGATCGTCAACCACGGCGACGCGGGCTCGTTGTTGAACCTTGTCAACACCGGCGGCCCCGACGGACGCGACAACGTCGGCGCGGGTGGCTACGGGGCGCCCGGGCCGGATGGACGCGGCCATGCCTTCGACGTCCTCGCCTCGGGCGACGGTGTTTATCATTCCGCCTCGGACGGGTCGCCGACGGGGGGCGGTCTGACGACCTCCGCCTCCGTGCCGCAGAGCGCGTTGCAGGGCGCGGACGGGGCGTTCACCTACGAGGCCCTCGTGAAGGTCCCGGGCATCCAGGCGGAGCAGACGATCCTCGCGCACGACGGCGCTTCGACGCGGGGTTTCCTTTTTCGTATTCAGAACGGCCGGCTGTCCTTCTACACCGGTGCCGGTTCGATCACGGCCGAGATCCCGACATCCGGGCCGCATGCCTTCGCGGCCGATCGCTGGTTTCACGTGGCGATCACCTATGACGGGCGGGAGGGCACGGCGGACAATGTGTGTTTTTATTGGACCTCCCTTTCGGCGACTCCGCGCCCGACGGCGGCGAACCTTGTCGGCACCGCGACGCTCGCGGCCGACCTGCCCGGCGGGGTGATGAATCTTCTCGGCGTCGGAACGACCACGCGCAGTCCGTTTCGGTTCGAGCTGGCGGGGCTGATCGACGAGGTCGGGATCAGCGCGCGCGCGCGCACCGCGGAGGAACTGGCTTCCTTCGGAGCGCCTTCGAACGCGGACATGGCGGACGTCGACGGCGACGGTCTGCCCGACGCCTGGGAAATCGCGAACGGGATGGAGGCGGGGGAAAACAATCGTTTCGGCGATCCCGACGGCGACGGCATCCCGAATCTGCTGGAGTTCGCGCTCGGGCTCGACCCGATGCGTCCGGACGTGGAGGGACTGCCGGTGCTTTCGCTCGAGGATTCGTTTCTGACTTTGACCGCTTTGCGCAACCCCGAGGCGGCGGACCTCCTATTCACGGCCGAGATCAGCGGCGATCTCGTGACGTGGAGTTCGCAGCCGGATCAGGTGGTCGTGCTCGAGAATACGTCCGATTTGTTCCGTGCGCGGGATGCCGAGGTGTTCGGCGCCTCGCCGCGCCGTTTCATGCGTTTGCGAGTCGAGTGAGCCGCAGCCGCGGGCCGCGACCGCGGAGGGGCGGATGTGGGGCGAGTGGGAGGAGTGGCGGGTAGGGCGGGCCGGAGGAGGTGGAGGGCCGCTTGCGACGGGATCGAAGCGTGATTTGCCGGAGGTTTCGCCGTTACGGAAAACGAGAAAACCCGCAAGCCACGTGGGCTGTGCGGGTTTCCAAAGTGGTGGCAAGACCCGGAATCGAACCGGGGACACGTTGATTTTCAGTCAACTGCTCTACCAACTGAGCTATCTTGCCAGGCGCCTTGCGGCACGGGAGGTGCGAGCAAAGGACACGCGCAGGGAGCGTCAACGGGAATTTTGACGGGAAACCGATTTCCTTGATTTGCGATGCACGACGGGGCGGCTCAGGACGCGAGCAGATCGCGGAGATCGGAGAGCGTGAGCTTGGCGTTCACCGCGTCGCTGGCCTCGAACACGTCCGCGAGCAGGCGACGTTTCTCGTCCTGCAACATCATCACCTTTTCCTCCACGGTGCCGGTGCAGATGAGCTTGTAGGTGGTGACGACCCTGGTCTGGCCGATGCGGTGCGCGCGGTCGGTCGCCTGCGCCTCGGCGGCGGGGTTCCACCACGGGTCGAAGTGCACGACGGTGTCGGCGCCGGTGAGATTGAGTCCGGTGCCGCCGGCCTTGAGCGAGATGAGGAAGACCGGGATGTCGTGGTTTTGTTGATACCGGTCGACCTCGGCCTGGCGCTGTTTCGTCGGCGTGGAACCGTCGAGGTAGCAGTAGGCGATCTCCTGGCGGTCGAGTTCGTCGCGAAGGAGCGAGAGCAGGCTGGTGAACTGGGAAAACACGAGCAGGCGGTGGCCGTCGTCGACCGCCTCCGAGAGGAGTTCGCGGAAGGCGTCGAGTTTCGACGACGCGGAGGCCTCGGCCATCTGTTCGACAAGGCGCGGGTCGCAGCAGATCTGGCGCAGGCGGAGGAGCTGCGTGAGCGTGGCGATGCGCATCGCGCCCTCGGAGGCGCCGGAGCCGGCGAGCTTGTCGAGCTCCTCCTCGGACTTGCGCTGATATTCGGCGTAGAGGGCGCGTTGCTCGGAGGTGGGCGTGCAGTAGATCACCTGCTCGATCTTGGGCGGAAGTTCGGCGGCGACGGCGGCCTTGGTGCGGCGGAGGATGTAGGGCGCGGTCTGTTTTTGCAGGCGTTCATCCTGCCAGTCTCGGTCGGCGGCCTTCACGCCCGAGCCGGCGGCGGCGGGGAGCTTGGCGTCGACGTAGCCGGGGAGGATGATCTCGAAGAGCGTGCGCAGGTCCTCGAGGGAGTTTTCCACCGGCGTGCCGGTGAGGAAGAGGCGGCTCCGGGCGTGGAGGGAGCGCAGGCTGCGGGCGTTGAGCGAGCGGCGGTTCTTCGCGTGCTGGGCCTCGTCGGCGATGACGGTGGCGAAATCGATCTCGGCGAGCAATCCGGCGTCGCGCGTGAGCGTGCCGTAGGAGGTGACGAGCAGATCGTGCGCGGACGCGCTCTCGGCGGAGGCGAGACGTTGCGAGCCGTGATGGACGAAGACACGCAGCGCCGGCGCGAAGCGCGCGGCCTCGCGCCGCCAGTTTTCCACCAGCGAGGCGGGGCAGACCACGAGCGAGGGGAGGCGTTTTTTCTCGGGCGTGGCGGCGGCGATGGCGGAGAGGAGGGCGAGGGCCTGGGCGGTTTTTCCCAGGCCCATCTCGTCGGCGAGGATGCCGCCGAGTTCGTGACGGTGGAGATGCCAGAGCCAGGCGGCGCCGATCTGCTGGTAGGGACGGAGCGTGGCGGCGAAGGCGGGCGGGATCGGGGCGGGCTCGAGCCGTTCGAGGTTTTTCAGCGCCTCCGCGCGGCGGCGCCAGGCGGCGGGCGGCTGATAATCCGGGGAGAGGGTTTCGAGCATCTCCTGGAGCTCGGGTATCCGGGCGGCGGATACTCGTTGGGTGCGACGCGCGGTTGTGGGCGCGGCGGCGCCGCCGGCGAGCGCCGCCTGGGCCTTGGCGAGGCGGTCGAGCTGTTCGGGCGGAAGAAGGTATATCTTCTTTCCGTCCTCGATGAAGCGGCGTCCGGCGGCGAGCGCGGCGCGGAGTTCCTCGTCGCCGACCTTGCCGGCGGAGATGCCGACGGAGACGATGAACTCGCCCGAGCCGGCGTCCTCGACCTCGGCCTGGATCTCGGCGGTGGCGAAGACGGCGGAATGTTTCTCGAAGTTGGGCGTGAAGTCGGCGTGGAAGCGCGAACGAAGGGTGTCCTCGTGGGAAGCGAGAAAGTTCAGGACCTTGTGGCGGTCTCGCAGCCACCATTTTCGTGTGGAGGGATCGAGCACGAATCCGTTGGACGAAAGCAGTTCGCGGGCGGCGGCGTAGGCGGGGTGTTCCCGGGAAGGCAGGGAGATGGCCAGATAGTGTTCGCTGCCGTCGACGGTGAGCGGGGTAAGCGGCTCGTCGCGGGGCGTGAGGCGCGGGGTGCGCACGGAGAGCGATCGCGGGCCGGGGCGGGCCGGGGCCGCCGCGGGGGCTTGGGCGGAAGGCGGCGGCGTGAGGTGCTCGCTGACGCCGCGAAGCCGCGGGCCGATCCAAAGGAGGTTTTTGTCGGGTTCGGTCAGGGCGGCGAAAACAGGCTGGCCCACGAGAGCGGCGACGAGTTCGCGGAGCTGGGCGCGGGTGACCTGGATAAACGGGGGCGGGGTGGCGGCGCCATTGCAAAGGCGCGCGAGCAAGGCGAGGGCCGGCAGCTGCGCGGCGGGCGGCGGCACGGAGCTGTCCAATTGCACCTTCAGAGGGATGGCGTCGCGACGGGCGGCTTCGGGAAGGTTGGGCGGCAGGAATAGGCGCAACATGAGGAACCGGCCACTTTGGCGCGGTGAACCCGAGGCGGAAGGCTGTTTTTAAGATGCGGACGTGGTGGACACCCCAACCCCCTTCGAGAACGCAAAAATGGTGCTCAAGCTTGGAATGTTATAACGCCTATCTGCGAGATAACGGCGCTTGCGTGCCGTCTGGCATTGCCTCCAAATTAAATGACGTTGACCATTCTTTTGCCAGCTCTTTGCTAAAAACACACCGTCTATGAAAAATATCCTTCGCCTGACACTCGGTGGTATCGCCGCCGCTTTCTTTGCCCTTGTTGCTCAAGCCGCCAATCTTGCTCCCGGAGCCTTTTCCGCCGGTTCTGTGAAGGGCGATGTGACCTATAAGGTTGCGGGCTCTTCCGAATATCAGCCGCTGAAGGCTGGTGTCGCGCTTCCTCAGGGCGCCACGATCAAGACGGGGGCCAAGTCGAGCGTTCTGGTCGTCTTCGGCAGCGGTTCCACCGCGGTGATCGAGGAGTCCTCCGAGATCGAGATCACCAAGTTCGAACAGGAAGTGTTTTCCGGCCCCGTTCCCGTGGATTCCGAACCTTCCATTTCTAAGACCGAGATCAAATTGATCGAAGGCAACATCACCTCCAAGGTTGCCAAGCTCAAGAAGGGCTCCAGCTACGTTATCGACACCCCGGTTGGCGCGGCCGGTGTCCGTGGCACTGTTTTCCGCGTTTCTTACCAAGTCGGCTCTTCCACCTTCTCGATCATCGTCACCGAAGGTGGTGTGGTTTACACCCCGAAAGATGGTTCGGGCCAGGAAACGTTGGTCGAGGCCGGCAAGAAGATCGATGTCGCCTTCGACAAGGGCGCCGATGGCAACATCACGAGCGTCACGATCGATCTCCAGGACCTTGAGCCGGCGGAGCGCGAAGCGATCATCGAAGCGCTCGGCAATGTGGTCGGCGGCGGCGAGGCGATCAACGTGAATGTCGTTGGCGACAGCATCATCATCACTCCGGTCGACACCACCCAGGTCGGCGTCAGCACGAACTAAAGTTTAGGCGGACTAAGATCTGCAGGATATTTGAGCGCTCCCCGGAATACCGGGGAGCGCTTTTTATGTGCCCATGCGGGACCTTGCGTGGGGCGGCGATGCGGTGTGGACAGGCGCCCTGATGGGAGGAGGCACGCTGCGGCGGGAACAGGAGTATCGCGCGAATCGAGAAGGGCCGGTGCTCGGATCGTGACGTGACGCCGTGAGGCGGAGCTACCGAAGCTGTTCGAGCGCCATGCGTGCCGCGGCTTCCTCGGCGGTTTTTTTGGAGGTGCCGCGGCCTTCGCCCAAAATGCGATCACCGAGGTGGACGCGCGAGGTGTATTCACGGTCGTGATCGGGCCCCCCCGATTGGGTGGTTTCGTAACGGAGTGCCCCGGTTCCGTGTTTGGGTTGCACGAGCTCCTGCAGGCGTCCCTTGGGATTGTCGACCAGGCTGCCGGTGGCGAGACGCGCTTCGAGCGATCCGTAAATGACGAGCACTCTTTCGCGGGTGCGCTCGAGGCCGGCGTCCAGGTAAAGCGCGCCGATCAGCGCTTCGAACGCGTCTTCGAGGTTGGAGGCACGGGCGCGTCCGGCGGGGGTGTTTTCGCTGCCGCCGAGGCGCAGGGCGGCGTCGAGGCCTATTTCGAGGGCGAGTTGAGCGAGGCAGCGTCCTTTGGTCAGGATGGAGCGTCGACGGCTGAGCGCACCTTCGGGATCGGAGTGGAATGCGGTGTAAAGCGCGTCGGTGACGATGAGCTGCAACACGGCGTCACCCAGGAACTCGAGACGCTGGTTGCTTGGACCCGCTTCGGGGTGCTCGTTTACGAACGAGGGGTGCGCGAGCGCTTCGCGCAACAGTTCCTGACGCGAAAAAGTGTGCCCGAGGCGGGCTTGCAGTTTGTCTAACGGATCCATCGAGGGTGGGTCAGTCGATCAGGCGGCGGATGCCGGATTGATCGAGAACGGAGAGGTGTTGCGTCAAGGTGCGTCCGGCGAGGACGAGGTCGGGCGCGAGCTCACACAGCGGGACCAGGACGAAGGCTCGCCCGAGCATCGCGGGGTGGGGCAGCGTGAGGCGCGCGTCATGGATCTCGGAGTCGCCGTGCAGCAGGAGGTCTAGATCGAGCGTCCGGGGGCCGTAGCGTTCGAGGCGAACACGTCCGCGCGTTTGCTCGATGGCGAGGAGGGCGTCGAGCAGCGCGTGCGGGGAAAGCCGCGTGGACAAGGCGGCGGAGGCGTTGAGATAGTCCTGCTGGCCGGGCGGACCGAAGGGCGGGGTTTCGAAAATGGGAGAGCGCGCGACGAGTCGGGTGTCGGGAAGCGCGTCGAGCGCCGCGAAGGCCGCCTCGAGATGGGCGAGGCGGTCGCCGAGGTTGGAGCCGAGGGCGACGTAGGCGATGGTCGGTGCGGGAGCGGGCACGGTGAAATGCGGAGCGGAATCCGGCAGGATCACTGGCGGGAGAGCGTGGCGGTGATCGCGACGCCGTCGTGGACGCCGGGGATGGGGGCTTGCGGCTTGTGGACGGTGACGGTCGCGGACTTCACGCGCGGGTGGGCGGATAGCACGGAAGAAAGGATGCGGTTGGCGAGCGTTTCGATGAGGGCGAAGCGCTCGTTGACGACGATGTCCTGGCAAAGTGAATACACGTCGGCGTAGTTCACCGTATGGGCGATGTCGTCGGTGGCGGCGGCCTGGGCGATGTCGGTCACGAGATCGAGGTCGATGATCCAGGACTGGCCGAGCGCGGCCTCCTCGGGCAGCACGCCGTGCCGGGCGTGGAAGCGCATTTGCTTGAGGCGAATGGTGGCGAGCATGGCGGAATGGCCGCAAAGCGGCGCGAAAGGCGCAAAGCCAAAGCGCGGAGCGGCGCCCGACGCGGTCCCTACGTCGTCGGGGCTCCGGCGCGCAGGGCGGCGGCGACGAGGGCGGCGCGGCGATTGGCGGCGACGTCGTGGACGCGATGGATCTGGACGCCCTGGGCGACGGCGAGCGCGGTGGTGGCGAGGGTGGCCTCGAGGCGGTCGGCGGGGGCGGCGAGTTCGGGAAGGAGGTGCCCGAAGACGCTTTTGCGCGAAACGCCGAGGAGGAGGGGACAACCGAGGGTGTGCAGCGTGTCCAGCCGGCGGAGCAGGGCGACGTTCCCGGGCTGGGTTTTGCCGAAGCCGATTCCGGGGTCGAGAACGACGCGTTCGAGCGGGACGCCCGCAGTGGCGGCGATGTCGAGGGAACGGCGGAGGAAGGCGCGGACGGAGTCGAGCAGGTTGCGGCCGTCGTCGCCGCCGGGTTCATGGCGGAGATTCGCGTCGCTTTCGAGAAGCGCGGGATCGTTGTGCATCACGACGAGCGTGGCTCCGGAGGCGGCGGCGAGGCGGGCGATCTCGGGGCCGCCCGGACCTTGAAGCCCGTGGATGTCGTTCAGGATGTGGGCGCCGGCTTCGAGCGCGGCGGCGGCGACGGCGGGTTTGTAGGTGTCGATCGACAACGGCAGCCGGGGAAACTCGGTCCGGAGCGTGCGCAAAAGGGGCGCGGTGCGGGCGATTTCCTCGTTGTCGTCGATCTCGACGTAGCCGGGACGGGTGGATTGGCCGCCGATGTCGAGGAGATCGGCGCCCTCGGCGACCAGGCGACGGGCGTGGGCGAGGGCGGCTTCGAGCGAGGGCAGACGGCTGTCGGCGTGGAACGAGTCCGGGCTCGTGTTGACGATGCCCATGATCCGCGGGACGCTCAGGTCGAGCGAGAGATCGCGGCAAGGGAGCAAGGGGCCAAAGGCGGGGCGGCTCGCGGTCGACATGGATGCGCGGCGCGGACGGTGGTCACTCGGGCAGATACTCCGTGCTCATGACGTCGGAGACCTTGAGCGCGCCGGGAGGGGCGAGTTTGAGGTCTTC
>Ga0207868_1002060_pt1 | contig 12524 bp, 4 predicted proteins | sample Passage237B_FD_187370 | JGI IMG/M metagenome (GOLD analysis project Ga0207868, IMG submission 187370) | Cellulose adapted compost microbial communities from Newby Island Compost Facility, Milpitas, CA, USA - Passage2 37B (SPAdes) (version 3) ... | reverse complement strand
GGAACTCAGTCTGATTCTCGTCGTAGTACGCCAGCAGCTGGCTTTCCTCGACGGTCACGGCTTTGCGGGCGTTGGCCAGAGGAATGGTCAGATATTCGAGCTTCACGCGGTCGGGCAGCTTGTAGCCCAGACCGTAGCCCCTGGTGCTGCCAGGCAGTTCATCCTTGTATTCGTTGTACAGCTCAACCACGGCTTTATCGTCGGCTGCGGGCACATCAGGCAGTTCACGCTCGGCGCGAATGGCCACGGCCTGGACGGTCACGCGGGCTTCCTGATCCTGCAGGAAACGCTCAAGCAGCGGGCGGCTGATGCGCTGCGTGCCACGGGCGGGATCGATGAGCATTTCAACATTGGTCAGGCCCATCTGGCTGTAGAGGCTGGCCTGCTGAAGCGTGGCCATGCGCTGATCCAGCGAGAGATGTCCCAGACCCCACTGCAGCTCCATATACTGCTGAATCATCAGCCAGTGACGCAGGGCGCTGGTCAGATCATCAGCATTCGTCTGCATCTGGCGGGCGATGTCAGCAAGGGTGTTGCCCTTGAGACCGGAGCTGCCCAGCAGTTGAGCGATCTGCTCATTGCTGGCGCCCAGACCGGCCTGCTTCGCACCGTGGACCATCAGCAGCCACTGCATGGGGTCCTTCTGATGCGTCAGCATGGCCAGCGCCGGCCAGCCACGAGCGATGATCTCCTGTTCGCGGGCCGCCTGGATGCGGTCGCGGACGTAGATCTTCTCGCCATTGATTCGGCCGATGACCTGATCTTCATGGCTGGGCTGCAGACTCGAGACCGTATCGATCACCAGGAAGGAGATCATCAGCAGGGAACCGAGGATCACCAACAGAAATTTGTTGTAGGCACGGAACCATTTGAGCATCGACATTCACTCCGGGCATCGACCATTACAGGTCGGCCGTTCCTCAAAGCTATTCAGCTCAGCAGTATAGCAATTCGCCAAGGGTTCGCTGACTGCGCCGCCGGGCTCGGATCACAGTTTTTCATTCACTTTCACCTTCATCCCTGGCCCGGTGAGCAGCAGGCTGGCTTCGATGCGGTCCAAAGGCAGATCAAGCATGATCGCCAGGGCCTTCTGATAGGCTCGAATCTGCGGATGATACATGTGAAGAATGGGGCTGATGCCTTCATCACCCACGCGATCGGTCTTGAAATCCAGCAGCTCTGCAGAAAGCGGCCGGCCGTGGGCATCGCGCTGGATGACCACACGGTCCATGATCCCTCTCAGCAGCATGCCATCGAGCTTGACCGCAAACGGCCTTTCACGCCACAGCTCCACCCGGCCGGCCGGGTCCTGAAGCGCGGGCTGCGACAGGGCGGCGACGATGCCCTCCATGCGAATCATTCGGCCGAAGGTTTCACCGACCTGCTTGAGTTCCGCCTCTTCCACCGCAGGCAACAGAGCGCCGGCGTGCCTGATGATCTCCTTAAGTGGCGGGACTTCCGAAGGCTGATCGAGCCACTGAATCTGCTGGAACATCGCGTGAATCAGGCTGCCAAAGAAGCGTCCCTGCTCGCTGGTGAGCTTGAGGATGTCATGCACTTTCACCTGCGCGCCGGCTTCCAGATTCGACGGCGCCACAATGCGCCATGAACGCGAAGGAGCATCAGCATTGTTGAGCTTCACCTTCACCGGCGCGGCCAGTTCCACGACAGGCTGCGGCTCAATGCTGCGGGCATCCGGCCCATGATCCCAGAAGGCGTTGCCATGCTCGTAGAGCACCTGAGCCTGGGTGGGAATTTCATCTGTCACACCCAGCGTGCTTCGCAGGATGGCCGCAGGGGAGAGATTGGTGACACCCTTTCCTGACACTTTCTTCGTAGCGGTGTACTGCAGCGAGGGAACGATCATATGCAGCGCCTGCCTGGGTCGAGTCAGGGCGACATAGAACGCACACAGATCGTCACGCAGGCGGCTGGCCGTGCCCTGTTCATAGGCTTCCTGCAGCTGTGGCGACATGGCTCGAATTTCCTTGTTCGAGCTGCGATAGATCGCCACCACCGGGCCGGTGGGTTCTTCGCGATACACGTCGGCCATCTGCCTCTGGTTCACGCCCATGGTCTTGTGAAGCTCGGGGAGCACGACGATGTCAAACTCCAGGCCCTTGGCTTTGTGCACGGTCATCACGCGCACTGGGGCAGGCATGGGTTCTTCCACCGGCGTGGCTTTGACGTAATCGACAAAATGCCTTGGCCTGGGTGTCGCCTGAGGCTGATAGCTTTCCGCCAGTTCAATCAGCTGCGAGAGCCTGGTAGCGTTGCGTTCATCGCCATGCGGCGCCAGAGCCTGCGCCCAGGATTCGATCAACGACGGATAGCCTGACTGCATCAGCTTCTGACGCACCTGCATGGAGAACTGCTCAAGACCGGCAGGGGAAAGGTCTGTCAGCGACAGCTCCCTGGCATTAACCAGCGGTGATGTGGCCACGTGATGCCTGGCCACGGTGTCACCGGGATGATCTGCCAGCAACAGGGCAGAGAGAATCAGCTCGACGGCCGGGTCGTCGGTGACAGGGTTACCACCTTCACCACTGGCCGCCAGGCCCTGCTTCTGCATCAGGTGAATCAGGTGGTTGACCATCTTGTTGGTCTTGACCAGCACACCAATCGATCGGCCAGGATGCATCTGCGCCAATGTGACCACATACTCTGCGGCGAACTGCACGTGCGAATTCAGAGCTGTCTCGGGGAGGTCTTCATCGTCCGTGACTTCGAGCAGTTCATCATCGTCCGGATCATCCCCTGGCGACGTCAGAAGTTTGACGTAGCCAGGTTTGGAGCGTTCTGCTTTGTGATGCGAGAAAACCTGTGACCAGCCTCTGCAGGTCACGGGGACGACCGGGTCATCGACTTTGTTGAGCACGGGCAGGGAATCGGGCAGATTCTTGAACACCCGATTGACGACATCCAGCACATCCTGACTGGTGCGATAGCTGGAGTTGAGCGACTCCACAGCTTCTGCGGGCAGGAGCAGATCGTCGGTGAGCTTGTCGAAGAGCTCGGCGCATCCGCCTCGCCAGTTGTAGATGGACTGCTTGACGTCGCCCACGCAGAAGAAGCAGCGATCCTGTCCTTCATGTTCGACGATTTCACTGGCCAGCGGCCGAAGCACCTGCCACTGCTGCGGGCTGGTGTCCTGAAACTCGTCGAGCAGCATGTGCGAGACTCGGCCGTCGAGCCGGTAGTAGATGGCATCAAGCCCCGGCGCACCGGGATCACTGGTGCTGTCCATGCCACGACACAGCTTCAAAGGCAGATCCGAGAACATCACCAGATTGCGCGAACGGCGAATGTTCTCATAGTACGTTTCAAACTCGCGCAGCAGTTCCCAGGTGGCGTGAGTCTGAACGGCGACCTTATTCAACATGGATGCCTTGGCGTGAACGATCAGCGGATGATAGGCCTGCTGAATCTCTTCTGGAATTTCTTTACTGTAATAGTAAGGCTCACCACTGATGATGGGCTTGGCCAATCCCTTGCCTATGAATTCCTTCCAGTCCTGCTGCTGGAAAGCTTCAATATTGATGTTGATCGCCTTCTTCATCCGGTCGCTGATATCTTTATCATTCAGGAACTCGGCCAGCTCACTTACAACCAGCTCCAGATGCTCATCTTCAAGCACCGGATGAACAGGCAGACGCGACCAGACTTCCTCTTCCGGAGTCAGGCGATACTGTTCGTACAGCGAGGTGATGATGTCATCAATCGCCTTGGTAACAGAGCGCGACACGTGATCGTGGTGCGTGCGGCGCAGCAGGTCCACCATCACATCAGGCTGGGCATTGGCCAGCAGGGCTTCAATCGCTTCCTGTCTGGCTCGCACGGCCTGCGGGTCGGTGGGCGAAACCATCACCGGTTCAACAGGCAGGTCGAGTTCCAGCCTGAAACTGCTGGCCATTCTGCTGAAGAATGAGTCGAGCGTGGACACGTTCACGCGATGCAGTTCATCGCAGATCAGCTTGAGCAGGCGATGCGCTTCCTCCTGCGAGAAGGCCGAAGCATGAATTGACTTCGCCAGTTCCGCAGCAGAAGCCGGGTGGAGTGCTGCAGAGGCAAGACGGCGAAGCACACGCCCGAGAATTTCACCAGCTGCTTTGCGCGTAAAGGTTGTGGCCAGAATTGAACGAGGCGGCGCACCACGATGCACCAGCATGATGAACTGGCTTGAGAGTCGATACGTCTTGCCAGAACCAGCCGAGGCACGGATCAGCTTGTGCTGCAGATACGGCGCGGACTTCTGCATGGATACCTGTGTCATTGCACACCCCCGGAAAGCACATCATCCGTCAGAGGCTTGCGATTCAGGCAGCGGTCCATGCAGATCGACGAGAATTCATCTTCCCTGAGCGCGGTGGCAGGCGGCCAGAATTTTTCCTCGCGGATATTGCGGATGATCTCCCTAGTTTTGTCCATCGCGGATTCAAGCTGCTCTGCGGTCCACTGGGCAGGCTTGAGCTCAATCTTCTTCAGATCCTTGGGCAGAGCGATATAGCCAAGCTCCACCGGGCCGTTGAGGCCCCAGCCTCGCGTCAGTTCGTGATACAAAGGCAGCTGCAGATCAATCCAGTTACCTTCGGCATCAAGATGCGTCTTGCTGGGCGGTTTCACATCCTCGCCTGTCTTGTAATCCAGCAGGCGGTAACCATACGTGTCGTGATGATCGCAGCGATCAATGCGCCCGCGAATCTTGAAAGGCTCGCCATCCACTTCAAGAACCGTACTGGCCGACCGCTCTGCACGCTTGGAATCAATAAACCAGCCCTGGCGATTCTGATTGGCCTGCCATCGCGAGAAGCCGACCATGCGCTGACGCAGAATTTCTTCCTGAACGTGAATAACCGCGGGAGGCTGGCTGCCAAAGCTCTCACGGATCAAGTCATGCAGCCTGTCGGTGAGCCAGGTTTCAATGTCACGAGGATTCTCGCTGCGCACCAGATCGCAGGCCGCGAAATCGCCTAGCACCGCATGGGCCATGTTCCCGAACACCTGGGCGTTCATTTCGTTCGCCTGGTCATTGACGGCCTGAAGTCCGAGCACGTACTTGAGGTAGAAGCGATACGGGCAGGCGATGTACTGCCTGAATGCAGTGACCGTCAGCTCCGTCACAGGCTCATCCAGTGGAACAGGGCGGGGCACATCAAAGGTGCTCACTCGGCCTGGCGTCAGCAGCAGGGGCGCTCGAGGCGATCCATGCTTCTCGTCATAGAAGCGATCGATCCAGTGAGGCAGCATGCACGGATCGTTGCTCAAAAGCAGTCGGCTCGGAGCCAGCGGATCGCCCTGCGATGTGGTTCGGCCAAGGATCACATGCGTCACAGGCCTGCTGTGGCAGATGGCGCTGAGCATGTACAGATCGCGTGCAAAACGGTGACGGTTGTCCATCAATCCCAGCGCCTGCCTGAAGGCGTCAGGCAGCAGCCAGTGATGATTGACGTTCTGCGGAATATTGCCTTCGTTGAACCCGGTGATGATCAGGTTCGGTGCATCGTCGAGCTGCAGTTCCAGCCAGCCTAGCAGTTCCACTGCAGGCTCGCCTGCTTCGGGTGGCAGCATCTGACCAGCCATCTGCATGAGCAGAAGCGTGATGGCCTGTGGCAGCGTGAACCGCTGGACCAGGGGCAGGGAATGGGGGGCTTCCTGCTGCTGACGGAGTGCCTCACTGATGCACTGAATGGCACGGATCAACTGCGCATCTTCCTCATTGAAGCGATCAAGCGGGCGCTGGCCGAAAAACTCTGCCAGCAGCTGCGCGATCACCTGAGTCCAGTGCGACAGCGGGCGCTGCTCATGCCAGTCTTCAGGCAGGAAGGACATCAGCGTCTGATACGCCGTGGCAATGACGCGATGCTCTTCCTCTTCCCCAAGCCAGCTGGTCTGCAGCGGCTGAGGCAGATGCCTGTCGATGTAGCGATCAAGGTGAGTCAGCAGCAGTCGGCTCTGCTCACCCATGGCCTGCCTGATGCGGGCTTCCACTGGCGGGCAGCGGAATACCATCGCCAGTTCCCGCGTGGTCTGTCGCGTCAGCAGATGGGCCAGCTGATCCAGCAGCACAGCGGGTGGCGACTGCGAGAGCATCTGCCCGGTGGCCAGTCGGGAGGGCACACCACTAACCGACAGCGTGCGTCCCACCAGCGGCCCCAGACGGGGATCGCCCAGACCCACGGTGATCTGGTCAGCCTGCGGTGCGGGTTCAAGATCGGAAATGATCTGAACCACGTGGTAGGCCTGATCCAGCGGCCGGCCCATCAGGTGGACGTTCGAATCTTTCAAGCCTGCCGATCGTGTTTCCCACTCACTGACGATGGGTACACCTGCGTCATCAAAGGTGTCCTGCAGATCGGCCGGGGCGTGAATCAGGCTGTACACAGGCCCATCAATGAGCTGGAGCATGGCCTGATGCAGCGGTGCCAGGTCGCTGGTAGCAATCAGTACCACCGGGCCGGGATGGGAGAGTCGGCCTTGCTCCATCGCCTGCCTGCGGGCCAGATGCGGGTCCTGCAGGCCGTGGTTGCGGAGCACCATCTCATAGCGGTTCTGCAGCATCGACAGCACCTGCCAGCGCTGCTGATCGTCGTAGTCGATGAGGGTGGTGCTCTTTTCCGCCACATCGTGGAAGCTCAGCTGATGGCGGGCCAGCTCCTGCGCCAGGGCCTGGATTTCACCGGCCACCGACAGCAGGCCGATGACATCTTCCTTGCGAGGTGGATAGCGCAGCAGGGGCTTGAGTTCCTCCGAGCTGCATAGGCGAAGTGCCTCGGCCATGAGCATGTTGGCCGACAATTCATCCGCCAGCCGGCCCTGAGGCGGGTAGAGCTTTTCGGGAAGCGAGCTGAGCGTGATGATCTGAGGCGGGGTCATAGCTTTGCCCGCCGACCGCTCCACCAGAATTTCGAGAAGTCGCCTGCCCGCACGCGAGCCTGAAACCACCAGGGTGGCATTAGCAAGATCCAGAGCTTCGGGCCCCGAGGCCTGCTCCAGTAGCCAGTCCGCAGCCTGCCAGAGGCAAGGCCGATGCCAGTCGAGAAAAATACGTTTGATCTTCATGCGCTGCAGCCCACCCGGAATCTCCACCGATTCAGAATCAGTCTATTGCTGGTCATGACATGGTAGCGGACTCTCGGCTGAGATTCGACCCTGCCTGTCGGCTTTTCTATTGATGAGAAAAGCCCTATCCTTATGCACTATGGATAACAACGATCGCATCATGCAATGGGAAAAGATGACCCAGGCCGACCCTGAGAACGCCATGGGCTGGTTCAGTCTGGGCAACGCCTACAAGGACGCTCAGCGTACGGAAGACGCCGCAGCGGCTTACCGACACGCGGTAGACCTCGATTCAGGCCTGTCGCGGGCCTATCAGCTGCTTGGGCAGGTGCTCATCCAGCTGGGTCGCAACGAGGAAGCAGCCCGCACGCTCACGCAGGGTTACATCACCGCGGCCTCACGTGGCGATGTCATGCCCCAGCGGGCGATGGCATCCCTGCTCGAGAAGCTCGGACAGCCTGTCCCGCAGGTGACCGTGAATTCGGCTCCTAAGGTGGATGTGGACGACAAGAACGCCATCATCGACCGCCGTACGGGCAAGCCCGGCCAGCGTCTGCCCGATCCGCCCATGCGCGGACCGGTGGGCCAGCTGATCTACGAAAACTTCTCGCAGGAAACCTGGCGGGAATGGATCGGCATGGGGACCAAAGTCATCAACGAGCTGCGCCTGGATTTCTCCAACGTCGAACACCAGCGCGTCTATGAGCAGCACATGCTCGAATGGCTGGGCATCACGGCCGAGGAAGTGCAGGAATACGCTCAGAAACTGAAGAACAACGGGTAATCAAACCCTCTCACCCATCTGAACCGTTAAACAGAAAAAGCCCATGTTCATCGAACATGGGCTTTCTTGTTTTGTGTTCTGGATTCACTTCACGGTCAGTCTGCCAACACCGGTCCGAAGAGCGTATTCCTGCGGTAGCTGGAGATGAAGTTGGGCATCAGCACGATGCTGAAGGACTGACGGTTGTCGATGGCATCGTGGTTGAAGGTCAGGACCATGCGCCAGTCGGAGAGTTCACGCAGCATCGTCAGCTCAATGTCACGTGTGCGAGAGCGGGCCACGTCGTAGGTGTAACGCGTGCCAGCGGTCCATTTGCGGGTGAGCTTGTAGTTGAAGCCAGCGGTCAACAGGCGGCTGCTGAGGCTGTCGATATCGGTGTACTGGAGGAAGGTGGTCAGAACAGGTGAGTGTTCCATCACCAGACCCGTACGCCAGTAGGCGGCCTGGTCTTCTTCGAAGTCGTAGATCAGTTCACCCACCGCGGCCAGGGTGTCGGAGATCATCCACATGGCATCGGTGTGGAAGTGATCGCCACCAGGACCAAATTCAGGCCTGTAGCCGTAGTAGCGGGGAATGATGGCGTTATTGGCGTCATCGGAGCGCACCACGAAGAAGGTGTTGACCGTCAGCCAGTCGACGCTGCGCCACCGGCCTTCACCGCCACGCTGGGTCTGGAGGGTGTTACGGAAGCCGAATCGGAAGCTGGCGCCTTCCTGCAGGGCTTCAACGCGGTTGTCATACACCGGAACATCTTCCGGGTTATAGGTGGAGTAGGCATAGCCCAGGTCGGCCATCGGCTCGACGATGTGACGTAGACGATGCAGGTTCAACACCCGGCTTTCCACCTGATCGAACGTGCGGTGGAACTGCGTATGCAGACGCACGCCGGCTGTCCCGAAGAAGCGGGCATTGTCAGTCTCGCCGGCATAGTCGTCGAAGTCGTCGTCATAGGCCGTGATGCGACCGGAGATGTAGGGCACGGCGTTGATGAAGCCCCACTTCATAGGCGCCTGGATTTCATGGCGGCTGTCGAAGCGGGTACGCCAGTCAGGATCAAAGCCCGCATCGCGGAAGACATCGCCATAGGCCAGATCGCTGGGGATGCCAAAGTTGAACAGGCTGTCGCTATCGTCAAAGCCGCGATCCGAAGGCTTGTCGCTGCCAAAACGCATGCGCATGCGGCTGAGGGTGGTTTCGCCGTAGTAAGTCAGCCTGTTGTCCCAGAAGGTTGAGCCCACGCGGTAGTAGCCCAGTTCAGGCAGCTTGTCCACACGGTAGCCCGGAGCCTGGAGCGTGGTGGTCTGCGGGGCGAAAGTGTTCAGATCATACGAGCCAAGGAAGGTAAAGGCCCAGTCGTCCTGCTGCTTCTTGAGGTAAACCGACGTTTCCCAGGGCTTGGAGGTCGTAGCCTGGCTGGGGAAGAATTCTTCGAGGAACGTTTCATCCGTCACCACGGCCGACTCGAGCGACAGCTCCCAGCCACCACGGATCTGCTGGCGATGCTGCCAGCGATAGAAGCCACGCTGGTCGCCATCGTGATCCACATGATCACGTCCGCCAATGCGGTCTTCGCCCTGGTCGTAGGCCAGCAGGTAGCCATCGAACAGGCCGAACATGTTGGGCAGGTCGTATTCAAGTTCAACACCAATACCCGGCCCGCGCTGGCCCACCCAGTCCAGTGAACCGGTCAGGTCCACGCCCTTAGGCTGAGGCTTGCCCGCCAGAGCGAAGAGATCCCACTGCGTGCGGAGGATCGGACCATCGCTGCTGCGGAAGCCCACATCGGCCCGGCGGATGGGCAGGCTGGCCTGCACGTCACCCCCCAGGCTCGGCCAGACGAACACAGGCATCTTACCCAGACGCACTGCGGCATCCTTGGCCACGAAAGGCTGGTTCACCTGACCATCAGCAGCAGTGTCATGGGTGAAGGTCACCTGACGGGCGCCGATGGAGAGCGTGGGCTCGGCGAATTCAGAGGTGGTCAGCGATGCGTTGTTTGCAGTCCAGGAGTTGAGCGATTCCTGCCTGAGCTTGTCCGCACGAACATAAATCGGCAGCTGACGGCGGGCATCGTAGGCGTGCATCACTGCATCGAGCACGACGGCTTTGTTGCGGGTCAGATCGTAGTACACACGCGGGGCACGAACGGTGAACTTGCCATTGGTGGCCTGCACGTTGTCTTCAAGGTAGACGCCGCGGATATCCTGAGCGCTGGCGGCCTGCGTGTTGGGCAGATCACCACGAACGCCTTCAGGCCGGCGGACAAAGACCACCGCATTGGTGGAAGTCAGCGACATGCCCTGGCCGCCTTCGGTGGGCTCATAGACCACCGAGACATTGCCCATGAATACCAGCGCGAGTTCATCCTCACCCATCGGCTGGACGGCGACACGGTCATACTGGAACAGCACCGCGCCCGTGGTGGGAAGGATCATGCCCCGGCGGTCGGTTCCCAGTGCACCGGCGATGCGGTCCTGCTTCGCGGGCTGAGCGCTGGCAGACTGCGTGGCAGCAGCGCCAGCAGCAGGGCGGGTCGGCCTGGCTTCTTCGCGTTCGAGTGCAGCCAGCCGTTCAGGAGGCAACTGCGAGCGATACTGCTGGGCCAGCTTCGCCAGTTCGGCGCGGCGTTTGTCACGCATCGCCAGAGCTTCGGGCGCGGCCACGGGCTGGCCATCGGGCACAGGCAGCACCGGCTGGCTGGCACCCCAGGCATACTGAGAGAATCGCTGATGCGCGGCGAGGATGAACGGATCATCCGTCGGCTTCTCGCGAACCATGTGATGCGTCAGCAGTCCCACCTGACCGGTGGTCATGGTGGTCACCAGCAGTCGGCCGGCTTCACCCTGGAGGGGGCCTCGACCACGCAGCGGGCGGGCGTTGTGGAGCACCATCCACACATGGCGGATGGTACGGCCAACCTGCGGTTCGGTTTCAATGCGAATCAGGGCCTTGTCGGCTTTGAAGCCGTAGGTCCCCATCGTGAAGCTGACCTGGCGATCGAGCAGCAGCATCTGCTCCTTGCCTTCCGTCCACACCTGGGCGCGGTCAGCCAGCAGATTCAGATCAGCATCGAGAATGGGGCTGGCCAGCGGCGAGCCTGCATGCACGGTGGGAAGGGCCTGGCGGGTAGACGCAGGGTCACCCTGCTGGCCGCTCTGCGGTTCGCCGGCGTAGCCCTGAGCAAACCATGCGACGGTCTGCGGTGCAACCGGCGGAGTCTGCCTGACCAGAACGAGTTTGTCATCAAGCTCACTGGACGAGGGAGAACCCGCCAGGGCGACAAGCAGCAGCGTCGCCAGCGGCGGCAGTGTCAGCGTGGCCAGGAACGCCCTGATTCCAGAGCGATCACGAAGCCAACCGGAAAGCCTGCTCAACGCCATAGCCTGTCTCAAGCCCGAGGAAAAATTACACTCGCTCACGTCGTGATCCGATCGGCCGGAACATGGTGATTATAAAACGGCTGAGCCTGACAGCAACCAGACGCCGCCGCTCGACGTTCACTGTTTCTCAATTCGCTCCAGGCCATTCATATACGGCCGCAGCGCTTTGGGAACCGTAATCGAACCATCGGCGTTCTGATACAGCTCCATGATCGGGATCAGAATACGCGGACTGGCCACCACGGTGTTATTAAGCGTGTGGCAGAACTTGACCGTGCCACTCTGGCTGTCGCGATAACGCAGGTTCAGGCGGCGGGCCTGGAAGTCGTAGAAGCGCGACGCCGAGTGCGTTTCACCCCAGCTGTTACGCGAGGGCATCCACGTTTCAATGTCGTACTTGGCGGCCTGGCCCTGGCCAAGGTCACCTGAGCAGACAAACACCACGCGGTAGGGAAGCTCTAGCACCTGCAGCAGCGCTTCGGCGTTGGCCAGGATTTCCTGATGCCAGCGCTTGGATTCTTCAATGTCGTTCCTGCAGATGATGACCTGTTCAACCTTGTCGAACTGGTGAATGCGATACAGGCCGGCCGTGTCCTTGCCATAGGTACCCGCTTCACGACGGAAGCAGGGACTCATGCCCACGTACTTGCGGGGCAGATCAGCTTCGCTGAGCGTCTCATCCATGTGATAGGCCGTCAGCGACACTTCCGCAGTCCCCACCAGATACAGGGCCGGGTCTTCGTTGCTCATCGCATAGCTCTGCTCGCGGCCGAGGGGGAAGTAACCCGTCCCGAGCATGGCAGGCTCACGCACAATCACCGGAACATTCATGGGCACAAAGCCACGCTGAATCATCATGTCCTGCGCGAGCCTGAGCACAGCCTGGTGAAGCAGGGCACCGGCGCCCAGCAGGAAGTAGCTGCGGCTGCCTGCGAGCTTCACGCCTCGCTCAATGTCGATCATCCCCAGTTCCTGACCGAGGGTGATGTGATCCTTTGGCGTGAAATCGAACTCGCGGACCTTGCCCCACTGGCGCAGTTCCACGTTTTCGCTGTCATCCTTGCCCACGGGCACATCGGTGTCCGCCGGCTGGGCTGCGCGGTAGAGCAGGTCGTCAATCTGAGGCGACAACTCGGCGAGCTGGGCTTCGAGAGCCTGTTCTTCATGCTTGAGCTGAGCAGGACGGACCTGCAGATTGTGAAGCTCAGCTTCGAGGGCTTCCTTCTCAGCGCCCTGAGCCTTCTTGAGCTTGCCCATCAGCGGGCCAATCTGCTTGGAGATGGCGTTCTTCTCAGCAGTGA
>Ga0207868_1002059_pt1 | contig 12525 bp, 7 predicted proteins | sample Passage237B_FD_187370 | JGI IMG/M metagenome (GOLD analysis project Ga0207868, IMG submission 187370) | Cellulose adapted compost microbial communities from Newby Island Compost Facility, Milpitas, CA, USA - Passage2 37B (SPAdes) (version 3) ... | reverse complement strand
AAGTCGGATTGTTTTCAACGTCGGACTATTTTAGTTTACGGAAGAATAATTAGGCCGCAATTTGCAGAAAGAATGCAAATAAGAAAAGCAATGGGGTTCTGTTACCTCAGTTATCAGCCTTCAGGGGGCGGATAGCATGCCGGTCAGTGTAAACAGTGTCGGGTGTGAATATTATTATATGGTAAAGTCCTGGTATATTTTTAGGGACGTAATCTAAAAAAACGCAAATTTGTACAATGCCTGTGAGGCGTTGCCACCTGTTCTTAAATCAGACCGCTTCAGTTATGGACGAGGTACTTTTCAAATCGTTATATGACCGGTTTTTCCGGAAAGTATTTCGTTTTGTCCGCAGCCATTGCCGCGACATGGCGGAGGCGGAGGATTTGACTCATGATGTTTTTCTGAAGTGCTGGAAGTACCGGGAGTCGTTTTCCACCGACATCCCTCCCGAAGCCCAGCTTTTGCTGATTGCCCGCCGCACTGTCATCAATCATTACAGAAAAAGTCTGCTGCGCAAGATTTCCTCCCTGGAAGCGGTCGAACGGGATTTTGCCGGGGAAGACAGTGCAGACCACACCATCCGGAATGACCAGGCGAGGGAACAGCTGCAACTCGCACTCGACCTGCTTCCGCCGCGTCGTCGCGAAATCTTTGAAAAAAGCCGTTTCGAAGTTAAAACCTACGACGAAATCGCCCGTGAAATGGGCATCTCGTCGGGAACGGTGGAAAGTCAGATGGTGAAAGCCCTCCGTTTCCTCCGCGAACGGCTGGCCCATCTCATGGGTCTAGTGCTCTGGTTTTCACAGTATTAGCAAAAAAATTAAAAAAAATATTGGATAGAGTATAGGTATCGGCCCGGTTAGCTGTATTCTCATATACAGTCTACCGGATAAAACGGCTATGTTGACCCGCGAATTATTGAAACGATACCTGGAAAACCGGTGTACCCGGGAAGAGCTGACCTGGCTGCAGGATTATTTTGCCCGGGAAGATCCCGACCGACTGCAACAGTTGCTGGACGAAGACTGGGTCTCCACTGATGCCAGGGCTTTCGATCCGGAACTGGAAGAAATTCGCCAACGTATATGGGTAAGGTTAGCGGGAGAAGTCCGGGAAAATGAACGGAATTTGCCCCTGCGTCAGCCCGTAAAGATATTCCGCCAGACAGCCCTCTGGGCGGGTATGGCAGCTGCCATTGCCCTGATCATTCTCTTTGGCCAGCGGATTGCGGAAGAGCAGCAATCCCCATTCGGGTCTGAGATCAGCCAGCACCTGACCGAGCACCGGAATAATACCGGTCAGCCCTTACCCATTACCCTGCCCGACGGCTCAAGGGTTGTGCTGGAGCCAAACAGCAGCCTGCGACATGCCCCGAAGTTCGAAGCAAACCGTCGGGAAGTGCATTTATACGGGAAGGCCTTTTTTGACGTGAGGAAAGACAGCCTGAGTCCATTTTTCGTACTGACCAACTCTGTAAAAGTTAGGGTACTGGGGACGAGTTTTAACGTGATTTCCTTCGAAAACCGTCCGGCCGAAGTATCGGTGGTAACCGGTCAGGTTGCCGTTTCGGTGGGCAAAAAGGGGGAAGAAACCATACTGAAGCCCAATGAGCGGGTCGTGCAGACTCCTAACCATGAGCGATTGACGAAGGTACTGGTGGAAGAGCCGGTGGTAACCAAACCGGAACTGATGAAGGATCTCTTTCATTTCGAAGAGGTACCCCTGCCTGAAGTCTTCAGGGTATTTGAAGAAGCCTATGATATCCGCATCCATTTCGATACGGAAGCGCTCATGCATTGTACCATCAATGCACATCTGGAGGATCAGTCTCTGTTTACCAAGCTGAAAATGATATGTCTGTCGATGGGCCTGACTTACGAAGTGGCGGGTACGGAAATTGTCATTTCGGGAGAAGGCTGTCAATAGTTTTCGAAGCCTATTTATGTATCTATGAATATTAAACCAAACCTTGAAATATGAGATAGAATTTTGCTTGACTCTAAAAAAAAGCCGCAGATGCCGGAAACATCTGCGACGGTTGGATACCCGTAAGTATCCGCATTTTGGGCGCGTCCGGAAAACGCGCCACAGGAATGTTTTTGCTTGATAATCAGTAAACCAAACAAAACGCTTTCAATTTATGTATTTGAAACAACGCTGGCAACATCTTACGTGGACGGCCATGAAGATTTCCTTTTTCCAGTTTGTGCTGATCGCGCTCTGCTGCAGTTTCGTGAAGGCCAATTCTTCGGCGGCACAGGAACTGCTCGACCGTAAGGTATCGATCCAGGCACGGGAGCAGAGGCTCAGTCAGGTCCTGTCATCCATTGAGCAACAGGTGAATGTACGCTTTGTGTACAGTCCTCAGGCGATTAAAGCCCATCACCGGGTTTCGGTCTCCCTGAAAGGGACGAAATTATCCGAGGCCCTGACAGCCCTTTTTGAAAATCAGAATATTGAATGGGAGATAGTCGGGGGACAAATAGTTCTGAAAAAGGCCCTTCGGCAGCAGTCGGATTATTTTCCTTCTGAGCTTGAAAACCTGCCTCTGCTGATTCCTGTCGACCGTACGATCACCGGGAAAGTCACCGATGCTACTTCCAGGGAGCCTTTACCCGGAGTTAACATCATGGTGAAAGGCACTCAGTCGGGTACCGTGACGGGCATTGACGGCAGCTTTTCCTTGTCGGTAAGGGAGGGCTCGGATGTAACGCTGGTTTTTTCCTTCGTGGGTTATATCACGCAGGAAGTTGAACTGGGCAACCGGACCAGCCTGGAGGTAAGTCTTGCGGTGGACGAGAAAGCCCTGGAGGAGGTGGTAGTGGTTGGTTACGGTACTCAGAAAAAGGTAAATCTTACGGGTGCCGTCACGGTCGCTGATCCCGCCAAACTGGCTAACCGTCCGATAACAACCTCATCCCAGGCATTGCAGGGCCTTACCGGCCTTTACGTTAACCAGAACACCGGGCAGCCGGGCGCAGACCAGGCTACCATCCGGATCCGGGGAGTGGGCACGCTCAACGACAATAACCCCCTGGTACTGATCGACGGGGTTTCCTATCCGCTGCTTGACATCAATCCCAATGAAATAGAAAGTATAACCGTACTGAAAGACGCCGCCTCCACAGCCGTCTACGGTTCCCGAGCGGCCAATGGTGTAATTCTGGTGACCACCAAATCGGGAAAAAGAGGGGAAGGATACCGGGTTAGTTACAACAACTACTTCGGGTTTGACAAGCCCACCAAGTTACCGGATGTGGAGTGGGATCCGATCAATTTCATGAAGTACAAGAATATTGCCCTAGTCAATGAAGGTAAAGCGAAGGAGTATACCGATGCTGAAATAGAGGAATACGAGAGGGGCATGGCCAGCGACCCCAACGGTTACATGTATCCCCGGACCAATGCCTATGATGAAGCGCTTAAAAACGGCTTTATCCAGGAGCATAATATCACCGTATCGGGCGGAGGCGATAAACATAATCTGGCCCTGACGCTCGGCGTACTCGATCAGGACGGCATTCTCAAGTATGGAAAATCCAAGGCTAACCGCTATTCGGTGGGTTTGAACGGCAAGGTTGACGTGACCAGTTTCCTGTCGGTGGGAGGCAAGATTTCGGGTACTTTCCGCAGATGGGATGAACCCCAGGTTACCACGGCTACCTTCTGGCAGAACGCGATTTTCCGTACGGTTCCTATCTTCCCGGTAATAATCGAGGATGGCCGTTACGGCAATACCTGGCTGCGTTCCACCGGTCTGAACGTCTGGTCAAACCCCCGGGCCAATCTCAAGGAAGGTTCGAGGGATTATGTGCAGACACGCGTGCTGACCAACATCTTTGCGGATCTGAAACTGCCTTTTAACATTACCTATAAGGTCAATCTGGCTGCCAACACCTTTGATTACATCCAGCATGTATTCCGCCCATACCTCACCAATACCAACCCCAAGACGCTGGCTTCGGTGATCGTGAATGCGACAACCATGGGTTACCGGCGGTATGAGAAGGAAATCAACCTGACCGGCTTCCATACACTCGACTGGAACAGGCAGTTCGGCGAAAAGCACGGGGTTTCCCTGCTGCTCGGGAACAGTGTGGAAACCTTCTCCTGGGAATATTTCAATGCCCAGAAAGAGAGTTCCATGGATAACCAGCTGACCGACCTGGATGTATTCCTGCTCAATCCGCAGGTGAACGGTAACAGTACCGAATCGGCGATTCTTTCCTACTTCGGAAGAATGAATTACAACTTCGACGACAAGTATCTGCTGGAAGCCAACTTCCGGTACGACGGGTCGTCGCGTTTTGCCAAAGAGCACCGCTGGGGGCTGTTCCCATCCTTTTCACTGGGCTGGAGAATGGACCGCGAAAATTTCCTGAAGGATGTTACCTGGATTACCAATCTCAAGCCCCGTTTTTCCTGGGGTAAGATCGGTAACCAGCAGATTTCACTCTGGAGCTATATCAACTCCATCACGCTCAACCAGAACTATTCTTTCGGGAATACCGAGTCGTTGGGTGCTGCCGCCACGGCTGCCTCCGACCCGAGCCTGAGCTGGGAGACTACTACCATGTCCAACCTTGGATTTGACCTAACCCTGTTCAACGGGCGCTTGGGTACCACCGTCGAGTTATACGATAAGAAGACCGACGGTATTCTGAGGCCTGTGAACTATGCTTCCCAGGTGGGAGACCTGACCGGCCCCACTACCAACGTGGGTTCGATGCGCAACCGTGGGATAGAAGTACTGATCAACCACCGCAACCAGCGGGGTAATCTCACCTACGAAATCGAAGGTAGCCTGGCCTATAACAAGAATGAGGTGACCCATCTCAACGGGCAGGAGATCATTTCAGGGCGTTACATTACGAAGGAAGGTCATCCGGTGCAATCGTATTACATCTACGAAGCCGAGGGAATTTTCCAGTCGGAAGATGAGCTGGCAAGCCATGCCTTCCAGAACGCCGCCACCAAGGTCGGATTCCTGAAGTATAAAGACCAGAATGGTGACAACCGCATCGACGCCCGCGACCGTAAAATCTTCCACGGCGTAGTACCGGAGGTTACCTATTCCTTCAATCTCGGGGTGGGGTATAAGGGATTGCAGCTGCTGGCTTTCTTCCAGGGAGTCGGAAAGGTGTATACCTATCCGCAGCACAACATCAGCTACCCCTATTACAATGGTGCAGGTGTGACCAAAGAATGGCTGACCGATTCCTGGACCCCGGAAAACCCCAATGCCCGGCTGCCAATTCTGACGACCAGCACCGGAAACACGCTGAACTTCGAGAACTCCACTTTCTGGTTACAGAATGCTTCCTACCTCCGCATGAAAAACATTCAGCTTAGTTATGATCTGCCCGGCAGTGTTGTCGAAAAGCTGTATATGAGAAATCTGAAAGTGTTCGTGAACGGACAGAACCTGCTCACCTTCACCAAAATGAAGAACTGGGACCCTGAGAAGAACCTTACCCAGGACAACATTTTCGCTTATCCGCAGGTCAAAACAGTTACAGTTGGGTTAAATGTTACGTTCTAAAAAAGCCGCGAATTGATATGAAACAATATATAGCCGCCATAGCAGTGATGGTACTCCTCCAGAGTTGTTCCGACATCCTGGAGACTTCTCCCAAAAACCGGTACACGGAAGAAACCTTCTGGCAGACGGAATCCCAGGCTGAAGCCGGTCTGACCGCCTGTTACGCTACCCTGAAAAAACCGGGTATCTACGGAGGGGGTGACTGGGCTACTCCGTTGTGGGAAGAAACTGCCACCCCCAACGCCACCGATTACAACAGTGCTTCGGGTTTCTTCCGGATTGCCGAAGGTATTCACGACGGTTCGAATGCCGGGATCATCAACAACCGGTGGGCACATGCCTATGAGGGCATAGGCCGCTGTAACACATACCTGGCCAGAGTGGTGGATATCCCCATGAGTGACGCCAGGAAAAATCAGGGGATGGCGGAGGCCAAGTTTCTGAGAGCCCTCTACTACAGCCTGCTCGTGAATTACTACGGCGATGCTCCGCTAATTCTGGATCCACCCGTGAAGGAACACAACAATTTGCCCCGGACACCGAAGGATCAGGTTTTTGCCCAGATCATCAAGGATCTCGATGAAGCCGCTGCGGTACTTCCCCTTACCGCCTCTCAGCCCGGGCGTGTTACCAAAGGGGCCTGTCTGGCTCTGAAAGCCCGCCAGTATCTGTACCACGGCAAATTTGCCGAAGCTGCCGCGGCCGCCAAACAGGTAATGGATCTGAACCAGTATTCATTGTTCCCCGACTATCGCGGTCTGTTCATGCCAGAAAATGAGAACAACCAGGAAGTTATCTTCGACGTGCAGTATCTGTTTCCCAACAACTGCCATTCCTTTGATCTGATCCGCAGGCAATATGATACGACAGCCCCGCTGAGAGATCTGGTCGATGCCTATCAGATGAACGATGGTTCAGAAATTCAGAACTCGCCCAAATACAATCCTGAGAAATACTGGGAAAACCGGGATCCCCGCTTCCACATGACACTGGTATGGCCCGGATCGATGTACCGTGGCATGCCCGTTACGGACCGGACTTTCAACCAGACTGGTTTAACCTTCAAGAAATACAGCATTTACGATGCGGATAATCAGTATAATACCCTCATCAAGAATGCGTCACAGTCCGATATCAACTACATCGTACTGCGTTATGCCGACATCCTGCTGATGTATGCCGAAGCCCGGATCGAACTCAACGATATCGATCAGAGCGTTTACGACGCGATCAATGCCGTACGCGGCCGTCCCGGAGTGAACATGCCGCCGATTCAGCATACCGATCCCTCTGACGCGGCCAACTATGCGGCTATGTCGGATCAGGCCCGACTGCGGGAAATCCTGAGAAAGGAGAGAAGAATCGAGTTCGCGGGCGAGGGGTACTACTACATGGATATCCTGCGTTGGAAAACCGCGGAAGTGGTCAACAACGGACCGGTTCATACCCACAATTATACCGTGAAGCTGGTCAGGAAGTTCAACAAGGACAGGGATTACCTGTGGCCTATCCCAGCGTATGAGCTGCAGGAGAACCCCAATCTCGAACCCAACAATCCCAACTGGTAAACTATGCTGCATCAGGAACAGCTCATCCTGTTTTTCCGGCGTCTGGCTTTTTGGACCGTCGTGATGGTCTGTGGGTTGACGGCCGAGGGCCAGACGGGCCGTAAACCCAACATCATCTACATCTATGCGGATGATCTTGGCTATGGGGAGATTGGCGTCTACGGGCAAAAGAAAATCAAGACGCCTCATCTCGACCGTCTGGCGGCCGAAGGGATACGGTTCACCAAGCATTACACCAGCACGCCGGTCTGCGCACCGGCGCGCTGCATGCTGCTGACTGGCCGTCACGGCGGGCATTCCTTTATCCGGGGAAACTATGAATTCGGTGGTTTTGAGGATGACAAGGAAGGCGGACAGATGCCTTTACCCGAAGGTACCCTGACCATCGCCCGTGTACTCCAACAAGCCGGTTATAAAACCGGCGCCATCGGGAAATGGGGACTTGGCATGGCCGGATCCAGTGGCCATCCCAACCGTCATGGATTCGACTATTTCTATGGTTATCTCGATCAGAAACAAGCCCATAACTACTATCCGACCCACCTCTGGGAAAACGATCAATGGGATACGCTGAGGAATTCCTTTATTGAAGTCCATCGGAAACTGGACGGCCGGCAGGCCGATGATGACCTGTTTGAGTACTATAAAGGTAAAGACTACGCCATAGACAAAATGGCCGAAAAGATGAAAGGTTTCATACATCAGCATCGGGACGAACCTTTCTTCCTTTACCTTCCCTTTACCATCCCTCATGTATCACTTCAGGTACCGGATGCGGAGCTGAAACAGTATGTCGGACAGTTCGACGAAAAGCCTTATCTGTCAGAGAAAGGCTATGCCCCGACCCGGTACCCCTATTCGACTTATGCCGCCATGATCAGTTACCTGGACAAGCAGGTAGGAGAGGTCGTGGCATACATTCGGCAGCTGGGACTCGAGGAAAATACGATCATACTGTTTTCCAGCGACAATGGGCCAACCTTCAACGGTGGGGTCGACCGCGAATTTTTCAACAGTACCGGCGGCCTGCGCGGCGGCAAGACAGAACTGTATGAAGGTGGTATCCGTATGCCTTTCATAGCCCGCTGGCCAGGTAAGATCCCGGCCGGAAAGGTGTCGGACCTGGTTTCAGCCCAGTATGACATGTTTGCCACATTCTGCGAAATCGCCGGCATCGAAGCCCCTCCCAACGACGGCATTTCGCTTCTGGCTGAGATGACCGGACAGGGCCAGGTCACCCCGAGAGAGTATCTTTATTTTGAATTTCCGGAGAGAGGTGGCCAAATTGCGGTCCGGTTCCAACGGTTCAAGGGTATAAAAACCGGTCTGAAAACTAATCCGCAGGCTCCATGGCAACTCTATGATCTGGAAACCGACGAGAAGGAAACGAAAGACATTGCGGACCAGCATCCAGAACTGCTCCAAAGACTTGATGCGATCGTCAGGAAAGAACATTGGGCTGCAACCATCCGGGAGTGGGAAATTGTCGATCCGAAGTTTTAGTCCCAAACACAACGTATTATATGAAACGGTTTACTATAAAAATTTTCGGATTACTGGCGGCGACCATGCTGGTTTCAGCTGCCCGGGCACAGAAAGAATTTCTGGTATGTGGCGACACCAAGGTTCTGGTGGTGGATTATGAAAAATCGAGGGACACCATTCCCCATATCAAATGGGAGTGGGATGCTTCTCAGGACATGCAGCTACCCGAAGTCTACCGCAAGCAGAAATTCAGAAGCATGGACGACTGCAAGCTTTCGGCCGACGGAAAACAGCTGCTGGTTTCATCCTCCTCGGGCGGGATAGCGCTTCTGAGTTATCCGGATAAAAAGCTGCTCTTCCTGACCGAAGTGGGAAATGCGCATTCGATAGAATTTCTCCCCGGAGGGCTGATTGCCGTAGCAGGCTCTATTCACGCGAAAGGCAATAGCGTAGAGATATATAATCCGGCCGTATCGGACCAACCCCTGGCGAAAGATTCGCTGTATTCCGGTCACGGACTGGTTTGGCATTCCAAAAGGAAGGTGCTCTATGCATTGGGGTACGATGTGCTGCGGGCCTATTCACTCGATATCAAATCCCCCCGAAACCCCAAATTGACTCTTTTGAAGGAGTGGAAAATCCCCGGGCAGAGCGGGCATGACCTGTTTATGACAGCCGATGGAAAGCAGCTATATATAACCGAGCACACCAGCGCCTGGGCTTTTGATATCGCCCGTGAAAAGTTCTCGGCTATCAGTGATTTTCCCACGAAAGAGAATATCAAGAGCATAGGCCGCAACAGGGCCGGTCAGATCATTTACACCGAACCGGAAGAGTCCTGGTGGACCTTCTCTGTGAGGTTTCTGCATCCGGAGCGGAAGTTTGGCTTTCCGGGCATGAAGGTGTACAAAGCCCGATGGGCCAGGCTTTAACGGAGCCATCGTCCATTAATACGGAGCGGGAGTTTACCGGAAACAAAAGAGTAAATTCCCGCTCTTTTTGATTTATATAGGAAAGGGGGGCAAAACCTGTCGGGAGTTCTTATATATGTCAGTAAGCATAAAGTTTTGGTTTTCCTGTGTGATCCTGCTGGTATGGGCGGGAATGGGGCTGGCCCAGGATAAGCCTGCCGAAGGGCCACCTAATATCATATTTGTCATTGTGGACAGTCATCGGTCCGATGCGCTGGGAATCAATGGGAACAAGTTTGTGGAAACGCCTTACCTGGACGCCATCGCCAGTCAGGGCCTGAATTTCCGAAGAGCCTACGTGACGACCGCCATCTGTTCGGTCAGCCGGGCCAGCATTCTGAGCGGGCAGTACCAGTCACGGCATGGCATCAATGACTTTACCTCCTTTTTTTCGCCCGAAGCCTGGGAAAATACCTATCCGATGCTGCTGAAAAAAGCGGGATACACCCTTGCCCAGATAGGTTTTCTAGGTGTTGGCAAGAATCCTCCGGTCAGCAGTTTTGATCATTGGGACGCTGATATTCCCTGGGTGTCGGAAGACAGCGTGCATCAGACTGATGCCGTAACCCAGCGGGCCGTAGACTACATTCGTAACCAGCAGGGCAGCGGGAAGCCCTTTTATCTGGCCGTCTCCTATCATGCAGCCCATGAGATCGATCCCCGCGATGGGGTACCGGCACATTATCTGATTCAATCACGGTATAAGGATCTTTACAGGGATTTGGTCATAGATACACCGCCCTCGGCCTCCCCGGAACACTGGCAGCAGTTTCCGGATTTTTTCCGGGATGAAAAGAATATAGGCCGGGCTCGTTGGGAAGGATTTTTCTCCACCCCGGAGCTGCATCAGAAAAGCAGCAAGGATTATTACCGGTTAATTACCGGCCTGGACGAAGCCGTGGGGGAGATAATCGATGCTGCCCAGAAATTTGCTCCCAATACCGTCTTTATCTACACCAGCGACCATGGGTTCTCGCTGGGCGAACATGGCCTGATGGGCAAGTGGTACGGTTTCGATAAAAGTATCCATGTCCCGCTGATTCTGTATGATCTGAGGTCTAAACCGGTCGTTCCCGTAGTTCAGTCCGACGTGCTGGCGCTCAATATAGATCTTGCCCCGACGATTCTGGGAATGGCAGGCATTCAGCCGCCGCCTTCGATGCAGGGCATTGATCTGCTGAAGAATCACGGCCGGAAGGAGGCTCAGCGCGAGTTTTTCTTCTATGAACACACTGTTTTCCCCAGCCCTCTGCTTCCCAAAATGGAAGGAGTAGTGGGGCCACATTACAAGTACCTCATTTTCACCGAGCACAATTATGAGCTTTTCTACGATATGAAATCGGATCCTCATGAACTCAAAAACCTGATTTCACATAAACGATATCGTAAGAAGATCGGTCAGTACCGGCAGCAGTATCAGTTGTTTAAAAATACATTGCGATAAAGGACGTGTATCTTTAACTTAACCTAAGAAAGCGGATGATTCGTCCAAGTTTAACCCTCTGGATAGCCTTTCTGGTTTGCAGTTTCATGGCGGCACAGCCTGTATATTCACAAAAGGAACTGCAGGTCATTCGTGACAAATGGGTAAAATACAACGATACTTCCTACCTGCTTTATCACCATCTGGCCAAAGATGCCTACGACCTGATTGACGGGATGGACAGGGAGGTTGCCAGGTTAAAGACTGTAAAACAGTGGCAGAAACGTCAGTCGGATATCAAGGCGGCTATCTGGCATCAGCTGGGAGGGTTCGAGGGGCGTACTCCCCTGAATGCCCGCGTTACCTCCGTCGTTCAGAAAAAGGAATTTCGCGTAGAGAATCTGATTTACGAATCGCTGCCCGGCTATTATGTTACGGCGTCCCTTTTTATTCCCAACGATCTGAAAGGCAAGGCTCCGGCTATCCTATTCTGCAGCGGTCACAGCGCACAGGCCTACCGGCGGGACATTTATCAGCTTCCCCTGTTAAACCTGGTCAAAAAGGGATTTATCGTTCTGGCTTTTGATCCCGTCAGTCAGGGGGAAAGACTGCAGTATCCCGATCCTGCCAAGGGAGAATCGCTGATCGGCAGTTCCACCAAGGAGCATTCCTATCCTACCGTGCAGTCATTTCTGATCGGTCAGTCGAATGCCCGGTATTTTGTCTGGGACGGTATCCGGGGGATAGACTATCTGGTAAGCCGGCCGGAAGTAGACCCGAACCGCATTGGGGTGCACGGACTATCGGGTGGGGGGACGCAGGCGGCTTACATCAGCGCACTCGATGACCGGGTTCTGGCATCCGCGCCCAGCGGATATATTACCGGGTTCAGAAGACTTATCGAATCGATCGGGCTCCAGGACGGGGAGCAGAATTTTTACCACGGCCTCAGGGCGGGTATCGACCACGCCGATTTTCTCGAAGCACGGGCGCCGAAACCAACGCTGATCATGGCCACTACCCGGGATTTCTTCAACATCAGTGGTACCCGGGACGTGTACAGACGGGTTAAAAAGGTCTATGAATTATTCGGGGCGGAGGAACAGTTCCAGCTGGTCGAAGGGGATTACGAACACGGCTACGAACAGCATATTCGCGAGGGACTGTATGCGTTTTTTCAAAAACACCTCAAGCTTCCCGGCTCCCCCAGGGAGGAAAGCGTTGATTGGCTGACGGAGGAGGAATTGCGTAAGACTACTACGGGGCAGATTGCTACTTCCTACGACAAGTTTGAGACTGTTTTCAGCCTGAACAGGAAGGAAGCAGAGCCATGGATACGGCAGCTGGAAAAAGCGCGATCGGCAACTCCGGAATACGTCCGGTCAGTCATTGACCATGCACGACGCTACAGTGGTTTCCGACCACCCCTGACGGTTCCTCAGCCCGTATTTACAGGGCGTTTCCCCAAAGACGGCTATGCAATTGAGCGGTATTTTATTGAGGGAGAAGGGGATTATCCGGTCCCGTATCTCCTGT
>Ga0207868_1002053_pt1 | contig 12548 bp, 13 predicted proteins | sample Passage237B_FD_187370 | JGI IMG/M metagenome (GOLD analysis project Ga0207868, IMG submission 187370) | Cellulose adapted compost microbial communities from Newby Island Compost Facility, Milpitas, CA, USA - Passage2 37B (SPAdes) (version 3) ... | reverse complement strand
TGACTGCTCGCGCGAACGGGTTCCTCCTGGACCGCCGAGGCAACTTCGCCATCCTGATGTCGGTGCTTGCCGTGCCGCTGGTGCTGGCGGCCGGCGTCGCGCTCGACATCGCCAACATCACGCGTACCAAGAACCATCTTCAGAACGCGCTGGATGCGGCGGTGCTCGCGATCGCGCGCGAAGGCAAGCAGATCGACGACAAGACCGCGATCCAGATCGCCAATGCCTATCTGGAGAACAATTACGGGCTGTACTTCGCCGATCTCAAGGTGGTCCGCGACGGCACGACGGTGAAGGTGGACGCCAGCGCCAGGGCCGAAATGGCGTTCGGAGGCCTGTTCGGCTACGACGACTGGAAGGTGGTGACCTCCTCGACCGCCGACATCGCCTACATGTCCTACGAGATCGCACTCGCGCTCGACACGACCGGCTCGATGGCCGGCGGCAAGCTCGCCTCGCTCAAGGATGCGGTGATCGGCATGGTCGACGCCATGAGCGTGCAGGTGGACGATCCCGAGAAGCTGAAATTCGCAATGGTGCCTTTTGCCACCTTCGTCAACGTCGGGCCGCAGTATGGACCGACCTTCAAGGGCAACGGCAAGATCAAGAAGGGCACCGGCGCGCCCTGGCTGGACCTCAAGGGCAGCGTCGACATCCCGCAGCTCGAGCTGAAGAAGGGCGTCAGCCGCTTCCAGGTGTTCCACAATCTCGGCGAGGACTGGAAGGGATGCGTCGAGACACGCATGCCGACCAAGAAGGCCGCCTACGACGTGGACGACATTCCGCCGAACAAGAAGGATGCGAACAGCCTGTTCGTGCCGGCGTTCGCCATCGACGAGCCCGACAGCGGCTATGCGAACGACTATATCGACTCTCCGGTCAATCCGCTCGACAAGAGCGCGATGGGACAGGTCAAGAAGCTGCTCAAGTATGGCATCCAGGACATCCTCGACCCGGTGGAGTCGGTGCTCGAACTGATTCCCGTGGAAGCCGAGATCGATGGGGGCAAGGGACCGAACCGCGGCTGCGACATGCAGCCGATCACGCCGCTGACCAACGACTACAACCTCATCAAGTCGAAGGTGAACCAGCTGCAGGCGGCAGGCACCACCAACATCATGGAAGGCGTAGCCTGGGGCCACCGCGTGCTGTCGCCCGGCGAACCGTTCACCGAGGGCGCCACCCCAGACAAGGTCGTGCGGAAGATCCTGATCGTGCTGACCGACGGCGCCAACAATTTTGGCAACAACAGCACGGCGCTCGGCTCCGAGTATTCGAGCTTCGGCTATCTGGTTGATGGACGGCTGGTCGAGGGCGGCTCATCCAGCACGACCGACGCGATGAACGAGCGCACGCTGGCGGCATGCACGGCGGCCAAGAATGCGGGCATCGAGCTCTACACGATCCGGCTGGAGGAGCCGGACGTGAAGACCGGCACGATGCTGCAGCAGTGCGCGACCGACGCCGAGCACTACTTCGACGCGCCGTCGCGCAGCCAGCTCGACGACGTGTTCCAGCAGATCAAGGAACGGATCATCGTGCTGCGGCTCGCATCCTAGGAAGGCTGCTCAGGAAGAAGGGCCGCCGGAGCGATCCGGCGGCCCTTCCGAATGTCGGGAGGATGGCGTCAGCCGATGATCGGGCAATTGCCGAACCGGCCAAACCGGACAGTCACGTGATGGCGGTGCTTGCGTCCGCTGACGACGATGGCACGCGGGGTGACCCTGCGGACATTGGCACGATGGATACCCATGCGGCTGGCCTTGCGCACCGCTTCACCGGGGCTGCAGGTGCGGCGATCCCAGCGGTCCCAGCGATCCCAGTGCCGGGGCCGATGATAGGAGTGGCCGCCTTCGATGACGACGCCTGCGCTGGGGCCTGCCGGGCCGATGCCGAAATAGAAGCTGTCAGCCTGGGCTGTTGCGGGCAGGGCGGCGAGTGCGCCCAGCCCGACGATGGCGGAGATGGCGGCGGTCCTGATCTTGCTCAACATTGTTGTTCTCCTTCCGGGGCGGGTACTTTCGGGAGCGGCCCGGGAGGCCACTTCCGATTGCGATGGCGGGAGGATGACCGAACGCGCCTGAACCGGTCCGGAACCGGCCATTCATGTGGCGTTCATCTGGAAGAAGGTTCGGGCGGAATGGTTTTCATCCGCCTGAGGCAGGCCGCTAGCGGCGTGCGAGTTGCTCCGTCAGCGCCGGCAGGCTGAAGAAGCTGCTGACGCGGGCAATCAGCCGGTCGTCGTCGATCTCGAAGAAGCTGCCGGCGGATATTGCGTAGCGCTGGCCCGTCGCGGCAGGCAGACCTTCAGCGCTGGAGCGATAGGTGCCGCGCAAAGTGTATTCGGCGGCCGCCCGCAGGCCGGCCTCGTCGCACATGACCGCAAGATCTTCGGCCCGCTCGTCGAAATGGCGCGCGCGTTCGGCGAGATGCCAACGAAACCTTTCCAGCCCGATGAGGCGTGACTGCTGATTGGGATCGAGCACCACGTCCTCGGACAAGCAGGCCAGCATGGCGTGAACGTCGGCCGCGTTGAACGCTTCGAAAAAGTGACGGATTAGCTCTTCGGAGGCTGCGCGGCTCATGGTTCGCCCGCCAGGGCGTGCTGGAAATAGTCTTCCGGCTCGCTCATCTCGTCCTCGTTCGCCGTGACGCGGCCGCGCATGGAGATGCGCGCCCGATGGACGGTTTCGCGGCTGCCCGAGACCAGCGGGTGCCACCATTCGAGGTCCTTGCCCTCGGCAACGAGACGGTAGGCGCAGGTGGACGGCAGCCAGCGGATGGTGCGTACGTTCTCGGGCGTCAGCCGCAGGCAGTCCTCCACGCGCTCGGACCTGTGCGCATAGTCGGCGCAGCGGCAGGTGGCGGCATCGAAAAGCCGGCACGCCACGGTGGTGAAGTAGATTTCGCCGGTGTCCTCGTCCTCCAGCTTGGCAAGGCAGCACTTGCCGCAGCCGTCGCACAGCGATTCCCACTGCGCGGCCGACATCTCCTCCAGCGGCGTGGTTTTCCAGAAGGGCTCTGCCATCGGTCTGATCTGGGCCTTCGCGGGGAGCAGGTCAAGCCACTGACGCGTTGCGGCTGCGGCGGCAGGCCGCGACGGCGCTTGGGAACAAAATCGGCGATTTCGGCTTCATGTGGCGACGGGACATCCAGAGAACTGGGAGATTTCACGTGACAATCGACCGACGGATCATCACCGGCACGGCGCTCGCCCTGCTGATGGCGGCAGGACCGACGACGCTCGGCGCCGCACCGCTTGGTGCAGGGAGCGGCGCGTCCGGGACCGTTCCGGCCGCCGCGGAGGCGCCGATCCTCCTTGCGCAAGTGACGCTCGAGGAGCTTCGGGAGCGGCTGGAGGACCCGAACCTGACGGATGAGGAGCGGGCGGCGATCGAGGCCCAGATCAAAGCTCTGGAGGCCCAGCAGCCGCCTGCCGAACAGGAGGCACCCGCCGAGGAGCAGGCGCCGGCCGAAGAAGAGGCGCCGGCCGTAGAGCCGGAGGCTCCTGCGGAAGAAGAACCCGCCGCCCCCGCGCAAGAAGCACCAGCGGAGGAGCAGCAGGCTCCCGCCCAGGCTCCGACTGACGAACAGCAGGCTCCTGCCGATGGGCCGGCCGCCCCGGCCGAGGAGGAGCAGGCGCCGGCCGAGGAAGAACCCGCGGCACCGGCCGATGAGCAGCAAGCCCCCGCTGAAGAGGCTCCGGCCGGGGAGCAGGCTCCCGCAGAGGACCAGCAAGCCCCAGCCGATGAGCCTGCCGCGCCGACCGACGAGCAGCAGGCGCCGGCCGACTCCGGCGAAGCGCTGCCCGAGGATGCCGCACCGGTGCTCGACAGCCAGAAGGAGGCGACTCCGGCCGAGGGCGAGGGCGGCGAGGCCCAGCCCCAGGCCGCCGAGCAGGCTCCGGCAGAGCCGGCCGCACCGCCGCCTGAGAGCGACGAGCAGGCACAGGAGCTCGAGGAGCCTGTCGAGGTCGAGTCGCTCGCAGCGGAAGAGGGCGAGCGGGTCGAGGCCCCACAAGCCGCCGAGCAGGTGCAGGCGCCACCCGGAGCCGAAGTGCTCAGGCAGCTCGGCGACCGGCTGGTAATCCAGTTCGGCGACCGGGTGATCGTGGAGAGCAACGACCGGCCACGGCTGCGCCGCAATGCGCGCGACGTCGAGTATTACGACCTGCCGGGCGGCTGGACCCGCGAGGTGATCACCCGCTCCAACGGCGCGAAGGTCATCACGATCCGCAACCGCTGGGGCGACGTGATCCGCCGTTCGCGGATCACACCCGACGGGCGCGAATACGTGATGGTCTACGCCAGCGACCGCCACCGCGATCGTGACCGTGACCGGGAATGGCGCGATCCAGGCCGCGACCTGCCGCCGCTGCGGCTGAGGATTCCGGTCGAGGAATACATCCTCGACGCGCGCCGGATCGACGATCCCGACCGCTACTACCGGTTCCTCGAGCAGCCGCCGGTGGAACCCGTGCGCCGGCTGTATTCGCTCGACGAGGTGAAGCACTCGGCACGAGTGCGCGACGTGATGCGCCGCATCGATCTCGACGTGATCAATTTCGAATTCGGATCGGCGTCGATCGGCGACAGCGAGATCGAGAAGCTCCAGGGCGTAGCGGACGCGATTGCCCGCATCCTTGAGCGCAATCCGGCCGAAACCTTCCTGATCGAAGGCCACACCGACGCCGTCGGCACCGACCAGGCCAACCTGGTGCTGTCAGACAGGCGCGCGGAAGCGGTGGCGGACGCACTCACCAACGTGTTCGAAATCCCGCCGGAAAACCTGGTTACGCAGGGCTACGGCGAACGCTACCTCAAGGTGAGTACCGAGTCGCCGAGCCGGGAGAACCGGCGCGTGGCGATCCGCCGGATCACGCCGCTCGTAGCGCCGGTGGCGAGCGCCGAGCAGTAGCAAACAGCCCCGCGCGCCCCCCTTGAAACCGGCGCGCGGGGTCACAATGTCAAAGGCTCCCTGCCTCGTTCCCGGAGTCCCCTCTCTCCTCCGGGACTTTGGCAAATGGCCCGACCGGTCCCTCCCGCCGGTCGGGCCTTTTTGTCGGCTACGTCGCGCTCCAGACGATGAATGCGCCGCAGGCCGCCGTTGATGGCGTGAGCGGTTGCGGCTGGGTCGCGCGCAGGCGCAACCCGGCCAGCAGCGGCGTGGAAGCCGCCGGGACCGGCGAAGTCGGATCGATGGCCGCGATCGCATCGGGCGATAACACCAGCACCGCGTGGGTCCCGCAGGCGACGCGCAGGCCGCCATCGACGGGCGCGACCTCACCTGCGCACAGCTTGCCTATGAAGGCTGCCTCGCGCTCAGGTGCCGGCGACGACAGGTAGACGGCCTCGATCTCCAGCGCGCCGTTGGGGTGGCGCTGGTAGTCCGGCTTCCAGAAATATTGCTGCGCCCGGTTCTGGCAGGAAAAGAAGCCGATCTCCGGCATCGCGTCGGACCAGGCGAAGGCGAGCGAGAAGGCGACGGTGACGCGCGAGCCGTCGGGCAACTGCGCCTGCCGTTCGAAATCGAAGACCGGGCCGGTGTGCAGGTTCGCCGCCGCGAAGCGGGCCGCATCGGCGCGGGCGTCGTCGCTGGCAAAGACCAGCATCGACAAGCCCTCCCGCTTCTTCAGGAACCGGCGATTGTGGTCGCCGAAGGAATAGAAGGGCGGACCGCCGGCAAGATCGTGGGGCTGGAGCAGGCCGGGCCGGTCAACCTCGAGCAGTTCAACGAAATTGCGGCCCGAGAACTGCGCCAGGCGGTTCGAGGTGCCCATGCGATCCTCGTGGCTGGCGCGAGGGGTGAGCGTGAAGCCGAGATTCTGGAAAGCCGTCGCGGCGCGGTCGAGTTCGCGCACCGCCAGCACGACATGGTCGATGGCGCGGCCGGACGGCATCAGCCGAACGCCTTGACCAGCTTGGTGTCGGTCTTTTCGAACACCCAGTCGGGCACGAAGAAGTCCGCCGCGAGCGGGCCCTTCGCATCGGGCGCATAGACGCTGAAATCGGTGACACCTCCCTCGCGCAACACGAGCTCGTCGATGAAGAAGTTGCCGGTCGTCTCGCGCGACGGCCTGACCAGGATGGCATGGGCCGCGTCAGCCATGATGCGCGGGGAACGGCTCATGGCGGCGACGCTTTCTCCGCCCAGCAGGTTGCGGACGGCGGCGGTATCGATCGCGGTCAGCGGCCAGAGCGAATTGACCGCGATGCCCACGGCAGCGAACTCGGCGCTCATGCCCAGCGTGCACATCGACATGCCGAACTTGGCCATGGTGTAGGCGACATGGTTCTTGAACCACCTGGCCTGCATGTCGAGGGGCGGCGCGAGGTTGAGGATGTGCGGATTGGCCGACTTCCTGAGGTGCGGGATGCACAGTTTCGAGACGAGATAGGTGCCCCGCGTGTTGATCTGGTGCATCAGATCAAAGCGCTTCATGTCGGTCTCGAGCGTGCCGGTGAGCTGGATGGCGCTGGCGTTGTTGATGCAGATGTCGATGCCGCCGAAGCGCTCTACCGTCTTCTCGACCGCCGCGGCGACCTGGGCCTCGTCGCGGATGTCGCAGACCACCGGAAGGGCTTTCCCGCCCGCGGCCTCGATCTCCTCGGCGGCGGTGTAGATCGTGCCCGGCAGCTTCGGATGCGGCTCGGCGGTCTTGGCGGCGATGGTGACGTTGGCCCCATCTTCGGCCGCACGCAGCGCGATCGCCAGGCCGATGCCACGCGAACCGCCGGAGATGAAAACGGTCTTGTCCTTGAGCGACATGCAATTCCTCCTGCTCGCTGGCGGCAGGCTAGGACAGAACGGGCGCGAAGGAAATTGGCTCAGGCGCAGCCTGCCGCGGGGTTTACATCGAACCCTTCCGCCCTAGCCTAGTTTGAAATCTGCCGGCCTGCGGCCGGCCCGCCGTCCGGCGCGCCAGCGCCGAAACCGCCCTCGAACAATGCAGGATACAGAGATGACAGAAATCAGAAGCGGCGACGTGATACGCATTCACTACACCGGCAGGCTGGAAGACGGCACGGAGTTCGGCTCGTCCGAAGGCCAGGAGCCCGTGGAGGTGAGGGTCGGCGCCGGGCAGGTGATCCCCGGCCTCGACCGCAGGCTCGACGGCATGACGGTGGGCCAGAGGGAGACCGTGACCGTACCGGCCGAGGAAGCCTACGGAGCGCGTGACGAACGCCAGGTGCAGGTGCTGCCGCGTTCAGCGATTCCCGATTCGATCGAGCTTGCGATCGGTACGGGCCTGCAGGCGACCACTTCGGACGGGCGCCAGCTTCAGCTCACCGTCACCGATTTCGACGAAAGCCAGGTTACGGTGGACGCCAACCACCCGCTCGCAGGCCACGAGCTGACCTTCGACATTGAAGTGGTGGAACTGGTGGCGCACGAAGGCTCGCCGCTGATGTAGGCGGCAGCGCGGCTCATCCGAACATCCGGTCTCCCTGCTCGTCGACGATCTGCTGGCCCTTGCGGAGCGTGATGGCGAAGGCGTCTTCGAGCGAGGTGAACTTGTCGGCGCGGATGAAGCGGTGTTCCTTCGTCTCGCCCCCGATCTCCTTCGAGACCACGCCACAGCACTGGTACTGGCCGCCTTCCTTGAACGGCGTGGCGCGGATCGAAAAGCCCTTGTAGTCGAGCGGTTCGCTCGTTGGCACCTTTTCCGATCCGTCGCCGCCGAAGAGCTTGCTGAAGAACGACATCGGTGACCCTCCCGGCTGTCGCGCCCGCGGGCGCTGTCGATGGATGTGGCTTCGTATATAGTCCGGCCGAGCGGATTGGGGAAATCGATGCGCATCGTCATCCTCGGTGCCGGAGCGATCGGCTGCTTCGTTGGGGGCGCCTGGCTCGCTTCAGGGTTGGACGTGCGGCTGATCGGACGCCGGCGCGTGGCGGATGAGATTGCCGTCCATGGGTTGAGGCTGACCGATTGGAGCGGGCTCGACATCGCCCTGCCGGCTGCTGCCGTGCCGTTCTCGACGTCGCCGGAGGCGCTGTCGCAGGCCGACCTGGTGGTGGTTGCGGTCAAGGGAACCGGCACGGCCACCGCCGGCGACGAGATTGCACGACATGCCCCCGCGGATGCAGCCGTGCTCAGCCTTCAGAACGGCATCAGCCATATCGACCGGCTCGGGGCGGCGCTGCCCGGCCGAACCGTGCTGCGCGGCATCGTCGGCTACAACGTGGCGCGGACCGGCCCCGGCCACTGGCATCGCGGCACGTCCGGCCGGCTCATGGTGGAACGTCACCCGATGGTACAGGATCTCGCCCGGAGGCTATCGGCAACGCCCGGCGCCCTGGAACTCACCGACGACGCACTCGGACTTGCCTGGGGCAAGCTGCTGCTCAACCTCAACAACGCGGTCAATGCGCTGTCGGGCAGGACGCTGCGCGAAGAGCTTTCGCAGCGGCCCTACCGGCGCGTGCTTGCCGCCTCGATGCGCGAGGCGCTGGAGGTGCTTGCTGCGGCCGGCATAAGGCCAGCCAAGGTGAGCCCGCTGCCGCCTGGCTTGCTGCCGGGCTTCATCGGCCTTCCCGACTTCATCTTCAATCCGGTCGGGCTACGGCTGCAGAAGATCGACGCGCATGCGCGCTCGTCCATGGCGGACGACTTCGCCACGGATCGCGCGACCGAGATCGATTTCCTCAATGGCGAGATCGTGCGGCTGGCTGCGCAGGTGGGACAGGCGGCGCCGATCAACGAACGGATCGTGCGCCTGGTCAAGGAGGCGGAAAGCGGCGGCCGGCGCGACTGGCCGGGCGAGGAACTCGTGCGTGCCGTGCTGGGCTAGCCGGAGAGGTGCAGCACCACCTCGCGGCGGTGCGGGCGGTCGCGGTGCTCGAACAAATAGATGCCCTGCCAGGTGCCGAGCGCCAGCCGGCCGCCCGTTACCGGGATCGAGAGCGAGGTAGCGGTGAGTGCCGCCTTGATGTGGGCCGGCATGTCGTCCGGCCCTTCGGTGGTGTGGACGATCCAGCGCATGGAGGGATCGTCGGACGGCGGGACGAGGCGACGGAAGAAGGCGTCGAGGTCGCGGCGGACGTCCGGATCGGCATTTTCCTGGACCAGCAGCGAGCAAGAGGTGTGGCGCACGAACAGCGTCAGCAGCCCGGTTTCGCAGTCCGCCTTGCGCACGAATGCGTCGGCGCGATCAGTGAACTCATAAAGTCCCGGGCCTGAAGTCGGAATGGTGAGAACGGCTTGCGGCATGGCGGGAGGGGACTGGCTGTCGACCCGCCTGTCAAGCGGCGCGCGGGAAGGCTGGAGGCGCCCCTCAGCCGCGATCCCAGGGCATGACCCGACGCTGCAGCCATTGCAGCGCCAGCGTCAGCACCACGCCGAGCGCCATCACGACGAACAGGCCAGCGTACATCTTCTCCGGATTCAGCACCTCCCAGTAGTAAAAGGTCATGAAGCCGACGCCCTGCTTGGCGCGCAGGAACTCGACCGAGATGATGACGATCAGCGCCGTGCCGAGCGCGAGGCGCAGGCCGGCGAAGATCACCGGCATGGCGGCCGGGATGATGACGTGGCGGAAAAGCTGGAGCCCGCGCGCGCCGTAGTTGCGGCCCGCCATGATGAAGACCGGGTCAATGTCGCGCACGCCGGCCATCGTGTTGATGGTCATCAGGAAGAAGACCGACAGCGCGACGACGGTAATCTTCGGCCCTTCGCCGAAGGGGTCGGCGAACATCAGCATGACGATCGGGAAGATGGCGATCTTGGGCAGCACGTAGATGGCCGACAGGGTGGTATCGAGCATCAGCCGCACGGTCTGGTTGATGCCCATGACGATGCCGAGCAGGATGCCCGGAATGGCGCCGAGCACGAAGCCGGCGAAGACGCGGCCGAGCGTTGCCCAGACATGACCTTCCGCGATGAGAGCCCAGGCGCCGGTCCATCCGTTCTCGCCGATGGCCTGGGGGATGAGCCAGGGGCGCCCAATCAGGCTGGTCCCGGAGAAGCGGTCGTAGGAGACGATCAACTCCCACAGCGCCTGGGCGATGCGGATCGGCTGCGGAAACCAGAGCGGGCTCAGGATGCCGACGTCGACGATGAACTGCCAGGCAAGGATTGCCAGCACCGGAAAGCCGAATGCGAGGCTGCGCTCGTAAAGCTTGCGCCCGCGGGGCGGCACGACGCGGCCGACGCGCTCGGCCGACAGCACGATCAGGACGAAATTGCCGAAGAGCCACAGCCACCACAGCGTGCGCCAGAGACCGGTGGCGTAGAAGACGGCATTCCAGACGACCGCAAGGGCGAGAACGGCAAGCAGATAGCGCAGCGCCGGGCCAACCCGCCGTGCCGGGCGTTCCAGCGGCTCGTCGGGAACGACGAAACGGGGCGGTACGGCGCCGGCACTCATCCCTGCATCTCCATCGCGCGCGTCACTTCTCGGCCGAGCAGGCTCCAGATTTCGCCGCGCAGTTCGGCAAAGCGCGGGGTGTTCATCGTATCGACGTTGCGCGGGCGCGGGATGTCGACTTCGAAGGTTTCGAGCAGGCGGCCGGGATGGGCGCTCATGACGATGACCCGGTCGCCGAGCAGGATCGCCTCGTCGAGGCTGTGGGTGATGTAGACGACGGTCTTGTGCGTCTCTTCCCAGATTCGCAGCAGCTCGTCCTGCAGCACGATCCGCGTCTGGGCGTCGAGCGCGCCGAGCGGCTCGTCCATCAGCAGCACCTCGGGATCGTTGGCGAGCGCGCGGACGATCGAGACGCGCTGTTTCATGCCGCCGGAGATCTGGCTCGGATAGTAGCCGGCGAACTTGGCGAGCCCGACGCGCTCCAGCCAGCGCTGGGCGATTTCGAGTCGCTCCCTTTCGGCCACGCCGCGCATCTGGAGGCCGAAGGCGACGTTCTCGATCACCGTTTTCCAGGGAAAGACCGCATACTCCTGAAAGACCACGCTGTTGAGCGGCTTGCCCGGGTCGGCGCCGGGCCGGATCCGGATCTGGCCGGAGGTGAGTGAATCGAGCCCTGCGAGGATGCGCAGATAGGTGGATTTTCCGCAGCCGGAGGGCCCGACGATGCAGACGAATTCGCGCTCTGCGACATCGAGGCTGAAATCGTCAATCGCGATCACCGGGCCGCGGACGGTCGAGTAGATCTTGGTGACGTTGCGGGAGACGATTTTCGGCTGCGCCGCCCTTGCGGGAGGCGGCGTCGGGGAGGCGTTCATCGTCATTTTCCCGGAAGGCTCGGCCGGCGACACTGAGCCGCCGGCCAGCGAAGCCTAGTTCTGCGCCTTGCCGAGGGCGGCGATCGCCTTCTCGACGAACTGCGTGTCGACGACCTTCGAGAGATCGATCGGCTGGTCATAGTCGGTGCGGCCGTTCTCGCGGTGCACGCGCTCGACATCCTGCAGCCCGTCGACAGGGATCGTCATGTCCGGATCGTAGATGACGGGGCTGCTCTTGCGCAGCGCTTCCTCGGTCGAGGCGGTGAAGGTCAGGTACGCCTCGATGTTCTCTTTCGAGAGGTAATCGTCGCCCTGCATCATGCGCGCCGCCTCCGTAAGCGCCACGACGAAGCGCTCGGCGACTTCCGGCCGCTCGTTGATGAACTTGCCGGAACCTACGAAGGCGACCGTCATCAGGCCGGGGGTCAGGTCGGTGGCGAGCACGTTGGCCGTGCCGGCCTCGACCATCTGGTCGGAGAAGGGGGTGCCGGCGAGCGCGGCATCGATCGAGCCGGCCTGCATGGCCGCCGGCATGTCGGGGTTGGCAATGTTCATCAGCTCGACGTCGCGGATGGTCAGGTCGGCGCGCTCCAGCGCCTTGGCGGCCAGATATTCCCCGCCGGAGCCGGGCCCGCCGGCGACGGCGACGCGCTTGCCCTTCAGGCCCGCAATGTCCTTGACGGTGCCGTCATCGGCCAGCTGCTTGCGCACGAGCAGCGCCGTCGGGCTGTTTTCCATGGGCTCCAGCGCGCCGGGCGCAATCACCCGGATGTCGAGCCCGCGGTTCCAGGAATTCCAGAGCGACGTGACGATGGCGATGCCGCCCACGTCGACGGTGCTCTGGGTGAGGAAGGCAATCGCCTCGGTGCCGGACTTGACCTTCTCCAGGTCCACGTCGAGGCCGTATTTGTCGAAGATGCCGCGCTGCTCGGCGACGTACATCGTCGCGAACTTCATGATCGGCACGTAGGCGACCTTCACCTTCTGCGGCGGATCGAGCGGTGCGGGCGCATCGGCGGAGGCGGCAACGCCGCTCGACACCAGCAACAGCCCGGAGAGCGCGACGGCGGCCGCGCGCAGCTTGCCCAGCAATTTCATGGCAGTTCCTCCCATGTCGGCATTCTTGTTCGTTGTTGAGGCCGGGGAGCATTCTGCCCCTCCCCGGACCGCTTGTAAGCGCGGGAGAGGAGATGTCAACGAAGTGATGGCCGGGAGGCGGCTCAAAGCCGCCGGACGGGCTGGCGCAGGATCGTCTTGAGCCGCTCCGGCGCGGTGCGGCGCGGGTCGCCGATATAGATCTCGTGATGATGGCCGGTTTCGACCAGACCGTTCTGCGGCAGGAACTCGCCGTGCAGGCGGGCAA
>Ga0207868_1002044_pt1 | contig 12631 bp, 9 predicted proteins | sample Passage237B_FD_187370 | JGI IMG/M metagenome (GOLD analysis project Ga0207868, IMG submission 187370) | Cellulose adapted compost microbial communities from Newby Island Compost Facility, Milpitas, CA, USA - Passage2 37B (SPAdes) (version 3) ... | reverse complement strand
CGAAAAGGGGGTGCCGAAATGGAAAGAAATTGAAAAGCTGTTTAAGACGGCCAGATATCCTACACGGGCTTATCCTGAAAACGAAGCCGATATTGCAGCCGCTCTGTCATCCCTCCGGAAGGGGCAGCGGCAGTTACTGGCACTCGTAGAGCAAAACGGGCGCGAGGAGGTATTCAAATATATGCATCTGCTGAAGGAAAGGGCAGCGGTTCAGCTTAATTCGGTGCTGCAAACCTATGAAGGTAAAACTCTTAAGGCAACCGAATACCTGGATGACGGTCACCGGCTGAATGTGAAAATAACGGTCCGGAACGGACGGCTTACACTGGATTTTAACGGTACCTCCCGTCCGCATCCGCATAACCTGAACGCAAATACGGCCATTCTGTACAGTGTAATTCTCTACGTTCTGCGCATACTCGCCAATAAAGACATTCCGCTGAATGAGGGATTAATGCGACAGGTGGAGATCAAACTACCCCCCCTCAGCCTGCTCAATCCGAAATTTGAAATCGAAGGCCGGAAATGTCCGGCTGTCGTTGGAGGAAATACGGAAATAAGTCAGCGACTCAGTGATACCCTATTGAAAGCCTTCGGACTGGCAGCGGGAAGTCAGGGTACCATGAACAATTTCCTGTTTGGCAACGAACGTTTTGGCTATTATGAGACGGTAGGCGGAGGCTGTGGGGCTGGCGAGGGCTTTCACGGTGCCTCGGCCGTACATCAGCACATGACCAATACCCGCATTACGGACCCCGAGGAGCTGGAACGGCGTTATCCGGTACGGCTGCTCGAGTTTGCCGTTAGGGAAGGGTCAGGCGGGAAGGGGAAATTCAGGGGTGGAAACGGGATCATCCGTACGTTCGAATTCCTGGAACCGTTAAAGGTTACGCTGCTGGGACAACACCGGTTTTTCAAACCCTACGGACTGGCGGGGGGAAGCGGCGGTGCTACAGCGAATAACTGGTGGTTTACCCATGACAACCGGAAGGTTCAATTGCCCGGGGTAGCCAGCGTGAATGTGGAAGCAGGAGATGTAATTAAGATCGAAACGCCTGGAGGCGGAGGATATGGAGAGGGAGGTGAAAGCTGATCACCTCCCTTTTCGGTTTATTTGGTAGCGTCAACCACACCTTTGTAATAACCCACCGATTCGGCAATACCGGCCAGCGGGTCTTTCATGTCTTTTTCATATTCCAGACTGCACATGCCGCTGTATTTCACCTTGCGCAGCGTCTTTATGAATTTCGGAATGTCAATTATTCCCCGGCTCAGTTCACAGGTCTTGCCTTCAGCGGCGGCTGCCGTTATATTTTTCAGGTGCAGGTCAAAAATCCGGTCGTGGTAACGCTCGATGTCAGCCATCGGATCTTTTCCGTAACGCAGGTTATGTCCCATATCAAAACATAGACCCAGTCTTTTGTCGAGGTTTTTCACCCGGCTGTAGATAGACGTCGCATCGGGATAAAGCTTATCTTCCGGCCCGTGATTGTGGATAGCATAACGGAAGTCGTATTCAGCGCATTTCCTGCTCAGGTATTCCAGGTCTTCATGGTTGGGTATTCCGACAATCAGTTTCACCCCCACTCTTTTGGCGTATTCGAAGCCCTTGTCGATATCCTCACGCGTTTTCATGTAGATAGGACCTACCGCATAGCCGGTGACATTATACTGCGCCAGCTTCTCGTGAAATGCCTTGATTTCTTCCGCGGTACTGTTAAAGGGAAGGTGAAAATCCTTGATACAGAGGTAATGAACGTCCACCTTGCGCATCATTTCCAGTGCTTGGTCGAGTTTGAAATGGACGAAGCTGTAGCCCGCGATCCCCAGCTTGAAAGGGTCGTCAGCTTTCTGTTTCTCCTTTCCGAAACTTTCAGGGATGGACAGGACCGAACCGGCCACCACACCCGCGATGCTCTTTTTGATAAATTCTCTTTTATTCATGCCTTCTTGGGATTATTTTCGATTCCTGATTGTAAGACGCCAAACCAATCCGGTTACCCTTAGCCAGGTTTGTACAGACCCGTTCCGCGTTTTCGAAAAAGTCAGGGCAATATAAAAGAAATAGTATTTATTTAATTCAGCTCTGTACATATTTATGCGGGTAAAGGGGTGATGTTTGTTTCGCCGGCCACCTGTGCTTTCTCATTTCCAGCGTGTTTCATGGGGAGAAAACAGTTTTTTCGTCTTTTAATTGGTAAATAGAATTTCCTAACTGCAAACCATCGATATGAATTTTGCCGATCACATGCTTTCCCGAAGAGATTTTATCCGGTCGTCAGCCGGCCTGGCAGCGATCCTGTCGTCACCTTCTCTCTGGGCAGCTAAAAAGGATGATATCATTCCCCTGGGTGTGTGCACCTCATACAGCAATGCCGCGCTAATCAAGTCTTTCGGATACACTTTTGTAGAAGAAGGTGTAGGCCGTTTTCTGATACCGGATGAAAAGAGCGGAGGTGATGCTCAGTATGCCAAAAATCTGGAAATGTTGAAAAGCGTCGGGGTACCGGTCCGGTCCTATACCAGCTTTTTCCCGGGAGACCTGAAGTCGGTAGGGGAGGAACTGCACCATGAGGCCATCCTGCAGCGGACCGAACTGGCGCTCAAAAGAGCAAAGGAGGTTGGTTCAACCAATATCGTATTCGGCAGCGGGGGCTCCCGGCGTATTCCCGATGGTTTTGACCGGGAAAAAGCCAAGCAGCAGCATATCGAACTGAGCAAGAAAATGGCTCCATTGGCCGAAAAATATAAGATCACCATCTCGATTGAGCCGCTCAACAAGTCGGAGACCAACTTTGTGAACAGCCTGGCAGAGGGGGCTGAGATCGTGGAGGCGGTTAATAACCCATGGTTCAGACTGCTGGCCGACATATACCATATGAAAAAAGATGGCGAGGGCCCTGAACAGATCATCAAATACGGCAAACTGATCGTACACTGCCACATCGCCGAAAAGGAAAACCGGACTCCCCCCGGTGTGGAAGGGGACGATTTCCGCCCTTATTTCAGAGCCCTTAAAAAAATCAAATATAAAAACGGCCTTTCTCTCGAATGCCGCTGGAAAGACTTTGAAACTGAGGTTAAAAATGCGATTGGGGTGATCAGGGAGCAATGGCGTGACGCATAAAGATTAAAAAAGAGGATTCGGGTATCATTCTTCGACTTAATCCACTAATTTTGCATCTTATTTTAAAGGCAAAAGTTCTTTGTTTTATTGTTTCTTGAAATCGGATGTTGAATAGAAGGTTACTGCGGTCGAAGGTTGTACAAGCGTTATATGCCATTATAATAGCGGAAGAATCTAATCGCCAGCTGGCCTATGACGAGATCGCAGAAGCTTACAAGCCGGATCTCAACTCCATGGAGCCACAAAATCTGCCGCAGCTGGAGAGGTACAGGCAATTGGCCACGAAATTGTTTGATGAATTGGTCGAAAAGGGAGAGTTTACCCTGACCGATGAGATTCCTCACAGCGTAGAAATTACAGCCAAAAAGGCTTTCGCGGCTTACCGGAACGCCAACAAGCGGGATCGTCAGAACTCGGTGAAACGGGTATTGGCGGAAACGGAAAATATTTACACCAACGTAATCTATTCCCTGCGTTTTCTGACGGATTTGGCTCATTCAGCCCGCCTGGAACGGAATCGTACCCACCATAACGTGGATGATCCCATACCGTTGCGTTCGGGTCTGGATTCGAATATCATTATCAAAGCCCTGGAAAACGACAAGAAACTTGCGGACGAAGCGGTGAGAAGGGCTGTCAGCTGGGCCGACGACATTGATATCGTCCAGCGAACCTATCGTGAGGTTTTAAGAAAAGACAGCGCCTATCGTGCATACTGCGAAAAGGTGGAACATACCCTGGAGGAAGACCAGGAACTGATTCAGAATATCTTCCGTACCATGGTTTTCAAAAGCCAGCTGTTCATCGACTTCATGGAAGCCAGGGATCTGTACTGGGAAGACCATAAGGATCTGGTGAGAAGCCTCTGTATCAAAACGCTGAAATCAGCAACGGCAGAAGGGCAGATTACACTGGCAGAACTCACCGACGACTGGGAAGACGACAAATATTTTGTAGAGGAACTGGTAGCGAAAACGCTGGCTGAAGAGGAACGGTTTGAAGGGTACCTGAAGGAAATTTTGCAGAACTGGGACAACGAACGTCTCGCCAAGGTTGATATGCTGATCATTAAGGCGGCTCTGGCGGAAATGATGTATTTCCCGGGAATCCCCGTTAAGGTCACCATCAATGAGTTTATTGAAACTGCCAAACGTTACAGTACCCTGCAAAGTGGTAAATTCGTGAACGGCCTTTTGGATACCTTGTCGGAACGGATGATGAAGGAAAAGCTGATCCGCAAAAGCGGAAAGGGACTGATCGATAATCAGTAATCGGAAAAGCTTTTTCCCTGGGAGACAATAGAAAGGGAGAAAAGGGAGTTTTAAATGAGTCCGGGTCAGGTATAGGACCTACCGGTATCCATGAAAATAAGACAATTTAATTCATAAACATATGAGCAGCTCGAACAGATCATTTTTAGCATTTCTTACGGGTGTGTTGACGGGTGTGGCAGTAGGAATTGTTTTTGCACCTGATAAGGGAGAAGCTACCAGAGATAAGCTGACCTACCGGTTGGCCAAATATCGTGATGAACTTCAGAAACTGATTACCGACCTGTTGAATAACAAGGAGTTGAAGGAAAACGCGGCCAAATCGCAGGGGGAGAAAGTGGTGAACGAAGCTCGCGAAAAGGCAGAAAAACTCCTGGAAGATGTGGATCGTCTCATGGAGCAGATTAAGAATCAAACAGTTGAACAGGCATGAAATTCGTAAGGTACCTGCTGTTTATTTCCTTTACAACCCTGGCAGGCTTTGCTTGTAACAACGCCCGGTCGGATCAGGGTACGGAGAATCAGATCTCGGCGGATGCCCCGGTCTTCACACTGAAGGACGATAGGGTGTATGATTTTGGTAAAGTAAAGGAAGGAGAAATTGTAGAAAAGACTTTTGCTTTTCAGAATACAGGTAAAAGTCCGCTGTTAATCAGCAATATTACTGCCTCCTGTGGCTGTACCACGCCGGAATGGCCTAAGGAGCCCATTCCCCCCGGTGGTGAATCCACCATTGTGGTCCGGTTTAATTCAACCGGCAAACCCGGCCAGCAGAGCAAGGCCGTTACCATTACTGCCAACACCGAACCTCCTGTGATTGAATTGTTTATCAAAGGGGTAGTGGAAGGCACACAAAATCAATGACGGAAACAACCTTTTTTTATTTTTAGTACAGATGATAAACAGCATTTTACTTCAAGCCAGTCCAGGCGCCTCCGGCGGCATCATGCAAATTGTAATGATGGTCGGTATTATCGCCGTGTTTTATTTTTTCATGATTCGTCCGCAGCAGAAAAGAGCCAAGGAGCAGAAACTCATGATTGAAAATCTGAAAGAGGGTGATGAAGTAGTGACTATCGGCGGGCTGCATGGAAAAGTCCATAGTGTGGATGAGAAAACCATCACCCTGACATTGGATAAGAGTGTAAAACTGACCTTCGACAAGTCGTCGATCTCACGGAAACTGTAACCAAATTTTTGTCCGGTGACTAGTGGAAAGAGCAACCAGGTGAAGGTGTTCCTGGTTTGTGTCATTACAGCAGCCTTTATCTGGCTGATGGATGCCATCAATACCGGAACTCATACTTTCAGGGTAAATTATCCGATACATATAGTCTACGACGATTCTCTTTATTTGCCTGCAGAACCGTTACCGACATCGGTAACGGTTAATGTTTCAGGCAGAGGGTGGCGTCTGCTGACCCATTATCTCCGGAATTTCACGGCTACGCCGGTCGTTTATTCCGTCTCCAACCCCCTCAGGAACCCCAGACTAGATTCGGTCGTCCTCAAGGAACAGCTGGCAGGCCGGTTTCAGGGATTTCAAATCAGTTTTCAGGAGGAAGAATGGCAGCGGGAGCTGGCATTTGAACTTAAAAGTTACAAGGTGGTCCAGCTGAAGGTAGATAGCGCAGGGATCACGCTGGATCCCGGTTTTGCCATAACCAGCATCATCAACATGTCTCCTTCTCTTTTGTCGATAGAAGGATCAGCCTCCCAGGTAAAAGATTTTCCCGACTCACTTATCGTGCGTATTCCGGAAAAAGGAATCCGTGCAAATTATGAATCCAAGCTCCCGCTGGACCTTCCCACGTCCGGCGTGAAAATCAGTCATGAGTCGGTATATGTCAGTTTTGAGGTATCCCAGATATAGTTTCCTATGGCTGTGAAAGTAGGAATTACTGGAGGAATTGGTTCGGGCAAGAGTACGGTATGCAGGGTATTCAGCTGCCTGGGAGCACCCGTCTACTACGCGGATGAAAGGGCACGATGGCTGATAGAGCATGATCCGCAAATCCGGGAACAAATCTTGACGCTACTGGGGCCGGAGGCCTATACTGGCGAAGGAAAATATAATACCCGTTTTGTCTCGGCACGTGTTTTCGGAGACAAATCCCTGCTCGATCGCCTGAATGCCATCGTACATCCGAGAGTTCGGGAAGATACCCAGCAATGGGCAGCAGAGAATCAGCATTATCCGGTGATTGTCAAAGAAGCGGCGATCATGAAAAAGGGCGCTGATCTCGATTACATTGTATCGGTGATATCCCCCGAATCTGTCCGGATAAAACGGGTACTGGCCAGAGATCCCAAACGCTCCCGGGAGCAGGTCGAAGCCATCATCGCCAGTCAGGAGCCGGAGGCATATTTTCGTGAGATTGCCGATTTTGTGGTAGAGAACCGGGAGGATATCCTGCTGATACCGCAGGTACTCGACATCTATCAAAAATTAGTTTCAGCCTCTCAGACTTCAGGCATACGCTGAACCGCTTCCAGGCCCAGTCTTTCTCCCTCTTTCACCATAAACGCGTAGGCAGGCTGCAGCTCATTGGGGATGATTCCCTCCAGAATCGCTTCGCGGACCGCTTCCTTAATGCTTCCTACTTCTCTGGACGGCTTTAGATTAAAAGCCTTCATTATCATTTCTCCCGTAATTACGGGCTGGAATTCCCTGAGTTTATCCCTTTGTTCGAGCTCTTCCAGTTTCTGCTCCAGGATATCGAAATTGCGTAAGTATCGTTTAACTTTTTCCGGATTTTTGGAAGTGATGTCCGCCCGGCAGAGAATCATCAGGCCTTCAAAGTCAGGTCCTGATTCCACGAGGAGTCTTCGCATGGCCGAGTCGGTAATGGTTTCCTTGGAGAGCGCAATAGGTCGCAGATGCAGCCTGACCAGGTTTTGCACATAGCGCATTTTCTCGTTGAGGGGAAGTTTCATCTTGCGGAAGATTTGCGGTACCATTCTCGCACCTCTCTCTTCGTGTCCGTGGAATGTCCAACCCACCTTTTTATCGTAGCGCTTGGTAGCCGGCTTGGCGATGTCGTGCAAAATGGCCGCCCATCGGAGCCACAGGTCGTCCGATCGTACCGACACGTTATCGAGGACCTGCAGGGTATGGTAAAAATTGTCCTTATGCCCTTTTCCATCCATGGTCTGAACCCCCTGCAGGGCTACCAGTTCCGGAAAGATTTCGTGGAGCAGACGGCTGTGAAAAAGTAGCTTGAAACCGTAGGAAGGGGTAGGCGCAAGGATGATCTTGTTCAGTTCCTCCGTGATCCGTTCCTGTGAAACCACGTGAATGCGTTCTTTCATCGCGCTGATGGCCTCAAATACTTCTGGCACGATGTCGAAGCCAAGCTGTGTGGCAAATCGTATAGCCCGCATCATCCGGAGCGGGTCGTCGGAAAAGGTATGACCAGGTTCCAGCGGTGTCCGGATAAGTTTCCTGCGCAGGTCTCCCATCCCGTCAAAGGGATCCATGAGCGTACCATAGCCTTCGCGGTTGAGTTTTATGCTCATGGCGTTGATGGTCAGGTCGCGCCGGTTCTGGTCGTCCTGCAGGGAGCCTTCCTCTACGATAGGTTTTCGCGAGTCAGAACGGTACGACTCTTTTCTCGCACCCACAAATTCAATTTCCCAGTCCTCAAAACGGATCTGGGCCGTACCAAATTTTGGAAAAAAATTGACTCTGACATCCGGTCCCAGTAATTCAGCCGTTTTCTCGGCCAGTTTGATTCCGCTGCCTACGCAGACGATGTCAATATCTTTGGAAGGACGTTTTAATATAAGATCACGGACGTGACCACCTATTACATATGTTTCTACCCCTAGAGCATCCCCGGCTTTGGCAATTTTTTCGAAAATGGGAGCCGGTGTCAGTTGTTCAGCTAAATTCATTCTGCAAAAATAGTGGATTCGGGACGGAGTTAGGATACAAGGCCGATACTCTTTCGGGAGGAGTTGCCGGGGACGGGTGAATTCGCAGATTTTTGAGCAAAAAAATATTTTTTTGGGCGTATGACTTGACTTTAAAAGTTTGCTCTTATCTTTGCACCCGAAACGCAGGCCGAAGTGGTGGAATTGGTAGACACGCACGTTTCAGGGGCGTGTGGGAGCAATCCTGTGCGGGTTCGAGTCCCGCCTTCGGTACCAAGCCGGAACTTTCAAAAGTTCCGGCTTTTTTATTTTCCTAAAGTGTTGAGAATGGGGCTGATCGATGAGTCATTCCAAAACTTTTGGAGCTGAGTATTGGAGTTCAATCCCGAAACTTGGGGGAGTGTTGGATTAATTCAGCAATAGGGTTCTGATTCTTTCAAAAAGATTTGGGTTTCAAATTTGGCATTCCTATGCTTTCCTAAAATTTTCGGCGTGATCTATATTCCGGTCATTCGGCCTTTAATCTTAATCCCGTAGGGGTGACATGACGATAGGAAAAATGCCAGCCTCACCGATCTCCATAACCCCGCAAGGTGACATGATGATAGATAAATGTGAACCCCACCGATCTCCCAAAACCCCGTAGGGGTGACATGATGATAGCAAATAATGTCAATCCCGCTGATATCACAAACTCCGGATGGTTGACACGATGCTAAATGTAACCAACATCATTCCCGGATGTCATCCAAAAGTCATGATCCTCTTGTCCCCTGTTCAGGAGATATGACTTTTTCGGGTTGCTCCTCAAGAAATGCGCTTGAACCATTTACGTGACTGCCGGGCATTATCAGGGAGTCCAAATACGCACGTACTCACCTAATGAAACCGTATACACCCGGATATATCCGTTTGTATACGTGTGTACTCTGGATAAATATTTTCGCATTGTGTAAATTGTTTCCGGGGAGGGGAGGGCTTGTCCCCCGCGCGAGGGGAAAGCCCATTTGTCATAAAACTTTCTCCCTGGCCCTCATCATATTCTTACAATAAGTTCCGAGTCGACATCCGACCGTTTTTGCAAAATACATGATAGCTTCTGTCGTCCGTCTCATCCTATCTTACGAAAACGGAATACTTTACGGAAATACCGGTTGCTGAAAATTCCACCCTTGTAGCGGACAAATTTACCGGTCTGCTTCAGGCCAGATTACTAGGATTAATCAGATATTGCTTTTAAGTTACTTGGAAGATGAAGACTTCCGAAAGCAGGTTTCTCCGGAGCCCTACGGATGCCTTTTTTCCTCCCATCTCCGCTATCTGTGACACCTGAAAATCTTGTCAATTTATCTGGGAAATTTTGTCATATATGATTTTCAGGGCAATTAGCACATTTTTTCTAGGGAAGAAGTTCTAAATTTGGTTATAAAAAATTTCTGTTACCCAAATCTTTTAACATGAACTGAAACGTGCATTCTTTACGGACTCTGCTATTATCGTTACTATTTTTTACACATTCTGACCACTTACTTTCACAGGCATTCAGACATTTTTCGATCCAGGAAGGAGGACCTGCCGTAACCGTACTGGGGGTCACTCAGGACAAGCAGGGGTTTATCTGGGTGGCTTCTTCGAACGGATTGTTCCGTTACGATTCGCGGGTATTCAAAAAATACAAATATGATAAGGATAACCCCTCGTCTATCATTTCCGACTACATCGAAAATGTATTTTGCGATTCGAAGGGTAGGTTGTGGGTGCTAACCTACAAAGGGCTTTGCCTTTACAAGCCGGAAACTGACTCCTTCGAGTCCTTCGTAAATGATTCTGCCAACGAAAAGTCGATCAGCGGGAAGCGGATTTTTTCCATGATGGAGGATAAGGACGGTACCCTCTGGATTGGCACCAACAAGGGGCTGAACCGGCTCGAATTCGATGCGGAGAAAATCAATTTCATCCGGTCGAATCATCCACTGGCCGATACCACGCAGAGAGTTCGCAGTCTTGCAGCCGGAAAAGACGGAGAAATCTGGCTCGGAACCGAAAAAGGGCTGGTCCGTATGAAAGGATCGAATGCTGAAATGGTTAGGGGAGAGGGCATTTACCGGTTTTCGGAAGACATGCGGATTTATTCGGTCTCCTATGGAGAAAGCGGTAATCTCTGGATAGGAACCCATAAGGGGCTGTACCATTTCGACATAGGGTCGGGCCAGATGGCACTGCTTAAGGATGGCATTCCAGATGCGCAAAATTTGGCAGTTTACAGCATCGTTCAGGACAAACACCGGAATGTGTGGGCTGCCAGTGAATTCGGACTTATTTATATCGGTGCCGCTACGGGCAAAATAAGGTTCTACAGGCATGACCCGCGCGACCGCGGCAGCCTGGCTGATGAATCACTGATCTCGCTCTATATCGATTCGAATCAGGGTTTGTGGATAGGCAGTTATTATCTCGGTCTGAGTTATCTGCAGCTCGATGCTCCTCAGTTCTCCATTTTTCCCTATCCCCTGACCCATCCCGAATTCGAGAAGTTTTCAAACGGGTGGTTTGGTGTCTCCGGCGATACGGTGTGGGTGATTTCAAATGACTACAGTTCGCTGCACCTGTTCGACCTCCAGATGAAGCCCATCAATAAGATTGACCTAAGCAGTATTAAATCCGAAAAATACTTCAGTTTTTACCTGGACCAGCAGTCAAGGCTCTGGGCTGGGGGGTACCATCTGATTACCTCCCTGGATCTGAAATCGGGAAAGCGAAAGGATATCCGGTTTGACGAGAACAAGTACGACGGCAAATTTTCGGGGCGTGTTTACAATTTCCTGGTTGATTCCGGGAAGCGATTCTGGATTCTGGGAAGTGGTTTTATTTTTCAGCTTGACCCGATAAGCGAGAAGTTAAATCCGATCGCGATGGACGATGCCTATCTGGCGGTTTTTGAGGATTCGAAGGGAAATGTATGGTTCGGAGGAAATGACCATGTGGTTATAGTTCCGCAGAAGCCGGGAAACCTGGAAAAGACCGAGGTAGTGGTCGAGGGCTCCTATAGTTTCAGGACGGTCAGAAATTTTACGGAGGATCCCCATGGGCGAATCTGGGCTGCCACTGAAGCCGGGCTCGGATTATTCGACGTAAAGACACGAAAAATAAAGATCCTGAATGCGTCAGCTACCGATCCGCTCGACTATATACTTGACATAAAGGCCGACCGTAACGGTTATCTCTGGCTGAACCATGAATATGAACTGATACGCTACCATCCCGATCAGAATACCTTTCAGCGATATGATTTCCGGGATGGTCTGCCGCACAATGGATTGCTTGTCATTGGTCAGTTCGAGGAAGATAAGTATGGAAATATTTATGGCCAGTCGAACAGGGGCTATTACAGATTTGATCCCGGTAAATTCAGTACCAAGGCCAATCCGGGGAAAGTCCTGATTACAAATCTGAAACTATTCAACAAAAATGTATCGGTAGGCGACCGGACAGGCATTTTAAATAAGCCGGTGGAAGCAACCGACGAAATCGTCTTCAAACACAATCAGAATATTTTTTCCCTCGATTTTGCGCTGTTGAGTTATGAACGCTCCGACCGAAATCAGTTTGCCTACCGCCTGGTTGGGTTTGAAAAAAACTGGAATTATGTAAACACACCGACGGCTATTTATACCAACCTGCCTTCGGGTTCCTATACTTTCGAAGTGATAGCCGCCAATGGTGACGGAAACTGGACCGACAAGCCTCTGAAAGTCAAAATCATGGTTCTTCCGCCCTGGTGGAGAACCTGGCTGGCTTATCTGGCTTACCTGGTGATTGGTGTAGGTCTGATCTACAGTGTAACCCGCTTTTTCTGGATCAGAAGTGCCTTTGCCAAGGAGAACGAACTTTACCAATCGAAAATCGATTTCTTTACCAATATTTCGCACGAGATCCGAACCCACCTCACCCTTATTACCGCTCCGCTTGAGAAGGCTTTCAGGACCTCTCTCGAAGACAGCGAAACGCGTACCTACCTCACTTATGCCAAGAATAATACAGACAAGCTGTTCGGTCTGGTGAACGAACTGCTGGATTTCAGTAAAATTCAAAGTGGCAATGCTCCTTTGCGGATAGGCAGATATGATCTGGTAAGAGTAATCAAGAATGTTCTGGCTTCCTTCGAGCATATCAACTTTGAAAAGGAAATCAATATTGAACTTTCCGTTCCGGACGAACCAGTCTGGCTTTGGTTCGACAATGCACAGATTCAGAAAGTGCTCTATAATATCATCGGGAACGCATTCAAATTCTCCCCTGTGGGAGGTGAGATTAAGATTGAAGTAGTGGAAAGCATAAATGATGTCACGCTCCATAT
>Ga0207868_1002043_pt1 | contig 12640 bp, 14 predicted proteins | sample Passage237B_FD_187370 | JGI IMG/M metagenome (GOLD analysis project Ga0207868, IMG submission 187370) | Cellulose adapted compost microbial communities from Newby Island Compost Facility, Milpitas, CA, USA - Passage2 37B (SPAdes) (version 3) ... | reverse complement strand
TCAAAGAAACGAAATTGTATGCAGGTTCCAATCTCCGATTTCGACAAACAAAAGGGCGTCTAGCGGGTTTTATCGATAAAACAACACCACATGAGAGGCTTCCTTTTCATTTTAGCCCTGATTCTACTGATTGTATGGGGAATAGGGGTATTCTGGTATGCGTTGAAAGGCTTGTTCAACATCGTTGTCGTGCTGGCAGCCATTGCATTCATCATGGCTATCTTCAACAAACCCCGGAAAGCCTGATTCACGCTTGGGCCGTCGGACCACCGAAATTCATGGGGAACGGCGGTTCGTCGTGTGCGTCTATCTTGCCATTCACGGACTCGTACTTGGCGATGTTATCGTCCAACGCATGCAACAGTCGCTTGGCGTGCTCCGGCGTAAGGATTATCCGCGATTTTACTTTCGCCTTGGGGATGCCGGGCATCACCCGTATGAAATCGAGCACAAACTCCGTATTGGAATGGGTGATGATTGCGAGATTGGAATAAATACCCTCGGCCACGTCTTCAGCCAACTCGATGTTCAGTTGGTTTTCCTTTTTATCTGCCATAATCCTTGTGTTAGTAAAATTCGGTTACTGTTCGAAGGCACATTCACGTCCCGCAAATGTGCGAAGAAAATCCCAATTATCCTCCCATCAATCCGTCATCGGGCAAAGGACCTGAAGTCGTGTCCGGATTTAATGGAGAGCAGCGTTTCATAGATTAACCGGATGACATTGTCGACATCCTCTTTGTGGATCATCTCTACGGTGGTATGCATGTACCGCAATGGGAGGGATACCAGCACCGAGGGTACGCCTTCGTTGGAATACGCAAAGGCATCGGTGTCTGTGCCCGTCCACCTTGAAGATGCCTGTCGCTGAAAGGGAATATCTTTTTTTATAGCAGTCTCTATCAGCAACTTGTTGAAGTTTATTTGCACGGATGGTGCATATGATACCACGGGCCCTTTGCCGCAGGCAAGGTCGCCCTGTGTCACTTTGTTGATCATCGGCGTTTGGGTATCATGAGTCACGTCGGTCACGATAGCCAAATCGGGTTTGATGCGGTGCGCTATCATCTCGGCTCCACGTAGGCCGATTTCTTCCTGTACCGAATTGACGATGTACAACCCGAACGGCAGTTTTTTCTTGTTTTCCTTCAACAGACGCGCCACTTCCGCAATCATGAACCCCCCTGCCCTGTTATCGATTGCCCTACCAACATAATAACGGTCGTTAAGCACCATGAACTGGTCTTCGTAAGTGACCACGCATCCCACGTGCACGCCCAATGCCTCCACTTCTTCCTTGCTCGTGCATCCGCAATCCAGGAAGATGTTTTTCAGTGTCGGACTTTCCTCCTTTTCCCCCGAGCGCGTATGGATAGCCGGCCAACCGAATACGGCTTTTACCACGCCCTTGTCGGTATGGATATCGACGCGCTTGGAAGGCGCAATCTGGTGATCGGCTCCCCCGTTCCGGATGACATAGATCAGCCCTTCCTTGGTAATGTAATTGACGAACCAAGAGATTTCGTCGGCGTGGGCTTCGATGACCACCTTGAAATCGGCCTTGGGATTGACGACCGCGACGGCCGTCCCGTAATGGTCGGTATACGCCTCGTCTACATAAGGTCCCAGGTAATCCAGCCACAGGCGCTGCCCGGCCCATTCAAAGCCCGTCGGCGAAGGATTGTTGATATACCGCTCGAAAAACTTGAGGGATTTGGGAGTGACAACGGGAATATGCTGTTTGATTTCTTTTTTTGCCTTTGCCATGTTATTTTTGGATAAAAGAAATGAATGACCGAGTGTGCAAATTTATGAAATAGGAAGACATTTCAACCATGAAAAAAGCCATTTTCAGATTACTGGTCAAACTTAACAACAAACTGCTGCCGAAGTACAGCGGCAAAGACCCCGCGACGCTGACCAAGGGCCAACGGGCGGTATTGGGATACCGGTATTGGACACTTATCAATTCACTTTGATTTCCCCAGACACCTTTTTTGATTTTTTCTTCTGTACACGCAGGTTCAGAAATTCCACCAGTACGGAAAAGGCCATGGCAAAATAAATATATCCTTTGGGGATGTGCTGTTCGAACGCTTCTGCGGTCAGCGAAACGCCGATGAGCAACAGGAAAGCCAACGCAAGCATCTTGACCGTCGGATGTTTGTTGACGAAGTCGCTGATGGCCCTAGCAGAGACCATCATGATGATGACGGCGATAATCACAGCTGCAATCATCACGCCGATATGGTCGACCATTCCCACTGCCGTGATGACCGAGTCCAGCGAGAACACGATATCCAAGATGATAATCTGCAAAATCACGTTCCCGAACGTGACCGCTTTGCCTTTCAGTTCGTGGGCCTCTTCGCCGCCCTCGATTTTGTGGTGAATCTCCGTTGTGCTCTTGTAGATCAGGAACAATCCACCCAACAGCAATATCAAATCGCGGCCTGACAAGCTCAGGTAAGCCTGCCATTTTCCATTGCTGATATTGAACCATTCCGACAGGTCGATAAAGGTACCCGTGAGGGACATCACCCATTTGATGGAAAACAGCAAAATCACCCGCATGATCAGCGCCAGCAACAGTCCCAATTGCCGGGCTTTCTGCTGTTGGTTGGCGGGAAGCTTTCCGCTTAAGATGGAGATAAAAACGATGTTGTCGATACCCAGTACGATTTCCAATACGGTAAGGGTGAGCAGCGAGATCCAGATTTCAGGGTTTAAAAGCCATTCCATAAATTAAATGCATAAACGCGCAAAGCTACACATTGTTTTGTGATTTGAAGATGTGCTGATTTGAAGATTTGAAGATGCCTGTATGGCGGTCACATCAGCACATCCTCAAATCTATTTCAACACTTCCCTAGCGATTACCAATTTCTGGATCTCCGATGTACCCTCCCCAATCGTGCACAATTTGGCGTCACGGTAGTATTTCTCCACCGGGAAATCCTTGGTATACCCATATCCGCCGAAAACCTGGACGGCCTCGGTGGCGCATCGCACAGCCACTTCGGAGGCATAATATTTCGCCATCGCCGAATTTTTGGTAACCTCCTTACCGCGATTTTTCAGTTCGCAGGCCTGCCTGATCAACAGTTCCGCCGCTTCGATTTCCGTGGCCATATCCGCCAGTTTGAACGATATCCCTTGGAAACTGGCGATAGGCTGTCCGAATTGGTGGCGTTCCTTCGCATAGTTGGCGGCGGCGTTGAATGCCCCTTTGGCAATGCCCAGCGCCAGGGCCGCTATGGAGATACGCCCGCCATCAAGCACCTTCATCGCTTGCTTGAATCCCTCTCCTTCCATACCAAGCAGGTTTTCCCGCGGCACCCGGCAGTTGTCAAAGACGAGTTCAGTGGTTTCAGAGGCTCGCATGCCCAACTTGTTTTCCTTCTTCCCGTGCGTGAATCCAGGCGTACCTTTTTCGATGACAAAGGCCGAAACACCGTGTGCGCGGTATTTTTCGCCCGTCCGCGCCATGACCACGGCAACGTCGCTGCTCTTCCCGTGCGTAATCCAGTTCTTCGAGCCGTTCACGATGTATTCGTCGCCATCCAATACGGCCGTCGTACCCATACGCAGCGCATCCGATCCGGTGTTGGCCTCGGTAAGCGCCCAGGCACCTATCCATTCCGCGGAGGCCAGTTTCGGCAACCAGCGTTCTTTTTGCTGGTCATTGCCGAACGCCAGGATATGCCCGGTACATAGCGAATTGTGAGCAGCTAGCGAAAGGCCTATCGAGCCGCATACCTTAGCGACCTCGACAATGATATCTACGTATTCATGGTAGCCCAATCCCGCACCACCGTATTCCTCGGGCACCAGTACACCCATAATACCCAGTTCGCCCATCGCCTTGAAGGTATCGATGGGAAACACCTGCGCCTCGTCCCATTCCATCACGTGCGGACGGATGTGCTTGTCTGCAAATTCGCGCACCATCCGACGAACCATGTCCCGGTTTTCATCTCCCATTGTTGTCAATGCTGCATGCATAATTTATCGGTTTTAGGCAATTATAAACAATGCAAGCAGAAATGCAAACCAAAGAAAATACGGCATATTGAAGAATAAAACAGTTTTCAGTATGAATTCAGCGCCTGTTTAAAAACACACGTGTAATCCATCGGTTTCACGGGTATGTCGCCCGAAAATCCTTTTTTTAATAATTTACCAGGGAGATGATATTCGGGCCATGCGCCATCAATCGTTCCCTGCCGTGCAGGAAATCCAAACTGATTACAAATGCATAGCCGGCGATTTTGCCACCAAGGCGTTCAATCAACTCGCTGGCCGCACTTACGGTACCACCGGTGGCCAATAGGTCATCGTGAACCAGTACCCGCGCACCGCGTTCGAACGCATCCTCATGGATTTCGATAGTAGCCTTTCCGTATTCAAGGGCATATTCCTGCCTGACGGTCCGGTAAGGAAGCTTACCTTGTTTCCGGATAGGCACAAATGGCTTTCCCAGACGCTGGGCTAGCATCAGTCCGAACAGAAAGCCACGGCTCTCGACACCGGCCACCACGTCGATGCTGTCGGCCAGCAACTTCGCTGCCAACTGGTCAACAATAGACGCGCAGAGTCCGGGGTCTTTCAATATCGGGGTGATGTCCTTGAATATGATGCCCGGCTCGGGGAAATCAGGGATGTCGCGTATCGCGGACCTGAGTTGCTGATCAATCATCAGATAAGGTTAAATAAGGTGCAATGTTACGAAAAATCCGCTCATCCATGATAGCGATGTTCAATAAATCGGAAAGCGCTTTATAAGGGCCGTGTTGCCTTCGGTATTGTACGATGGCATTGGCCAGTTTGGAGTGGATAAATGGGTGGCTCCTTAAGCGTTCGTAATCAGCCGTGTTCAGCGCTATCCGTTCAATGCGTGAGCTATCTACGTAGATGTACTCCTTCAACCCCTCGAACCTTGCGGTATCGAACCCATATACATCCAACAATTGCGAAACCTGGTGAAAGCCACCCAGCAGTTCCCTGAAGCGGACGATACGCGAAGCGTATGCCGGGCCGATGCCAGGCAGTTGCTGCAGCTCGACGGAATCCGCGGCATTCAATTCAATTGCCAGAAGAGGAACACTTTTGTCGTCGGTCGATTTTTTTGCCACCGATACCGGTCCGGCACGATGCACTTCCTGCCCCTTTTTCTCCGTTTCTACCGCAGCAATATGGATATAGGGCTCCAAACGGGCATAATCGTGCTCGTCGATGGCATAAATTTTCTTTAGGTCCTCTTTCCTATGGAAGCGGCCTCCCTTTGCCACGTAGTTCCTGATCATCCGTACCTGCCTATCGGAAAGCCCCACTCGCCTACCGTCGGCCACAGATAAGCTATTTGGATCGAAGCCAGCGTACGACGTTGGAAAGCGAGGCAAATCGCCAGGTACATCATCCAGTATTGGCTTGTGCTTGTCGGCCGTGGCAAGAAAATGGTCGATCTGGCTGATGTAAGCGGATAAATCCAGTGGTTCACGGCTGTCCCACGTCCGGTAAAGGTGGATGAACAGCCAGCATGCCAACAGGCACATCCCCAACGCGCATATGCCATTCAGTTCCCTGCGGCTGAACGCAAAATATCTTTCGAACCATTTATACATGACTATTGGGTGGATTGGGTTTAGCTGGAAGGTTGTAAAGCCCGGCGGGAAGGACCCGCCAGGCCATTGAGGTCTTACTTGAGCCTATGCAACATGCTCATCGGTTAGGGAAAGCAATTCTTTATGATTGCTTGCTTTAGTACGTGTTTTGGTTTTATGTTTGTTGATTTGCCTACGCAAAGATTCCACGGCAATGTCCGTAGCTTCTTCGAAGGATTTCGCTTGTGCTTTTGCAAACAGTTGGCTACCCGGGATGTTCAGTTTGAATTCCGTGATTTTATTCGCTTCGTCTTCCACATTTTCCAATTTCAGGTAACACTCGCCGTCGATAATCTGGTCAAAAAACTGGTCGAGTTTGTTTACCTTCTTCTGGATGAATCTGATTAGTTTCCTGTCAGCATCAAACCGAATGGATTGCACGATAATATTCATATTTCCTCCTTTTTTTAAGCCTTTGGATGGGCCTGTTTATAAATCGATTTAAGTCGTTCGACCGAATTATGCGTATAAACTTGGGTAGCTGCCAGCCCAGCATGCCCCAATAATTCCTTTATCGCGTTCAAATCCGCGCCGTTGTCGAGCAGTGCCGTGGCAAATGTATGCCGCAGTACGTGCGGACTTTTCTTCCGCTGCGAAGATATGGCGCTTAGGTAATGTGTCACGATGTCGTAGATCAACTTAGGGTATGCCTGCTTCCCTTCTTTGGTAACGATCAGACGGGTCGAATTGTTGTCGAAGCACTGCGCTTTTTTTCCATCGATGTAGCGTTGGAGCAGCATAAACAGGGTCTGATTCAAGGGTACCAGCCTTTCCTTGTTGCGCTTACCGAATATCAGGATATTCCTGTTGTAGAAGTCGATGTGCTCTTCATGGATTTGCAATAATTCGGAGCGGCGGATACCCGTACCGAACAACAGTTCGATGACGGTCCTGTCCCGCAAGCCTTCGAATGTCTCCGGAAATACCCCTTCCATATCCAGCAAAGATGAAAGCTTTTCCGTGTCTACGACTACGGGAAGTTTCTTGGGGGTCTTCATGGCCTTCACCAAGGCAAAGGGATTGTGCGAAGCGGCGCCCTCGCGCATCAGGAATCGGTAGTAAGTCCGGAGCGCGGAAAGCGTCCGGTTGATGCTCACTGGGCTTTGGCCGCCTTCAAACTGTGCCGAGAGGTAGCCCCTTGCCTGCCGGTGCGTCACCTGATTGGCCGTTGCGCCCTGCTCGTCCAGATATCCGATGTATCGCTGCACATCATGGCTGTATGCGGCAAGCGTATGCGCCGAGTAGCGCTTTTCGTACCTGATAAAATTAACGAAGCGGTCTATAAACATCGAAAACTACCCTTATATTCTCACGTTTTGAATATACGGATAGTTTTCCGATGTTGCAAATAAATTGCTTATCTAAACTGGGTATAACCCCTTAGATGGTATCTTGGTTGAGGCTTTGCTTGTAAATAGCCTTTTTGATTTGCGTACGACGGGTAACGGATTTTTTCTCATAAGCCTGACGTGCACGTAGTTCCCTCAGCACCCCGGTTTTCTCGAATTTCTTTTTGAAACGTTTCAGCGCCCTGTCCAACGACTCGCCTTCTTTGACATTTACGATGATCATATCCTGTTATACCTCCTTTCGTACATTTTTTTTCGGACTGCAAAGTTATAAACTTTTCATGGAAATGCAAACCTTATTTTCACGGCCAACTGTGGTTGAATGGGGCGCATCGCCTTCGTGCCCGCTTTCGTACCTGTAATGATAGCTTCCGAATCCGATAATAGACGGTCCCCACATCCGGGGCTCATAGCCTGTGACCTCCCCTTCCTTTTCGTCGCGGGATATCCTCGCAATCGTCCAACCGATCAATATCAGTGGCGGTGCTGATTTTCATCATCGTCATTGGGACCATCCTTGAGCACCTTTACCAGAAAAAGGAACCACGGACATGTCTCTTTCACTCAAGGTTTTTATCCTGCTCCTTTGTACTGTACCGGTCGTCGCGGGCAGACAGGCCGCAGTCGACAATGCACCTTCCGCTTTTGTTCAGGATTCATCCGCCGCGGCGACAATCAAACAAGAACTTAACGGCCGCCTCGGGGAGTTCGCATTACATTATCCGAAGTCGGTAAAGCGCTATTACGAACAACGCCGCTTTGAACCCATTTGGATACTATCCCAAGGCGTTTCCGAACAAGTATGGGATGCTATGCTCCTCTTTGACTGCGTGGTGCAATATGGTCTCTTTCATTCGGACTATCACCCACAGGAACTCCTTTATGAGCAACTGGACAGGTTTGCGGGAGCGCCCCCTTCCGGAAACAGCCGCGAGAGGGCCCGTTTCGACATCATGCTGACTGACGCCCTGCTGGCATTCATGAACCACCTGCATTACGGCAAACTCAATCCACGTTATCCACCGGAAGCAATGGACAACGGGTATGCAGATGGATTCGATGCAGGGGCTGCATTGACAAGAGCGCTACATCAGGATGATTTCAAGGGTGCGGTCACCGGTGTACAACCCCATTCGGCCGAATATGCAGATTTACAGGAAAATATGAAATTGGTTACTAGCCAATATGTGGGCGACTGCTATGAAATTCCGGAGGATGATGTCCGGAAAATGGCCATCAACATGGAACGCCTCCGTTGGATAAATTGCAATGATACCCCATATATCCACATCAATATCCCTTCCGGTATCCTTACCCTCCACGTACCCGACAGCAGCTACTTTTTCAGGGCGATCATCGGAAAACCGGCAACCCCGACCCCCATAACCCAGGGTCACATCCGGTATTTCTTCACAACTTCCTATACCGAACAATCAACAGACGCAGCCAAATCATTGGGCAAACTCTTGTTTCCGTTCGCCAATCCGCTGGGTGTCAGCCTGCATGACACACCCGACCAACGGTTATTCAACCGGGGAGAAAAAGCGCTTAGCAACGGCAACATCTGGGTAGAAAAAGCAGATAGGCTGGCGGTGCGTTTACTGGAAGCTGACGGTGCAAACCGTGATATCGCCAGGTTGCATAAAGCCATGTCGATGCATAAGCCGGAAGCTTTCACGTTGAGAAAACAAGTACCCATCTCCATAACGTATCTTACGTGTGAAATAAAAGACGGCTTGCTGGTACTTTATGACGACATCTATGGACTAGACTCTGCGTTAGCGCACGCCCTCTACCAATAGGCAACGACGGCACCCCCTTTTACGAGTAGTTCTCACGCTACCTGCACTCGACTTCCTACATCTAATCCGTAACCCGGCGCTATCGCATAAAAAAAGCCCTTTTTTTGATAGAAAAGGGGCTTCAATTGTCTGTGCGCCCACCTGGGCTCGAACCAGGGACCAAAAGATTATGAGTCTTCTACTCTAACCAACTGAGCTATAGGCGCAGTGCAATAAAATATTGTTTTGCGGGTGCAAATTTACATCTTTGCACACATATTTCGAAATTTTTATGCAAAATGTAAGCAATATCGTCCTTGACTACGGCAACGTGATTTTCGACATCGACTTCCCCAAGCTCAGGCAGTCATTCGTTGATCTGGGCATCGAGGACGTGGATAGGTTTTATGGGCACAAGGCACAGCACGCGCTTTTCGATGCGTTTGACAAGGGGATCATTACTGCTGCTCAATTCCGGAATGAAATCCGAAAAGCGGCAGGAAACAGCGAATTAAGCGACGAAGCCATCGATACCGCTTGGAATAGCCTGCTTATCGGTGTGCGGCCGGGCCATCACGAGCTGCTGCGCCAACTAAAAGCGCGCTACCGCACATTTCTGCTGAGCAACAACAATGAAATCCACTACGACTGGATCATGCACTACCTCGACCGCGAGTTTGGCCTAGTGGGCAATGCGGAATTTTTCGAAAAAGACTACTATTCCCACCTGCTCGGCATGCGGAAGCCCGACGAGGAAATCTTCGAATTCGTACTGGACACCCACGGCTTGGAGCCGGCAAAGACCTTATTTGTGGATGACAGCCCCCAGCACATCGAAACAGCCAGGAAACTCGGGCTGCAGGCCCAGCTACTTGAGCCGGGCGACACATTGGCCGCGTTATTGAACAGGTTAGGCTAGGCCCGTTCAGACAAGTACGTCCACAATCCCTGGCCTTATTTCCACGGTGATAGGTTGCCTTTTGCGCACCTCGATGAGTTCGTCGTCAACATGAATCAGCCTGTTATCGCAACGTATGGTAATCTCCTGGCTTGCTTCGACAAGCTTCCACGGTACCCTCATGGTTTTCTTTCGCCCCTGCTTCCGGAGGTTTCGCACATAGGTGACAAAAGCTCCGCGGTCTGCTTCTTTCAATAGCGCGACGTGAAACTTGCCATCCGAGGGATCTGCTTGGGGTGCCAGTTCGAGGTTCGGACCAACAGATTTGATGTTGAGCACCTCTACCAGCAGGTAATTGCCTTCGTACACCGTCCCATCAATGGTGATTTCCCCCCGTTTGGGGCGATAAGTCTCCGCGATTTCCACCATTTTTTCCAATGCGACATCCAGCTCCTGGTCGGCCGTTTCGACATCCGATGGATTCCTCTCGTCCATTTCCTTGATCAGCTTCGGCAACAAGCCGCATCCCATGCCTTCCAGGAAAAATTTGCTTTCGCGCAAATTGCCGATTGCCCCGATATCGATATGCCTGAGGTTCCAATCCGCTATGGTATCCTCCAGGTTGGCCAATGTCCCGGAGACACCCAATGTCTTTGCAAAATTATTGGCCGTGCCTGCGGGCAGCAATGCGACCGCGAGGCGTTTGTCCAGCACCTTCCGTGCAAGTAACTTCTTCATCACTTGCCGTACCGTTCCGTCCCCGCCGGCAATGACGACCAATGTGGCTTTGTTTTTCAGGCGCCCCCATCCCTTCTCCTTGACGGAACTGTACTGGCAGGTAAATCCGCAGGATGCCACCGTATTAATCAAATCCGCCTTCACATGGTCCCCATCGCCAGCTTTAGGATTGTGCAACAGATGGGCGTATTTATCGGCAGCTATCCTATCCATATATTTGGTATTGCGTTACCCGTACAAAACAAAAAATCAGGACGACTTGTTTTAATCCTGAGTAAGGTATATACATATGCGGATTTTGGTCACCAACGACGACGGGATTTACAGTCCGGGCATCAATGCCTTGGCACATATCGCTTCAAAATTCGGGGAAGTAATCGTGGTAGCCCCTGATGTCGAGCAATCTTCCATGGGCCACGCGGTCACGCATTCGCGGCCGCTGTCGTACAAGAAATCGCCCATTGAATTCCCGGGGATGGAAGCATACCGCGTCAACGGTACACCGGCGGATTGCGTCGCGTTGGGCACTCACCTGCGCAGCAATATCCAAGTGGTGCTATCCGGCATCAATATGGGGCCGAACCTGGGGAACTCCATGTGGCATTCGGGTACGCTGGCGGCGGCCAAGCAGGCTGTCCTGTTTGGCAAGAAAGGCATCGCTTTCAGCACACCGGTAGGGAATACCGAGCCCGACTTCGACCTGCTCACCCCGTACGTGGAAAAAACACTGGACCTGCTGCTCAAGAACCCCGGGCAAATCGCCCTCTACAATGTCAATTATCCTCCCCGGCCCAAAGGTATCCGCTGGACGAGGCAGTCGGTCAGGTTTTACGACGGTCGAATCGAACCCGGCAAGGACCCAATGGGCCGCAAGCACTATTGGTTTACGGTGAGCCCGCTGGAGCCCGCCGAAAAAGATACGGACCGCTGGGCAGTGGAACATGATTTCGTGTCCGTTACCCCACTCCGGCTCGATCTGACGGATGAAGGGCAGCTCAAAAAGCTGGCAACGGAGAAGGCTTGGCGATAAAGCGATGCCGCACTTGTTTCAAAAGATTTTTGCTACATTTACGATATCATAAAACGAAGATCGCGATGTTCAACAAAAATATACCCCAAGTGGCGAGTCTGCTCATATCGGAACCATTCATGCTGGATCCCAATTTCCAACGGGCGGTTGTGCTGCTTTGCGAACACGACGCCGAGGACGGGACGGTAGGCTATGTACTCAACCAATCGGCTTCGATACAGCTCAAGGATGTCATGGATGATTTCCCTGAGGCTGAATTCCCGCTGTTCTTCGGCGGGCCGGTAGCTCAGGAAAGCATCCACTTCATCCATAAATGCTACGACAAACTGAACAGCGGTATTGGATTGGGCAACGGCATCTACTGGGGCGGCAATTTCGAAAGCCTCCAGATCCTCATCCGCAACGGTGATATTACGAAAGATGAAGTCAAATTTTTCATCGGTTATTCCGGCTGGAGCCCCGGCCAGTTGGACAGCGAGCTCAAGGAAAACGCGTGGGTAATCAGCAACCATTACAATCCCGATATCACATTCGGCAACGACGGCGAGAGCCTTTGGAAGGAAGCGATCGTGTCGCTGGGCCCCAAGTATGCGCACGTGGCCAACTTTCCGCAGAACCCGATGTGGAACTAATTCCGTGACCTAGGTCGTTCTTTGGGGACGTTGTGCTTCTCCATGAACTCCTGCATCTTGGCCTCGAACTCCCGTTCAAGTGCTTTAAGCTGCTGCTGGATACGCTCACGGCAATCCCTGCCAGCGGATCCGTCAGGGCATTCACGCAATTGCTGCTGCAAGGTCAGCACACGATCGCGGTACGCTTGGAGCGAACCCGCCCCTTCGAGCAATCCTTGGGCATCTTGCTGCCCCTCCAGGTTGAAAGCCGTCATCACCACGTATTCGCCGGGACGGAAAACAGCCTCCGCTTTGTGTAGACTGTTCAACCAGCATGAAAAATCGGCAGCCCCGCTTTCGACCGGCACATCGTGGAACGTCGAAAATATCACCAGTTGGTTGATGTTCTTCGTGAAATTCTTGAATACCCCTACACCCAATCCCATCAAGGGCATGGAAGTGGCGATAGGAACCGGAAAGTCAATGAGGAAAAGGTCCATCACTTGGTCACGCCCCGCTTCAGGGATAGGGTATTTTGCCCGCTTACCTGTTATATGTGCATTTTCGACA
>Ga0207868_1002033_pt1 | contig 12715 bp, 14 predicted proteins | sample Passage237B_FD_187370 | JGI IMG/M metagenome (GOLD analysis project Ga0207868, IMG submission 187370) | Cellulose adapted compost microbial communities from Newby Island Compost Facility, Milpitas, CA, USA - Passage2 37B (SPAdes) (version 3) ... | reverse complement strand
GCTTTATGCGCCCGCCGGCGGGCCTGCGCCCGCCTATTCGTCGGCCGGCGCCTCGTCGTCGGGTGCTGCGTCCGATGGCGCCTCGTCGGCCGGCGGCGGCGTGGGGGCGGCAGCGCCGGCCGGCGTCTCCGTGCCGCTTCCGGCGGCGGCGGGCGGGTGGGCTTCCTCGCCGCGCAACTTGTTGAGGATCGAATCTTCCGGATCGTCCGGCAGCACGCCCTCCACCCATGTGCCGATCGCCTCGAGCAGCGGCCGCGACTTGGCGTTGGCCACCCAGGCCGGCGGATTGGTGTCCACCAGCCAGTTGAAGAACATCAGCGCGACAGACAGCACCAGCAGGCCGCGCCCGGCCCCGTAGAGGAAGCCCAGCGTCCGGTCGAGCGGCCCGACCTTGGAATCGATGATGAAATCCGCGATCTTCATGGTGATCACGGTGACGACGATCAGCGCGACGAAGAAGACGATCGCCGCGGCCACGGCAAGCGCCACCGTGTCGTGGTCGATATGCGGCTGCACATAGGGCAGGACCGCCGGATAGAAGAAATAGGCGGCCGCCGCCGCGGCGACCCATGATGCGATGGACAGCACCTCTCGCGAGAAGCCACGCACCATTGCCAGCATTGCCGAAACGAGGGTGAAGCCGATGACAATTCCGTCAAGCAGCGTGATCGGCATGGAGGCCTCTATTCCTGTGCCGGCACCGTTCGCTGAAATGGCGCCAGCCTGTCCGCATCTAGCCCGTGCCGGATGGACGGGAACCCGCGATACGCGCCACGAGGTCGGCAAGCGCTTCCGGCTGGAACCGGCTGCCGGACCCCGCCGCCGGCAGCTCTTCCGCCGAAGCAGGCATGACCGCCTTTCCGAACCCCAGCTTTTCCGCCTCCTTGAGGCGTTGCTGCGCATGCGCGACCACCCTGACGGCGCCCGACAGGCTGATTTCGCCGAAATAGACGCAATCGGCCGGAAGGGCAATACCGGTGAGCGAGGAGACGAGCGCGGCCGCCACCGCGAGATCGGCCGCCGGCTCCGAGATGCGGTAGCCGCCGGCGACGTTCAGATAGACGTCGTGCTGCGAGAAGCGGACGCCGCAATGGGCTTCCAGCACGGCGAGCACCATCGACAGCCGGGCCGAATCCCAGCCGACCACGGCGCGGCGCGGCGTGCCGAGCGGGGAGGGCGCCACCAGCGCCTGAATCTCGACCAGCACCGGCCGCGTGCCTTCCATGCCGGCGAAGACCGCGGCGCCCGGCGCCTTTGTGCTGCGCTCGCCGAGGAACAGCTCGGACGGATTGGCGACCTCGCGCAGACCGCGGTCGCCCATCTCGAATACGCCGATCTCGTCGGTCGGGCCGAAGCGGTTCTTGACCGTGCGCAGGATGCGGTAGTGATGCCCGCCTTCGCCCTCGAAATAGAGCACGGCATCGACCATGTGCTCGACGACGCGAGGGCCCGCGATCTGGCCTTCCTTGGTGACATGGCCGACCAGCACCACCGCGCAGCCTGTGGATTTCGCGTAGCGGATCATCGCCTGCGCGGCGGCCCGCACCTGCGTGACCGTTCCCGGCGCCGAATCGGCGAGGTCGGTCCATAGCGTCTGGATCGAATCGAGTATCAGGAGATCGGGCCGGCGGCCGTCCGCGATCGTGGCGAGGATGTCCTCGACATTGGTTTCGGCGGCAAGCTCCACCGGGCTCTGGGCCACACCGAGCCGCTGCGCCCGCAGCCTGATCTGCGCCACCGCTTCCTCGCCCGAGACATAGACGATGCGGTGGCCGCGGCTGGCCAGCGCCGCGGCCGCCTGGGTCAGCAGCGTCGACTTGCCGATGCCCGGATCGCCGCCGACCAGAAGCGCCGAGCCGCGCACGAAGCCGCCCCCCGTCGCCCGGTCGAGCTCGCCGATCCCGGTCGCGATGCGCGGCGCGTCCTCGATGTCGCCGGCAAGCGAGGTCAGCGCCACCGCGCGCCCCTTGCGCGCGCTCCTGAGCGTCTGCGGGCCGGCGCCGATGCCGCCGGCCGTGCCTTCCTCGACCAGCGTGTTCCACTCGCCGCACGAATCGCACTTGCCGGCCCAGCGCGAATGCACCGCTCCGCAGCTCTGGCAGATGAACTGGATGCGCGGCTTAGCCATGCGCCCGGCTCGCCGCGGGCCGCCGGAAGGCGTGGGGAAGCGAAGGATCCGTCAACGCAGCTACTCGAACCGCTCCGGCAGGTGGCTTTCCTCCACGAGGTCGAAGAAGCGCGTGAATTCGCCCTGGAAGCCGAGCGGCACGGTGCCGGTCGGCCCGTGGCGCTGCTTGGCGACGATCACCTCGGCCTTGCCGCGGGCCTCGTTCATTGCCGTCTCCCACTTGATGTACTCTTCGGTGCCGGGCTTCGGCTCCTTGTTCCGCAGGTAGTATTCCTCGCGGTAGATGAACAGCACGACGTCCGCGTCCTGCTCGATCGAGCCCGATTCGCGCAGGTCCGAGAGCTGCGGCCGCTTGTCGTCCCGGCTTTCCACCTGACGCGAGAGCTGCGACAGCGCGACGATCGGCACGTTGAGCTCCTTGGCCAGCGCCTTGAGCCCGGTGGTGATCTCCGTCACCTCCTGCACACGATTCTCGCCGGCCCGCTTCGACGAGCCGGTCATCAACTGGATATAGTCGATGACGATGAGGTCGAGCCCGCGCTGGCGCTTCAGCCGGCGCGCGCGCGCCGCGAGCTGGGCGATCGAGATGCCGCCGGTCTGGTCGATGTAGAGCGGGATCTTCTGCATCATCTGTGAGCAGGCGACCAGCTTCTCGAAATCGGTCTCGCTGATTTCGCCGCGCCGGATCTTGGATGAGGGGATCTCGGTCTGCTCCGAGATGATGCGGGTGGCGAGCTGCTCGGACGACATTTCCAGAGAGAACAGCCCGACCACGCCGCCATTGGCCGCGCGCATCGAGCCGTCGGCCTGCTGGGCCGGCTCGTAGGCATGCGCGATGTTGAAGGCGATGTTGGTGGCCAGCGACGACTTGCCCATGCCCGGCCGGCCTGCGAGCACGATCAGGTCCGAGGACTGAAGCCCGCCCATGCGGCGGTCCAGATCGCGGAAGCCTGTGGCGATCCCCGACAGGTGGCCGTCGCGCATATAGGCGGCGTTCGCCATGTCGACGGCCGACTTCACCGCGTCGGTGAAGCTTTCGAAGCCGCCGTCGTAGCGGCCCGTCTCGGCCAGCTCGAACAGCCGCCGCTCGGCGTCCTCGATCTGCTCCTGCGGAGCCATGTCCACCGGCGCGTCGTAGGCGATGTTGACCATGTCCTCGCCGACGGTGATCAACGCCCGGCGCGTGGCGAGGTCGTAGATGGCGCGGCCGTAGTCGGCGGCGTTGATGATGGTGACGGCCTCCGCCGCCAGCCGCGCCAGATAGTGCGCGACGGTCATGTCGCCGACCTTCTCCTCGGCCGGCAGGAATGTCTTGATCGTCACCGGGCTGGCGACCTTGCCCATGCGGATGAAGTCCTGCGCCACCGCATAGATCTTGCGATGCAGCGGCTCGTAGAAATGCTCGGCCTTGAGGAAATCGGAGACGCGGTAGAAGGCGTCGTTGTTGACGAGGATGGCGCCCAGCAGCGCCTGCTCGGCCTCGATATTGTTGGGTGCCTCACGATAGAGCGGCGTCTCCGCCGCGCCGATTTTCCTGATAGCCTCGGCCATACCCGTCCCGGTTGTTGACTGCCTGCCCGCTTGCCTGCCCGGCGCGGCCCTGTCACCGGTCTAGCCGAACCGGCGATCCCGGCAAGCCGGTACGAAAACTCGTCCCGCTATCCCGGCAAATCACAGCGCTGCGATGGCGGCGGGCGATTCCGATTGACTCGAATCGCTCCCGACAATAGCCGATGCCGGCGCCAAGCGATAGGAATATCGGCCTATACCGATCGAGGGCCGAACAGGATGATGCCCGCGCCCACCACGCAGATCGCCGCGCCGGCGAGATCGAACCTGTCGGGGCGCATGCCTTCGGCCAGCCACAGCCACAGCAGCGAGGCGGCGATGTAGATGCCGCCATAGGCGGCATAGGCGCGGCCGGCTGCCGTGGCGTCGATCAGGGTCAGCAGCCACGCGAACAGGGCGAGCGAAGCAAGGCCCGGCAACAGCCACAGCGCGCTCTTGTCGAGCCGCAGCCATGCCCAGAACGCGAAGCAGCCCGCGATCTCGGCAAGCGCGGCGGCGGCATAGATGGCGAGGTTGCCCACTCAGCGCCTGTTCTTCGCTGGCTCCGGCCGGGCTGGAGCACGATCCCGGAACGGAAAAACCGCTTCCCGGAAGGGATCATGCGCCGGCAGAAGCCGCTGCGTGACAGCGATCCGATGCGAACGCATCTCGCTCAGGCCAGCTTGCGGCCGCGCTTGCTGCCGGGTGCGGTCTTTCCCGATGAGCCCGCCGCGGCCTTTGTCCGCGCGCCCGGCTTCGCATCCCGCCGCGCCAGTTCCATCTCGCCTTCGTGGATGTAGTCGCGGGTGATCGGCAGCGTGTCGTTCTTCCTGGCGATCTGGAGCTGGAACACGACCATGTCCTGCCAGCGGAACGAGGCTTCCGAGCCGGCGAGGTAGAATTCCCACATCCGCGCGAAACGCTCGTCGTAGATCTCGATTGCCCGCTTGCGGTTGGCCATGAAGCGCTGCCGCCAGTGCTTCAGCGTCTCGGCATAGTGCAGGCGCAGGATCTCGATGTCGGTGACCACCAGCCCGGCCTTCTCGACCGCCGTCATCACCTCCGAAAGCGCAGGAATATAGCCGCCGGGGAAGATGTATTTGCGGATGAAGGCATTGGTGGCCGCCGGTGGCCCGCTGCGGCCGATCGTGTGCAGCAGCATGACGCCGTCCGGCTTCAGCAGCCGCGCACACGTGTCGAAATAGGTCCTGTAATGGTTGATGCCGACATGCTCGAACATGCCGACCGAGACGATGCGGTCGAACCGCTCCGACAGGCTGCGATAATCGCGCAGCTCGAAATGGACGTGGTTTTCCAGTCCCGCCTCCTGCGCACGCCGCGTCGAGACGGCATGCTGCTCGGTCGACAGCGTCACGCCCAGCACCTCGGCGTCGTATTGCCGGGCGATGTAGAGGCCGAGCCCGCCCCAGCCGGAACCGATGTCCAGCACGCTGTTGCCGCGCCCGACCCTGAGCTTGGCGGTGATGTGCCGGCGCTTGGCTTCCTGCGCCTCGTCCAGGCTCATCTCCGGATCGGCGAAATAGGCGCAGGAATACTGCATGTCGGCGTCGAGGAAGAGCCGGTAGAGCTCGCCCGACAGGTCGTAGTGGCGGTGGACGTTCTGGCGCGAACGGCTGGCGGGATTGAACTGTTGCAGGCGGCGCAGCGCATAGCGCGTGCCTTCGAGCAGGCGCGCCGGCAGCGAGGTGCCGTCCATGCTGTTGCCGAGATTGGTGAAGGCGATGCGCAGGAAGTCGATGAGGTCGCCTTCGACGATCTCGAACTCGCCGTCCATGTAGGCTTCGGGCATCGCCAGCATCGGATCGAGCGCGATCGCGCGTTCCGCGCCGTGGGTTCTGATCGCGACGTGGACGGGTTGTCCGCTGCCGTCCCCGTATGTCCTGGTGATCCCATCCGCATCGGTGACGGTCAGCGCGCCCGTCCTGATCAGTCTCGCCACCGACCTGTGCAACAAAGAAGTCATCGCAGCCGCTCTCGAACCATGCACGTCAAAATATGATTATGACTCAGTCCGGTCGGATTTGAAAAGCATCCGCCGTGCATGGCTGCGCGTCTGGATGAAAGGCTGGCGGCGTCTGGCCGAACGCGGAGCCGGCAAAAGGAAACGGCCCGGATCGCTCCGGGCCGTGCTTGCATCCGGTGCCGCGGTCGGCGCTCAGGCCTGGTCCTGGCCGGCCTCGCCTTCGGTTCCCGCCTCGTCGTCGAGCGCCTCGTCTTCTTCGAAGAAGGCTTCCGGCCGGGCCGCCTCGTCGATGTCCTCGCCGTAGATCGCCTCCGCCGTGGTCAGCGTCTCGCCGCGTGCCTGGCGCTCGGCCTCGTCGGCAGAGCGGGCGATGTTGAGCGTGATGGCGACCTCGACCTCGGGGTGCAACGCGATGGCGATGTTGGTCAGGCCGATGGTCTTGATCGGATGGTTGAGCTCGACCTGGTTGCGGGCGACGCTGAAGCCTTCCGCGGTCAGGATATCGGCGATGTCGCGGGTCGACACCGAGCCGTAGAGCTGGCCGGTCTCGCCGGCCGCGCGCACCACCACGAAGCTCTTGCCGTCGAGCTTGTCGGCGATCTGCTGGGCTTCGCTCCGGCGCTCCAGGTTGCGGGCCTCGAGCTGCGCGCGCTGGCCCTCGAACTTCTTCTTGTTGGCGTCGTTGGCGCGCAGGGCCTTGCCCTGCGGCAGCAGGAAGTTGCGCGCGTAGCCGTCCCTCACCTTGACGGTATCGCCCATCTGGCCGAGGCGCGAAATGCGTTCGAGAAGAATGACTTCCATGGTTCTGTTCCTAGCGATGTGCCACGATGGGCGTTGCGTTCGGGAGCAGGCCGGAAGCCGGAATGAAGCGGCAATGCTTCGGTTCGCTGTCCTGCCTGCCGGCAGTTAGGGGCGTCTGCCCCAACTCGGTCTTGTCGTCGCGCCCGCCCGCCGACCGGGAGGGGCGTCCGGGGCGGCTGGCCGCCCCGGCAATCGCCTACTTCACCACGTAGGGCAGCAGGCCGAGGAAGCGGGCGCGCTTGATCGCCTTGGCGAGCTCGCGCTGCTTCTTCTGGCTGACGGCGGTGATGCGGCTCGGCACGATCTTGCCGCGCTCGGAGATGTAGCGCTGCAGCAGGCGCACGTCCTTGTAGTCGATCCGCGGCGCGTTGGCGCCGGAGAACGGGCAGGTCTTGCGGCGGCGGTGGAACGGGCGCCGCGTCGGAATCTGGTTGATGTCGACCATTATTCAGCGGCTCCTTCAGCCTGTTCGCGCGGCCGGCGCGGGCCCCTGTCGCCGCGGTCGCCCCTGTCGCCGCGATCGCGGTCGCCGAAGCGGGACGGACGGTCGCCGCGGTCGCGCTCCTCGCGCTTCTGCATCATCGCGGAGACGCCTTCCTCATGCTTCTCGACCTTGATGGTCATGAAGCGCAGGACGTCTTCCGACAGGCCCATCTGGCGCTCCATCTCGTTGATGGCGGCGGCCGGCGCCGTCAGGTCCATCAGCGTGTAGTAGGCCTTGCGGTTCTTCTTGATGCGGTAGGCGAGGGACTTCAGCCCCCAGTTCTCCACCCGCCCGACCGATCCGCCGTTCTGCTCGATCACGCCCTTGTACTGGGATACAAGGTCGTCGACCTGCTGCTGCGACAGATCCTGCCGGGCAAGGAACACATGCTCGTAAAGTGCCATGATCTTTGCCTTTCTTCGTTTCACCACCGGACCCGACGGCTAAAGCCTCTGAACCTGACTTTTCCTCCGGTCCGAAAACCGGCGGCGAAGAAAGGAGCATGTCGAGACGGTCGAGAGCGGAGACACGGGAGGCAGAAGCGCTTGTGCCTTCATGCGAAGGTTCCATCGGGAACCTCCGGCCCTCCGTTCAGCCCCCAATCGGGACCGGCAGATTGCGCGGGCCTATACAGGACAAGCCGGGCCGGCGCAAGGGCGGCCTTCAGCCGGGCACCCGCCAGCGCCGTTTCCTGTTCACCGGCAGCACGCGCGGCTCGCCGGGGCAAAAGCCGTAGCGGGCGGCCGGATCGGGGCTGTGCGCGCGGTGGCCGTAACCTTCGGCGGCCTCGCCCGGCCGATCCCCGGCGGCCTGGCCGGCAGGGCTGGGCGTGTCCTGGGCCTGTCGCTCGTGGTCTGGATGGCCTGCCATGGTCCACCTCCGTGACAACCGGGGAAACCGCCGGCGCCGAAGCCGGTTGCAGCGTGCGCCTGAAGGCATGCCGGTATGGTTGACGAAAGGTGCAGGCGGCCCGCTCAGGCCTTCAGCCGCCAGCCGCTCTTGAAGATCCACCAGATCGCGGCCAGGCAGGCTGCGAGGAAGCCGGCGATGGCGGCGACCGAGATGCCGACGCTGACATCGGCGACTTCGTGGAAGCTCCAGCGAAAGCCGCTGATCAGGTAGAGCACGGGGTTGAAATGGCTGACCGCCTGCCAGAACGGCGGCAGCATCTCGATCGAATAGAAGCTGCCGCCGAGGAAGATGAGCGGCATGACGACCAGCATCGGGATGATCTGCAGCCGCTCGAAGTTGTCCGCCCAGATGCCGACGATGAAGCCGAACAGCGAGAACGTCACCGCTGTGAGGACGAGGAAGGCTACCATCCAGACCGGGTGGGCGATGTGGAGCGGTACGAACAGCGTCGACGTGGCGAGGATGAGCAGGCCGAGCACCAGCGACTTGGTGGCCGCGGCCCCGACATAGCCGGCAACGATCTCGACATGGGAGACCGGCGCCGACAGCACCTCGTAGATCGTGCCGGTGAACTTCGGAAAATAGATGCCGAAGGAGCCGACGGCGATGCCTTGCGTGATCATGGTCAGCATGATCAGGCCGGGCACGATGAAGGCGCCGTAGGAAACGCCGTCTATGTCGGCCATGCGCGAGCCGATCGCGCCCCCGAACACGACGAAGTAGAGCGAGGTCGACAGCACCGGCGACACGATGCTCTGCAGGATGGTGCGCCACCAGCGCGCCATCTCGAAGGCATAGATCGCACGCATCGCATACCAGTTCATGGCTTGTCGCTCACCAGGTTCACGAAGATGTCCTCCAGGGATTTCTGGTGGGTCGAGATATCGCGCAGCGTGATGCCGGCCGCCGACAGTTCCGACAGCAGCGAGGCGATCCCGGTCCGTCCGGCATGGGTGTCGTAGCGATAGGTCAGCGTGGTGCCGTCGGCCCCGCGCGTCAGGCCGAGATGCGCCAGGCTTTGCGGGATCGCCGCGATCGGCTGGCGCAGCTCGACCGTCAGCAGCTTCTCGCCCATCTTGCGCATCAGCTCGGCCTTCTGCTCGACCAGCAGCAGCTCGCCCTTGTTGATGACGCCGACGCGGTCGGCCATCGCCTCGGCCTCCTCGATGTAGTGCGTGGTCAGGATGATGGTGACCCCCGACCGGTTGAGCCGGCCGATCAGCTCCCACATCGACTTGCGCAATTCGACGTCGACGCCGGCCGTCGGCTCGTCCAGGAACAGTACGCGCGGCTCGTGGATCAGCGCCTTGGCGATCATCACGCGCCGCTTCATGCCGCCCGACAGCGTGATGATCTTGGCGTCGCGCTTGTCCCACAGCGCCAGCGCGGTCAGCACTTCCTCCAGCTTCGCGTCGTCGCGCTTCTTGCCGAACAGGCCGCGCGAGAAGGCGACGGTGGCCCTGACGCTCTCGAACGAATCGGTGTGCAGCTCCTGCGGGACCAGCCCGATCAGCTCGCGGGCGCGCCGGAAATCGGTGGCGATGTCGTGCCCGCCGACTAGAACCGATCCCGAACTCGGGTTGACGATGCCGCAGACGATGGAGATCAGCGTCGTCTTGCCCGCCCCGTTGGGGCCGAGCAGGGCCAGGATCTCGCCTTCCTCGATCGCGAGGCTGACGTCCCTGAGCGCCTCGAAGCCCCCGGCATAGGTCTTGGACAGGCGAGAGATCGCGATGATCGGAGGCATGGGCGGGCTTTCGTCCTCGTGCAGGGCAGGGCAAGCCTGCATGCGGCGGTCCGCGCCATATAAGGCGCCGTCCCGCCGCGTTCCAGCCGTTGCGGCCGGCCTCCGCCACAATCCTGACAGCCGGGAACCCGCCGGCGCCCGTCATGGTCTTGACGAACGCGGCCGGCTCGCGCAACCAGAACCCGGCGGCCGGTGAACCTCAGTGCCGCCCGGAGGACCCTCATGTCGATCGCATTCACGTTTCCGGGGCAGGGCAGCCAGACGGTGGGAATGGGCAAGGACCTTGCCGACGCCTTTCCCGAAGCTCGCCGCGTGTTCGAGGAGGTCGACGAGGCGCTTGGCGAGAATCTGTCGAAGGTGATCTGGGAGGGGCCGGAGGAGACGCTGACGCTGACCGCCAACGCCCAGCCGGCGCTGATGGCCGTCTCGATGGCCGCCATGCGCGCGCTCGAGGCCCGTGGCTTCGCGCTGAAAGGCCGGGTCGCCTATGTCGCCGGCCATTCCCTCGGCGAATATTCCGCCCTCTGCGCCGCCGGCGCGTTCTCGCTTGCCGATACGGCGCGGCTGCTGCGCATCCGCGGCAACGCCATGCAGGCGGCGGTGCCGGTCGGGAAGGGCGCGATGGCGGCGATCATCGGGCTCGACCAGGCCGACGTCGAGGCGGCCTGCGCCGAAGCGGCCGCCGCGGGCGGTGTGTGCCAGATCGCCAACGACAATGGCGGCGGGCAGATCGTGATCTCCGGCGACAAGGCCGCGGTCGAGCGCGGCGCGGCCGCCTGCACGGCGCGCGGCGCCAGGCGCGCGCTCATGCTGCCCGTCTCCGCCCCGTTCCACTCGGCGCTGATGCGGCCGGCCGCGGACGCCATGCGCGAGGCGCTGGCGACGGTGGCGATGCAGGCACCGGCCGTTCCCGTGGTCGCCAACGTCGCGGTGGCGCCGCTGAGCGATGCCGACGAGATCGCGGCCCGCCTGGTGGAACAGGTGACGGGCCGGGTCCGTTGGCGCGAGACGGTGGAATGGTTCGGCGCCAACGGCGTCGCCACGCTCTACGAGGTCGGCGCCGGCAAGGTTCTGTCGGGCCTTGCCCGCCGGATCGACCGCGAGATCGCCACGGCCAGTATCGGCGCGCCGGCCGACGTCGAGGCGGCGCTGGCTGCGCTCGGCTGAATGAACTCTCGACCTCTCCCTTGCCAAGGGGGTGCTCGACAAAGGGAGCGAAGGAAATGTTCGATCTGACCGGCCGCAAGGCGCTCGTCACCGGTGCGAGCGGAGGCATCGGCGAGGCGATCGCCAGGATGCTGCACGCACAGGGCGCGACCGTCGGCCTGCACGGCACGCGCGTCGAAAGGCTGGAGGCGCTGGCCGGCGAACTGGGCAGCCGCGTGAAGCTTTTTCCGGCCGACCTGTCGAGCCGCGATGAGGTCAAGGCGCTCGGCCAGAAGGCGGAGGCCGATCTGGAGGGCGTCGACATTCTGGTCAACAATGCCGGCATCACCCGCGACGGCCTGTTCATGCGCATGTCGGACGCGGACTGGGACGCCGTGCTCGAGGTCGATCTGACCGCCGCCTTCCGGCTCACGCGCGAGCTGACGGCGCCGATGATGAAGCGCCGCCGCGGCCGCATCGTCAACATCACCTCCGTGGTCGGCGTCACCGGCAATCCCGGCCAGGCCAATTACTGCGCCGCCAAGGCCGGCATGATCGGTTTTTCCAAATCGCTGGCGCAGGAAGTTGCGAGCCGTGGCATCACCGTCAACTGCGTGGCGCCCGGCTTCATCGAATCGGCGATGACCGACAAGCTCAACGACAAGCAGAAGGAAGCGATCATGGGGGCGATCCCCATGAGGCGCATGGGCACGGGCGACGAGATCGCTTCCGCCGTCCTCTGGCTGGCCTCGGATGCGGCCGCCTACGTCACCGGCCAGACCATCCACGTCAATGGCGGCATGGCGATGATCTGAGCGGCCCGGCGGTTTTGGCCTTGGAAGGGGCCGCAAACTCGTGTAGTCGGGCGCGACCTCCGGTGAGCCGGCGCGGAAACCACGCGTTCACGGGCTTCCGGTGCCGCCGCCTGCGCTTTCGGTATTTGCCGTGAGGGGCAGCATCTTTCAGCTTGATTAGCCGCAGGCGTGCGGCTAACCAAAACCGGACAACGCAAGTCGAGGGTTCTGACATGAGCGATACCGCAGAGCGCGTGAAGAAAATCGTGATCGAGCATCTGGGCGTCGACGCCGAAAAGGTGACGGAGCAGGCGAGCTTCATCGATGATCTTGGCGCCGACAGCCTCGACACGGTGGAACTGGTCATGGCGTTCGAGGAAGAGTTCGGCGTCGAGATCCCCGACGATGCGGCCGAGACGATCCTGACCGTCGGCGACGCGGTCAAGTATATCGACAAGGCGACCGCCTGATCGACTGGAGATGGCGGCGCCGGCCGGAACGGCGCCGGCTTCGGGAGAGCTTGCGATGAGACGTGTCGTCGTCACGGGCATCGGCCTGTTGTCTCCGTTCGGCCTCGGTGCCGAGCATACCTGGCGGCAGTTGCTGGCCGGTCGTTCCGCGGTGACGCGGATCGGCGGCTTCGAGACCGAGGATCTTCCCTGCAAGATCGCTGCGAGCATCCCGCGCGAAGGCGAGGCTGCATTCGATCCCGACGCGTTCCTGGAGCCGAAGGAACAGCGCAAGGTCGCCGACTTCATTACCTACGGGATCGCCGCCGCCGACATGGCGCTGGCCGATTCCGGCTGGGAGCCGAAGAGCGAGGAGGATCGTTGCGCCACCGGCGTGATGATCGGTTCCGGCATCGGCGGCATCGACGGCATCGCCGAGAATGCGGTGCTTCTGAAAGAGCGCGGCCCGCGCCGCATCAGCCCCTTCTTCATCCCCGGCAACATCATCAACCTGGCTTCCGGCCATGTCTCGATCCGCCACGGCCTGAAGGGGCCGAACCACGCGGTCGTGACCGCCTGCTCGACCGGCGCGCATGCGATCGGCGACGCCTCGCGGCTGATCGCGCTCGGCGATGCCGACGTGATGGTGGCGGGCGGCACCGAATCGCCGATCACGCGGTTGTCCATCGCCGGCTTCTGCGCCTGCCGGGCGCTGTGCACGG
>Ga0207868_1002031_pt1 | contig 12733 bp, 12 predicted proteins | sample Passage237B_FD_187370 | JGI IMG/M metagenome (GOLD analysis project Ga0207868, IMG submission 187370) | Cellulose adapted compost microbial communities from Newby Island Compost Facility, Milpitas, CA, USA - Passage2 37B (SPAdes) (version 3) ... | reverse complement strand
AGCCGGTGAGCGACAAGCAGCTTGCCGAGCGCCTGCCTGACGGGCTCGACGTGGCGGCCGTGATGGCCGAACTGCGCCTCCTTTACGAGAAGCGCGGCGTCAACCTGGTGCGCGTCGGCGATGCCTGGGCGTTTCGCACCGCCGGCGATCTGGCCTTCCTGATGAGCCGCGAGGCGGTTCAGCAGAAGAAGCTGTCGCGCGCCGCTCTCGAGGTATTGGCGATCATTGCCTACCACCAGCCGGTGACTCGCGCCGAGATCGAGGAAATCCGCGGCGTCGAGACCTCGAAGGGCACCATCGACACGCTGCTCGAGACGGAATGGATAAGAATGCGCGGCCGCAGGCGCTCGCCCGGCCGCCCGGTGACCTACGGCACGACGCCGCAGTTCCTCGATCACTTCGGTCTGGAAGAGTTGCGCGACCTGCCGGGCATCGAAGAACTCAAGGGTGCCGGCCTGCTGTCGCCGCGCATGCCTTCCAACTTCTCCGTGCCACAGCCGCTGGCGGACGCCGAAGGTCTGACCGAGGACGAGGACCCGCTGACCGACATCGACCTCGAAGAACTCGGCCTGTTGACACCCCGGGTCGAGGATGATTGACGCAGGACCCTGAGCCGCGAACGTTCCGCGGCGCTTGCAGGGAAGCCGGATGAGCAGCGAGGCAAAGTCTGCGGCGCGGGTGACTGCCGGCGTGACCTTTGCCGCCAGGCTCACCTTCGAGGATATCCACCATCAGTTCTCGCCCGACGCGGTGACGCTGCGCGGCGTGACCCTGTCGGCCGAGCCGGGCGAAGTGCTGTGTCTGCTGGGTCCGTCCGGCTCGGGCAAGACGACCCTGCTCAGGATCGCGGCCGGCATCGAGGTTCAGAGTTCGGGCCGCGTGCTGCTGGGCGAACGTGAAATCGCCGGCCCGTCCGTCTTCCTGCCGCCGGAGAAGCGCTCGATCGGCCTGATGTTCCAGGACTTCGCGCTGTTTCCGCATATGTCCATCCTGGAAAACGTGCAGTTCGGCCTGACGGCGCTGTCGCGCGAGGAAGCCCGGCGGGAGGCGCTGATTTCGCTGCAGCGGGTTGGGCTGGAGGACTATGCCAACGCCTATCCGCATATTCTCTCCGGCGGCGAGCAGCAGCGCGTGGCACTTGCCCGCGCAATGGCGCCGCGGCCGGCCGTACTGCTGATGGACGAGCCGTTTTCCGGGCTCGATTCGCGCCTCAAGGACAGCGTGCGCGCCGAGACGCTGGCGATCCTGCGGCACAGCCGCGCCACGGCCATCGTGGTCACGCACGACGCCGAGGAGGCGATGCGCATGGGCGACCGCATCGCGTTGCTGCGCGACGGCCAGCTCGTGCAGGCCGGCACGGCCGAGGAGATCTACAACAAGCCGGCGAACCTGTTCGCGGCCGGTTTCTTCTCCGAGCTCAACGTTTTTCCCGCCGTCGCCTCGGGCGGCGAGGTGCAGACTCCGCTTGGCCGCTTTGCCGCCAAGGGCTTCGCCGACGGCACTCCACTATCCGTTGCAATCCGCCTGTCGGACTTCGACGTCACGGAAAACCTTGGCGAAATTCCCGCAAGGGTGCTATCCCGCCGCTTCCTCGGTGTCGTGGAACTCATGGAGCTTGCGGTTCCCGGGATCGAGACTCCGGTGAGGGCGCGGGTCAGGTGCGGCGCTTTGTCCCCAGGCAAGCGCGACATTTGGCTAACGGCCCGGCATGATGACGTGCTTGTGTTTGAAAGACAGGGTGAAAGCGCATAAATCAATGCGTGGGAAACCACACGAAAGAGAGCAATTATGGGTAGTTTTTCCATCTGGCACTGGCTGATCGTGCTGGTCGTCGTGCTGCTCCTGTTCGGCCGCGGCAAGATTCCGGAGCTGATGGGCGACATGGCCAAGGGCATCAAGAGCTTCAAGAAGGGCATGTCGGACGAGGACGAAGCGGAAGCGGGCGAGCCGACCAAGACGGTGGAACATCGCGCCGACGAGCCGGTGAAGGCCGCCAAGACGAAGGCGACCAAGACCACCTAGATGCTGGCGCGCGCGCCGGCCACTTTTCGCGGAAGCCCGAACCATGCTGGATGTCGGCTGGACCGAAATGCTGGTGATCGCGATCGTGATGATCGTGGTCGTCGGACCCAAGGACTTGCCGCGCATGCTGCGCACGTTCGGCAAGACCACGGCCAAGATGCGCCAGATGGCCGGCGAATTTCGCAAGCAGTTCGATGAAGCGCTGAAGGAAGCCGAGCTGGACGAGGTCAAGTCACTCGCCAGCAACGTGAGCAAGCTGAATCCCGCGGCAGACATCAGGAAGGCGCTCAATCCGATGGAGAAGGCCGCGCAGGATCTGCGCGCGGGCATCGACACGGCACTGAAGCCGCAGGCGAAACCGGACACGTCCACCCAGCCGGCGGCATCAACGCCGACCGCGGCCGAGCCGCTGAAGGCCGGCCCGACTGCCGCGGTAGCGGCCGAGGCGCCGGCGCCGGCCGCGAACGGCCAGGGCAAACCCAAAGCCAAGGCGAAGGCGGCGGCGACAAAATCCGCCGCCGCGAAGGCGACAGCGAAACCCTCCGCATCAAAGAAGGCGCCCGCGGCGCAGGCGGCAAAGGCGGGCGGCAAAGCGTGAGCGAGGAAGAAGACGAGATCGCCAAGTCCTCGGCGCCGCTGATCGAGCACCTGATCGAGCTGCGCAGGCGATTGATGTGGTCGATCGGCGGCTTCGTGGTCGCCTTCCTCGTCTGCTTCTTCTTCGCCAAGGAGCTGTTCCTGCTGCTCGTCATCCCGTTCCAGTGGGCGACGCAGTGGGCGGGGCTCGACGCGGACAAGGTGGATCTGATCTACACCGCCCCGCAGGAATTCTTCTTCACGCAGATCAAGATCGCGGCGTTCGGCGGCATGGTGCTCGCCTTCCCGCTGATCGCCGCGCAGATCTACAAGTTCGTCGCGCCCGGGCTCTACCGCAATGAGCGCGCTGCCTTCCGGCCGTTCCTGGTCGCCTCGCCGATCCTGTTCCTGATGGGCGGCGCGCTGGTCTACTTCTTCTTCACGCCGATGGTCATGTGGTTCTTCCTGTCGATGCAGCAGGTGGGACCCGATCAGGAAGTCCAGATTTCGCTGCTGCCGCGGGTCTCGGAATATCTCAGCCTGATCATGACGCTCATCTTCTCCTTCGGGCTGGTGTTCCAGCTTCCGGTGGTGACGACGTTGATGACGCGTGCCGGGCTGATCACGGCCGAAAGCCTCGCGAGCAAGCGCAAATACGCGATCGTGATCGCCTTCGTCGTCGCGGCCGTGCTGACGCCGCCGGACCCCGTGAGCCAGATCGGACTGGCTGCGCCGACGATCCTCCTCTACGAGGTATCGATCTGGCTGGCGCGACGCGTCGAGCGGCAGCGCCTGGCCCGCGAGGCGGCGCGGGTGGCTGAGGAGGCCAAGGCCGCGGCTTCGAACGCCGGGGAAAGTTCGGCCGCCGCGGAATAGGCTTGCATCCCATCGCGGACTTTCTCCGCTGATTTGCACTTTCTCCCGTCTTGCGCGGTCCGGCGCGGCGGTTTACCCCCTCAGCGGCCTGCTGCGGGCATGCCGTAGCATGCCGGCGATGGGCCGTTCCCCGATTGAACCTGGACACGCAAATGCTCGACATAAGATGGATTCGCGAAAACCCGCAGGCTCTCGTCGACGCGCTCATCAAGCGCGGCTCATCCGAGGTCGACGCGCGGTCCACCGTCGATGAAGTCCTTGCCAGGGACGAGGCGCGGCGCGCGCATCTGACCGAGCTGCAGCAGGCGCAGGCGCGCCAGAACGCGGCTTCAAAGGAAATCGGCAAGGCGATGGCGCAGAAGGACACCGCCACCGCCGAAAAGCTGAAGGCCGAGGTCGCCGAACTGAAGGCTTTCGTCCAGCAGGGCGAGGCCAGGGAGCGGGAGCTCGACAAGGCGCTGAACGATGCTCTGGCGGTGATCCCCAATGTTCCGCTCGACGACGTGCCGGTGGGCAAGGACGAGCACGACAATGTCGAGGTGCGCCGCGTCGGCGAGCCGCGCCGGCTCAACGCCGCCAAGGAGCATTACGAGATCGGCGAAGCGCTTGGCTTGATGGATTTCGAGCGGGCAGCAAAGCTGTCGGGTGCGCGCTTTACGGTGCTGACCGGTCAGCTCGCGCGGCTCGAGCGCGCGCTTGGGCAGTTCATGCTCGACCTGCACACCACCGAGCACGGCTACACAGAAGTGCAGGTGCCACTGCTGGTGCGGGAAGAGGTTCTGTTTGGGACGAACCAGCTTCCAAAATTCGAGGAAGACCTGTTCTTCGTTCGTCACGGGGAGGGCCGCCTGGGCCTCATCCCCACCGCCGAAGTCCCGCTCACCAACCTCGCGCGCGAGCAGATCATCCCGGCCGACAAGCTTCCGATGCGCTATACCGCGCTGACGCCGTGCTTCCGCTCCGAGGCGGGCTCCGCCGGCAAGGACACGCGCGGCATGCTGCGCCAGCACCAGTTCTACAAGGTCGAGCTGGTGTCGATCACCGACCAGGAAAGCTCGCTCGCCGAGCACGAGCGGATGACCGCCTGCGCGGAGGAGGTGCTGAAGCGCCTCGAGCTGCCGTTCCGCACCGTGACGCTGTGCACGGGCGACATGGGCTTCGGCGCGCGCAAGACCTACGACATCGAGGTCTGGCTGCCGGGCCAGAACGCCTATCGCGAGATCTCGTCCTGCTCGGTCTGCGGCGATTTCCAGGCCCGCCGCATGGATGCGCGCTACCGCGTCGAGGGCGAGAAGCAGACGAAGTTCGTCCACACGCTCAACGGCTCGGGCGTGGCCGTCGGCCGCGCGCTGATCGCGGTGATGGAGAACTACCAGAACGAGGACGGGTCGGTCACCATTCCGCAAGCCTTGCGGCCCTATATGGGCGGTCTGGAGAAGATCGGCGGGTGAAACGTCCGAGTGTGGGGAAAGGTAGAGCGTGCGCATCCTGCTGACCAATGACGACGGCATCCATGCCGAGGGGCTTGCGGTGCTGGAACGCATCGCCCGCACCCTCACCGACGACGTCTGGGTGGTCGCGCCCGAGACCGACCAGTCGGGCCTCGCGCATTCGCTGTCGCTGTCGGAGCCGCTCAGGCTGCGCAAGATCACTGACAAACACTACGCGCTGCGCGGCACGCCGACCGATTGCGTCATCATGGGGGTGAAGAAGCTGATGCCCGAGCCGCCGGACCTTGTCCTGTCTGGCGTCAATTCGGGTTCCAACCTCGCCGACGACGTGACCTATTCCGGCACCGTCGCCGGCGCGATGGAGGCGACCCTGCTGGGCATCCGCGCCTTCGCGCTCAGCCAGGCCTACAACTACGACGCCGAGGAGGGCAGGACCGTGCCGTGGGAGGTCGCCGAGACCCATGCGCCCGAGCTGCTCGACAAGCTGATCGGGACGGACCTGCCGCGCGGCGTGCTGCTCAACATCAACTTTCCCCGCTGCCGGCCCGAGGAGGTGAGGGGCGCCACCGTCGCCGTCCAGGGCAAGCTGTCGCACAGCCTCTGGGTGGACGAGCGCCGCGACGGCCGCGGGCTTCCCTATTTCTGGCTCGGCTTCACGCGCGAGCAGCCGGTGGAACTGCCGGGCACGGACATCACCGCGGTGCGCTCCGACCATATCGCTGTCACGCCGCTGCATCTCGACCTCACCGCGCACGAGGTCAGGGAACGGCTCGAACGGACGTTGCAGTGAGCGGCAACGGCGCAGACCGCGAGGCTCTTGCCGCCTTCCTGCTGCGCATGCGCGCGGCAGGAATCGACGACGGCGCGCTGTTCGCGGCGATCGAAGCCATGCCCCGGCGCAGCTTCGTGCCCGACCAGTGGCAGGACGCGGTCTGGCTCAGCAGGATGCTTCCCATTCCGTGCGGCGAGGCGATAGAGGGTATCGACCTCCAGGCACGCGTAATCGCTGGCCTCCGCCTGCAACCGGGTCACCGCGTGCTCGAGGTCGGCACGGGCTCAGGCTATACGGCCGCGGTGATGGCGCGTCTGGCTGGCCGGGTGCTTTCGCTCGACCGCTATCGGACGCTGATCGCGGAAGCCGAACAGCGCCTGTCCGCGCTCGGCATCTCGAACGTCATCCTGCGCCAGGCGGACGGCTCGGCGGGTGCCGCAGCTGATGGACCGTTCGACCGCATCGTCGTGTGGGCTGCCTTCGAGGGACCGCCGCGCAATTTCGTCGATCAGCTTGCTTCGGGCGGCGTGATGATCGCGCCGATCGGGCCTGCCGAGGAAGTCCAGACATTGGCCCGGCTGACCAAGCTCGGCAGTCGCTTCGAGCGCGAGGATATCGGACGCGTCCGACTGCAACCTCTGGCGAGCGGAGTGGCGGCGGCGCTCTAGAACAGCCACGACTGCTCGACTTGCTCGAATTTCGCGCAAATTCTCATCGAATTCGACCGACTTAACCGACCAGTAAGATTAACGCGCTCTAATGACCGACGTGTCTGTAGTTGGGTGCGGGTAGAGTCATGCGAGTTCCGGTTTTGACGCAACGCGCGCGCTTTCTGACCCGAAGCGTGGCGGTCCTGGCGATAGCTGGCGCGGCCGCCGGCTGCAGTTCCGGCTCCATGCGCTTTCAGGACGGCATATTCACGAGTTCGACTTCGAACGCGCGCGCGGCGGACCAGTACGCCGTGCAGCAGCCGCAGACCTACACGCCGCCGCAGACCTATCCGGGCGGCGTGGACACCACCTATACCGGCTCCATCAACCGCCAGGCGGTTCAGCCCGTGCGGGTTGCGTCGGCCTCGCCGCGCAAGCCAGGCGTGCCGATACCTGCCGTCGATGTCGGCGGGCGGATGGCCGCGCCGCAGCCCTTGCCTCAGCCGGTCTCCGCGGCGAGCCAACCCTATCCGGGCGATGTCGCGCGGGGTTCCGTCGTGCGCCAGCCCGCGCCTGCGATTACGTCCGCGGCGCTCCCACCCGCAGGCGTCGACAGGACGGTCACCGGTTCGGTCGCGCCGCAGACCCGCCAGGCTCCTGGCGCCGGCAACTGGACCCGCTCGGGCGGCTCGCTGGTGACGGTGAAACAAGGCGACACGCTTTACGGGCTCTCGCTCCGCCACGGCGTGCCGGTCGAGGCGATCGTCGAGGCCAACGGGCTCAAGAGCGCCGATTCGGTCCGCATCGGTCAGCAACTGGTGATCCCCGCCCGCGGAGCGCCTGTTCAGGCCGCGACGAAGCAGACGAACAACGTGCAGACGGCCAATGCCGACGGACCTGCCGGTCAGCTGCCGGCTCCGGCCGATCCAGGCCAGCATGTCGCCGTCCTGCCGCAGGGGCAGCGCCTGAACGAGAGGAAGTCCGGCGCGGAAGCGGCCAGGCCTGCGGTCAAGGCCGAGGCTCCCGGTGCGGCGCCGACGACAGGCGCCGTCTACACGGTCGTTTCGGGCGACACGCTTGCCGGGATTGCCAAGCGGCTGGGCACCACGACAGCAGCGCTCAAGCAGGCCAACGGTCTCGACAGCGCGCTGATCCGCGTCGGCCAGAAGCTGGTCGTGCCCGGAGCAGATGCCACGCCGCAGGCGGTCGCCGCCACCAAGATGCCGACCGGCGTCGATCTGATCGTCACCGGCTCGACCAAGGCCGGCAAGGCGAACGAAGACAAACGCGCTGCCGAAGTCGGCAGCTACACGCCGCCGCGAAAGGACGACAAGGCTATCGAGGAGGCCGTCGAACAGGCGGCGGCCGCACCGGACGCGACCGGCATCGGCCGCATGCGCTGGCCCGTGCGCGGGCGCGTGGTCGTCGGCTTCGGCCAGTCGCTCAACGGCAAGCCCAATGACGGCCTTGACATCGCGGTGCCCGAAGGCACCCCGATCAAGGCGGCCGAGAATGGCGTCGTCATCTATGCCGGCGATGGGCTGAAGGATTTCGGCAAGACGGTGCTGGTGCGCCACGAGGACGGATTGGTGACGGTCTACGGCCACGCCAGCGAGATCGAGGTCGAACGCGGCGATACCGTGCGCCGGGGCCAGCAGATCGCCAAATCCGGTCTCACCGGAAACGCGGAGTCGCCGAAGCTGCATTTCGAGGTGCGCAAGAACGCAACTCCGGTCGATCCGACCAAATACCTCGAATAGCCGCCGCACGAAGAGCGGCCGCACGGACCTCCAGTCCGGAAGGAAAAATTCCCGCCCTCATGGGCGGGCTTTTTCTTGGCTCACGTTTCCAGACGCTGTCCCAGCCGGCCGGCAAGGTCCTGCACGAATTGCCAGGCGACGCGGCCGGAGCGGCTGCCGCGCGTCGTCGCCCATTCCAGTGCCTCGGCACGCGTGATTTCGGGATCGGCACGCAACCCGAAATGGCGGACATAGCCCTCGACCATCTCGAGATATTCGTCCTGCGAGCACTTGTGGAAGCCGAGCCACAGGCCGAAACGGTCGGACAGCGAAACCTTCTCCTCGACCGCCTCGGATGGGTTGATCGCCGTCGAGCGCTCATTCTCGATCATGTCGCGCGGCAAGAGGTGCCGGCGGTTGGAGGTTGCATAAAAGATCACGTTGTCGGGCCGCCCCTCGACGCCGCCCTCGAGCGCGGCCTTGAGCGACTTGTAGGACGTGTCGTCATGGTCGAACGACAGGTCGTCGCAGAACAGCACGAATCGGTGCGGGGCCGCTTTCAACACAGTCATCAGCGTGGGAAGCGAGGCGATGTCCTCGCGGTGGATCTCGATCAGCTTCAGGGCGGGGCCAGAGGTGCGCTCGGCCGCAACGGTGGCATGCGTGGCCTTGACCAGGGATGACTTGCCCATGCCTCGCGCGCCCCACAGAAGCACGTTGTTGGCGGGCAGGCCGGCCGCGAAACGGCGCGTGTTGTCGACAAGGATTTCGCGCACCCGATCTACCGCCTTTATCAGCGACAGGTCGACGCGGTTGACGCGCGTCACCGGCTCGAGTCGGCCCCCCTCCGGGTCCCAGACGAAGCAGTCGGCAGCGTCGAGATCGCTGTGTGGCGCTGGCGCCGGACCAAGCCGTTCCACGGCGGCGATCAGACGGTCGAGCTTTTCGGTAAGGGCTTCCAGTATCTTGTCCGTCATCCTGCTTGCTATCCATTGGCGGCCGCGAAGCGCGGCTGTAGCACGCACACTGCGGTGCGAAAAGCTTGGGCAGGCGCGGTCCCGTTCGGTTGCAATGACGGCGCGAGCGACTATATTCGCGCCGAATTTCGGCCGGTCCAGCGGGCTCGCCGCTTTCCCTCTTCTCAGGAGCCTCTCATGCTTGTCACACCTGCATTCGCGCAGTCTGCGACGGGCGGCGCGCCGGACATGCTGGTCAGCGTCCTGCCGTTCGTCCTGATCTTCGTGATCATGTACTTCCTCATCATCCGTCCCCAGCGCACGCAGCAGAAGCGCCGCGCCGAAATGCTCGCGGCAATTCGTCGGGGCGATTCGGTGGTGACGGGCGGCGGGCTGATCGGCAAGGTGACGAAGGTCGTCGACGACAACGAGTTGGAGATCGATCTCGGCGGCGGCACCAAGGTGACGGCGCTGCGCGCAACGATTGCGGACGTGCGGGTGAAGGGCGAGCCGGTCGCCAACCAGAACGCCAAGAAATAACCGCATTCCGGGAGGAACCCGGAACGCCCCCTCGGACGAGGCAACATGCTCCATTTTTCGCGCTGGAAGACCGTTTCCATCTGGTTTGTCGTATTGCTCGGCGTGCTGTTCGCCGCGCCCAACGTGATCCCGGAACATGTTCGCAATCAGCTTCCGGGTTGGCTGCCGAGCCAGCCGATGACGCTGGGGCTCGACCTGCGCGGCGGTTCGCATCTGCTGCTGGAGGTCGACCGCGAAAGCTTCATCCATGACCGGATCGAAATCCTGCGCGATGAGGTTCGTACCAAATTGCGCGATGCCCGCATCGGCTATACCGGCCTTTCGGGTGCCGGCACCGCGGTGCAGGTGCGGATTCGCGACAATGCCGACATCGACAAGGCGCGGGAGGCACTGTCCGACCTGACCCGCCCCGTCGCCACCGGCATCTTCGGGTCCGGATCAGTGACGGAAGTCGCCTTCAGCGAACCGGAGCCCGGCCTGTTGCGCTACACGCTGACGGATGACGGCATCCGATACGGCCTCAATTCGGCGGCCAGGCAGTCGATCGAGGTCGTTTCGCGGCGCGTCAACGAGCTCGGCACGACCGAGCCCATCATCCAGCAGCAGGGCAGCGACCGCATCCTCGTCCAGGTGCCAGGTCTCGACGACCCGCAGCGGCTCAAGGACATCCTCGGCCAGACCGCCAAGCTCACCTTCCAGATGGTCGACACTTCGGTGCCGGTGGAGGAGGCACTGCAGGGTCGTCCGCCGGCGGGATCGACGGTGATGCATTCCAACGACGATCCGCCGGTCCCCTATCTGATCGAGAACCGCGTCATCGTTTCGGGTGAGAGCCTGACCAATGCGCAGGCCACGCAGGATCAGCGGACCGGCGAGTGGGTCGTCGCCTTTACGTTCAACTCCAAAGGCGCATTGGCCTTCGGCAACGCGACGCGGCAGAACGTTGGCCGACCGTTCGCCATCATTCTCGACGACAAGGTCATCTCGGCTCCCGTCATCCGCGAACCGATCCTTGGTGGCAGCGGACAGATCTCCGGCAGCTTCACGCCACAGAGCGCCAACGACCTCGCCGTGCTGCTGCGCGCGGGCGCACTGCCCGCCGACCTGAAGATCGTCGAGGAGCGCACCGTCGGCCCGGGCCTCGGCCAGGATTCGATCGACGCCGGCACTATGGCTGCCATCGTCGGCACCGTCCTTGTCGCGGTGTTCATGGTCGCCGCCTACGGCTTTCTCGGCTGGATCGCAAACGTCGCGCTGATCGCCAACCTCGTTTTTCTCATTGCCATCCTGTCGTTCCTGGGAGCGACGCTGACGCTGCCCGGCATCGCCGGCATCGTGCTGACGGTCGGCATGGCCGTCGATTCGAACGTGCTGATCTACGAACGAATGCGCGAGGAGCGGCGGGCCGGCAGATCGCTGGTGCAGGCACTGGATCTCGGCTTCCAGCGGGCGCTGGCGACGATCCTGGATTCGAACCTGACGACGCTGATCGCCGCCGTGGTGCTGTTCTTCCTCGGCTCCGGTCCGGTGCGCGGCTTTGCCGTGACGCTTGCCATCGGCATCCTGACGACGCTGTTCACCGCCTACACGCTTACGCGGCTGCTGGTTGCGACGTGGCTGCGCCGGCGCCGCCCGAAGGACCTGCCGAAGGGCTATATCCGGCTGGTGCCCGAAGTGACGCGCATTCCCTTCATGCGCGTCCGCCTTCAGGTTTTCGTGCTTTCCATGTTCCTGTGCCTTGCCTCGGTGGCCGCGGTGATCTTCGTCGGGCCGAATTTCGGCATCGACTTCACCGGCGGCACGCTGATCGAGGTGCGGGCCAAGACCGGGGACGCCGATACCGGCGAGATCCGCGAGCGGCTGCTCGCCGCCGGCATCGGCGAGGTCCAGGTGCAGGGCTTCGGCGACAAGACCGACGCGCTGATCCGCATCGGCATCGAGAAGGGGGCGACCGAGGCCGAGGGCAATGCGACGGTCACGAAGGCCCAACAGACGCTGACCTCCGACTATGACATCAGGCGCACCGAGGTCGTCGGCCCCACAGTGTCCAGCGAGCTGGCCTGGGCGGCCATCATCGGCGTCACCGTGGCGCTGGGCGCGATCCTGATCTACATCTGGATACGTTTCGAGTGGCAGTTCGCCCTCGGCTCCATCATCGCGACGCTGAACGACATCATCCTGACGCTCGGATTCCTCGTCGTCACGCAGCTCCAGTTCGATTTGTCGACCGTCGCCGCGATCCTGACGATCGTCGGCTACTCGCTGAACGACACGGTCGTCATCTACGACCGGGTCCGCGAGAATCTGCGACGGTTCAAGAAGATGCCGCTCGGTCAATTGCTCGACCTCTCCGACAACGAGATGCTGGCGCGCACGACCATGACCTCGGTCACGACCTTCCTCGCCCTGCTCGCGTTGTTCCTGCTCGGCGGAGAGGTGATCCGCTCCTTCGTGGCCTCGATGCTGTTCGGTGTGTTCATCGGCACCTTCTCCTCGATCTTCATCGCGGCGCCGATCCTGATCCTGTTCCACCTGCGGCCGGTCGCCTACAAGGCCGGCAGCGAGGAAGCGCAGGAGGCGGCGGCGGAAGCCGAGGCGGCGCCGAATCTTCCCGCCGCCAGATAGATGCCGGCCGGGATCGACATCCCGCAGGCGCATTTCCCCGGACGTGCGCCGATCGACGCATATGGCAATGGCGGTTTCCGCTTTGCCGACATGTCTCATCGCGGCTCGCTGCTGTGCCTGCCGTCCGGCATCTATGGCTGGGAGCCGGCCGATCGCGCCGCGTTCGCGGCAGGCGATTTCGACCGGGTGATCGCCGAGGCGGCGCGGATCGAGATACTGCTGGTCGGCACCGGCCCCGAGATCAGGCGGCTCGAGCCGCGGTTGCGCGAGGCGCTGAAGGCGGCCCGCATCGCAGCCGACCCGATGTCGACGGGGGCGGCGGTCAGGACCTACAACGTACTTCTCGCCGAGAACCGCGCGGTGGCCGCGGCGCTGATCGCCGTCGACTGAGATGGACGCCGCCAGCCATGTGCGGGAGCTGGTGCGGGCGGTCGACGGCGACCGTTACCTGTCGGTCCTGTATGCGCCGGAGGGCAAGCGCCGCAGCCTGTTTTCGCTCTATGCGTTCAATGCCGAGATCGCTTCC
>Ga0207868_1002026_pt1 | contig 12757 bp, 8 predicted proteins | sample Passage237B_FD_187370 | JGI IMG/M metagenome (GOLD analysis project Ga0207868, IMG submission 187370) | Cellulose adapted compost microbial communities from Newby Island Compost Facility, Milpitas, CA, USA - Passage2 37B (SPAdes) (version 3) ... | reverse complement strand
GTTTTTCACGTCTCCAGCCTTATACATGTAATACTCACGCGTGGCTGGATTGGGAAGAATATAAGGATCGCGGACGTATAAATCCGTGACATCCACAGTCTCGGTCTGAGCGGAAAGCCTTCCGGAACATAACAGCAGTAAAACAATACAGGGGGTAAAGACTTTACGAAAGAACTTGAAAAACTTCATAGGGTTAGCTCATGGTGAAAGGTTAAAATGGTTCGCGAAACTACGAATTATGGCTTAATATGCCTTATCGATGAATAAAACGGCGTTTCTGGCACAAATCCTGTGGCATATTTGTTATCTGACTGACACAGAAGCCCCCGCACGCTCAGGGGTGCCGCCGCGGCCGGGTTTCACTCAAATTTTTTATTTTTTTTGCGTTCAGGTCTTGACAGCAGTCGCTTTCCATATTACTTTTGCACCCAGAAAACGGATTGGCCGATGGTGTAATGGTAACACAGAACATTTTGGTTGTTTTATTCAGGGTTCGAGTCCTTGTCGGCCAACCAAGTTAAAAATAAAGACCGCCTCAGTTCACGCTGAAGGCGGTTTTTTTATGCCCAAATTTTCGGGACACCCCGCGATGCAACCCGCCCAAAATGGTACAAATGAGTGGAAATTAGGGAGGGAGCTACATTTAAATGAAAAATAGTTAGCACAAACGGGAATCACATCCTAACTTTGCATAATTTTTAAATAGCCATTTTAAAATCTCAATAAAGTGCCAAAAAACGAAGACATAAAGTCCGTACTGATTATAGGTTCCGGGCCGATCATCATCGGTCAGGCTTGTGAATTTGACTATTCAGGTTCTCAGGCGGCTCGATCGCTACGCGAAGAGGGAATTGAGGTTATTTTGATCAATTCCAATCCGGCTACCATCATGACCGATCCCATCAATGCGGATCACGTCTACCTGAAGCCGCTGGAAAAGAAGTACATCATTGAAATCCTTGAAAAACACAAAATCGATGCTGTACTTCCGACGATGGGAGGACAAACCGCGCTCAACCTGGCTATTGAGTGCGACAAGGCCGGCATCTGGAAAAAGTACAATGTAAAAATCATCGGGGTCGACATCAACGCGATCGAAACCACCGAAGACCGGGAAAAATTCAGGCTTAAAATGCTTGAGCTTGGTGTAGGTGTGTGTAAAGGCCGCACAGCCCGTTCATTCCTGGAAGGTAAGGAAATCGCCCAGGAAATCGGCTTCCCCCTGGTTATCCGTCCTTCCTATACCCTCGGTGGTACGGGAGGTGGCTTTGTGGAAAATCCTGAAGACTTTGATAAAGCACTGACCGCCGGTCTGCACGCTTCGCCTGTACACGAGGTACTGGTCGAACAAAGTGTACTCGGCTGGAAAGAATACGAGCTCGAGCTCCTTCGTGATAACAATGGCAACACCATCATCATCTGTTCCATTGAGAACTTCGACCCCATGGGTGTTCACACCGGGGACAGTATCACGGTAGCTCCGGCCATGACCCTGCCTGATACCCTCTATCAGCAAATGAGGGATCTGGCCATCAAAATGATGAACGGTATCGGTCAGTTTGCCGGCGGATGTAACGTACAGTTTGCCGTCAACCCGGAAAATGACGATATCATCGCCATCGAAATCAACCCGCGGGTTTCGCGTTCGTCAGCACTGGCCTCCAAGGCGACCGGTTATCCGATTGCGAAAATCGCAGCCAAAATGGCCATCGGCTATAACCTCGATGAGCTGATCAACCCTATTACCGGCAGCACTTCGGCCTTCTTCGAGCCGACCATCGACTATGTGATCGTTAAGATCCCCCGCTGGAACTTCGATAAGTTCCACGGAGCCGACCGCTCCCTCGGTCTGCAGATGAAATCGGTAGGTGAGGCCATGGGTATAGGCCGCAACTTCCAGGAAGCTCTTCAAAAAGCCTGTCAGTCGCTCGAAATCCGCAGAAACGGACTGGGAGCCGACGGCCGTGAGCTTCGTGACCTGGAAGCCATCAAACACAGCCTGAAACATCCCAGCTGGAACCGCCTATTCCATATTTACGATGCGTTCAAGCTCGGACTGTCTTTCAATACCATCCAGAGCCTGACCAAAATCGACAAGTGGTTCCTCCGTCAGATCGAAGAACTGATCGAACTCGAGAAAGAGATCCAGGAGTACGAACTCGAAGACATTCCGAGAGAACTGCTGCTCAAGGCTAAGCAGAAAGGTTATGCCGACCGTCAGATCGCTCACCTGCTGAACGTGAAGGAAAGTAAGGTCTACAGCCGCCGTAAGGAGCTGGGCATCAAACGGGCTTTCAAATGCGTGGATACCTGTGCCGCTGAGTTCCCTGCACAGACCCCCTACTACTATTCTACCTTCAACGTCCACGAAAACGAACCGGATAATGAATCAACCGTGTCGGATAAGAAAAAGGTAGTGGTACTGGGCTCTGGTCCGAACCGTATCGGACAGGGTATCGAATTCGATTATTCCTGTGTGCACGGGGTACTGGCCGCCAAGGAATCGGGTTATGAGGCGATCATGATCAACTGTAACCCTGAAACTGTTTCCACAGACCCGGATATTTCCGACAAACTTTATTTCGAGCCTGTTTTCTGGGAACACGTCTACGACATCATCGAACACGAAAAGCCGGAAGGTGTCATCGTGCAGCTTGGTGGACAGACCGCCCTGAAAATGGCCGAAAAGCTCGATAAATACGGCATCAAAATCATCGGTACCAGCTTCTTCTCACTCGACTGGGCAGAAGACCGCGGACGTTTCTCAGCCCTTCTGCGCGACCTGGGTATTCCGTATCCCAAGTTCGGCACCGTACGTACTTCGGACGCCGCCGTGGAACTTTCCAAGGAACTCGGCTTCCCACTGCTCGTTCGTCCAAGCTATGTACTGGGAGGTCAGAGCATGAAAATCGTGATCAACGAACAGGAACTCGAGCAGCACGTGATCAAGATCCTGCAGGATATTCCGGACAACGTTATTCTGCTGGACCATTTCCTCGAGGGAGCCATCGAAGCTGAAGCTGACGCGATTTGCGATGGGCAAGACTCCTATATCATCGGTATCATGGAGCATATCGAGCCTGCCGGTATCCACTCGGGTGATTCCCACGCTGCCCTGCCGGCATTCGGACTCTCGGCCGATGAGATCCGCCAGATAGAGGAACATACCAGTAAGATCGCCAGAGCCATGGAGGTGAAAGGACTGATCAACGTACAGTTTGCCGTGAAAGACGGCGTGGTGTACGTGATCGAAGCCAACCCACGGGCATCCCGTACCGTTCCCTTCATCAGCAAGGCTTACCGCGAGCCTTATGTAAATTACGCAGCCAAACTGATGCTGGGAGTTAATAAACTTTCGGATTTCAAATTCCACCCGCACAAGAACGGCTGGGCTATCAAGATCCCTGTGTTCTCTTTCAACAAATTCCCGAATGTGAACAAGGAACTTGGCCCTGAAATGAAATCGACCGGAGAATCGATCTACTTTATCGACGATCTCACCGACGATTTCTTCCAGAAAGTTTACGCAGAAAGAAATCTGTATCTGAGCCGATAATAATCGGCATAAGCGTATAAAAAACAACCTGGGCGGTTATCGTCCAGGTTGTTTTATTTCAGAACAATCCGGCGACATTCCAGCCCTCACGGTAGGTCCTCCGCAGATAATGCTCTGCTTCGGGGTAATTCGGAAACCTCATCTTTTTCGCATCCCATTTCAACACCTTCCCGGGGACTCTGATAGCCACGGTTCCCAGGAGTATCGCTTCGGTCATGGGACCGGAGATTGCAAATCTCGATTCGGTATTGGCTCCACCCAGACAGGCATCCACAAAGAGATGATAATGATTGCGGGCTTCCAGATGTTTGGCATCAACGCCTGCAAAGTCCTTTTCAGGCAGCAAAACGGGTGTCCCGGTATGGGGTATCAGCAAAGCTCCCCTGGTACCGATGAGCATGGCCGATTCGGCAGGATAATTTTCGACCGAATACAGGGCCCGAATTTCTTCCGGCGGATAAATCTCCCCGTCGAACCATTCCACGGTCAGTTGTTTTCCTTCGGTCATCTTATTTCCGGGAAAAACCCAGGTGATATGATCGCTCTGAGGCCAGGTATCTCCCCGTCGGGCCGGAGAATCTTCCCAGGACTTCTGCACCTCTGCCACTACTGAAACCGGCGATTGCAGATCCAGCCCCTTCCATACCGCATCGAAGATGTGACATCCTATATCTCCCGACCAGCCCGTACCGAAATCCTGCCAGGCTCTCCAGGTTACCGGGTGATAAATTTCAGGGACAAAGGGGCGCATCGGAGCGGTTCCTATCCACAAATCCCAGTTGACCGTAGCAGGCGGTGTCTGTCCTGCCGAAGGCCTCGGGCCTACCAGACGATAGCGGTCAATGGCGCCCGGCCGGTTCGAACAAAGATATACGTGCTTTATCTTGCCTATGAGACCCTGCTTAATCCATTGCACGGCCGTCCGGTCTCCCGCACTGGCTGCATGCTGCGTTCCGAGCTGGGTTACGACACCGGCCTTGACTGCAGCCTTCGTGAGTTCCCGCACCTCGGCCACGTCATGACACATGGGTTTTTGACAATAAACGTGCTTCCCTGCCTGAATAGCAGCATAGGATATGGCAAAATGATTGTGATCCGGAACAGCTACGTTTACCGAATCTATATTGCCGGCTTCCCTGGCCAGCATTTCCCTCCAGTCTGCGTACAGCTTAGCGTCGGGAAATTTCTCGGCAGCTTTCTTCAGATTGTTTTCATCCACATCGCAGAGGGCCACAATATCAACCTTGCCATGGGAATGAAACTGCTGAAGATCATGCCCTCCCATTCCACCTACTCCGACGGCCGCGTGGCGTAGCCTGTCCGGAGCTACGGGATGGCCTGCTTTTACAAAGGGGGCGGTGAGCGCTGCAGCTGCCGTGCCAATAATGAATTTTCTGCGGCTTAAAGGAAACCGGTTGTCTTCCATCATCAAATACATTAATCAGTTTAGGAAATGAACTCCTATTAAAACCACTACCGCAGCCTTATTTACTTTGACCTAGCCCATCTTTATCGCGCTGATAACCATCGGAGGTAGTTCCATATGGCTGCTTTCCCTAACACATAAGTCCCAATACACCGCTCAGGAGCCACGCTTCAATTCTCTATTTTGTACAATAGCGGGAAAATAAAGCCAAAACGCGGAACTTCGACTGCATTATTTCCCTAATTGAGGTACCAATTCCTTTTTTTCAGTTCAACGTCATAAGCGCAAGTATAGATTTTATAACTAAAATGCCAGGAATTATTCACTGCTTAGCATCCTATTTTAATTAATGGCTAACAGGTGTGCAATACCAGATTATGTCTACCGTTTTATAATGTTTACAATTTCCAAACCTTAACTATCTGTTTATCTGCTATTTAATATTTTCTATCAATTTAATTGTTAACATTTTCTGGAAATTTTAGTCAGCTTATCGTAATATTGTGTTACCATTTTTCACCACCCATTAAAATACACGAATCCTTTTTTGTAAGGTATTATTTCCAAGTTCAGCAATAAATTATTTTTCATATCAAAATCTTTCCACCCTTTACAGATCTTACCATATGAGTATTTTTGATCGGAGGCTACAGTATAAACCTTTCGAATATCCCGAAATATTACAATTCACCGACGCTATCAACAAGGCTTATTGGGTTCACTCGGAAGTCGACTTCACGGCTGATGTTCAGGACTTTCATTCCCATCTGACGACGGTAGACCGCAGTGCTGTAAAAAGAGCACTACTGGCTATTGCACAAATAGAAGTAGCGGTGAAATCGTTCTGGGGCAATCTGTACCATCACCTGCCCAAACCCGAGTTCAACGGTCTGGGCTCTACCTTTGCGGAATGTGAGTTTCGGCATTCAGAGGCCTACTCCCGGCTTCTCGACGTGATCGGCTATACCCATGAATTCGAAAGCGTCGTCTCTGTGCCGGTGATCCGAGAGCGCATCGACTACCTGACGGAGGCCCTCCGCAACGTTAAATCAACCGATCATAAGGAATATACCTTTTCGCTGATCCTGTTCTCGATTCTGATCGAAAACGTGAGCCTGTTCAGCCAGTTTGCCATCATTCTCTCCTACACCCGCTTCAAGGGCCTGATGAAGAATGTGAGCAACATCATTGCCTGGACTTCCATCGACGAACAGATCCATGCCAATGCAGGCATTTACCTCGTGAATACCATCAAGGAAGAGTTTCCTGAAATGTTCGATGAAAAAATGGCCGACGAAATCCAGCGCCTGGTGAAGACCTCGATCGGCGTAGAGTCGCGTATCATCGACTGGATTTTTGAGGAAGGAGAAATCGATACGCTGAGCAAAGACCAGCTGATTAATTTCATGAAATACCGGGCCGACGACAGCCTGAAGAAAATCGGTATCAACCCGCTCTTCAATGTAGATGCATCGGATCTCTCCCTGATGCAGTGGTTCGAGGAAGAGGTTTTTGCCAACAGCCTCGACGATTTCTTCGCCAAACGCCCTGTGGACTATACCAAACACGATAAAAGTATCTCAGCCTACGATCTCTTTTAATATACCGACTCATGGAAGTTCAAGAACCAACCTTGCTCGAGGAACTGAGCAACACCTACGAACATGAAAAACTGTGGTGGAAGAACGAGGAGAGCGAACACGTCCTTAACCGCGGCTACCTCCTGAAAGGAGAAACCGTCGAAGGAGCGATCGACCGGATCTCTACCGCGGCAGCACAGCGTCTGTACCGTCCTGAATTAAAGGAGGCTTTCAGGGAAATGATTGAGCGGGGCTGGATGAGCCTCAGTTCGCCTATCTGGGCCAACATGGGTACCGAAAGAGGGCTCCCGATCTCCTGTTTTAATGTACATGTCCCCGATAACATCGAGGGCATCACTCATAAACTCGGCGAGGTAATCATGCAGACCAAGATCGGCGGGGGGACTTCCGCTTACTTCGGTGATCTTCGCGCCAGGGGAAGTGCCGTGACCGATAACGGCAAAAGCAGCGGGGCGGTAAGCTTTATGCGCCTGTTCGACACGGCCATGGACACGATTTCCCAGGGTGGCGTACGCCGAGGGGCCTTTGCGGCCTACATGGACATAGACCATGACGATATCGACGAATTTCTGAAGATTAAAGACATAGGCCATCCCATCCAAAACCTCTTTTTCGGAGTCTGTGTCCCCGACTACTGGATGCAGGAAATGATCGACGGGGATATGGATAAAAGGGCCATCTGGGCCAGGGTTCTGCAATCCCGCCAGGAAAAAGGACTTCCCTATATCTTCTTCTCGGACAATGTGAACCGCAACAAACCCCAGGTTTACAAGGACCTCAACCTGCGTATCAATGCCAGCAATCTCTGTTCGGAGATCATGCTTCCTTCCTCCGAGGACGAATCGTTTATCTGCTGCCTTTCATCCATGAACCTGGAACTCTATGATGAATGGAAAAATACCGATGCGGTTAAGCTGGCCATCTTCTTCCTGGATGCGGTCCTGCAGGAATTTATCGTTAAAACCGAGGGCAATTTCTTCCTTTCGGCAGCCAATCGCTTTGCCAAACGTCACCGGGCACTGGGGCTGGGGGTATTGGGCTGGCATTCCTATCTGCAGAAGAACATGATCCCCTTCGAGGGCATGCAGGCCAAACAGCTGACCACCCAGATTTTCAGCAATATCCGCCAGAAAGCCGACAAAGCCACCCAGGAGCTTGCACAGATCTACGGAGAACCAGACCTCCTCAAGGGATACGGACGGAGAAACACCACCCTGCTGGCCATCGCTCCGACGACTTCTTCCTCAGCTATCCTCGGACAGACGTCTCCGGGAATTGAGCCTTACGCCAGCAACTATTATAAGGCCGGACTATCGAAAGGAAACTTCATGCGGAAAAACAAATACCTGAAAAAGCTCCTGGCTGAAAAAGGCATCGATAATGAGGATACCTGGCGCACCATCATGCTGAATCAGGGAAGTGTACAGCACCTGACCGAACTGACCCGCGAAGAGAAGGATGTTTTCAAGACGTTCAAGGAAATCAGTCAGCTGGAAATCATCCAGCAGGCTGCCATCCGCCAGAAATTCGTTGATCAATCCCAAAGTTTAAACCTTAATATTCCGGCAAATTTGCCCGTAAGAGAGGTAAATAAATTGATCATTGAAGCCTGGAAACTAGGCATAAAAACGCTGTACTACCAAAGAAGCCAAAGCGTTTCAAAAGAATTGGTAACCAGCTTGGTCACATGCCAGTCGTGTGAATCATAAACCCATAATTGATCGACAAAAAAAAGACAGGGCCGCAAGTCCTGTCTTTTTTTATACATTTTATCTAAAAACGCTCCCCTAGAAAAGGGGATCAAATTATTATTTCCCCATTATTGATATAATATGGATGTTTTATCTATATTTTTGAGAGTTATAACATATTATGTCTACATACTTTAGTTTTGCTAAATATTTCGTTTCCCCGAAAAATTTTTCAAAACCACGTTAATAAGACACAAATATGCTATTACACAATTTGGGATATCCACGTATCGGCGAAAAAAGACAATTAAAATGGGCTTTAGAAAAATACTGGGCTGGTAAAATTGACGACGCCACACTAAAGGCAACAGTCCTTACTATCAAAAAGCAGAATTGGCTTCTACAGGCCAAAGCAGGTATTGATTTAATTCCTTGCAACGATTATTCATTATATGACCATGTTCTCGACTCCTGTCTGATGTTGGGGGTCATTCCCCCGCGGTTTGAACCGCTTCAGAATCTCCCGAAACAAGCGCTTTATTTTGCCATGGCTCGGGGACTCCAAAACGAAAACCTTGATATCAAACCCCTCGAAATGACGAAATGGTTTGATACGAACTATCATTATTTGGTTCCGGAGTTCTTACCGGATCAAAATTTCCAATTAGATGACACTCGGATTATTGAAGATTTCGAATTAGCCAAAAGCTTGCTGGGCAAAAAGGCCAAACCCGTCCTGTTGGGGCCCTTAAGTTTCTTACTTCTGGGCAAAGAAAAAGCTGAATTTGATCGCATAGAGTTGATTGACCAACTTGTTCCGTTGTACAGTACCCTTTTGAATAAGCTCTCAAAACGCGGGGCAGAATGGATACAAATCGACGAACCGGTATTGGTACTGGATCTGTCGGAAAAGGTTAAAGCTGCCTTTCAAAAAACCTACCAAAAACTAGCGGAACAGGTATCAGGAACTAAAGTCATATTGACCACCTATTTTGAGGGATTGGGCGACAATTTAAACGTTGTCCTCCGTCTACCGGTCCAGGCTCTTCATGTCGATTTGGTCAGAGATCCAGATCAATTGGAATCGATCATAGCCATGGCGCCTTCACACTTATTACTTTCACTCGGCCTTATTGATGGTCGAAATATCTGGAAAAATGACTATCGAAAATCTCTAACCCTTATCAACCGAGCCATCCAAGGCATAGGCTCGGAAAGGTTGTTGATAGCTCCTTCCTGTTCCCTCCTTCACTGTCCTAACGATTTGGAATTAGAAACCAAAATCGATTCCCAATTAAAAGGCTGGATGGCATTTGCTAAACAAAAATTGCATGAATTAAATGATCTAAAGCAGATTATCGAGGGTGAAACTCATCTACTTGAGGCGAATACACAGGCTATTCAAAACAGAAAATCGTCACTGAAAGTGAATAACGCGGAAGTACGGCAACGGTTACAACATTACGAGCAATTGGCACTTGATCGTACCCATCCTTTTCCTGCCCGCAGGGGTATGCAACGAGAGCAAATTCCCTTACCCCTTTTTCCCACCACGACCATAGGCTCTTTGCCACAGACCGATGACTTGAGACAAATCCGTGCAAAATTCAAGGCGGGTGAGCTGAGTTCGGAACAATACAAACATTTGATTCGGGAAAAAATCGTGGAGGCTATTCATTGGCAAGAGGAAATCGGGTTGGATGTACTCGTTCATGGTGAATTTGAGCGCAATGATATGGTTGAATATTTTGGTGAACTTCTAGAGGGTTTTGTCATTACTGAGCATGGTTGGGTACAGAGTTATGGAAGTCGTTGCGTCAAACCGCCCATCATTTTCGGAGATGTAAATCGACGTGGGGATATGACGGTTGAGTGGATTACTTTTGCGGCTTCGCAAACGCAAAAACCGGTGAAAGGGATGCTCACCGGACCGGTAACCCTTCTTCAGTGGTCGTTTTGTCGAGATGATCAACCTCGCGCACAGACAGCCTTCCAAATAGCCCTGGCCATAAGAGACGAAGTATTGGCCTTGGAAAAGGCGGGAATTAAAATTATACAGATTGACGAAGCTGCTCTACGAGAGGGGTTGCCTTTACGAACTCGTCATAGGGAAGACTATCTGAAATGGGCTGTCCGCGCTTTTAAGCTGTGTACGAGCGGGGTAAGGGATAGTACACAAATCCATACCCATATGTGTTATAGTTATTTTAACGACATCATTGAATCCATTGCTGCCATGGACGCCGACGTCATCACTATTGAAACCTCCCGTTCCCAAATGGATTTATTGGAAGTATTTTCAAGTTTTAAGTACCCTAATGAGATCGGCCCCGGGGTTTATGATATCCATTCACCACGGGTACCACGGGTTGACGAAATGGTGGAATTACTGCAAAAGGCTACAGAACGTATTCCCTTAGAAAATCTATGGGTGAACCCTGATTGTGGTTTAAAAACCAGAAATTGGCCTGAAACCAAAGAAGCGCTCAGAAATATGGTTCAAGCCGCCAAACTTTTAAGTCAGAAATTCAGTTAATAGCTGCCGATACCAGGCGGTAGTGATAAATGAAAAAAGCCCCCGGATGTCCGAGGGCTTTTTATATTTGTCAAATGACGTTTTTTACAAACGGAAGTGCGAGAACGCTTTGTTTGCTTCTGCCATTCTGTGCGTATCGTCTTTCTTCTTCACTGCGGCACCTTCACCTTTGGACGCTGCGATGATCTCAGCCGCCAGACGGTCTACCATGGTTTTTTCACCACGCTTACGGGCGAAGTTGATCAACCATTTCATACCCAGTGACTGTTTACGCTCTGGTCTTACTTCGGTAGGAACCTGGAAAGTAGCACCCCCTACACGGCGGCTTTTAACCTCTACGGATGGGGAAACGTTATTCAGGGCTTTACGCCAAATCTCCAGACCATTTTCGTTGGTTCTCTTTTCAACTACTTCAAGAGCACCGTAGAAAATAGAGTAAGCCAGACTCTTCTTTCCGTCATACATCAGGTTGTTCACGAATTTGGTCACCTGAACGTCACGGAACTTGGGATCGGGTAACAGATATCTCTTTTTTGGTTTTGCCTTTCTCATTTTGAAAATGCTGTTTTTAAAATAGGTTTCGTTTCAGCAACTCTTTCACCCTTTGCAGGATTACTTCCCTTTATAGAATGTACTATAAATGCCTGAGAGAATTGCTCTTATTTCTTTTTACCTTTTGCACCTGCGTCTACCTGACCTGGTTTCGGACGCTTAGCGCCGTACTTAGACCGTGCCTGACGACGACCGTTAACACCTGCTGTATCCAGGGCACCACGTACAATGTGATAACGAACCCCTGGCAAATCTTTTACCCGGCCTCCACGCACAAGCACAATCGAGTGCTCCTGCAGGTTGTGACCTTCACCCGGAATGTAAGCGTTCACCTCTTTCTGGTTGGAAAGTCTTACACGGGCAACTTTACGCAAAGCCGAGTTTGGCTTCTTAGGAGTGGTGGTGTATACCCTTGTACACACGCCACGACGTTGTGGACAGGAATCCAAGGCCGGAGACTTAGATTTCCATGTGAGTTTCTCTCTTCCTTTACGGACTAATTGTGAAATAGTAGGCATTTAATTGACTGATTTTTAACAATTTCAGGTTTTTTGAAACTATTGCTACTCATTCCCGAAAAAATTTCGGACTGCAAAATTAACGATTTATCTCAATCAGACAAATGATCCCGCCAAGTATTTGTCCTCTGTATTAAGCACTTGCTCACCAGTCCCCAGGGCAAACCTCCTTCTTGGTGACCGTTTAAAAAATTTAATTGACCTATACCAGTAATTTTTTGCACCGTGTACGCACACGGGTGGCGTGTACTTTGGAGACTAAAATGGGATTCCATTTATTTGCGCTCGATCCAAATTACTTGATAAACCTTTAATTCTTACAACGTTATGTGTGGAATCATCGCCTACGTGGGTTTTCGCCCCGCCTTTCCCTTAATCATCAAAGGCCTTAAACGACTCGAATATCGCGGTTATGACAGCTCAGGCGTAGCCCTGATCGAAGACCGGCGACTGGTTGTGTACAAGAAAAAGGGAAAAGTCGCTGAGCTGGAAGCGGAAGCCGGCCAGCATGCTGGCCAGGCGGCCATAGGTATAGGCCATACCCGCTGGGCTACCCACGGGGAGCCCAACGACATCAACGCCCACCCTCATTATTCTTCCGACCGGAAGCTGGCCATCGTTCACAACGGTATCATTGAAAACTACGCAGCCCTCAAGAAAAGGCTCCAGAGCCGTGGCCATGTGTTTCTGAGTGATACTGACTCGGAAGTTCTGATTCATTTTATTGAAGACATCCAGAAAGAAACCGGTGAACCGCTGGAAGAGGCCGTTAGGCTGGCCCTGCAAGAAATTGACGGCGCCTATGCCGTGGTAATTGCCTGTGAAGACACCCCCGAAAAGCTCATCGCCGCGCGAAAAGGCAGTCCACTGGTGATTG
>Ga0207868_1002023_pt1 | contig 12775 bp, 10 predicted proteins | sample Passage237B_FD_187370 | JGI IMG/M metagenome (GOLD analysis project Ga0207868, IMG submission 187370) | Cellulose adapted compost microbial communities from Newby Island Compost Facility, Milpitas, CA, USA - Passage2 37B (SPAdes) (version 3) ... | reverse complement strand
CCGCGGTCGCGACACCGGTCACGGAGTCGAGGGAGATCCACTCCGGGGGATTCGCGTCGGACTGGCTGACGCTCTCGAGGGTGGAGGGCTGGTTCTGCGGGTAGGCGACATCGAGCACGCCGGGGGCGATGTGGCCGCCGTTCCTGAGCTTGTCGTCGATGCCGGTGTCGGAGGTGTAGCAGTTGCCGGGCGGCGGGTTGCCGATGCCGGGCGAGGTGCCGGTGACGGCGGCGGCGATGTTGCCCGAGTCGCGGACCGCGGTGACCGATCCCTTGAGCATGCCGATCTGGGCGACGAGTCCGACGTTCCAGAAGTAGGGGGAGACCATCTTGGCGAGGTCGGAGTTGTTCATGCCGGAGCCGCTGTTCACGATGCCGGCGAACATCTCGTTTTCGCGGACGGCCCAGGCGATGCGTTTCGGGGCGGGCTTGAAGTCGCCGCGGCGGAAGATCAGTCCGGCGAGGCGGGAGGTGACGAGGTTGATCGGGTCGGCGGTGACGCTGAAGGAATTGGAATACTCGCCGTAGAGCACCGCGTTTTTGGTGTGGCCGTATTGGAAGCAGAAGAGACCGTTCCAGTCCTGGAGGCTGGCCAGGGTGGGCATGAGCACGGCGGCCTCGCCGCGGTATTTGCTCGGGCGGGAGAAGTTCCACTCCGAGATGGTGAAGGGTTTGTTGAAGATGCGGGACGCCATCACGTTTCGCGGGAGCTCGGCCTTGGTCTGCACGAGGCTGCCGAGCTTGCCGCTGGTGATGGGCGGCGCGCCGGTCTTGCCGGGTTCGTAGTCGGGGTGGTTGTGGTAGATGTGCTCGTCGACGTAGTCGTAGAGCATGCGCTGGTCGACGAGGGCCTGGGCGGGGCCGCCGTAGTTGGCGCCGGTGATGAGCGGCTTGATGCCGCCGGAGCGGAGGCTGTTGAGGAAGGCGATGTTCTGCGCCTCCGAATCGCGGTGTTTCTTGAAGATGAAGTAGGCGAGTTTCTCGTCGTCGTTGTTGCCGGGGGTAGTGGCTTTTTGATCGTCGAACTCGTCGTCGTAGAGGCTCTTGATGTAGGCGTTGGTCGCCCAGTGTTTGTAGAGGTTGTCCTCGTTGACCGTGCAGATGCCGATCAGCGCGGGGTCGTCGAGCCAGCGTTTGGGTTCGGAGGTGCGGGCGGGATGGACGTAGTTGAGCAGATCGTTCGCGTATTTCTGCCAGGAGGCGCGCGCGGCGGCGTTGATCGGCAGCAGGGCCTTGAAGTGGTTCGAGGTGAAGGCGGTGTAATGGATGTTGTTTCCGACGAAACTCTGGACCTCCCCCTCGCCAAATTTCCGGTCGGAGAAAAGGTCGATGGTGATGTAGATGCCGCGGCTCTTCAGCGCGCGGAAGAGCGCGTCGAGCTTGGCCAGGTTGCCGGTGTTGAACTTGAACGAATTTCCATCCGGATCGGTGATGGCGTCGTCGAAGTGGTGGAGGCGGACGGCGTTGTAGCCCGAGCGCTTGAGGTCGTCGGCGAGCAGGTTGGGCTCGTTGCCCTCGAGGAACTGGGCGGCGTAGCAGAGGTTGACGCCGACGAAGCGGACGGGGGTGTTGGGCGCGTTCTGGAAGGTGAAGTGGTGGTTGTTCGGTTTCTTGATGAAGCCGTTGGCGCCGGCGGCGGCGGAGCCGTTGAGCGCGGACCAGTCGAAGACGCTGCCGGACACGATGCTCAAGGCCCGGGGCTGGGTGCCGTTGACGGGAACGGCGAGCTGGTAGGGCGCCCAGCCGAGGTGGGTGCCGATGGAGTGCGAGCCGTCGGCGGGCGTCTGCGAGGTGACGTCGCTCCAGGTGGTGCCGATGCGGAGATCGTCGATGAGATGGTAACCGGATTCGCCCAGGCCGACGGTGCGCACGCAGAGACCGGTGAAGGCCGACGAGCCGGCTCCGGAGGTGGTGACCTTCTTGTAGACGGAGTTGGTGGTGGTTTCGCCGCCGACGGCGGGATTTATCCAGAGGCGGACGCTCGTGTAGTTGGTGGATTCCCGGAAGTATTTGATGACGCAGAAATAGGTCTGGTTGTAGTTGAGCGTCGGCGAGCCGAGGGTGGCGTCGCTCGAGGCGACGCGCGCGCCGGCCTTGTTGCCGAGACCGATGAAGCCGATGGAGTCGTTGGACGGGGAGGGATTGCCGTCGCGCGCCTGCCAGCCGCTGAAGCGGTTGGTGCTGGTCGGGATCGCCTCGACGGCGCCGCCGGGTTTGACGATCCGGAAGACGAAGCTCACGTAGCGCGTTTCGCCGTTGGCGGAGGGGACGGCGCGCTCGAGGAGCTGCTGGGCGTTTCCGGAGAGGCGGAGCGACTGGCGTTTGCCGAACTTGGGGGCGTTGGTGCCCGTGCCGTGCTCGTAGGCGGGGATGGTCTCGTGCGTGATCTCGGCGCCGGCGAGCGCGGACCAGGCGCCGCTCCAGCCGGTGCCGCCGTTGAGGCCGTTCAAGGGGCCGGGGACGTAGGTGTCGAAGTTGTCGTAGGCGATGAGCGCGCCGCGAAGCGAGGTGGTGGCGAGGGGGAGGGCGAGGAGGAGCGACGCCAAGCCGAAGGCATGGCGAAGCCAAGCGGTGTGTTTTTTCATCGATGTGCGGGGTAGGTTAACTCGGGCGGCTCCGGATCGGAGTCCGCGAGGTCGCCGTGCGGCGAAAGGGGGGAACCGTGCGGCGATGCGCACAGGACCGCAGAACGAGGAGGCGAGATGAAGCGCGCCGCTTGCTTACATAAACGATCGGACGCGTCGCGCCGGCCGGGTTCCGGAGCCGATCAAGGCGCGACGGACGCGCGGGTGGTGAGCGTGAGAACGCGCGTCGGCCCGGCGGTTTTCGTCACGACCGTGGCGTGTCGACCGGGTGCGAGCGCGAGGGTGTTGTCGGGCATGCTTTCGACCGAGATCTCGAGCGGAACGGAGTCGTGGGGCCGGTGTTCGAGCCGGATGCCGTCGATCTCGACGCAGCCCGGCGCGGGGCGGGAGACGGAGGCGTCGGCGGGCGCGCCCAGATGCCAGCGAAAAACCACGACCTCCGGCTCGACGAGCTCGACCTCGTCGCGCACGGCGAGCTCGCGGGCGTTCCAGGCCGCGACGCGGACCCAGCGTTTGAGACCGGCGTAGCAGGCGGAGACGTCGACGGCGACCTCGCCGCCGGAGGCGTCGAGGCGGCGGACGTCGAGGGGAGCGCCGCGGTGGGCCCGATCGAGGATCTGTCCGGCGGAGCGAAGCACGGAGGGCGTGAGCCCGGACGGCGCATGCGCGCCGATCTGGAGGACGTTGTGTCCGGCCACGCTGCCGTAGTGCGTCGGGTGTTCCGTGATGCCGTAGGAGGCGAGCCCGGCCTCGATGAGGACGGGACGGCCGGCGACGATGAAGTTGACGTGCCCCCGGTCCTGGTGGTCGTGCTCGTCGGAGCGATGGCCGCCGCGCATCCAAAATCCGGATACGCGGTTGGCGGGGCCGCGTTCGTGGGCGGCGTTGCTTTCGATCCAGTTGACGCGCGCGGCGACGGGGTAGGCGGCGAAGGTCGGGGGCTCCCGGCCGGGAACATCGGCGAGGCGGGCGGCGCGCAGAAGGGCGAGGCTGCGCGGCGCCTCGGCGGGGGGAGGCCGGCGGTCGAGCGCCCAGCGGGCGTGGGGATCGCGAAGCTCTACGGCGAAGCGGGCGAGAAGAGACCAGTCGAGATCGGGGTTTCTCGCGTCGAAGGCGTTGACGAGAAAACCGGCGGGCTGGCGGTGGTGCAGGTGCCAGAGGGGGAAGCCGGCGAGGGCGGGATGGCTGACGAGGCGATCGTCGCCGGCGGCGCGGGCGGCGACGGCGGCGGAGAGCAGGCTCTCGAAGCTCATGTTGGCGTATTGCATGCCTTCGACGCCTTCGCCGGCCGGGCCTTGGGCGTCGAGGGCTCGGAGAAGTCCGGCGACGGCGAACTCGTAGTCTTCACGATGGCGGTCGAGGCCGTTGTGCAGGCTGGCGAGCGCGAGGGCCTCGAGCGGGAGAATCCATTGGTTGGAGTAGGCCGCGTCGTCGCGGACATACCAGGCGCGACCCGCGCGCCAGTCCTCGCGGATGCCGGCGATCTCGTCCTCGAGGCGGTGGCGCAGCGCGGCCTCGAGCCGGGGCGGGACCGAGCCGGCGGGCAGTTCGGCGAGCGTCGTGACGATGCCGCGCACGCCCCAGGCGGTGCCGAGCCAGGCGCTGCGGACGGGTTCTCCGCCGGACCAGCCGGGGCGCTGGATGGGCGCCCAGGTGGCGGCCTCCCCGAGTTGCGAGAGCACGTAGTCGAGCAGGGCGGGATCGCGGGCGAGGCGGGCGGCGGCGGCGACCTCGGGCAGGGCGTTGGCGAGGATGTTGGCGGCGTCGGCATCGGCGAGCGAGAGCGCGAACCGTTGCCAGGCCGAGTCGTCGATGTGCGCCTGGTGCGCGGGCTTCTCCCGGTATTTCATGTTGTAGGCGGGATCGGCGGCGAGCGCCTCGACCGTGTGGTGACGACGCCAGATCGGATGTCGGGCAGCCCAGTCGCGCACCGAGGCGACGAAGCGGGCTTCCTCCCCGGTGAGCGCGAGCGCGGAGCGGGAGGCGGCGGACGAGGCCGGTGTGTCGGCTCGCGAGAATCCCGCGACCGAGAGAAGGAGAATAACCAAGGCGAGCGGACGTGGGGGCGGCAGGCGGGGCATGGGGCGATGAGGGCAGGGTTCGACGACGGCGACGCGAATGCGCCGGGCGAAGCGAGCCCGGGGGAAGGCGGCCGGCGCGGGAAGCGGCGGCGTGTCTTACGTAAGCCGTCGGAGTGATCCCCGGTCGCGGCGCCCTCGCCGCCGCCGCGCCTCAGCTCAGCACGAGGTCGGCCGAACGCGCGCGGGGCGGCTCGGCGGGAAGCCGGATCTCTTCGATCGCGGTGGCCTGATCGAGCCGCTCGAGGTCCTCGTCCGAGAGGACGATCGAGGTCGCCCGCACAAGGTCGTTCATCTGCGCGACGGAATGCACGCCGACGAGCGCGGAGGTGACGGTCGGATTGTGCAGCACCCAGGCGAGGGCGATCTGCGCGGTCGAAGCCTCGTGGCGCGCGGCGACGTCGGCGACCGTGGAGTGGGCGAGACGTCCGTAGGCGTTGCCGAAGCGGGCCATCAGCCGTTCGCGGCGGACGGTGTGAAGCATCGACTCGAGGGCGCGTTCGCGGGCGAGGAAACCGCCGGCGAGGGGCGAGCTCGCGAGAAACCCGAGACGGTGTTCGCGGCACAGGGCCATCGTCTCGGACTCGAGCCGCGCGCGGGTCATCAGCGAGTAGTCGGCCTGAAGCGCCTCCATCCGGTTGTGCACACCGTGGTAGGCGCGACCGAGCGTGTCGGCGACGCGCCAGGCGGGGAAGTTGGCCGCGCCGATGAAGCGGGCGACGCCGGAGCGGATGACGAGGTCGAAGGCCTCGAGCGTCGCGTCGACCGGCACGAGGCCGTCGTTCCACTCGAAGATCACGAGATCGAGGTAGGAGGTGCGAAGCCGGCGCATCGAGTCCTCGAGGGTCTCGCGCACGATCTCGGCGAAGTTGCCCGCGCCCTTCTCCGGCTGGCGGACATGGACGCGGGTGGCGAGCGTGAGCTCGCGGCGCGGGATGCCGCGGAGCGTCCACCAGCGGCCGACGAACTCCTCGGACCAGCAGAAGGCGGCGGAGGGGAGGATCGGCTCGCGGGAGAAGCTCGTGGACTGGATGAAGGCGCCGCCGGCGGCGTGGTAGGCGTCGAGGATGGCGTGAGCCGTGGTCTCGTCGGTTTTCCAGCCGAAGTTGAGGGTGCCGAGGCAGAGCTCGGAGAGTTTGAGGCCGGTGCGGCCCATGAGGCGTTTGGAGATCATGAGGCAGTTCGGTTTCGGGCGCGCCTGGGCGCGCGGTCGTGATTGATGGGTTGGCGCGCCGCGGGAGGCGCGTCGGTGTTCCCGTCCGGCGACCCGAGGCGGCCGGACGGGGCGGGATGCAGGGCGGGCGGGCCCGGCCTGCTCCGGAACCGAAGACGAGGCCGTCAGCCCGCCGTGTCGTGCACGGACGAATACAGGACGGGGGTCATGAGGAGGGCGCGCCACGGATGGCGGCGCCGTTTGCGTGTTTCACGCGGCCGTGGCGTGGACGCGGATGTCGTCGGCGTTGCGGCGGCGCAGCAGATTGCTCGCGCGTTTGCGGAGCATGCGATCGAGCTTGTCGATCAGCAACGTGACCGAGGTCAGGGCGGAGTCGGTGCGGACGGAGGCCGTGAGGTCGGGGCCGGCGAGTTCGAGGCGAGCCTTGGCGGTGAACCAGCCGGTGCGGCCGCGGATCTCGCGTTCAACGTCGACGCGAAGCCGAAGGATGTCGGATTCGTGCCGGAAAAGTCGTTCGGCCTTGGTTTCGATGAGCGCCCGGGTGGCGTCGTTGAGTTCGAAGTGGATTCCCCGAAGCAGCAGCTTCGATTCGGGAGCGGAGCGAAGGGTGGGGCGGATCATGGTGTGCGGGGGAAAGGGATGGGAGGGAAGATCAGGGCGCGCGGATCTCGCGCGGTCTCGTTGGGCGATCGGGGCGCGGCGCGCGGGATCGCGAAGGGGGGCGGAGGACGCCCCGGGATTTTGCCGGCGCTTGGAGAGCAAGCGCGGTCCGGTCGGGAACACCCGCCGGGACACGTCGCTCACCGCGCCGGAACGGCGGGGCAGACGTAGACCGCATGGACCGATTGCAGATAGGCGGTGCAAAACGAGATCATGGGCGACGGGGGTGCGTGAGCACCAACGGCCACGATTCCACGCGTGTCAAGCCCCTCGCGGCGCGCCGCCGGGGCGAGTGAGTCTTAATACCCACATCCCCGGTGTCGGCGGCGGTTTCCGGCCCGTTTTCCGGGGGGCGGACGAGGGACGGCCAGGAGACGGAGAGGTGTCATGAAAAAATGGATACAGACGCTTCGCGCCCCGAAAACGCCGGGGGGCTTGACACACGGTTTTTCCGGGTCACTGGTGCCTCACGGTGAAACCCCACACGCTGCAGAACCCGCTATTCTGCGTTCGTCGACAACCGACGGCGAACGGTGCGTCGTATATCTGTCCGGCCTGGCCCGGCGCCGTGTGCTGAAGATGGTGTAGCGCCGTGCGCGCACGCCTCCAGGCCCCGGCTCCGGGATAACCGTTAGCCCGCCGGGCGTCCGTCTTTTTCTCCATCCCCTCCGCGGCGCGGCCATGTGGCCGAGCGCGCGCGAAAACCCCCGATCCCCCCGCCGCGCCATCGCGCGGTCACGCAACGAAACCTCCCGCCACGGAGAGCGCGTCCGCGCGCCTGTTCCGGGGCGCAGCCTGGGCAAATTCCATGATCATCCTTCACGTAACCGATTTCCACTTCAACAAACGCTGGTTCGACTGGCTCCTCGAGGACGCGCCGCCGCACGACCTCGTCGTGATGTCCGGCGACATGCTCGATCTCATGTCGGTCACGCCGCAGCGGCGTCAGATCGAATGGGTCTCGGCCTGGCTGGACGGGTTTCCCCGTCCGCTGGCCGTGTGCAGCGGCAACCACGACCTCGAGTGGGATCCCGCCACCGAGCGCTGGCGACCGGCCTACTGGCTGCGTTCGATCACGAATCCGCTCGTGTGGACGGACGGCCGGCGCGTGCAGATGGACGGCCTCTCGGTCCTCAACATCGGCGCGACGACGCGTCCGAAAGGCGGCAGCGCCGACGTGTGGGCCGTGCATGCGCCGCCCGCGCGCACGCTCGTGGCCACGCGTTTCCGCGGAGGCGACGCCGGCGATCTCGATCTCATCGAGTCGGTCCGTCGTTTCGCGCCGAAGCTCGTGCTTTCAGGCCACGTGCACTCGCCGCTGGACTGGCGCGAATTCCGGGACGGCACGCTGTTCCTCAATCCGGGATGCGAGTCCGAGGCCCCGTTCCCGAACCACATTCTCGTCAACACCGAGCGGATGAGCTGCCGGTTCGTCACCGCGACACGCGAGGATTCCCACGACTCCGTGCTTCCGGCGCCCGCCTCGGAGGACGACGAGGCGGCCGCGCTGGCGGTCGCTTGAACGCGCGGACGCCGGGCGTCCGAGCACCCCGAAAACGACAACACCCAAACCCCGAAGACATACCATGAGCCACAATCCCATCTACCTTTCCCGCGACGAATACAGCCGGCTGCGACTCTTCCTCGCGACCACGCCCCGCACCGGCTCCGGCAACGCGCTGCGAAACCTGGCCGAGGAGCTGGACCGCGCCCTGATCCTCGATCCGGCCGCGTTCCCCGCCGGGGTCGTCACGATGAACTCGACCGTGCAGTTCCAGGATCTCGAGACGAACGAGGTCGAGGAATACACGATCACGTTCCCCGACCGCGCGAACGTGGAGCACAAGCGAATCTCGATCCTGGCGCCGATCGGCACCGCGCTCATCGGCTGCCGCGTGGGCGACACCGTGAAGTGGTCCACGCCGGGCGGCACGCGGGAGCTCAAGGTGCTTCGCGTCTCCTCGCCCGCCGTGACCGAGTCGTCGGCGCAACCCGCCGCGGCCGCGGCGTAGCCCGGGCGCGCGGGAGTTCGCCCCGGCCGGTTTTCCGGCCGGGGCTTTCCCCGTGTTTCTCCAGGCCCGTTCCCTCTTTTTCCGCATGACCTTGCCCGATTCCTTTTTGTTTTCCTTCGTCCCGCCCGCGGCCTCGCCCGCGCCGGGCGTCGATGCGCGGCCATGAACTCCGTCGCCTATCTCACCAACGAGGCCGGCCTCGCGGGATGCGACGATCCGTATGCGACGTTGTCCCGGTTGATCGGCAACCTCAGCGGCTTCGTGTATCGGCGCCGCGACGATCCGCACTGGACGATGGAGTTCGTCAGCGAGGGATGCCGCGACCTCACCGGTTACGATCCGCATCGCTTCATCGATCCCGCGAGCATCGCGTTCGGCGATCTCGTCGCGCGGGCCGACTGGTCGCGTGCGAACGAACGGGTGCGTCTCGCGATTCTTCATCGCCGGCGGGCGACGGTTCGCTACCGGCTGCGCACCGCGTATGGCGCCTGGGTGCAGGTGGAGGACCGCTTCACCCCGGTCGTCGACGCCGACGGACGGGTGCTCGCCATCGAGGGCGTCATCGATCGCGCGCGGGGGAATCCGCTCCCGTGCGATCCTCCCGACCGCGAGCCCTGACGCGTCCGAGGCGTCCGCACGCCGACCGTTTTTTCCGTCGCGCCGGGCGAGACGGCGCGGCGCCCGCGCAAGGGCGGTGTCGCGATCAACCCCAGCGGGCCGACCGGCCCGGTCTTCCGATTTATGAACTCAGAAACCAGTTCCGCACTCAGCAACAACAGCCTGCGTCGCATGCACGCGTGGGCCCGTGAAACCTATCCCAACGACTGGATCGACCGTTGCGCGGTCGCCGTCGAATACCTCGCGCAGTTGAGCGGGGAGCAGGCCGCGAACCTGATCAAAGCCGGTTGGCCGGCGTTGTTTGCGGCGGCCGAACGCGACTGGCCCGAGGCCTTCGAAGGCTGGTCGTCGCTGGCACCCGAGCCGGGCGAGGAGCAACCCGTGTGATTCTCGACAACAAGCATCCCGCCTCTTTCCCGAGGCGGGATTTTTTGCCGTGCGCGCCGGCGCGCGTCAGGCGTGGAGGGCCGCCGGGGAGTTTTCCCCCGGATCGGGCGGGAAGGCCTTGATGAAGGTCTCGCGGATTTTGTCCTCGTCGGGCGCGTGGGCGAGGACGGTGACGTGGTCCCAGCCCTGGAGGCGTGTTTCGCCTTTCGGGAGGACGACTTGGTCGCCCCGCGTGATGAGGGTGATGACGGCGCCTTCGGGAAGGGAGAGGTCGCGGATGCGCGGGCCGTCGACGCCCTTCGGTCCGGGCATGTCGATGGTGACGACATCGTAGTCGCTTTGCGCCATCGTGATCATCTCGAGGCTGAAGAGGGGCTTGGGGCGCGCCGGTGCGGAGAGGCCGAGCCATTTGGCGACGGTGCCGAGGGTGGAGCCCTGCACGAGGATCGACAGGATGACGGCGAAGAACACGAGATTGAAGACCTGGTTGCCGATCTCGAGGCCCGCGGCGGCCGGGTAGGTGGCGAGGACGATCGGCACGGCGCCGCGCAGGCCGGCCCACGAGGCGAAGAGTTGGTTGCGGAAGCCGAAGCCCATGCCGAGGGTGCCGATAAACACGGCCAGCGGACGCGCGACGAAGGTGAGCACGACGAAGAGCAGGATGCCCTGCAGCCAGAGCGTCGACCACTCGCTGGGGAAGACCAGCAGGCCCATCAGCACGAACATGCCGATGTTCACGATCGTCGAAAGCGCCTCGGAGAAGTTCAGGACGCCCTGCTTGTGGACGAAGGAGCCGTTGCCGAGGACGAAGCCGGCGGTGAAGACCGCGAGCATGCCGCTCGCCTGCACGAGCTCGGCGAGGCCGAAGGTGAGCAGGACGAGGCCGATGAAGAGCACGTAGTAGTTGCCCCGGTCCTGCGCGGTCAGCCGGTTGAACATCCAGATCATGGCGCGTCCGGCGGCGAAGCCGACGACCGGGCCCGCGCCGAACTTCCAGAAGAAAAGCAGCACGGTGGAGAGGTCGAACTTGTCGCCGGAGGCGAAGGTGGCGACGGCGACGGTGGTCATGAGGATGGCCATCGGGTCGTTCGCCGCGCTCTCGATCTCGACCGTCGAAGAGAGACGGGGCGGGAGCGACTGCCGGCGCAGGATGGAGAAGATCGCGGCGGCGTCGGTGGAGGAAATGATCACCGCGAGGAGGGCGGACAACTGGGTCGACCAGCCGAGGCCCCAGTGCAGCACGGCGAAGGCGAAGGCGGCGGTGAGCAGCACGCCCCAGGTGGCGAGCCCGCCGGCCGGCAGGGCGACCGCCCGGAAGTCCGAGCGTTTTGTCATGAACCCGCCGTGGAAGAGGATGAAGACCAGCGCGAGGTTCGCGAACTGGTTGGTCAGCACCATGTCGTCGAAGTCCCAGAGTTTCAGAACGTCGCTTCCGCAGACGATGCCGGTGCCGAGCGCCACGAGGATGACCGGGACGCTCCACCGCTCCAGCCAGACGGAGGCGAGCACCACCGCGACGAGAAGGGCAGGTAGAACGATGTAGAGAGTCGGCGACATGGGAGGTGGCCGTCAGTGAAGATGCGGAAAAACGCCAAGCAATTCCCGACGCGGGACATTTCCCAAAAAACGCCGTCTCCGGCCCCGCGCCGGCGCTCAAAGCGCGTCCGCGCGGGCGAGCAACACGAAGATGGTGGCGTCGGCCGCGATATGGGCGAGGACGGGCGGACCGAGGCCGCCGCCGAACACGCGCAGCCACCCGAGGCTCACCCCGTAGAGACCGGCGAGCACCGCACCGAGCGGACCGGGCGGATAACCATGCATGTGGAAGTAACCGAAAACAACGGAGGTTAGCACGACCGCACCAACCCGCCCGGCCAGGGGCTCGAGACCGTCGTGGAAGATGCCGCGGAAGATCGCCTCCTCGAGCAACGCGTTGAGGATGCAAAAAAACGCGCCGGCCGCGACGAGGCCTCCGACCGAGGAAACGGGCAGGGAGCCCTTCAGGAAACTCACGTCGGGTCGGGCGAGGACATGGAAAAGTGCAAGAGCGGTGCAGGACACCAGGGCGATCGCCGCCGTCGCGAGGATCGTGGAACGGGACACACGTCCGAAGCGCCACGGTTGGAAGCTTCTCCTCAAGATCGGGACGGAGGCGACGACCGCTCCGTAGGCGAGCAAGGGCGCGAGCATCGTCAGCGGCCACGAGCGGAAGGCGGGGACCCATCGCAGGGCGGCGACGAGGAGGACGACGAACAGGAGGGGATGCAGGAGCCGTGTGAGGACCGTCATCGACGGCGACGAGCTTGGGACCCGGTGCGTCGATGTCGACCACGCGTCCCTCGGCGAGGCGGGATGACGAGCGCGCCTCGGGTGAGTTCAAGCCCGAGGGCGGGATCGCCTCACCCGTCGGGTGCCGGGCGATTTCCGGTCTGTTTTCCCGGCGGATCCCGGTGTCCTGCCATCTATGTTTCTTCAGTAATAATCGGCCGCGAATCGGCGCAGAAGCCGCAAAATCAATCCGGATATCGGACGCCGCCGCCTACGCTTTGCTTGCGCCCTGCGGGTGGGGGAAGTCGAAGCGGGGCTCGATGGGGTTCGCGGCGGAGGCGCCGAGCACGCGGGCGACCTGCTGCTCGAGCGTGAAGACGCGCGGAGGCAGGAGGCCGCGGAGGCCGAGGGCGTCGCGTTCACGTTCGGTGAAGGCGGTGCCCTTGTTGAGGAGCGAATTGGTGAGCAAGGCGGTGCCGCGTGGAAACGGCGTCACGCCGGCGGGGGACAATCCCGGGTTAGAGGGGCGGGGCGACATACGGGCGGTATGATAGCGAGCCCGAAACCGACGGACTGCGCGGCCCTTGGCGGAGTATGCGCGCGGATGACAAGGGTGGAGCGGCTTTGTGCTAGGGAATTTGAGTTGAGGAGAGATAGCGTCAGCGTCGTGCTTTGCCTTGATTCCAAAACCGCGGAGCTGAGGCTCCGCTGTGAGCCGCGTCAAATATTGTGTATTGCTTTGCCTTGATTCCAAAACCGCGGAGCAGAGGCTCGGAGAAGCCGAAAACCCTGCAAGAGGCAACGCTTTGCCTTGATTCCAAAACCGCGGAGCAGAGGCTCTACTTTCGCCTAACGGCGCCGAGTGAGACAGCTTTGCCTTGATTCCAAAACCGCGGAGCAGAGGCTCGAGGCCCGGCACCGAGTAGGTCGGCATGACGCTTTGCCTTGATTCCAAAACCGCGGAGCAGAGGCTCCGCCGACGAGGAGATATGGG
>Ga0207868_1002017_pt1 | contig 12822 bp, 7 predicted proteins | sample Passage237B_FD_187370 | JGI IMG/M metagenome (GOLD analysis project Ga0207868, IMG submission 187370) | Cellulose adapted compost microbial communities from Newby Island Compost Facility, Milpitas, CA, USA - Passage2 37B (SPAdes) (version 3) ... | reverse complement strand
TTAAGATATCACGGAGTTGATGGTTGGTGGAACATTAAGGAGTTAAGGTGGATTAAGATATCACGGAGTTGATGGTTGGTGGAACATTAAGGAGTTAAGTTGGATTAAGATATCACGGAGCCGATAGTTGGTGAACATTAAGGAGTTAAGGGAGGTTAAGTTAATACGGAGTCGAAATTTGGGGGGGGAACATTAAGGAGTTAAGGTGAGTTAAGGAGAGGTAAATGTTACGTTAGTTTATAAACCCCTCCCTATTTTGCTACGAGGTCATTGTAGATCATGGCATAGTTATAACGTTGAATAAAGGCCTTCAGTTTTTGATCCAGAGTATCAGCCAGTTTCTGGTCCGAAATCAGATTATTTTCCAGAAATCGGTCGTTCCTTAAATCATAGATGGCAGTCGGTTTTTGGCCATCGTGCGTCATGTAATAGTCATCCTGGAAGAAATTGTAATCGCCTCCGTTATTATTAACCACGAAATTGTCGCGGCGATGGGAAAAAGCGTCAAACCCAAATGCAAAGTAGGGTTTTTGGTAGTTGAGGAAGTTCAGCACCGTAGGCATGATATCGATCTGCTGTACCAGTTTGTCGGATAAGCCTTTCAGATCACCTCCGGGATAGTAGAAAATAATCGGGATGGCGAAACCACCTGGAGTGTTCTGATACTCGGGCAGGTGAGTGACCGTAGCGTGGTCGGCAACCAGTACAAAAAGAGTGTTCCTATACCACTCCGTCTTAGATGCCCTGACGAAAAACTGTTTCAGGGCATAGTCTGTATAGCCAACAGGTTCATGAACGGGAAGTGGTCCTGCAGGGAATTTACCTTTATATTTTTCCGGTACCTTAAAAGGGTGGTGGGAAGAAAGCGAAAAGAAACTGGCAAAGAACGGCTGAGGCATTTCATCGAGTTTATCGGCCATGAATTGTAAGAAGGGTTCATCCCAGATCCCCCAGATACCATCATAATCTGCATCGTTTTTGTATTCCTTTTTCCCATAATACCTCTTAACACCAGCCAGCTGGGTAAATGCCGAAAAACCCATGCTTCCATTGGGAGCCCCATGGAAAAAAGCGGTCTCGTATCCTTCATCAGCCAGAAGTTTGGCCAGACTGGTAGGTCTGTTGGATGAATAGATCGAAAGCACATACGGCTCACCTACGGAAGGGATACCCGTGAGGATCGATGGCAGGGCATCAATGGATTTTCGACCATTGGCAAAGCCTCTGGTAAAGGCATAGGATTGACCAATGAGAGAGTCGAGGAAAGGCGTATACCCACGGTAAGCCCCTTCCTGAATGTCTTTGTTGAGTGCGCCAATATGTTCTTTGCCGAAACTTTCCAGGATCAGGAACACTACATTCAGTTTTCTGAATTCACCAGTGTCAGTCGGATAATGAATTACCGGATAGCGCTGATCCAGTTCTTCAGGGGTAAAATATTCAACCTCCTCCAGTTTGACAGCTTTCAAGGTCCGTATAATACTGAAAGGAGTGTTCAGCACAATATTCATTTCTTCCGAGTTCTTCACATAGTCTCCCGCATTACTCAGTGTAATGGGCCGGGTGCTGTGTGCCCAACCACCGCGGACGCCTCCGATAAAGAGAAATATGGTCAGAAAAAAAGCAGAAGTCTGGCCGCTATAATACAACCAGCCCTTGTGCTGGGTACGTTCGAGGACAAGCCATTTGCAAATTTTGCTCAGCAGGAATAGAAACACCCCCAGTCCAATCAGAAGATACCAGTAATCGAGGGAAAAGTCGATTGACAGTTGTGCCATATTTTCCTCATTGGCAAACTGGCTAAGGACAGTACCGGTTGTCCGTTTCAGGGTAAAGGGATAATAGGCATAGTCTACCAGATTCAGTGCAATACCCAGCGCATTGGTCGAAATAAACAGCCAGCGAGCTACCGATTGGTACTTTTCACCGTATTTGAACCGGAAGGGTATACTTTGCAGCAGGATATAGAGTACATTGATGTAGAGTATGGCCACAATGTCGAACTTGACACCGCCGAGCATAATGGGCCATAGGTCGTGGTGGGTTACACCGGGAAACAGCGATCTGTTATGCAGAAAAAAACCGTATCGCAGCAGGGCATAAATGACCAGCAGACCCGCGAATTGAATGGCTAGCAAAAAGAACGTGTTTAATACACCCTTTAATCTGACTTCCTTCATGACACTCAATCCCAAAACAAACCGGTTGCAATTCTGTGTCTCCCCATCCGCCTATATTGGATTGCTGAACGTTAATAAACGTTGGAATTTCGGCATCCAATAATTGTATATATCCGGATGAACGGAATAAGAGGAATGTTAGCCGCTTGTCCTGCAAATAATTCTATAACTCTTCATGGTAATTTTTCGGGCAGGAAGAACGGGTATTTAATCTGAGTATATCAACAAATCACTGACCTGTTCGTCAAATGCTTGCAAATAAGCAACTTAACTATCTCCACTTATCCGAAATCGCGCCAAATATAGCATACTTACTACATTCGTTGTTCGCAGAATTGTACAAAAATTTATTCACCGGATCAGGAAGTGGAAGTCAGGAAATCTGCCAGGGTGGGAAAGGTCTGCTGTCGAATAATTCAAAAAAGTGAAAAAAGAGCAATTTCCCCCTAAAAAAAGAAAGAGCCAGGAAAAGGGAGGAGATCCCTTGTTTCCTGACTCTCTGGTAAACGGGTTTTGTAACTAGCGGCTGGAAGTGAGTTTCCGGTAGAATTTTTTCTCCTTCCGTGCGATAATATGTGCAGCCAGTTCGTCGATCAGTTCCTTATCGAGCGGGTTGGTCGATTTTGCGAACAGATGGAAGCCGTTTCCGCCTTCATAGTAGGCCACGGAGGCATCTTTGAACACGTTATTTTTTTCAAACCCCTTGATATAACTGCTGAGACGGTCGCGCATATTGGCTGGACTGGCTGCCAGGGCGCGGTGATCGAATTCCATTTCCATGCCCATGTTATGCTTGTAGCCGAAGGCGGTAGCCTGCTCAATCCGCTCATCCCCGATCTCCTTCTTGAAGAAGTGATTAGGCTGAATCCAGGCGAAGTCGAATTGGAAGTCCTTCCACCGGTCATACCCGTTGGCATGCCAGTATGGGATCCATACGAATTTGAGTTTCTTCGAGCGGATATAGTCTCCAAGGGGGATCAGGATGTCGGCGCAGCGGGTCACATCTTCGTCGACCCAGTAGAACCCGACCAGTTCGAGGTTCTTCAGTCCTGCTTGCCGGTAGCGCTCCAGGAAACGGTCGATGTACCATTTACCGGCGGTTAGACGGTCTTCGACGTTGGAAAAATCCAGGGATTTGCCGTCCAGTTCTCCCCAGTCTTTCTGGTTCAGGATGGGAGAGGGGATTCCGACGACCAGCTTGTGTTTAAACGACGGCTTGCCCAATGTTTTCTTCTGTTCCTCGATACATTGATTGAGGGCGTCGAAGGCTTTATCCTTTTCAAATTTTCGATCCAGCAGCCATTCCCATTCCTGTTTTCGGGCATTCTGCTTATCGTACCCCGGCGCATAATTCCGGCCTTTCCCGTCTTTGAACTCCAGGAACAGAAAACCGTCGAAAAGCCAGTTTTTTTCACCATGACGGTTAGTATGGGTTACATAAGGCACGAACTGCTCCTTCGTCCATTCCATGGGGCGATGAACTCCGCCCTGGTAGATGAGTACCAGATCAGCTATCGAGGTTTTTCCATACTGAGCATGGGTGGGCAGATAACCTAAAAAAGTCAGAAATAGTGCTGGTAGAAAACGATTGAGTCTTATCACGATCAATTTTAAAATCAAAGCCAGAATTTCACCTCCTTGGTGACATTAAACTCTCTGCCGTTCAGCACGTACGTATAGAACAGCTTGAAAGTACCTTTGTTCCGTTGGTAAGAGGCATCAAACTCACCTGCCCAGGTACTGTTTTTTCCGGGCGTGTTCCGAATTTCATACTTTTCAGAGCCCGGAGCGGGGGTGATCGAGACCGTATTTCCTTCTATCTTAAGATCGATGATCATATCGCTTTCAGCCCCTGGAATCCGGATCGTAGAGGCATCCACGGTCGTAGCCCTGGATACGGACTGGATTTTTACCGGAGAGACTCCCGTCGCTTCCTTAACCCCTTCAATCCGGTAATCTCCTTCGAAGGCGTTGCGGAATCGCTTGATGAGGAGGTAAGCCGTTTTTTTCGATTCCAGCACGGAGGCATTTCCGTTAACACTCTTGATCTGGAGCGGCAGTACAAAATTCCCGTTTAACGGGGCACTGCCAATTCCCTTGAAATTGATTTTTACCATGCCCCGCTCTTCTCCTTCGCCGATGGATATCTCGCCACTGGCCAGGGAATAGTTCTGATCGGGTAAAATGCTGTAACCGGGGTTGGAAGCGATAAAGGAGTTTCCCAGTGATTTATCCACCTCAACAACCGCCTTTACACTTCCGCTTTGGTTGATACCCGATTTGTAGACGGCAAAATCATAGACGGATTCCCCTGCCAGCGGAACGATTTCCACATTGCCCGATTTGGGGAAATAAATGTTGGCCGGAACGAAAATGTCGGTCTGCGCATCTTCGCACGACAGGCTTGTACCCGCGGCCAGCGCGAGTACAAGCATTCTTTTATATAAATGGGTAAGTTTCATAGGAATAAAATACAGTACGATTTACCAGCCTGGGTTTTGCACTAATTCAGCGTTTTTGTCGATTTCGGTTTGCGGAATCGGGAAGAGGGCATTTTTCCAGTCGTATACCCGGGTTTCGAACGCTACACGCTTGTAGAAACCGGTGTAGGCAAAACTATTGGTTGACGGATTTCCGGCGTTGATATCCATACCCCAGAAGCGTCCTCCGTCACCGTATTTGCGTTTGTAGTCGTCAGGGGTTCCGGTGTCGGGGGTATGGGAGAGCCATCTGCGGCGGGTGGTGTGATAGCGATCCCCTTCGAAGCAGAGTTCGATTTGTCTTTCCTGAAGGATACGCTCGCGCTGCTGGTCTTTGTTACCTTTGATTTCCGGGTTGGTCACGAAGACACCTGGCACCCCGGCTCTTTCGCGAATCATGTTCCAGTACTTTTCGATATCCGGGTGATTGGGATCATATTCGTTAAGCGCTTCAATGTAATCGAGTAGTACCGCGGCATAGCGGTAGTAGGTAAACTGACGGCCTACGTTGACATAGACACGGTCACGCATGTTGCTTTGGGGATCCACATTTTTCAGAACGAGGTATCCGGTTCTGGGGAAGAACGTAGAAGCCCCTGAGCCTCTGGAGAAGCCACCGTAGTAGAGTTCTACCCGGCCGTATCCATCCTGCTGGTCGACCACTGAGCTTTTGGTCGAGAAATAGTTTCTTTTATCGATATCCGGCGGAAGCTGTGGAATAGGACGTCCGTTGTAGAGGACGAAGGCATAGAAACGCGGCTCGCGGTTGGCGTACATGTTCCAGTCGCCCGGCCAGTGACCCCAGGCGTCTCCACTGCGGAGCTGTTCGATCATTCTGACCCGATCAGCTTTCAGGTCAAGATTTTGTGGATTCCAGTTTTCATGGCCCTCTACGGCAAATCCTTCTTCAACATACCCAGATCCGGCATCATAAATGCTTTTTCCGTTTTTCATCAGAAACGCATCGACCACCCGCTGGGTAGGAGCAACTCCACCCAGGTTATAGGTTCCTGGAGAGCAGTGTACTTCCCAGGCGTTTTGGTCAAAACCAGCGCGGCCGAAGATGATCTCACAGTTCCAGCGTTTCAGGAGAACATCACGGACAGACTTGTAGGGGTTGAAAACCGTACCATCACCGTTTTCGTTGTTTTTGTACAGTTTTACATTGGCGTCGGGGTTGCTTTCGGCTGTACGGATCAGATCAAGAGAAGCATCTGCCGCTCTTTTCCAGCGGGATTCATCATAATTGATGTTAGCCAGCAGCTTGCCATCCTTATTTTTGAAGTTCGCATACTCCTTGTTTCCGTTCCACTGCGGACTGGCAGCAAACAGCAGGGCTTCGGCCTTTACGGCTTTACAGGCGATCTTGGTTGGCTTACCGAACCACTGACGGTCATTCTGCCAGTGCATGGGCAGATCCCTTTCAGCATCCTCCATCAGCTCGACGATATATTCCACACATTCGTCATAGGAAGCACGGGGGAAATTGTTCCAGTCGTAGCTGGCTGGCAGTTCTTCCTTGATCAGTACCGCAGGGCCATACTGTTTCAGGATGGTCCAGTAATAGAATCCTCTGAGAAACTTGGCCTCGGCTTTGTACTGGATTTTCAGTGCGTCGCTGAGTTCGGGACATTTGTCGACGTTGTTTTCAAAAACAAAGGAAGCCCGGATTGCCTTGTAGTAGCTTGGCCAGCGGTTATAGTAGTTGGTATTTGGGTTCCAGTTACCGAGGTTAATGTTGTAGGTCGGATACACGTTCCAGGTAAGGTCCACCTCGTCGGAAAGGCCCAGCCACGGCGCGTCATTATGGTTCAGCGGCATGGGCATCTGGGAGTAGACGTTGTAAAGGTACTTCTCTGTTTCAACCCGCGATTTCCAGATCATGGTATCGGTTTTCATATCGTCGGGCTCTTTCTCGAGGAAGTCACAGCTCGCAATTCCCAGTAACACCAGTAAACTATAGAGAGAAATTAAATGCTTCTTCATGGGGAGTTAATTAAAATTTAGCTCTGATTCCAAAATTGAATTTTCTTTGAAGCGGGTAATTAGTACCGCTGGCAGTTCCCTGTTCAGGATCCCACATTTTCCATTTGGAGAAAATCGCTGTATTGGTAGAGAGAGCGTAAATTCTGAGGGATTTGATTTTCATGCCAGACAGCCAGTCGGGGTTAACGTTGTAACCGATTTCGACGTCTGCCAGGCGGAGAAAGCTTCCGTCATACAGTTTTTTGGTAGAGTTTTGCCAGTTGTTGGCGGAAGTACCGTTGAAGATGCGCGGATACTGGGCATCCTGACGTGGATTTTCGGGAGTCCAGCGGTCGAGCGCCTGCAGGAAGAGGTTTCCTTTACCCACACCCTGGTTGAAGGGGATGTATGCCCCGCCCAGTACATAGGAAACGCGTCCCTGTCCGCGGAAGAAGATTCCGAAATCAAAAGCCTTATACTCCAGCTGTGTACCAAAACCGTAGTTGATTTCGGGGATGTTGGAATACCCGATGGGGACCTCGTCGTCGATGGAGATCACCCCGTCACCATTGGTATCGTGATATTTCACGTCACCGGGACGAACGGCACCGAAGGTTTGGGTAGGGCTGTTGGCTATGTCGGCTTCATCGTGGAAGTAGCCCAGCGAAATCAGACCGAACTGCTGGTTGAACTTGTGGCCGGTACGCATGCGGTACTCATAATTCTTGGGTGCTTCATCCTGTTCGATAATCTTGTCGCGGGCAAAGGTGAAGTTACCGTGTAGGCGTACACCTACATTATGGATCCGTTTGTTAACCTCCAGGCTTCCGTCGACCCCGCGGTTTTTCATTACCCCGATGTTGGCAAAGGGAGCTGAGGGCAGACCAGCGATGTCGGGGAGTGAACCACGTTGTACCAGGATGTCGGTTCTTTTTTCATGGAAATAATCGGCTTCGAGCGAGATCAGTCCGTTGAACATGGTCAGTTCGATACCGACATTCCGTTTCAGACCTTTTTCCCAGGTCAGGTCGCGTACCCCGATCCGGTTTTCACCCGTTCCACCGTATGCGATGTTCTGTTCTCCAAAGTTGTAGCCCCCTAATCCGCCGCCATAGATTGACAGATAGGCGAAACGTTCACCGTTAGGCAGAGCTTCCGAACCTACCAAACCGATCGATCCTTTGATCTTGAGCAGGTCTACCGCATGACGAAGTCCGGAAAAGAAAGGTTCGGCTGAGACAATCCAGCCTCCGGCTGCCGCAGGGAAGAGTCCAAAACGACTGCCTTTCGGGAAGTTTTCCGAACCGTTGTAACCGAGGTTGAATTCGGCAAAATATTTGTCCTTCAGCGCATAGGTAGCTCTGGCGGCTATACCCTGACGGCGATAGGGCAGCGAAGCGATAGCCGATCCGGCGTTTCCATCGATATAATCGCGCTGATAGTACATGAACATACCGCCTACCCGGTGGTTGCTGCCGAACTGACGGTCATAGATGAACTGTGCTTTCATCTCCTTAGCCCGGTTGCTGACCAGGGCGCGGCTGTAACCGAGGAATTCCGCGCCTACGTCGTTCTGTTTGAACATGAGCTCGCCCGTTTCGGGGTCGCGGCCCTGAACGGCGTAGGTGGAGGAGAATTTCCGACGCTGGATAGTGGTACGGTTGTAGGTATCGAATGAGAAGGAAAATTTGAATTTAAGACCTTCGGTGATGGCTTTCAGGTCCTGGTTGAGCGAAATCTGGCTCATGAACTGGTTGCGGAACTCGGTGTCAAAACCAGATCCCATCAGACGTTCCAGCGGGTTTTTCTCACCCACCTGGGTAGGAGCACCCCAGCCGTAGATATCATTGCCGTTTACGTCCGTACCGATGGGTATCCGCACCGGGTTGGAGATGGGAGTCGCCAGGTTAGCCCAGTAAAAAAGCTCTCCCGCCGTCGAATAGGAGGTTCCGTAAATGTCGCCTCCCACACCCGGGGTATGCAGGTCGGTCAGGCTACCCCCGACTTCCAGATCCACCACCGTGGTTTTGCTGAGGCTGATATCGACGTTGGAGCGGAAATTGTAACGCTGCAGATGCATGTTGCTTTTGTACTCCGTTTCGGGGTTGTTTCTCAGGTTACCCGACTCGGTCATGTAACCGAAACCCACGAAATACCGCGCGATGTCGCCACCCCCGCGCACGTTGATGGTCGTTTGTGAGTTGTTGGAGTACTTCTTGTACATTTCATCGAACCAGTTCACATTGGGGTACAGGTAGGGATCTGCCCCGGAACGAATTTTTTCGATCACTTCAGGTGAATAGTTCTCGCGGCCAAACGCCTCGTTGTAGAGCATCGCGTAGTCGGCTCCGTCCAGGTATTTAGGCAGGGTAGGCAGATCCGAGATACCGCTTTCCACCTTGAATTCAATCACGGGTTTCTGGGCTGTACCTTTCCGGGTAGTCACGATAACGACCCCGTTCGCTGCCCGCACCCCGTAAACGGCGGTGGCAGAGGCGTCCTTGAGGATGGAAACCGACTCTACCTCTTCCACGGATATGTCCTGCATATCCCTTTCCACACCGTCGACCAGAATGAGGGGAGTACGGTTGGCACTAAAGGTAGAGATACCCCTGATCCAGAAGTTACCATTGTCATTGCCGAGTTCCCCGGTACGCTGCACCACTACGGCACCGGCCATACGCCCGGCCAGGGCATTCGTCAGCGAACGGGTAGGAACCTTGATATCATTGACAGAAACCGTTGAAATGGAACCAACCACGCTGACCTTGCGCTGTACACCCATACCTACCACAACGGCTTCGTCGAGGACGGCCAGGTCTTCTTCCAAGATCAGGTCAAGGGATTTATTGCCCCGGATAGTGATTTCCTGGGGTTTAAAGCCGATAAAGCTCACTACGATGGTTTCACCTTCCTCCACTTCGAGGGCGTAGTAACCGTCGGTGTCGGCGATGGTACCCCGTTCCGAGTTTTTCACGACAACGGTGGCACCGGGCAGGGGAGCCCCTTTCGAATCGAGGATTTTACCTTTCAGCAGAAACCGGTCGTCCAGCCGGCCGAAGGTGGGCTGCAGCGTACTTTGTGTCTGGGTCGTGGGAACCGGAATGGCTGCCATGTTGCCTGTGTCCTGGCTTCCAAGCATTTTCAGGGAAGAAGTCTGCGACTTGTCGATAGGCTGGGCAGCCGGGGTAGTGCGGGTTTCGGCGGGCAATATCGTGTAGCCGCCACCCTTTAATTTCTTGAACTTGAGATTGGCCGGAGTGAGGATTTTGTGTAAAGTAGCTTCCAGGTCATCGGTTCTCACAATGTCCTCCGTCACGGTCTTGGAAGCCAGAATCTTCTTCTGATACACGAAATGCGTTCCGTGCAGCGTCTCCAGCTCCTTGAGAGCGGCTTCCAGATTTCTGGGCTTCTTCTGGTAGCTGGCAGAGGCGGCAAACCTGGGCGGTTGGTTGGCAACAAACTGTTGCGCCGTACTCGTACCTCCAGACAAAAGTAAAAGTGCTGAAACGTACAGAAAAGGTTTCCTCATAATCAGTTGTTAAGTTGGTCGGAAAGGATTGTCAAATTGTAAAACGGGCTCTTAGAGCCATTTTCCCGAATTTTTTCGGTAATAATTTTTTGATAGTCCTTTTTGTTGCTGATTATGAGCGCTTTAGTTATTCGAGAATAAAAGTTTTGTTTTCGACTGACAGGTTGGCGTTGATGGTCACGGCAAGGTCTTCCATCAGATTGTCGAGGGGGTGGGTGGAAAATCGTCCCGAAAGCTGTTTGGCAAGCAGGGACCCGTTCCGGATTTCGATGTCGAGACCGTACGTGGTTTGGAGTTCTTCGATAATCTCCGAGACAGGAGTATCTTCCATATATAAAAATCCGTCTTTCCAGCCTGCATGCCGCGACGGCTCTACATTTTCAATTTCCAGTGCGTGGGGATTGTTTTTGGGGATATAGACCCTGTCACCGGGTTTGAGCACGGGACCATCCTGGTTGTTATCCCGGATCTGGATACTTCCTTCATTGAGTACTACATCGGTGCCTTTATGCCGGGCTTTAACGTTGAAAGCCGTGCCCAGCACTTCGATATCCGTTTCAGCCGTATGTACAATGAATTTGGTGCCCTTCATTTTGGCGACATCGAAAAAGGCCTCACCTTCGAGCCAGACCTCGCGCAGGCCATTGCGCCTTTTGGTAAATGCCTTTAGCCGAGAATTGGAGTTCAGCGTAACCACCGTCTGATCGGGGAGTAAAATCTCGCGTATTTCTCCAAATTCGGTCAGATATTCCTCATAACCCTGCTGATTGTACTGAAAGAACCCTATCCCCAGGGCGCAGAGCAGGAAAATTACGGAAGCGGCTGCCATCCAGCGGAGGCGGGCGATTCGTGACTGCCCCTGATGCTCAATTGCCAGGTTGATATTGTCATAGACCCGGGAAAGATCTTCCTTCCGGGGCTCGATTTCTTCAAAACGAAGGCTTTTGATATAGGCCGACGCCTGTTCGAATTCGGCCTGCTTATGTGGATTTTCTGCCAGAAACTGTTTCCAGAAGGATTCAGACTCTGCCGTGGGATACAGAATGGATTGGATAAAATATTCGTCCTTAAAAAAATCTTCTGCCTTGTAAAATAAGTAACGCATACTAAGATTTCTTTCGAAGGGTAGGTATTCTGACATTAACTAAACAACTGAAGCTGTAGTTGGTTCCAGGTAGCTGCCTTTTCCAGAGAGAAAAGCAGGAACGCCATTACTCCGTTTCTTTTGAAAACCGGCAGAACGTATTTCTGCAGCGTGCTGAGGGCTACCTTTACTCCGTTCAGGACCGTTTTCGGAGTAATCTCCATGATTTTGGCTGTTTCCTCGTAGGACATACCCTGAATGTAAATGAGATAAAGTATTTCCCGCTGACGTTTGGGGAGGTTATTCAGCTCCTTCATCATCAGGGCTTTCTGCCAGTCTACAAACTCTTCTTCCATCCACTCGTACTCACCGGTTTCCAGCACGAAGGACTGATTGTTTTCCAGCTCCACTTCCCGGTTATATTTTCGGGAATTCTGGATGAGGTCTATCAGGCGGTTGCGGAATGCCCGATACAGGTAAAAACGGATATTGGTGGTGGGGCCAAGTCTGGCTTTCTGGTTGTATAGATTCAAAAACAGTTCCTGCAGGGCGTCTTCGATGAGCGGCTTGTCCCGTATAAGATTATAACCGTACCGGTACAGGTCAGGGGCAAAGAGTTCATAGATGCTGGAAAAAGCTTCCTGATTTCCTGCTCTGAAGCGATCCCATAGTGCGGTGTGTTCTTCAGAACTCATTTTAGAAATCTCCATATATATCGCGAACGAAATAGGGTATGTCAACTGGTAGAAAAATCACCTAACAGCGAGATATACTCAGATAAGCGGGAAAATATTAAAATATCGAGGCCAAATCGGACTGGTATAATTTCCGTCACTACGGCTTTTGATAGGCGAACCAGAGATAATCGCATGAATCGCAAGGACTTTCTCAAATCGGCGGTAGTATTCGCCGCAGGTGGTTTTTCAGATCTGTTGGAAATGCCGGACAGCGTCGATCTGCCTATTGTGGATACCCACCAGCACCTGGTTGATTTTAGCCGGTTCGGCAAAGGGTGGGCCAAGCCACCGGTGGAGGGAAACTACGGTACCCGCGAATACCTCCAGGCTGTTGAGGGGCTCCATGTGGTGAAAGCCGTATACATGGAAGTGGCCGTGGAGCCGGAAAACCGCCACAAGGAGGCATTGTACGCACTTGAACTCTGCGGGGACGACGCTACTCCAACAGTCGGAGCGGTGATCGCCGCGGATATTTACAGCGACCAGTTCAAATCGTACATTTCACAATTCAAGGGAAACAGTTGTTTGAAGGGTATCAGGGTGTGGTTCAAATCGGGAGAGTCGCTGACCGATCCGGGGATTATCAGGCATGTGCGGTATCTGGGAGAAATCGGCCTGCGGCTCGATTTCGTGGTTCCTCCGGCATGGTTCCCGCAAATGCTCCGACTGATAGAGGCGTGTCCCGACACCTGGTTTCAGGCAGACCACTGCGTGAACGGCGATCCCCGGGCTTTTTTTGAGTACGACCCAGGTTTGGCCAAACCTGCCCATAGCCGGGAGGAATGGCTGCGGGGGGCGGAGAAAATTGCTGCCCGGAGGAATGTGGTTTGTAAAATTTCAGGGA
>Ga0207868_1002016_pt1 | contig 12824 bp, 14 predicted proteins | sample Passage237B_FD_187370 | JGI IMG/M metagenome (GOLD analysis project Ga0207868, IMG submission 187370) | Cellulose adapted compost microbial communities from Newby Island Compost Facility, Milpitas, CA, USA - Passage2 37B (SPAdes) (version 3) ... | reverse complement strand
CGCGCGGAATCTTGCCGCCCAGCCGCTGGAACTTCTGCGGGTCGCGCAGGAATTCGACGATCTCCTCCAGATCCTGCTTGGCCTCGTCGACGCCCGCCACGTCCTGGAAGGTGACGCGGCCATGCGCCTCGGTCAGCAGCTTGGCCTTCGACTTGCCGAATCCCATTGCGCGGCCGGAGCCGGACTGCATCTGGCGCATGAAGAATATCCACACGCCGAGGATGAGCAGCATCGGCAGCCATGAAATCAGGTAACCGAAGATCGAGTTCGAGCCGTCCGTCTCGGGTCGTGCGTTGATGGTGACGGCCTTGTCCTCGAGCCGCTGCACCAGCGTGTCGTCGCCGGGCGAATAGGTCTGGAAGCCCTGGTTGTTGTCGTTGAAGGTGCCGGTGATCTTCTGGCCGGAAATGGTGACGGTGCGAACGCGGCCGGCGTCGACCTCGCGCAGAAATTCGGAATAGGCGATCTCATGCGAGGCGCCACGCTGCTGCGGGGTCTGGAACAGGTTGAACAGCGCGATCAGCAGCACGGCGATGATGGCCCAGAGCGCGAGGTTGCGATAATTCGGATTCATTCGATGTCCTGCTGCTGTGCGCGCACTGTCATTTTCCAGGCGCAAACATATCTCGGGAGGTCTTGCGTTAACATAGGGAGCGCCCCTTTCGTTGCCAAGCGCGACGTGGGGTCTCGGTTAAGCATGACCGCCGCCCTCGCGCGCCAATGGCGGGACGGGAATGGGCGCCGCCCCGAGCAGGTCGGCGGCCGCCCGTGCCGGCTCGGCGTCGAAGGATGGAAGGTAGCGCGCCCAGGGCGCGACCACCGGCGCGGCGACGACGTCGAGGCGGACGGGCGTACGATCGAGAAGCTGCATCGCTCCGTTTGCCCGTAGCGCGGGAAGCGTGGCGAAGGCGGCGCGCGCCAGCGATAGCGGGACGCCGGCCTGCGCCGCCTCCGCATCATGCGCGTCGGTCCAGCCTTGAGTGCCAGCGGGGATGACCACGCCGTCAGAAGCGGACCCCTCGATTCGAAAGCGCCCGTCCCAAAGGCCCGACTGGATTGCGGAGGGTGCGGGCAGGTTGCGTCGCTCACGCAGGATGAAGATGCCAGTGCCGCGCGCATCGATCACGCTGCGCGACAGGGTCGTACGCAGATTGACAGCGCCGAGCCGGTCGAAAAGCGCGGCAACGCGCGACTGGTCGGGCAGTTGAGGCCGGCCTCCGGCACAGGCGAGCAGGATGCGCAGGGCATAGATCGCCGCCTCCCGATCGCGCGTGCTCACAAAATTGCGATCCAGCCGGAGCAGTCCAGGCATCGGCATGCCGGCATGGCTGCGGATCAGCGCGGCCGCGCGCAGGCCTACATCCGTGCGCAACCCTGCAGCCTGCTCCGCCTCAGCCGACAACTGCTCCATCTCCACGCCTGACAGCGCCGCACGTGTGCGTGCACGCTCGTAGCTCGGATCGACATTGGTGGGGTCATCGACCCAGGCTTGGCCGGCGCTCGCCAGGAACTCGCGCAGGCTCTTTCTCCGAATTCGCAGCAAAGGCCTGACGAACCAGCACTCGCCGCAGAACAGAGTCGCGGGCGCGATGCCGGCCTCGCCCCGACCGGCACCGCGCGCTCGCCGCATGAGGACCGTTTCGGCCTGGTCGTCCCGCGTGTGTCCGGTGAGCACAATGTCCGTGCCGGCTTCCGCGGCGGCTTGCGCCAGCAGGCGGTGCCGAGCTTCGCGCGCGGCTGCCGCCACGCCGGTCGCAGGTTTCGGCCCGTCCCAGTTCATGATGCGATGGTCGACGCCGAAACCGGCCGCGATCTCGCCGACGAGCCGCGCCTCCTCGGCCGAGCTCGGACGCAGGCGATGATCGACGGTGACGGCAAGCGGCTTCACCGCCTTGCCGGTTTCGCGGAGGTAGCGCGCGAACAGAACGAGCAGCGCGAGGGAGTCACCGCCGCCCGAGACGGCAATGACGACGCTCTTGCGCTTGCCGAGGTCGATCGCGCGAAAGGCGTCGAAAGCGGCAGCCGACGTCCCGGCCTCTGCGGAAGCTGGCGCGGTCGCCAACACAGACTCAGCAGGAGGCGTTGGCGCGCTCTTCCTTGGCCCGCTGCAGGATGGCGGGCGATGCCTGCGGATAGCGCTTGGAAACCTCGGCGAGTGTGGCGCATGCGACATCGCGTTGCTTCATCGCGGCCAGCGAGATTCCGAGCTTGAGGAGCGATTCCGGCGCCTTCCTTGCATCGGGATAGTCGCGGTTGGCCTCGAGGAAGACCTGGGCGGCCTCCCGATAGCGCTGCTGGCCGAGCAGTGCCTCGCCAAGCCAGTATCGCGCATCGGCCGCGCGCGGGTCGCCGGGGTAGCGCGCGATGTGGTCGCGGAAGCCCGCTTCGGCCATCGCATAGTCGCCGGACAGCACCAGCTCGTAGGAATTGCGGTAGAGCTCGTCCGGGCCGCTCGACGGCGGCAGCGCCGCGACATCCGTATTGTCGGTGCCGGGCGGTCCAACCTCGACTCCCGGAAGCGAACCGCTCTGGATCGGATTGCCCTGCGCGTCAAAGGTGATGGTGCCCAGCGTGCGCGGCGGCGCGCCGCGCTCAAGCGAGCCGTTGTCAGCCGGCGACCCGGTATTGGCGCCATCGGGGCTGGCGATGATCGTCTCGACATCGGTCTCGGCCAGTTGCTGGTCCATCGGCTCGTCGCCGGGCGCGATCGTTTCGGATTTCTGGCCGCCGCCGGCGCTGCCGCCTTCGAGCTGCTGGAAGCGAAACTCGTTGTCCTCCTGCATCTTGCGCATCTGATCCTGCATCTGCAGGACCTGGAAGTTGAGTTCCTCGATCTGCCCGTTGAGCTGTCGAATCTGCTCCTCCAGCTGCAGCAACCGCGGGTCGTCCGACACCTGGGCAAGCTGGACATAGCCCGGCGCGGGATTGCGCGGACCGGGCACGCGCATCTTGTCCCGTGGCGTGCGCTGCGCAAGGTAGGCCATGCCTGCGGAAATCAGGTCCTGCGTGTCGCTGCGGTCAAGTCCGGCCGCCGTGACGCTTCCCGCAAGCATGAGCTGCGCCGCAATGGCGCCACCGAGAATTGACTTGATCTTCATGTCTTCCCCGCTTCGGAAGAAAATGACCTGCCGAAAGCTCCGGCCCCGCTGCGGTTCATATCAAGCCGCGCGATATCGGCCAAATTTTGTTTGACTGAAGAAAACAAAGCGGCCCCGAAGGGCCGCGATGCTGGCAGGGAAAGGATCGAGCGCGCGGTCAGCTGCCGGCGCCGCTGACCACCGTGACGGCGCGCCGGTTCTGTGACCAGCAGGAGATGTCGTCGCACACGGCGACCGGCCGCTCCTTGCCGTAGGAAATGGTGTTGATCCGCGTGGCCGCCACGCCGCGCGACACCAGGAAGTCGCGCGTGGCTGCGGCGCGACGTGCGCCGAGCGCCAGGTTGTATTCGCGCGTGCCGCGCTCGTCGGCATGACCCTCGATGGTGATCTGATAGGTCGGATACTGGTTGAGCCATTGCGCCTGGCGCGTCAGCGTCGTCTGCGCATCGGCACGGATCACCGAAGAATCCGTGTCGAAGAAGATGCGATCCCCGACATTGACGGTAAAGTCCTGCGGCGAGCCCGGCGTCGCCGCAGCGTTGCCCAGACCCAGTTCGGCCGCCGTGTTGGGGATGTCCTTCTTCGAGGCGCAGCCCGCGACCGCGAGCGTTGCGGCGAGCGCCAGCATGGCGGGTGCTTTGATCAGTGCGGTCCGGCCCATGGCCGCCTCTCCTTGCAATTCGAAGGTTTGTCTTGAGCAATCAGTAACCAAATCGCGCTTAACCGACGCTCAAGAAACAGGGTAAACGAAATCTGAATCCGGTCCCCACTATGTTCGACCATCCCGATTCGGGATCGTCGATGATTCATGGCACGATAGGTGCAAATGGGGCGGAAACGCGGCGTTTGCGCGGCGTTGCGCCCGTCAGTTCTACTCCAGAAGCGGCGACCAGGCAGGGTCTGAGGCGAAGTTCGGCGTCGGGATCGACTGTTCGTTGCGGCCCGTGAGGTCGATAGAGAACAGCTTCGGTCCCCCCGAGCCGGCATTTTCGCGGAAGAACATGACGACCCGGCCGTTGGGGGCCCAGGTCGGGCCCTCCTGAAGGAAGCCGCTGGACAGGATGCGCTCGCCCGAACCGTCTGTGCGCATGACCCCGATCTGGAATTCGCCCGCCGTCTGCTTGGTGAAGGCAATCAGGTCGCCCCGCGGCGACCATACCGGCGTCGAGTAGATGCCGTCGCCGAACGAAATCCGCTTCGCGTTCGTACCGTCGGCATTCATCGTATAGATCTGGGCCCGCCCGCCCCGGTCGGAGGTGAATACAACCTGGCTCCCGTCGGGTGAATAGGAGGGCGAGGTGTCAATCGCGTTGGAATTGGTCAGCCGGGTCGTGTTGCGGCTTCTCAGGTCCATCGTGAAAATGTTCGAATTGCCGTCCTCCTTGAGGAGGCTCATGATCACCTTCTGCCCGTCGGGCGAGAAGCGCGGCGCAAAGGTCATGTTCGGGAAGTTGGCGACGAGCTCGCGCTGGCCGGTTTCGATCTGAAGCAGATAGACCTGAGGCTGGCCCCGCTCGTAGGACATGTAGGTGATTTCCTGACGCGTCGGCGAGAAGCGCGGCGTCAGCACGATCGACGAGCCGTCCGTCAGCAGGCGGTGGTTTGCTCCGTCCTGGTCCATGATGGCCAGCCGCTTCACGCGCCTGTCCTTCGGCCCGGACTCGTCGACGTAGACGATGCGTGTATCGAAATAGCCCTTCTCGCCCGTCAGCGTCTCGTAGATCTTGTCGGCGATGATGTGCGCGACACGGCGCCAGTTGGCCTTGCTGGCGAAGTACTGCTCGCCGACGAGCTGCTGTCCGGCATAGGTGTCCCACAGCCGGAATTCGGCGCGCACGCGCCCGTCCGGCTCAGTCGTGACGCGGCCGGTCACAAGTGCCTGCGCGTTGATCACGGTCCAGTCGGAAAACCGTGGGGCCACGTCCGGGTTGGATATCTTCTCGATGAAGGCGCCCTTGTCGATCGGTGCGAACAGGCCGGATCGCCGCAGATCCGCCTCCACGACGCCCGAGATGTCGGTGCCCATCGTGTCCCCGGACAGGAAATCGGTGATGGCGATCGGCAGCGGTTCTACCACGCCCTTGTTGACGTCGATCTCGAGAACCGCCTGCGCCGGCAGCACGGCCGCTGCGAGCCCGAATACGATCGATCCGAGGACGAGGACGGTCTTGAACAGGTTCTTCATGGACAAAGCCTCTTGGTTCGGGCGACGGGCAGGCGATCAGAACATGCCGCTGAGGTCGAAATTGACCACGACTTCAGCCCAGGTCTCGTACTTGTCGGCGGGGACCTTCAGCCCCTGGATGTCACATTTCTGCACGGCGCGAACGGCACTGCGGTCGAACTGGGCGTTGCCTGACGTCTTCTCTACCTTCGGCACGCCATCGAGGCGACCATCGGGGGTCAGGCTGAAGCGGACGGAAACGGCGAGCTCCTCCGGGTTCATGATGCCGGCGTCAATCAGCCAGCAACCGCCCAGCTGCTGTCGGAGCGCATCCTCCTCGCTCTGTGTCAGCTTGGCGACCTCCGTGGTCTTCCTGCCGCCGAGCGCGGCCGTTTCCTCCGAGCGCTTGGCCCCACCGCCGGAGGGGGCGCGCTGATCGATCAGCGCGGCGACCTGGTCGAGCACCGGATCGCTGTCGTTCGCCTTCTTCTGTTGCGCCTGCTGGCGCGCCGGTTTCGGCGAGTCCTTGCGCTCGGGCGCCTTCGCGGTCTGTGCCTGCGGTGGTTCCGGCCTGGCCTGGGGCGTGGGTACGTTCTGCGGCAGTTCGATCGCTTCCGCGTCGGCGCTCTCCGCCACGGCCGTTTCGGGTGCCGGATCCGGCTTGACCTCCTGTCGCGGCTGCTCCTGCGGCGTGCGCTCGGTTGCTGGCACCGGTTCGGGCCGGCTGGCACTCTCTCCTGGTGTTTCGTCGGACCGCGGCGCCGGCTCGGGCGAAGCCTTCGGCTGGCTCGTTTCCTTCACCTCCTGCGGCTTCGCCTGCGGGGTGGGCGGGCTGTCGAGATCGACGCTGTTGTTGCCGATCTCCTTCGCATCCGGGACCGCGTCAGGCTTGATCGTCGGTGTCGGCGCGGGCTTTTCCGCGGCGGGGGCCTTGCGGTCGCCGAGCTGGATCCGGGCAATCTCGTCTACAGGAACGATTTCGACGGGAAATGCTTCCACATCCGCCACTTCGAGCGGCGGCGGAGCGGCCAGCGCGAGCAGCCCGTAGCCTAGCAGCGCGGCGTGGAGCACGGTCGAGGTGACCAGGCCAACCCGCATCTCGTCCTACTGGTCCTGTTCCTGCAGCGTGACGAGCCCGAGGTTGCGGTATCCGGCAGCAGAAATGCGCGCCATCACCCGCATCACCGTGCCGTAGTCGGCCGTCTTGTCGCCCCGCACATAGATGCGTTCATCATAGCCGGTCTGGGCGATGGCCTGCAGCTTCGGCACGACCTCGTCGACCGGGATTTCCGTCTCCTGCAGGAACACCTGACCCTTGTCGTTGATGGAGACGGTGATCGGCTGGGTCTCCGAATTCAGCGCCTTGGCACGGGTTTCCGGCAGATCGATCGGCACGCCGACGGTGAGCAGCGGCGCGGCGACCATGAAGATGATGAGCAGCACCAGCATCACGTCGACGAAGGGCGTGACGTTGATCTCGGACATCAAGCCGTGATGGCGGCCGCGCCGCCTGTGGCCACGCCCGCCGCGTCCGCCGTTCTGCCCAACAGCCATCGCCATCCGCAGTTCTCCCTAGGCTGCAGCCCTCGGCACGACCTTCTCGTCGATCTGCCGCGACAGGATGGCGGAAAATTCGTCTGCGAAGCCCTCCATGCGCAGCCCGAGCTTGTTGGCGTCCGATGAGAGCTTGTTGTAGGCGATGACGGCCGGAATCGCCGCCAGCAGGCCCATCGCGGTGGCGAGCAGCGCCTCGGCGATGCCGGGCGCCACAACGGCCAGGTTGGTCGACTTCGAGCCGGCGATCGCCTGGAAGGAGGTCATGATGCCGACCACCGTGCCGAACAGTCCTATGAAGGGCGCCGACGAGCCGATCGAGGCGAGAAAGCCGAGTCGACCCTCGAGCTTCTCCATCTCGCGGGTGAGCGCGAGGTCCATCGCCTTGTCGATGCGCGTTTGCAGGCCCAGCGGGCTGCGCGCTCCCTTCTCGAAGCTCTTCTTCCATTCACGCATCGCCGCGACGAAGATCGAGCCCATGCCGGTCGTCTTGCGGTCGGCCAGCGAGCGATAGAGCTCCTCCAGCGACTGGCCCGACCAGAACACCTGCTCGAAGCGGTTGAGGGCTGCGCGCATGCGGCCGAACGCAATGATCTTGTCGATGATGATGGCCCAGCTCCAGATCGAAGCCGCCAGCAGGCCAATCATGACGAGCTTGACCACCCAACCGGCCTGCCAGAACAGCGCCCAGATGGAAAGTTCGCCGCCGGGTGCGGCCAATGCCGTTGGATCCATTCGTCTGTTCCTTGACCCGGCGCGGGGTCGTCGCCGGTGCTGCGCATCCGTCTCGGCCCTGAATCGGCCGGGCAACAGCCCCCATGCGCCATTGCCGGCCTTTTCCGGGCCAAATTTGGTGAAAGGAAGGCGCCTTGATGCGCGCAATTTTCACCACCGTCTTCATGGACGGTTATGGTTAAGGATGCGTTAGGACACCGAGCAAGGGGGAAGGTGGAACGGTGTCGGCTTTAGCCTTGCGAGGGCATGAAGGCTGCGACCCACTCCTTGGGGAAGCGGCGCGGGCGCCCGCCCTCGCCGATGATTGCTGCCTCCACCTTCGCCTCGACCAGAAGGTCGTCGCCACGCCTGATCTGCTGCGCCATGAAGATGCGTGCGCCGGACACCGCCGCGGTTCGCGTGTCGATGGCGAGGATGTCGTCGATCCGGGCGGGCTGGCGGAAGTCGATCTCCATGCGCTTGACGACCCAGGCGAGCGCCTCGCCATGCTTGCCGGCCTGCAGCTCCGCATGATGGACGCCGAGCAGCCTGAGATAGTCCGAGCGCCCGCGCTCGAAGAACTCGAGATAGCGTGCGTGGTAGACGACGCCGGTGAAGTCGGTGTCGGCGAAATAGACGCGGGCGACCAGGCGGTGGCCCGTCGGCGTCAGCTCGCCGGCCAGTCCGGCAACCGGATTTGTCGGATCAGACATGGGAACGTCCCATTCCTTCGCGCCCCCCCTCTGGCCTGGCGAATTTACTCTTCCTGAAACAGGCTGATCTGCTGCTGCGCGAGGTCTGCAGGCGCCTCAAGTCCGAGATGGCGCCAGGCATTGGCCGTCAGCACGCGACCGCGCGGTGTGCGCTGGATGAAGCCCTGCTGGATGAGGTAGGGCTCGATGATGTCCTCGATCGCGTCGCGCGGCTCCGAGAGCCCGGCGGCGATCGTCTCGATCCCGACCGGCCCGCCGCCGAAATTGTTCGCAATCATCGAGAGATAGCGCCGATCGAGCTGGTCGAGGCCGAGCGCATCGACCTCCAGCCGCGACAGCGCCTCGTCCGCGATCCTGCGGTCGACCTCCGCCGCGCCCGCAACCGCCGCGAAGTCGCGCACCCGGCGCAGCAGGCGCCCGGCGATGCGCGGCGTGCCGCGCGCGCGCTGCGCGATCTCCGCTGCGCCATCGCCGGAAAGCGGCATGCCGAGAATGCGTGCGCCGCGGCGCACGATCTGTTCCAGTTCCTCGACAGTATAGAAATTGAGGCGGACGGGGATGCCGAAACGGTCGCGCAGGGGATTGGTGATCAGCCCGAGCCGCGTCGTAGCGGCAACCAGCGTGAAGCGGGCGAGATCGATCTTGACCGAGCGCGCCGCCGGCCCCTCGCCGATGATCAGGTCGAGCTGAAAATCTTCCATGGCCGGGTAGAGGATCTCCTCCACCGCCGGGTTGAGCCGGTGGATCTCGTCGATGAACAGGACGTCGCGGTCTTCGAGATTGGTGAGAAGCGCGGCGAGGTCTCCTGCCTTGGCGATCACCGGGCCGGAGGTGGAACGGAAGTTGACGCCGAGCTCGCGCGCCATGATCTGCGCCAGCGTGGTCTTGCCGAGGCCGGGCGGACCGACGAACAGCACGTGGTCGAGCGCCTCGCCCCGCCCTTTCGCCGCCTCGACGAACACCTTGAGGTTGGCGCGCACGGCGGACTGGCCGACGAACTCGTCGAGCGACTGCGGCCGCAGCGTGCTGTCGGCATCCTCGCCGCGCTTCTCGGAAGATATGAGGCGGGGGGCGAGGCTCATGCGAGCAGTTCCATGGAGGGAATAAGGCGGGCGGCGCGGCGATCGAAGGTAACCGTTCGCGTGCAGCCCATCTTCTCAGCCGACCACGCTATCAAGTGATCGGCAAGCTGCGATCTCTCCGAAGCGGGCTTGTCGAGGAGCTCGGCGAGTTCGTCGCCATGCTCCAGCACAAAATCATCGCTCGACAGCAGGCTGCGCACCAGGCCTTCGACGGCATCCCTCGAATAGCCGAGGCGCCGCCTGAGGACCCATATCGTTTCGGCGAGGACGACCGAGCCGACAAAGGCCGGGTCGGCCGGCGTCCGCTCCGCAAAGAAGGCGCGCGCCATCCCGTTCTGGTGTTCGTCGTCCGGGGCGACGAGGCGGACGAGCACGTTGGTGTCGATCCCGATCAATCGATACCCTCATGCCATTCGCGCTGGATGCGCTCGTCATCTTCTGCGACGGCGTCCATGATCGCATCGTCCATCTCTTCGATGGTCAATGATTTGCCCGAAGGAGGCGGCCCCAGGACGCCTGCCAGATCGATCGCCCTGAGCTTGCGCGGCTTCACGATCGCCCTGTCACCTTCGATGGCCCATTCGATCCGGGTGCCCTGCTCCAGTCCAAGCTTGTCCCGCACCTCCTTCGGCACGGTGGTCTGCCCCTTGGACGTGATGCTGCCAACCATACCCATAGCGCGTCTCCTTACCAACGAATGATAGTAAGGAACTTTCTCACTCGCAAGGAACTCACCGCGCCAGTTCCTTCAAGCCGAGCCGGATCAGCTTCGCCGAATCTGCGCCGTCGCCGGCTGTCTTCATGGCCGCCGCCACCGCATTGGCGGCGACGTCGCGCGAATAGCCGAGGTTGGTCAGCGCCGAAACCGCGTCGGCGACCGGGGCAGGGGCCGCGCCCTCGCCAAGCTCCTGCTTGAGACCGATGTTGAGCGCCTCACCGGCGAAGGCGGGAGCCTTGTTCTTCAGTTCGGTGACGATGCGCTCGGCGACCTTGCGGCCGACGCCCGGCGCGCGCGCCACCATCGCGATGTCGCGCAGGGCGATGGCGTTGGCGAGTTCGGCGGGCGACAGGGTGGACAGCACCGCGAGCGCAACCTTGGCGCCGACGCCCTGCACGTTGTTCTGAAGGAGCCGGAACCACTCTCGCTCGAGCGGGGTCTGGAAACCGTAGAGCCGGATCATGTCCTCGCGCACATAGGTCTCGATGTGGAGCACGACGGCCTCGCCGGGGGGTGGCAGGGCGGCGAGCGTCTGCATCGAGCAATGCGCTACATAGCCGACGCCATGCACGTCGATGACGCAACAGTCTTCGCCGATCTCGTCGACGACGCCCTTCAGCTTGCCGATCATGCCTGGACACTCATGGGTGGCTTTCCGGAGAAATGACCCTCAACAGCGGAAAACAGGTGACGTAGCGGGCGCGAATCCCGCGTGAGAAGCGCATGGCCGCGCACCAGCGCAGCGCACCGATTTGGAAATAGGGCAGCGGCGAGCGGCGCGAACCGCCCGCCTGACGGTATTGCAGGAATGCCTTTCCAGCCAGGAAGGCGGCCTGTCACGGCAGATCCTCGGCAGTATTTGCTATCGGCCACCTGGAACAAGTCAAGAACAAGGCGCCCTCATGCGCATTGCTAACTCGCCATCGCCGCTGCCAGCCGCCTGACGACGCTCAGCCGGTGGTGGGCATGGCAGATGGCGATTGCCAGTGCGTCGGCGGCGTCATGCGTGTCGAAGCGCGCCTTCGGCAGCAGCACCTTCACCATCATGTGAATCTGCGCCTTGTCGCCATGGCCCACGCCGATCACCGCCTTCTTCACCGCGTTGGGTGCGTATTCTGCAACCGGCAGCCCGGCACGGGCCGGCACGAGCATGGCAATGCCGCGCGCCTGGCCGAGCTTCAGCGTCGCCGAGGCGTCCCTGTTGACGAAGGTCTGCTCGACCGCAGCTTCGTCGGGCGCATGGGTGGCCATGACATCCGCCAACCCGTCATGAAGCTGGCAGAGCCTGCTTGCCAGATCGGCGGCCTGGTCGGACTGGACCGTGCCCGCAGCTACGAACCGCAGAACGTTGCTGACGGACTCGACGACACCCCAGCCCGTGCGCCTCAGGCCCGGGTCGATACCGATGATGCGAATCGCCGTCATTGCCCGACCCTACCGCGTTGGCACAGTCATGCCAGCGGATTGTGAACGAACCGGAAACATTTTCCACGATCTGGACCAATATGCCAGAATCCTGCGCTACCGGTGCTGGACGCGGCGGTGGCGCGGCTGGCTTCAGCCGTCTAGGCGCGGCCAAAAGCGGTCTTCAGCAGGGAGATCTGCTCGTAGACGGGGTTGCCGTTTTGCGAGATCGAGTTCACCGGCTCGATGCGCTTGCCGCCGTAGATCTGCTCGTCCATGCGCCGCACCAGCGCCTGCAGGCTGAGCGAGCGCATGACGATGTCGCGGAACCTGGCGGGCAGCTCAGCCCAGCCCGGTGCGTCTTCGTGTGCGGAAGCCGTATCGAGCCTGACCTTGCTCTTCTCCGATGCGACCTGGTCGCGCGTCATTTCGCCGGAATTGGCCGCTCGCTGCAGAAGCAGCCAGGACGCCACCTGCATCAGCCGCGTCGTCAGCCGCATGGACTCGGCCGCGTAGAGGGTGGCTGCCACGCGCGACAGGCGCTTGGCCTCGGTACGGCCTTCGCCATCCAGATACTCGGCCGCCTGTTCGACGAGCGCCATGCCCTCGTTGTAGAGCGGCTTGAAGGAACTCGAGAAAATCCGTCGCTCGGCAAGACTCACAAGTTGTCCGGTTTCGATTTCCGCCTCACCCATCGAACGCATGCCTAAACCCTCGCGCGGCCCTTCTCACAGACGGCACGGTCGGCCGTCAATGACCCCATCCCGGGCAAGAAAGATGCCAAGGAGCACGAAAGCATGGTCGAACGGCGCTTTCCACGCAAGGCCATGTTTAACGGAAGGTTAACGGCAAACGCGGCGCTGCCGCCACTCGGCAAAAAAAAGAGCCGCGGGAGGCGGCTCTCAGGAGTTTAACAGGGAGGCGTCAAACAGAGTGGCCCGGCCACTCGGTCAGAATCCAGATCACTGGACGTACACAGTTAACCCCCGTAAAGCTTAACGACCGGTTAACGGCCCGAAGTTTTTTTGTCTCGAATGCCGGCTAGCCGTGCCAGACACGGACGGCGTCCCGAAATGGCGGCGTGCCGGCTCCGATTACGCGGACTACCTCCCCCGATCCCGAGCACGTGTCGGAATTTCGCAACGATGCGTCGCAAAATCTAACGCTGCGTCAGCGGCGTTCACTAGATAGCGCGCTTCTCTGCATTTCGAAACCAATCCGCAAATTATCGAAACTGATCCGAAACCCCGCAAGGAGGGGGTGACGCCCATGGACTGGTACACGCTCGTCAAATTCGTCCACATCGTTGCGGCCATCTTCTGGCTTGGCGGCGGCTTCGCCATGCTCATGCTCGGCGAGAAAGCCATACGCAATCCC
>Ga0207868_1002015_pt1 | contig 12836 bp, 16 predicted proteins | sample Passage237B_FD_187370 | JGI IMG/M metagenome (GOLD analysis project Ga0207868, IMG submission 187370) | Cellulose adapted compost microbial communities from Newby Island Compost Facility, Milpitas, CA, USA - Passage2 37B (SPAdes) (version 3) ... | reverse complement strand
TTGACCACGCGGCAGTCCTTGACGTCGAGGCAGGGGATCACCCGGAACTTGAGGGTCATCGGACGGCCTTCCCATTCATTTGCGCGTCCTCGCCGCTGCGCTGGCTGCGGGCGACACGGCAGTCCTTGACGCCGAGGCAGGGGATCACCCGGAACGTGAGGGTCATCGGACGGCCTGTTTTCCCGGTCGAGCGGCCTCGCGCAGCAGCGCCAGCGCCGCGGCGGGTTCGATGCGGCCGTCATAGAGCGCGCGGCCGGAGACCGCGCCTTCGAGCTTGCCGGCGTCCGGCATCGTCATGCGGCGGATATCGGCCATCGAGGCGAGGCCGCCGGACGCGATGACCGGGATCGACACCGCCTCGGCCAGCGCGATCGTCGCCTCCCAGTTGATGCCGGCGAGCACGCCGTCGCGGTCGATGTCGGTGTAGATGATCGCCGCCACGCCGGCGCCCTCGAACTTCTTCGCCAGCTCGACCGCGCCCAGCGCGGAAGCCTCGGCCCAGCCCTCGACCGCCACCTTGCCGCCGCGCGCGTCGATGCCGACCGCGATCTTGCCTGGATGGAGCCGGCAGGCCTCCTTGACCAGTGCGGGCTCGCGCACCGCCACCGTGCCGAGAATGACGCGGGCAAGCCCGCGCTCGAGCCAGCCCTCGATCTGCGCCAGCGTGCGGATGCCGCCGCCGAGCTGGACGGGGTTCCTCGTCGCGGCGAGGATCGCGGCGACAGCATCGCCATTGACGCTGCGACCCGCGAAGGCGCCGTTGAGGTCGACCACATGCAGCCATTCGAAGCCCTGGTCCTCGAAGGCGCGCGCCTGCGCGGCAGGATCGGGATTGTAGACGGTCGCGCTTTCCATCTCGCCCAGCTTGAGGCGGACGCACTGGCCGTCCTTGAGGTCGATGGCGGGAAAGAGGATCACGGCTCGGCGCAGCTCCGGGAACGACGGGCGGGAAAGGCTAGAGGCCCTCGACGATGGCCAGATGGGACGTCGCAGTGGCGCGGCGCAGTTCCAGCGCCGCCTTGTATTCCAGCGAATGGTAGCAGGCGACCGCATCGGCCAGCGAGCCGAACTCGACGATCACCGTGCGCTCGGCCGGAAAGCCCTCCGGAAACAGAGCCTCGCCGCTGCTTGCGAGGAACCGCCCGCCGAACTTCCGGAACGCTTCGTCATAGGCGCCGACATATGCCTTGAACGCCTCGGGATCGGTGATCGACACCATCGCGATCCAGTAGCCCTTCTTCACGGCTTCCACCTCAGGAAATTGGCGATCAGGGCCAGGCCGAGCGCCTGGCTCTTCTCGGGATGAAACTGAACGCCGGCAAGATTATCCCGCGCCACCGCGGCCGTCACAGGCCCACCATAGTCGGTGACGGCCAGCACCTCGTCCGCGCGCGTGGCCGCAAGATGATAGGAATGGACGAAATAGGCGTGCAGCCCGTCCGGCCCGGTCGGAGTGCCGTCGAAAAGCGGGTGCGGCCGCCTCGCTTCCAGCGTGTTCCAGCCGATCTGCGGGATCTTCAGGCCCGGATCGGAGGGGGCGAGCCGGACCACATCGCCGCCGATCCAGCCGAAACCGGGCGTGACGGTCTTTTCCAGCCCGCGCTCGGACATCAGCTGCATCCCGACGCAGATGCCGAGGAACGGCCGGGCGCGGCGCACCGCCGCCTCCTCGATCGCCTCGCGCATGCCGGGCACGGCGGCGAGGCCGGCCGCGCAATCGGCGTAGGCGCCGACGCCGGGCAGCACGATACGGTCGGCCGAGCGGACGCGCTCCGCCTCTGCCGTCAGATCGATCCCGGCGGCGATGCCGGCTTCGCGCGCCGCGCGCTCGAAGGCCTTCGTGGCCGAGCGGAGGTTGCCGGAACCGTAGTCGATGATGGCCACCCGCATCTCAGCGCCCTCCCGGCCAGGAGAGGAAGCCGAGGGCCGGGCCGGCCGCCGGCCGGGGCGAAGGGCCGGGACCCGGCTCCGCGGGAAGCCCGGCGTCCGCGGCGGCAGGGGCCGGAGGCGTTCCGGCCTCGTCGAGCCAGGCGATCTCGGCGCCGTCGCGGTCGCGCGCCTCGACCACGCCCCATTCGCGCCAGCCGGCGCGGCGCAGCGACGCGACGCGCAGCGCCGGAGCCTCGAAGCCGCAGACCAGCGCCACCAGCAGGCCGAACGGCCATAGCCAGTCGAGCCCGGCGAGGTCGGTCAAAAGGCCGAGGCCGACGCCCAGCGCAAGCACGACACCGGCCTCGGCCCACATGCGGTGGACCAGGAACCACGGCAGCGGGAACAGCAGGGCCAGCCAATGGAAGCCGTCGCGCACCACCTTGAAGTCGCGCGCGCCCGCATCCAGCCGCTCCATCACCACGAAGCTTGCCATTCAGAGCCTTTCGCTAAGCCTCACCCGTTGAGCGTGCCCTTGGTCGAGGGGATCGCGCCGGCCTGGCGCGGATCGATCTCGCAGGCGGCGCGCAGCACCCGCGCCACCGCCTTGAAGCAGGTTTCGGCGATGTGATGGCAATTGGCGCCGTAATGGTTGGTGACGTGCAGCGTGACGCCGGCATTCTGCGCCAGCGCGTGGAAAAACTCCCTGACCAGCTCGGTGTCGAAGCTGCCGATCTTCGCCGCGGGGAAGGCGACGTTCCAGACCAGATAGGGCCGCCCCGACACGTCGATGGCCGCGCGCGTCAGCGTCTCGTCCATCGCGAGGTCGAGCGAGGCGTAGCGGGCGATCCCGCGCCGATCCCCGAGCGCCCTTGCCAGGGCCTGGCCGATGGCGATGCCGGTATCCTCGACCGTATGGTGATCGTCGATGTGAAGGTCGCCGGTGGCGCGGATCGTCATGTCGATCAGCGAATGGCGCGAAAGCTGCTCCAGCATGTGATCGAAGAAACCGACGCCGGTCGCAATCTCCGACCGTCCGGAGCCGTCGACGGCGACGGCGACGGAGATCTCGGTTTCGTTCGTCTTGCGCTCGACGCGCGCGCTGCGCGCCTTTTCAGCGGGGGCCATCGGGCTCGGTCCTGTGCGGGTTGGATCGCGCCAGCCTTCTAACAGCAGGCGCCCGCGATATCCAGAAGCAAGCGACGGCATCCGGCAACCCATTGCGGCCCTCCTTTGCATTCGGCCGGCGCGCACATACATAGTTCGGCATTGGAAAAGGGCGGTGCTTCACGAGGCCGCCACGGAGACATTGATGAGCAATGATTTGACGATGCACGCCACGACGATCGTGACGGTGCGCAAGGGCGGCAAGGTGGTGATCGCGGGCGACGGCCAGGTCAGCCTCGGCCAGACGATCATGAAGGGCAATGCCCGCAAGGTCCGCCGGGTCGGCAAGGGCAACGTGATCGCCGGCTTCGCCGGCGCGACCGCCGATGCCTTCACCCTTCTGGAGCGGCTGGAGGCAAAGCTGGAGCAGTATCCCGACCAGCTCACCCGCGCCGCGGTCGAGCTCGCCAAGGACTGGCGCACCGACCGCTACCTGCGGCGGCTCGAGGCGATGATGCTGGTCGCCGACAAGCAGGTGACGCTGGCGCTGACCGGCACCGGCGACGTGCTGGAGCCGGAGCACGGCGTGATGGCGATCGGCTCAGGCGGCAACTATGCGCTGGCCGCCGCACGCGCCCTGATGGACACGGACAAGGACGCCGAGGAGATCGCCCGCACGGCGATGAAGATCGCCGGCGACATCTGCGTCTACACCAACCAGAACGTCGTTCTCGAAACGCTCGACGCCGAGTGACGGCAGCGCCCGGCGCCGTTTCGCCAGCACCCCGTTTCACGCGCCCGCGCCGACTGCGCGGCGGGACGCCCCGAAAGAGACAGACCCATGACCACGTTTTCCCCCCGCGAGACCGTTTCCGAGCTCGACCGCTACATCATCGGCCAGAAGGAGGCCAAGCGCGCGGTCGCGATCGCGCTGCGCAACCGCTGGCGCCGCCAGCAGCTCGAAGGCCAGATGCGCGAGGAGGTGATGCCGAAGAACATCCTGATGATCGGCCCCACCGGCGTCGGCAAGACCGAAATCTCGCGGCGCCTCGCCAAGCTCGCCCAGGCGCCCTTCGTCAAGGTCGAGGCGACCAAGTTCACCGAGGTCGGCTATGTCGGCCGCGATGTCGAGCAGATCGTGCGCGACCTCGTCGAGGTGGCGATCGGGCTGACGCGCGAGAAGATGCGCGAGGACGTCAAGGCGCGCGCGCATCTCAACGCGGAAGAGCGCGTCCTCGAGGCGCTGGTCGGCAAGACCGCCTCGCCCGCGACGCGCGACAGCTTCCGCAAGAAGCTGCGCGCCAACGAGCTCGACGACAAGGAGATCGAGATCGAGGTGGCCGACAGCGGCACCGGCGGCATGCCGAGCTTCGAGATCCCCGGCATGCCGGGGGCCAATATCGGCGTGATGAACATCAACGACATGCTGTCGAAGGCGATGGGCGGCAAGCGCACCAAGATGCGCAAGACGACGGTGAAGGATTCCTACGACCTCCTGATCAACGACGAGTCGGACAAGCTGCTCGATCAGGACGAGGTCGTGCGCCAGGCGCTGGAATCGGCCGCGAACGACGGCATCGTGTTCCTCGACGAGATCGACAAGATCGCCGCGCGCTCGGAGCTGTCGGGCGGACCTTCGCGCGAGGGCGTGCAGCGGGACCTCCTGCCGCTGGTCGAGGGCACGACGGTGGCGACCAAATACGGGCCGGTGAAGACCGACCACATCCTCTTCATCGCCTCCGGCGCCTTCCACGTCTCGAAGCCGTCCGACCTGCTGCCGGAGCTGCAGGGGCGGCTGCCGATCCGGGTCGAGCTGCGGGCGCTGGAGAAGGAGGATTTCCGCCGCATCCTCACCGAGACCGAGGCGAGCCTGATCAAGCAATATGTGGCGCTGATGGCGACGGAGGGCGTGACGCTCACCTTCACCGACGACGCGATCGACGCCCTCGCGGGGATCGCCGTCGATCTGAACGCAAGCGTCGAGAACATCGGCGCGCGACGCCTGCAAACAGTGATGGAGCGGGTGCTGGACGAGATCTCCTTCGAAGCCCCCGACAAGGGTGGCAGCGAAGTCACAATCGACGCGGAATATGTGAACAAGCGGGTCGGCGACCTCGCCAAAAACACAGATTTGTCCCGTTTCATCCTGTAAGGCTGCCGCCGACGCGGTTATATCGCGCCGGCCGGAGCTTCCGGCCGGCGCGGTTCTCGACATGAGCCGCGGCACTCCCTAGGGTTGCACAGTCGGGCAGGACAACGATCAGGATGCGAAGCGCGCGGCGGGCCGTCTTTCCAGCACTCTGCTTATTTCTCGTCCTGGCCCTGCCCGCGTCGGCGGCCACGCTGGTCCCCCCCGGCAATCGCAGCGCCGCGCAGCCGGCCGTCCCGTCGGGATCGGCCAGCCGCACGCAGGCGATGAAGACGACCTACGAGCAGAAATACCGCCGCGTCCTCGAATTCCTGCGCAACGACGCACAGCTTCGCGACAAGATCGCCAGAACGGCGCGCCAGTACGGGATCGACCCCGTCCACATGGCCGGCGCGATCATCGGCGAGCACACCTACAATGTCGACGTCTACGACCGGCTGCAGACCTATTACGTCAAAGCGTTCTCCTATGTCGGGTCGGCGATCGCGTTCCGCCACAATGGCGAGCTGGTGACCGACTTCGTCCTTCGGCCCCAATTCCAGGAATGCGAGAAGCTGTCGGGAAGCTACGAGATCTGGGCCTGCCGCGAGCGCGTGTGGGAGCGCGACTTCCGCGCCAGGACGGTCGACGGCCGCCGCTTCCCGAACGACCGCTTCGGCGCCACCTTCTTCCAGCCGCTCTATGCCGGCCAGACCTTCGGCATCGGCCAGTTGAACCCGCTCACCGCATTGCAGATGAGCGATCTCGTCCATGACGTGTCCGGCCTGCCGCGCCTGCAGGCGGACAATCCCGGGCAGGTCTACCGGACCATCATGGATCCCGACCTGACGCTGCCCTATGTCGCGGCGACGCTGAAGACCGCGATCGACGCCTACCGCACGATCGCCGGCTTCGACATCTCGAAGAATCCCGGCATCACCGCCACGCTCTACAATCTCGGCGACCCCGAGCGGCGCGCGCGCATGCTCAAGGCCGAGAACGACCGGCGCCGGGCCGCCGGGCTCGCGCCGCGCATGCCCCGGGAAAACTACTATGGCTGGCTGGTGAACGACCGGATCGAGGATCTGCAGGCGCTGTTCTGAGCCGGTTGCCCCAGGGTCTTTCCCGGCGTCACCGGACCGGAGGGGCAGGCTTTCCTTCCGTATCGACCGCATTTGCGGGCGCAAAACCGGGTTCTCCCTTCTGCCGGCGTGCCCCCTATCCCGGCTCGCCACCAGACTCTTCCAGCAGGCGCGCCAGCCCGGCCAGCTCGGCCTCGGAAAATTCGCCGATGCGGGCGGCAAGCAGGTTGGCCAGCCGCGTCGCGGACGGCGACAGGCCGGCCGTATCGATCACCACGCGCGGATCCGACAGCGCGGCAAGCCGCTGCAGCTCCTCCGCCTCGTCCCAGATCACGTTGAAATAGCCGATCACCTTCTGCACCAGCGACCAGCTCGGCATGCCGCGATGGCCGTGCTCCAGCGCCGAAAGATAAGCGGGCGACACGCCGAGCGCCGCAGCCATCTCCCTTTGGGTGACGCCGCGCTGCCGCCGCAGCTCGCGCAGGCGCTGGCCGAAGGGCGTCATTTGCGCGCGACCTCGCGGCGCAGCCGCAGGTAAAGCGCGCCCTCGCCGCCATGATGACGGGCCGCCCGCGCATGGGCTCCGACCAGGCTGCTGAAGGGAGCCGTCGCGAGCCATCCCGGCACAGCACGGCGCAGGATGCCATCGCCGCCCTTCGAGATGCCCTTGCCGGTGATGACCAGCACATGGCGCAGCCCCGACGCATGCGCCTGGCGCAGGAAGGCGAGCAGCCGCGCATGCGCCTCGGCCTGGGTCAGGCCGTGCAGGTCTATCCGCGCGTCGATCGACAGCCGCCCCTTGGCGATCTTGCCATGCGTACGATCGTCGAGGCCGCTGGGACGCGGGCGCGGCGCCTGCCGGGGCGCGGACGCCGGCGCGGCGGGAACCGGTGCGGAATCCTGCTTCGAACCGGCGCGCGGCGAGGCTGCCGCCGCGCCCGGCTCCCCGATCTCCTCCAGCTCGACGCCGGGCAGCGGCTTGACCGAGCGCGCGACCCGGTGCCACAGGATGCGGTCCTCGGCCGTCAGCGGCCTGGCGCCACGCGGCGCGCTCATGCGAACCTGCCGGCGAGCCCCGCCGGGACGAGGATATGGAAATCGGCCGCGTCGCGCACCACGCCTGCGATCTCGCCGGCCGCGTCGCCCGAGCCGGCGAACAGATCGCCCCGCGCCGGCCCGACGATGGCCGAGCCGGTATCCTGTGCGATCATCAGCCGTGCGAATCCGCCGTCGTCGCCGAAGGCCGTCAATGTCGGCGCGACGACGTAGAACGGCGTTCCGAAAGTATGGATCAGCCGGTCGACGGCCACCGAGCGGCCCGGCGTCAGCGGCACCTTTGCGGCCGCCACCGGCCCCAGCGCCGGATCGTCCACCGCCGCCTCGCGGAAGAAGATGAACGACCGGTTCCGCCACAGGATCTCGTCCACCCGGTCGGGATGGGCGCGAAACCATGCGCGGATGGACTGCATGGTGACGTCCGCCGCCGCAAGCTCGCCCCTGTCGACCAGCACGCGGCCGGCGCCCGTGAACGGATGACCGGTCTTGGCGGCATAGGTGACGCGCCGCACGGCGCCGTCCGGCATGACCAGCCGCGCCGCCCCCTGCACATGGATGAAGAAGACGTCGACCTTGTCGGCAAGCCATGCGAGCTCGAGCCCGCGGCCGGCAAGCGCGCCCCGCTCGATCGCGGCGCGATCGGGATATTCGCCGATGCGCCCGTCCACCCGCCGACCGAACGCGAAACCGGCATCCATGCCGGCCGGCCGGTTGACGTCGTCCAGATCGACGAGGTCGTCGGGCCGCCGGTAGAGCGGGACCGTGAAGCGCGCGGTGCGGACGGGCGAGGCATGCGCAACGGGCTCGTAGAAGCCCGTCACGAAACCGGCGCCGGCCTCGTGCGGGCGCACCCGGAAGGGACGGAAATGCGTCTCGAAGAAGGCGCGGGCCCCGGCCGGCGACGGATCGGACACGGCGCGCGCGCCTTCGAAGGCCGGGCCGAAGGCGGCCGCCTCGATGCCGAGCAGGCCGGTCCGGTAAGGCTTTTCGCGCGCGCGGAAGGCGGAACGGCGAAAGGCGGCATAGGCGGCGGTGTGGTCGTCGCCGGCCCAGCCCGGCAGCGATCCGAAGGTTTCCGGTTGAAGATCAGCGCCGGCCAGCACCTGTGGCGCCCCGGACCCCATCGCTCAGTCTTCGGCCTCGGTGGCGACGAGCTTCCAGTTGGGATCCTTGGAGCGGGTATCGCGCGCAAAGGTCCACACGTCCTTGACCTCGGCGACCGTCTCCGGATCGCCGTCGATCACCGTGCCGGCCTTGTCGAGCGTCGCCGAGATCAGCTCGCTGAGGATGCGCAGCGTGACGTGGGATTCGGTGCCCTTCATCTCGGCACCGACGATCTCCGCCTTGTTGATCCCGACGAAGGAGGACTGGATCTTCTCCGCCCGCTGCTCGCGCTCGGCAATGGCGCTGGCGAAGCCGTCATACACCTCGCGCGACAACAGGTTCTTCAGCGTCCGCTTGTCGCCGTCGGCAAAGGCCATCACGATCATCTCGTAGGCCATCTTGGCGCCCTCGACGAAGGATTTCGGCTCGAAGGAGGGATCGGCGTCGCGGATGGCGCGCAGCCCCTTGTTGAGCTCCGTGCCCGGCTGGGCCACGGCGTCGATCGAGGCATAGGCCTCGGCCGGCTCGGCGCCGGCCTTGCGGCGCGGCAGCGCCACGATATTGTCCTTGGCGTCCGCCTTGTCGTCCGCGCGCGAGCGGCCGGCAGTGTAGGGATCGAAGGGCGGACGCTCGTTTCCCGTGCGCTTGCCGAGCACATTGCGCAGCTGGATGAAGATCACCACCGCCGCGACCAGGAAAAAGATGGTGCCGAAGTCGAAGAAAGCCATGTCTTCCGCCGTTGCCGATTCGTGACCCGGTCACCTGCGAGGGCCGGTCCGGGCCGCTCCCGATGGAGTTGCGCGCGCCTGATTCATATAGAATGGCAGCACCGATCATTCAAATGAAGAGGCAAGATGCCTATCTGTCTGTAAATCCACCCCCGCGGCGGGCCCGCCGCCGCGCAACCGGACGGCTTTGCGTGCGCCCTTCCCTGCTGCCATTCCTGGTTCTCGCAACACCGATCCTCGAGATCGCGACCTTCATCATGGTCGGCAGCCGGATCGGCGTGCTGGCCACCCTTCTCCTCATCCTGGCGACGTCGCTGGCGGGCGCGCTCCTGCTGCGCGTCCAGGGCCTCGGCACGCTGGCGCGGATCGGGGCGCAGGTCGACCGCGGCGCCGTGCCCGACCGGGAGCTGGTCCATGGCGCGATGATCCTCGTGGCCGGCGTGCTGCTCTTGCTGCCCGGCTTCCTCACCGACATCGTCGGGCTGCTGCTGTTCATCCCGCCGCTGCGCGACGCGGCCTGGCGACTGCTGCGCGCCCGCATCGTGGTCGCGGCGCGCGGGCCGTGGGCGGCCGGCTTCGGCGGACGGCGCGACGACGATCGCATGATCGAGCTCGACCCCGGCCAGTTCAGGCGCACCGACCCGCTCCGCGACGGGTGAGCCGCCGGTCCCGCTGCCGGCCGCGCCGCTGCTTGTCAGGGCTGGCCCCGCATGATAGCCAAGCCGCCATTCTTCAACGGCGGACCGCCGCGGCGATGCGGTCCCGACAGATTAGGGATCATGGCCGATGGCCGACAAGAAGAGCGACGACAGCAAGAACGAGGCTGCACCGCAGGCGTCTGCGGCGAACGGGAACGGGGCCTCGCCCACGCTCAACATCCTCGCCCAGTATGTGAAGGACCTCTCCTTCGAAAACCCCGGTGCGCCGCAATCGCTGCGCGGCCGCGACAAGGCGCCCGCGATCAACATCAACGTCAACGTCAACGCCAATCCGATCGCCGACAAGGAATACGACGTCGTGCTGACGCTGAATGCGCGCGCAAACTACGACAACGACGTGCTGTTCAATGTCGAGCTGGTCTATGGCGGCGTGTTCAGGGTGGAGGGCTTTCCGCAGGAGCACCTCCTGCCGGTGCTGTTCATCGAGTGCCCGCGGCTGATCTTCCCGTTCGCGCGCCAGATCGTCGCGGAGGCGACCCGCAATGGCGGCTTCCCGCCGCTGATGATCGACCCGATCGATTTCGCCCAGATGTTCCAGCAGCGGGTCGCCGAGGAGCAGGCCCGCGCCAAGGCGCAGCCGGTAAGCTGAGCCGGGGCGGCGTCGGACCGGCGGCTCCCGCCGGTCCCGCCGCTCACTGCGTCCTCGGCCGGCCCGCCAGCGCCGCAGCCGCCGCGGCCAGGCCCCATTCGAGCAGGCGCCGCGCGCCCTCCGGCGTTGCCGATTCGGCATAGCAGCGAAGCTCGGGCGCGTTGCCCGAGGCACGGAAATGCAGCGTGTCGCCGCTTGCGAGGGCGAGCCTGACGCCATCGGTCCGGTCGATCGCGGCCGTGGAGCCCCGTTTCCCGAGAAAGGCATCGGCCGCCGGCTTGCCGGAAAGCCCGGCCAGAAAGGCCGCGCTGGCGGCAGCCGCAACGTTTTCCAGCCTGTCGGACAGGGTGAAGCGCGGCGGCAGGCTGCCGACAAGCTGCGACAGCTTCGCGCCGCCGCGGCGGGCCGAGGCGAGGACCGAGAGGATTGGCAACAGCGAATCGCGGGTCGGCAGGGCCGCCAGATCGAGGCCGTCGCGGCGAACGTCGGAGCCGAGCAGGACCCCGCCATTGGCCTCGAAGCCGACGACGACGCCGGCATCGGGCGCAGCCTCCCCGGCCATCGCCGCGATGACGTAAGGAGACCCGACGCGGGTGCGGATCACGGCTCCGAACAGCTCCGACGCCTCGACGGCGGTGCTCGACGTCACCGGGGTGACGACGGTGCCCGCTCCGAGGAACGCGGCGGTGAGGATGCCGACGGCGTCGCCGCGCAGGAACGCGCCGCGCTCGTCGGCGATCAGCGGCCGGTCGGCATCCCCGTCCGTGGAGACGATCGCGTCGAGATGGCTTCGCGCCGCCCAGTCGCGCGCCTGCTCGATGTCCTGCCGCGTCAGCGCCTCGGTATCGACCGGCACGAAGTGCGCGCTCCTGCCGAGCGGCACGACCTCGGCGCCGAGGGCCGCGAGGACCTCGGCGAGCAGGTCGCGCGCCACCGAGCTGTGCTGGTAGATCCCGACCCTCATGCCGTCGAGCGCGAAAGCGCGGTCGAGCCGGGTGTAGCGCCGGCGATAATTGTCCAGCGCGCCCGGGTCTTCGCGCACGACGCCCCGCCGCGGGGTGGCGGGACCGTCGCCAGGCCGCGCGAACCGGGCGAGGATGCCCGCCTCGTCCGCCTTGTCGATCTCGCCGTCGGGCCGGTAGAATTTGAGGCCGTTGCGGTCGGCCGGGATATGGCTGCCGGTGACCATGATGGCAGGGGCACCGCGCCGCATCGCCTCCAGCGCCAGCGCCGGCGTGGGCAGGGCGCCGCAATCGACGGCGTCGCGCCCGGCCGCCACAATCGCAGCCACGCATGCGGCCGCAATGACCGGACTGCTTTCGCGCAGGTCGCGCCCGACCAGCACCGGCGCCGCCGGCGAGGCCGGCCCGGCGGCATCGATATGATGCAGGAAGGCATGCACGTAGCGCGCGCAAACCTCCGGCTTCATGTCCTCGGCGAGGCCGCGCAGGCCGCTGGTGCCGAATTTCAGGCTGCTCATCGCATGTCCTGCCGCCGGGCCATCTTTCAGCCGCGCCGCACGGCCGCGTTTTCCAGATACCAGCGATAGGTCGTCCGCAAGGCGTCCTCGAACGGCGTCGTCGCCTTCCAGCCCATGGCGGCGAGCCGCGACACGTCCATCAGCTTGCGCGGCGTGCCGTCCGGCCTGGAACTGTCGTAGGCGACGCGCCCGCGGAAGCCGGTGACGCGCGCGACCGTCTCGGCCAGCTCGGCGATGCTGATATCCTCGCCGGTGCCGACATTGATATGGGACAGCATCGGCTGCGTGTTGGCCTCGTAGACGTCCCTGGGCAGGTCCATCACGAACAGCGAGGCCTCGGCCATGTCGTCGACGTAAAGGAACTCGCGGCGCGGCTTGCCCGAGCCCCACACGACCACTTCGCCGACGCCGGCGCGGGCGGCTTCATCGAAGCGGCGGATCAGCGCCGGCAGCACGTGGGAGTTCTCCGGGTGGAAATTGTCGCCGGGGCCGAACAGGTTGGTCGGCATCACTGAGCGATAGTCGACGCCGTACTGCCGGTTGTAGCTCTCGCACAGCTTGATGCCGGCGATCTTGGCGACGGCATAGGGCTCGTTGGTGGGTTCGAGCACGCCGGTGAGCAGCGCGTCCTCGCGCATCGGCTGCGGCACGGCGCGCGGATAGATGCAGGACGAGCCGAGGAACAGCAGCTTCTTCACGCCGGCCGCCCACGCCTGATGGATCACGTTGCTCTCGATCATCAGGTTCTCGTAGATGAACTCGGCCGGATAGGTGTTGTTGGCATGAATGCCGCCGACCTTGGCGGCGGCCAGGATCACCGCGTCAGGCTGCTCGGCCTGCATGAAGCCGCGCACCGCCGCCTGGTCGGTAAGGTCGAGCTCGGCATGGCCGCGGGTGACGGGCACGACATCGGCGCGCGCAGCCAGCCGGCGCAGGATCGCCGCACCGACCATGCCGCGATGGCCGGCGATGAA
>Ga0207868_1002008_pt1 | contig 12869 bp, 11 predicted proteins | sample Passage237B_FD_187370 | JGI IMG/M metagenome (GOLD analysis project Ga0207868, IMG submission 187370) | Cellulose adapted compost microbial communities from Newby Island Compost Facility, Milpitas, CA, USA - Passage2 37B (SPAdes) (version 3) ... | reverse complement strand
CGCTATTCGCGCATCGCCTACAACCGCTGCGGCCGCAGCGGACTCAAACTCCCGCTCGTTTCCCTCGGCCTCTGGCACAATTTCGGCGGCGTCGATCCGCTCGAAAACCAGCGCACGTTGCTGCGCCGCGCCTTCGATCTCGGCATCACGCATTTCGACCTAGCGAACAACTACGGTCCGCCGCCCGGCTCAGCCGAGGAGAACTTCGGGAAAATCCTGCGCCAGGACTTTGCCGGTTATCGCGAGGAAATCGTGATCTCCACCAAAGCTGGCTTCGGCATGTGGGCCGGTCCTTATGGCGATTGGGGTTCACGCAAATACCTGCTCACCTCGCTCGAGCAAAGCCTGCGGCGCATGGGCACGGATTACGTGGATATTTTCTATCATCACCGGCCCGATCCCGAAACGCCGCTTGAAGAAACGATGGGCGCGCTCGCCTCGGCCGTCCGCAGCGGCAAGGCGCTTTACGCCGGCATCTCCAACTACGACGCCGTGCGCACCCGCGAGGCCGCCAAGCTGCTGCGCGAAATGGGCGTGCCGCTGCTCATTCACCAACCGCTCTACAACATGTTCAACCGCTGGGTTGAACCGGAGTTGCTGCCCGCGCTCAGCGAAATCGGCGCCGGCTGCATTCCGTTCTCGCCGCTCGCGCAGGGCTTGCTGACCAACCGCTATCTCGACGGCATTCCTTCCGATTCGCGCGCGGCCAAGCCGAGCGGTTTCCTCAAGACCGACAACGTCACGCCCGCGGTGCTCAAAAAAGTCCGTGCACTCAACGATGTCGCCCAAGCCCGCGGCGCCACGCTCGCCCAACTCGCCGTGCTCTGGATGCTGCGTCTCCCTCAAATCACCACCGTGCTCATCGGCGCGAGTAAAGTCAGCCAGCTCGACGACATTCACGCCGGCGTGCAACTCGCCCCGCTCTCAACCGAGGAAGACGCCGCCATCGAGAAAATCCTCGCCGGATAAATACGACGGCACGGCCGGCTGCGTCCTCAGTTTGCTTCTGTCCGCGCTGCGCGGTTGTGCGGCGCGGACATTCTGTTTTGATGCGCGCATGAACACTTTTTCGCGGAGTCTTTCCGTTCTGATTCTCGCCGCCACCCTGTTCGGTCTCGTTGCGTGTCAAAAACGCGAAGCACCCGTCGCCGAGGCCAATCGCACGCAAACATTACTCGTCGGTAATCTTTCCGAGCCCAACGATCTCGATCCCGCCTATCCCGACAGCCAGCAGACCGCGAACATCGTCATCGCGCTGATGGAAGGGCTTTGCCAATACGATCCGGAAACATCGCTGCCTGTGCCCGCAGTCGCGGAACGTTGGGAATCTTCCGCCGACAATCTCACGTGGACGTTTTATCTGCGGCCTACCGCGCGCTGGTCCAACGGCGAGCCGCTCACCGCCAAGGATTTCGTTTACTCCTATCGCCGCAACTTGAGCCCCGGCCTCGGCGCGGAATACACCAGCATGCTTTTCACGCTGAAAAACGGCCGTGAGTTTTTCGAAGGCACCGTCACCGACTTTTCCCAAGTCGGCGTGAAAGCCGTCGATGACCACACGCTCGTCCTCGAATTGGCCCAGCCCATCCCCTACCTGCCGAAACTGCTTTGCCACACGATCTGGTTTCCGGTGCATCAAGCCACGATCGAGAAATACGGCCGCATCGATCAGCGCGGTTCGCATTGGACGCGTCCCGGCAACTATGTGGGCAACGGTCCGTTCATCCTCGCCGAATGGAAACCGCACCAAGTCATCCGCGTCACCAAGTCACCGACTTATTGGAATCGCGACGCGGTCCGGCTCAACGGCATCAACTTCTACCCGATCGAATCCAACAGCACAGAGGAGGCGATGTTCCGCACCGGCCAGTTGCACGTCACCGCACAGATGCCGATCGACAAGATCGCAGTCTATCAAAACGACCCGCGACTCGCGATTTTCCTGCACCAAGCGCCAGTGCTCGCGACCTACTACTTTCGTTTCAACACCACGCACAAACCGCTCGACGACGTGCGCGTGCGACGCGCCCTCGCCTACAGCATCGACCGCCGCGAAATGGTCGAACGCGTGACGCTCGGCGGCCAGCCCCCCGCCGATCACCTGACGCCGCCCGGCATCGAAGGTTTCACGCCCAACATCGGAGTGACTTACAATCCCGAGCTCGCGCGCCAATTGCTCGCCGAGGCCGGTTATCCCGGCGGCCAAGGTTTCCCGACACTTGAATATCTCTACAACACCAACGAGAGCCATCGGAAGATCGCCGAGGCCGTGCAGCAAATGTGGCGGCGCGAACTCGGCATCAACATCCGGCTCGTCAATCAGGAGGGCAAGGTGTGGGCCGACACAATGCGCGCCGGCAATTACGACATCGCGCGCATGGCGTGGGTCGGCGACTACGTGGACCCGAGCACGTTCCTCGACATCATGACCACGGACAACGGCAACAACGAGACCGGTTGGGGCAGCGCCGAATACGACCGACTCATCGCCGAGGCCACGACCACGGCCGACGAAGCCAAACGCTACGCGCTCTACGAACGCTGCGAGCAAATCCTCGCCGAGGAATGTCCCATCGCCCCGCTCTATTTCTACAACCGCAACAATCTCCGCCTGCCGTCCGTCAAAGGCTGGTATGACAACCCCATCGACATGCACCCCTACACCGGCGTGTATCTCGATCCCGACGACACGCGCAGCCCGTGAAATCAAATCGCGATCACGAACGCGAATCGTTCACGCCTTAACCGCCTCGAACATCAGCCACGGGTAGCGCTGCGGACTCAACGTGGCCGGCGTGTCGGCATATTCATGCATCCGCTCGATGCGAAATCCCGCCTCGACCAATTGCCGCACACTCTCGCCGAGGCTCCAGTGATAATCCTCGAATGTCACGCTCCGTCCGCGATCCTGCATGACCACGGAAAACTTCGCGCCCTCGTTCAGATAATCGTCGGGATGCAGCATCGGGCGAAACGTGGAAAACTCGCGATCGCGAAAACACGGGTGCGTAACCGACACCAGCAGACAACCGGCAGGTTTTAACAGCCGCGCAATCTCCGTCAGGGTGGTCCGGCAAGCCTCACGCGTCGGCAAACACATCCACACCGCATGAAAGGTCACTGCGTCGAACGTTCCGTCCGCCCACGCGCGTGTGTCCTCTACCTGCTTCACCGTTTGTCCGCGCGCCGCAAATCGCCGCGCCGCGAGCGCGCGCATTTCCCCACTCACATCGTAATAAGCCGCCGCCGCACCGCCTGCGTCGAGCCAGCGCTCGATAAAAATTCCCGGCCCGCCGCCGTAATCCAAAACCCGCTTTGCTCCGCGCTCCCGCAACCGCTCCAACGCATGCGGAAACACCGTATCGAGCCGGCCGTCATGCAACTCCGCATACTCCGCCGCAATGGGATCCCAAGGTTGGTCGCTCATGTTGAACCCGTCTAGGATTCAATCCGAACGCAATCAGCTCAATCTTGGAATTGGCCGGACAGACTTAACATGAAGGCTCCAGCGCACGTTGAGAAGGCGACCCTAGCGCCACGAATGCCTACCTCATTGGGTCATTTGTGTTCGGAATATGATACTAAGCTCAAAAGTTGAGTCTTTATACGCGGGCCTGCCGTGTTAGGTATTCGATTATGGCTTCAGGCAAACGCTGGACTTCAGATGAACTGTTAGTGGCGCTGAATCTCTACCACAAGCTGACCTTCGGTCAGATGCATGCACGCCATCCGGCAGTTGTAGCCGTTGCAGAAAAAATGGGCCGAGGAGCCAACAGTCTGGCTATGAAATTGTGTAATTTCGCGTCGCTAGACCCCGCTCTAAAAATGCGAGGAATAAAGGGATTATCTGGTGCCAGCGCACTGGACCGCACGACTTGGACCGACTTCCACAAAAATCTCGGGGAGTCCGTTCCAACAAGTGAGACAGCCTTTCGAAACTTGTTTCACGCTAGTATCGACGACCAAGTCGAAGTAACGCCACGAGAAGGCATCCGCTTGGTCAAAGCACCCACAGGACCGACAGAAAGTATTGCCACGGTCAAAGTTAGACGCGGGCAGGAATTTTTCCGTGAAGCAGTGCTGAACAATTATAATAATAAATGTGCTGTAACAGGGCTTCCGATACGCGAACTGCTGATTGCCTCACATATTCTGCCATGGAGAAAATTCGAGACCGAGCGACTCAATGTTCGCAACGGGCTCTGTCTGTCCAGACTCCATGACGCAGCATTCGATGCCGGACTCATTACCTTCGATAGCAATTTGCGGCTCAAGATGTCCAAACAGCTTAAGTCAGCTCTGCCGCAACGTGCAGTGGTCGAGAATTTCTTGGCCTACGAGGGTGAAGCGTTGCAGTTACCGAAGGATGCAGTGCTTCCGGACGAAAAATTTCTGGCCGTGCATCGGGCCGGGGTTTTTCAGAAATAGTCATTCCTGTTTTCCGTATCTTCGGCCGCCCTCGATTGAGATGCTGCGGTCCGGCCAGACTACAACAGGCAAGACGAATTCGTCAGTTGCGATGGCATCATCGAAGTCACGTTCGCCGTCCAAGAACTGTTGGATTCGGATGAGCTGATTATCGGCAATCTCGCGTTGGGCCTCTAACTCGGTGGCAAAGACGACTGGATATTCATCTTCGTAGCAAGCGGGCACGGTGCCTTGGCATACCGTGGGGCAGAAAATCGCGAAACCGGAACAAACAGGTAGTTGGCGTTGGCCAATCATACCCAACCTCTCTGTCCCTGTATCTGCCTCTCAATTTCTACAATGATGCGCTCGTAGTGCCGTGCAATCTGACGGGCTTCGCGTGGATCGCTGCATTCCTCACAGATGAAGGTATCGTCTGGACTGTATCCCAATTCGAGATAGTCCGTGGTTTTGGTCCATGCTTCGGCGCGAAGGCGTAGGCCATCAAGCACTTGGCTGAGATCGTCGGCGGCGAGCGTAAACAAGAATTTCTTAGAAGCATCGGTCATTGATGGAAACTAACTGAAATTCTAGCATCAGACCACGGACTATGAGTCACATTTAAACCCACTGTGACCACCCGAACCAAAATAGGAATTTAACCGCAAATCCTGCTCCTCTCTCTTTCCTCTGCGGCTCTGCGCGAGGCCAAAAGAAAAAAGGCGGGGATCGGAATCCCCGCCCTACAGTTTACTTCAACGACACGTCGTTGGGTTTTACGGACTTGATCGTCCACTTGGTGACGGTGACACCCTTGGCGCTGCGGGTGGAAATCGGGATGCCGCCGAGGTCGAAGTCGAGTTCGCGCACGCGAGCGCCGCTGCGGCCGTCGAGTGAAACGTGCACGCTCTTGGGCATGGACTTTTCGTCGGGGCTCACGTCGAGCCAGACCACAGTCGAGCCTTCACTCTTCACCAACGGGTAGAGTTTATCACGCGAAAGGCCGCCGATCTGGAAGCGCTTGGCGAAGGCCTTGCCCGACTCCTTGTCCTGATAGATCATCGTGTAGAAATTCGTGTCGCCATCCTTCGGCCAGAGGTCGAGGTGGATGATGTTGCGACCCATGAAAACCTTGTCGCCGACCTTCGAGACTTTGAGCGAGCCGTCCTTCATCAGGCAGAGCACGCTGTCGAGAATGGTGCACTCCTTGACGAATTCGTGCTGACGCCAATTGAGGCCGATAAAACCTTCCTCGCGGTTGACGTAGAGGCGCTGGTTGGCGGCGATGACATCGGCCGCCTTGATCTCCTCGAGTTCGTCGTAGCTGGTGCGGCGCTTGACGCCCTTGCCGAACTTTTCCTGCAACGATTCAAACCACTTGATCGCGTAATCGACGAGGTGCTTCAGGTCGTGTTTCACCTGCTTGATGTCCTCTTCGATCTTCTTGATCTGCTCGTCGGCCTTGAAGCGGTTGTAGGCGGAGATGCGCTTGATGCGAATCTCGGTCAGGCGCGTGATGTCGTCCTCGGTCACCTCGCGACGCAGGTTTTTGAGGAACGGCTCCAAGCCCTCGCGGATTTCGGAAATCACTTCCTCCCACGTCTTCGATTTCTCGATGCGGCGGTAGATGCGCTCTTCGATGAAGATGCGTTCCAACGAATCCCAGTGCCACTGCTGCTCGAGTTCACCGAGCTTGATTTCGAGCTCGAGCTTCAGGAGCGAAACCGTGCGGTCCACGCTGCGCTTGAGAATCTCGCGCACGCCGAGGAAGTGCGGTTTGTCGGCGTCGATCACGCAGGCCGCGGGCGAGATGCTGTTTTGGCAGTTGGTGAAAACGTAAAGCTGCTGGATGACTTGGTCAGGATCGCTGCCGGGCGGCAGGTGGATGAGAATCTCGACTTGGTCGGCGGTGTTGTCGTCAACGTGCTTGATCTTGAGTTTGCCCTTCGCGTTGGCGGCGATGATCGACTCGATGAGCGAGACGGTGGTTGTGCCGTAGGGCAGCTCGGTGATGGCGAGCAGGTATTTGCTGCGCTGCTCGATCTTGGCGCGGACTTTTACTTTTCCGCCGCGCTCGCCGTCGTTGTATTCCGAGAAATCGGCGATGCCGCCGGTCGGGAAATCGGGATAGATGCGGAAGGATTTTCCCTGCAGGAGGTTGATCGCGGCGCGGCAAAGATCGTTGAAATTGTGCGGAAGGATTTTCGTCGAGAGACCGACCGCGATGCCCTCGGCGCCTTCGAGCAGCGTGATGGGGAATTTCGCGGGCAGTGTGACCGGTTCCTTCGCGCGACCATCGTAGCTGAGTTGCCACGTGGTGGTCTTCGGGTTGAAGAGCACTTCACGCGCAAACGGCGTGAGGCGCGCTTCGATGTAACGCGGCGCCGCCGCGTCGTCGCCAGTGAGCGTATTACCGAAGTTACCTTGTGGTTCGATCAACCAACCGCGCTGCGCAATGGAAACCAGCGCCGCGCCGATGGAGGCGTCGCCGTGCGGGTGAAAGCGCATCGTCGCGCCGACCACATTGGCGACCTTGTGAAAGCGACCATCGTCCATTTCCCACAACGTGTGCAGCACGCGGCGCTGCACGGGTTTGAGGCCGTCATCGAGGTGCGGCACGGCGCGATCGAGAATGACGTAGCTGGCGTATTCGAGAAACCAACTGCGGTAGTGCTGCGCGAGCGGCGCGATGCCGGGCTTGGTTTCGGCCACCGGTTCGGTCGGTGCGGGTTCATCCGCTTCCGGCGCGGGCACAGGCGCGGTGTTTTCCGGCGTGTCGTTCTCCGGCGAGGCATCGAACGAGAGCTCGGGCTGATCAGCAGGTTTTTTGGAAGACTTCTTCTTGGCCATTAACGGAAAGGGAAAGGGTTTATCTCACGCAGAGACGCGGAGGCGCAGAGTATCGGGTTAGAGATTGTTGGCGATGCGTTTGATGCCATCCTTGAGCAAGGGCGCGCCGAAGTTGATCAGAAGCCCCAGACCCAGGTTGGTGAGTTTTAAATAAGTGAGCACTTGCTTGCCGTGCACAGGAGCGAGGGTCTCGACGGATTTCAATTCCACGAGCACTGCGTCGTCGACGATCAGATCAGCTCGAAATCCTTCATCGAACCGGAGATCGTCATACTGAAATGGAATCGGAACCTGACGCGCGACTTCCAGACCGCGTTTCTCCAGTTCATAAGCCAGAATGCGCTCATAGATGGACTCCAACAAACCCGGTCCGAGGCGGGTATGCACCTGCATGGCTGCATCCACAATCTGGCCGGATATGATGTTGATGTCTTTCATCTCAGCGTCTCTGCGCCTCTGCGTGAGAATCTCCATCACGCTCCGATCAGGTCTTTTTCGATGCGGAGGTTTTCGATGATGAATTCCTGACGATCCTGCGTGTTCTTGCCCATGTAGAACGAGAGCAAGTCGTTAGTGTCGTGCAGATGCGCGAGCGTCACGGGTTCGAGGCGGATGTTATCGCCGATGAAGTCTTTGAACTCGTTGGCGGAAATTTCGCCGAGACCTTTGAATCGCGTGATCTCGTGGCTGGTGCCGAGTTCCTGAATCGCAGCCTGTTTCTCGGCCTCGTCGTAGCAGTAGATCGTGCGCTTCTTGTTGCGCACGCGGAAAAGCGGCGTCTCGAGAATGTGCAAGTGTCCGCGCGCGATGAGGTCGGGGAAGAATTGCAGGAAGAACGAAATCAACAACAGGCGAATATGCATGCCGTCCACGTCGGCGTCGGTCGCGATCACGACCTTGTTGTAACGCAGGCCGTCGAGTCCGTCTTCCACGTTGAGCGCGGATTGGAGCAGGTGAAACTCCTCGTTCTCGTAGATGACTTTTTTGGAGAGGCCGTAGGTGTTGAGCGGCTTGCCCTTGAGCGCGAAGACGGCCTGCGTCTGCACGTCGCGGCACGACGTGAGTGAACCGGCCGCGGAATCACCTTCGACGATGAACAGCGTGCTTTCCTCGGTGCGGTCGCCGCGTTCGCCGAGATGCTGGCGGCAATCGCGGAGCTTGCGGTTGTGCAGCGAGGCTTTCTTCGCGCGGTCCTTGGCGAGCTTGCGAATGCCGGCGAGGTCTTTGCGCTCGCGTTCGCTCTCCTGAATTTTCGACAGGATGATGTCGGCGGTCTCCTTGTTCTTGTGCAGATAAACGTCGAGCGTCTGCTGCACGAACTTGCCGATGAAGTCCTTGATGCTCGGGCCGTCGGGGCCGACATCGGTCGAGCCGAGCTTGGTCTTGGTCTGCGATTCGAAAACCGGTTCCTGCACGCGCACGGAGACGGCGGCGATGATGGATTGGCGAATATCGGCCGCGTCGAATTCCTTTTTATAGAAATTGCGCAGCGTGTTCACGACGGCCTCGCGAAACGCGAGTTGGTGCGTGCCGCCCATCGTGGTGTGCTGACCGTTGACGAAGGAAAAATATTCTTCGCCGTAGTGCCCGCCGTGCGTCATCGCGATCTCGATGTCCTCGCCCTCGAGGTGGATGATCGGATAAAGCGTTTCGCCGGTAAGATTCTTTTCGAGCAGGTCTTTCAGACCGTTGGCGGAGCGGAAGCTGCGTCCGTTCAGCGTGAGGGTGAGACCGCGATTGAGGAACGCGTAGTTCCACAGCATGTCCTCGATGAACTCGGTGCGGAAGCGCCAGTCCTTGCCGAAGAGCGCTTCGTCGGGAACGAAGCAGATGATGGTGCCGTTCTTCTCGTCGCTTTTGACGACCTTGTGATCCTTGACGAGTTTGCCCTGCGAAAACTCCACGACCTTCGTCTGGCCCTCGCGGATGGACTGCGCGGTGTATTCGACGGAGAGCGCGTTGACGGCTTTCTGGCCGACGCCGTTGAGACCGACGGATTTTTGGAACGTCTCGCTGTCGTATTTCGCGCCGGTGTTGATGACGGAAACGCAATCCACGAGCTTGCCGAGTGGAATGCCGCGGCCGTAGTCGCGAATACGGACGACGCGATCCTGCACTTCGATGTCGATGCGCTTGCCGTAGCCCATCGTGAATTCGTCGATGCAGTTATCGATGGTTTCCTTCAGCAAGACGTAGATGCCATCCTCGGCGTGCGCGCCGTTGCCAAGACGTCCGATATACATGCCGGGACGCAGCCGGATGTGCTCGAGGGAAGAAAGGGTTTTGATGCTGGCTTCGGTATATGCTTTGGCCATGGGTAAGAACTTCGTGCCGCCAACGCTTTGGGGTGCGCGCGCCATGACAAGCGAAATTCCCTACGAACCCGCGCTTGCGGCGCCCCATGGGCGGTTTAGGGTGCGTTTAAACCCATCATGAAAAAGAAACCCTTCATTTTCCTCGGCGTCATCGCCGTTATCGCGCTGGCGGTTTACATCGGCCTGACCTTCTTTCTCGGCTCGATCGTCCGGGCCGGTGTCAATTCCTTCGCGCCTAAGCTCACGCAGACCAAGGTCGAGCTGCAAGGCGCGCAAATCTCGCCGTTCACCGGTTCGGGCGCGTTGAGTGGGCTGACCGTCGGCAATCCCGAAGGGTTTAGTGACAACCCCGCGTTTTACCTCGGCAAAGTTCAGGTCAAGGTGAAGCCATTCTCTATTTTCGGCGACTACATCGAAATCGAGGAAATCATCATCGATCAGCCGGAATTCCTCTACGAAACCAAACTCGTGGACAGTAACATCAAGCAGTTGCTGAAAAACATCGAGGCGTTCACCGGCAGCGGCGGCAAGGAAGCGACCACCGAAAGCGGCCAGCCCATCAAGTTCGTCGTCAAAAAATTCCGCATGACCAACGGCACCGCACGGCTCGGCGTCGGCCCCGCCGCCCTCCCCGTGCCCCTGCCGCCGATTTCCATGGACAATCTCGGCGTGGACAAGGGTGGTATCACGCCGGACGAACTCGCCGGCGAAATGATGAAAAACGTGCTCGGCGGCATCGTTTCCGCCACCGGCAAAGCCGCGTTGCAGGCCGGCTCGACCGTCGGTGCCAACGCCGCGGATGCCGCGGGCAAGGCCGTCAAAGGCGCCGGCGAAGGCATCAAAAAACTCTTCGGCAAATAAGCCGGCGCTCGATTCCAGCGTGCGGGATCAGTGATCCCGCACCACCTCGCCACCGAGCCGCACGCGCAGTTCGCGATAGCGCACGCTGAGCGCGATCAAGAACACCATCACGTGCATGATGAAACCGGTGCGAAACGCGAGCAGCGCCGGGCCGCCCACGTGCGAAGCGTCCGATAGAAATTGCGCGACCAACACCAAGCCGCTCACCGCCAGCGGCAAACTCGCGTAAAGAAATTCGCGCGCGCCCGGGCGGTTGTCATGCGTAGCCGTGGCAGCCAGCACAAACGAGGAAATGAGATTGATGAAATTACAGCCAAGAATGCCCCACTCGCTGCCATGCGTGCCGCGCACCGCATCGATCGCCAGCCACACCAGCACCACAGCGTAAGCCGTGAGCAACAATTGATGAAAACGTCTCCAACCCGGCGACTGTTCACTCACATGAAAATAACTGGAGACGAACCAGAGGTAGAACAACGCATAGGGAAAATGCAGTGCGTTGTTCAGATAAATAAACTCATCGCCGATGGTCTCGTGCAGGCGGTCGCCCAACACGTGATCAACCAGGCTCATCACCCCGATCGACGCCACGTAGCCGCCATAATAACCATAAATGCGATCACGCAGCCGCGCCCACAAATAGAATGCCAGCAACGCAATCGCCGCGACCACGCCGAACCAAAAAGTCGCGAACACCGGGGTTGAAAACGAAGGCGCGGTCTGGGCGAGGTATGTTTGGCCGGCAAGCATTCCAACGCCGACTGTCCACCAATCCGCCGCGGATGCAAGTGCGCGCAAACAACGAACACCGTCGCATTGACCGCCACAATCGCGATCACCAGAGTATCGGGCCATGCCCGCCGTTACCCTCACCTATTACGTGGAGATCATGTCGTCGTGGTGCTCCTACATCGAACCGATCTGGACGCGACTTCAGGAAAATTACGCCGGCCGTGTCGCCTTCGAATGGAAAATCGCCCTGATGAGCCCCGGCGACTTTCCCGTGTCGCGTGCGCAGTGCGATTGGTTTTACCGCCGCAGCGGCACGCTCATGCGCCAACCGCAGATGCTTAATTCCGGCTGGTTCGATCCGAAGCGCAAAGGCGAATACACTGCGCCTGATTACGTCGCCGAGGCCGGCCGCGAGCTCGGCGTCACCGACGACCGCCTGCGCCGCGCCCTCGCCCATGCGGGTCTGCGCGAAGGCGCCGACATTGGCGACCTCGACACTTCGATCAAAATCGCCGCCAAGGCCCTGAAGCTCAACGCGAGCAAGCTTCGTGCTGCCGCGCAATCGAAGGTCGTGCGCGATCGCGTCGCCGCGAGCACCGCGGAATTTCACGCGCATCAAATCAACCAGCGCCCCGCTTTCATCGCCACCGACGTCATCGGTGACAAAGCGGTGTTTTCCGGACTCGTGAAATACGAGCCGCTCGCCGCCACGTTGGATGCGATGCTTGACGATTGCGCGGGTTACACGAGTTTCGCTGCTCACCACGGCCCCGTGCCCCAATCCTGACACCCCATGCCCCGCAAAGTAAAAGTCGGCCTCATCGGTTGCGGCAACATCAGCAACGCGTATTTCACCGGTTGCAAACGCTACGACGTCCTCGACCTCGTCGCGTGCGCCGACCTCGAATTCTCCCGCGCCCAAGCCAAGGCCGAGGAATACGGTGTGCGCGCGCTCACGGTAGATGAGCTGCTCGCAGATCCGGAAATCGAGATCGTCATCAATCTCACCATCCCGCAGGCCCACGCGCCGCTCAACGAACGCATCCTGCGCGCCGGCAAACACGCCTACGTGGAAAAGCCGTTCGCGCTCAACGTCGCCGAGGCGAAACGCGTGCTTGCACTCGCAAAGCGCAAGAACCTCCTCGTCGGCGGCGCGCCCGACACGTTTCTCGGCGGCGGTGGCCAAACCGCGCGGCAATTATTGGAGGACGGAGCGATTGGCCGACCCGTCGCGGCAACCGCGTATTGCATGGGACGCGGCCACGAATCGTGGCACCCCGCGCCGGAGTTTTATTACAAGCAAGGCGGCGGCCCGATGTTCGACATGGGCCCGTATTACATCACCGCACTCGTCAATCTGCTCGGCCCGGTCAAACGCGTCAGCGGCAGCACCAAGGCGTCGTTCCCGCATCGCACGATCACGAGCCAGCCGCTCGCTGGCAAAAAGGTGAAAGTAGAAGTGCCGACGCATTACGCCGGCACCATGGAATTCGCCAACGGCGTCATCGCCACGATCATCATGAGCTTCGACGTGTGGCCCGGCGCGCCCATGCCATTCATCGAACTCTTCGGCAGCGAAGGCACGATGTTCGTGCCCGACCCGAATACGTTTACCGGACCGGTGCAGATCAAACGCGCCGGCGAAAAAGAATTCGCCGCCGCGCCGCTCACGCACTCCGAAGAACGACTGCGCGGCACCGGCGT
>Ga0207868_1002006_pt1 | contig 12873 bp, 11 predicted proteins | sample Passage237B_FD_187370 | JGI IMG/M metagenome (GOLD analysis project Ga0207868, IMG submission 187370) | Cellulose adapted compost microbial communities from Newby Island Compost Facility, Milpitas, CA, USA - Passage2 37B (SPAdes) (version 3) ... | reverse complement strand
GGCCGAAGTTGCCGGCCTGCCGATGCCGGCCGCCGTGCGCCACATCTGGGAGGGCTCGACCAACAACGGCCTGCGCCGCGACATCAAGGAGGTGCTGACCCACGCCAACCGGCTGGACATCTTCCGAGACCTTTCCCTGCCGGCCGCGCAGCGGGTGTTCACCGACGTCGGTACGCTCGCCAACGATCGCGTGCTGCCGAACCTCGCCCGCATTCTCGACGAGATGGATGATGCCGCGCTGCGGGACTACGGACGGCTGCAATACACGCTCTCGCTCGTCGCGCTCACGATCATGGTCGCTGGCGCTCTGGTGGGTTTCCGCGTCTTCGAGCCGATGATGCGCAAGATCCATGACGCACAAGAGCATTTGCGCGAAGCGCGGGACTCGATCGAGGCCGCCAAGGTGCGCGCCGAAGCCGCCGACCGCGCCAAGTCGGAATTCCTGGCCAACATGAGCCACGAGATCCGCACGCCGATGAACGGCGTGCTGGGCATGGCCGAACTGCTCGCGCGCACCGAGCTCGACCAGCGCCAGTCCATGTTCGTCGATGTCATCGTCAAGTCAGGCAATGCGCTGCTGACGATCATCAACGACATTCTCGACTTCTCGAAGATCGACGCCGGCCAGTTGGTGCTCGACAACGCGCCGTTCAATCTCGCCGAGGCGATCGAGGACGTGGCGACCCTCGTTTCCACGCGCGTCGCGGAGAAGGACCTCGAACTGATCGTCCGGGTCGATCCGAACCTGCCATTCAGCGTCGTCGGCGATGTCGGGCGCTTCCGCCAGGTCGCCACCAACCTGGTTGGCAACGCGGTGAAGTTCACCGAGCGCGGCCACGTTCTCATCGATGTCAGCGGGAAGGTCAGCAACGGCGAGCTGGCCGTCACCGTCCGCGTCGAGGATACCGGTATCGGCATTCCGCCGGACAAGATCGCGGCCGTTTTCGACAAGTTCGCTCAGGTCGACTCCTCCTCCACTCGCCGCCATGAAGGCACCGGTCTGGGGCTGGCGATCGCATCGCGTCTGGTCGAATTGATGGGCGGCGAAATGGGCGTCGAAAGCGAGCTCGGCCGCGGTTCGACCTTCTGGTTCTCGGCCCGCTTCCCCATCGAAGAGTCGGCTGCGCCGGCCCGCCCGATTCCGATCGACGTTACCGGCGCGCGCATTCTCGCGATCGACGACAACGCGATCAATCGCCGGATCCTGACCGAACAGCTCAGGAGCTGGAGGTTCGATTGCGCCGCGGCGGAAAGCGGCACGCTGGGACTGGCTTTCCTGGACCGTGCCGCCGAATTGGGTGCCTCGGTCGACTGCATCATCCTCGACTACCAGATGCCGGACCTCAACGGCGAGGAGGTGGCCAAGCGCATTCGCGCCAATCCGGCCACGACAGACATCCCCATCATCCTGCTGACGTCGGTCGACCAGGTGGAGACCGCTCGCATGCAGATCGAATGCGGCATCACTGCCCAGCTCAACAAGCCGGCGCGCTCCTCTGCATTGCTGGAGACGCTCGTGTCGGTGCTGCAGATGTCGCACACGAAACGGTTGAGCCATGATGGTGCCATGCCGCCGATGGCGACGATTACCCCGATCCGCAGACCGGCCCGGCCGGTCGCCGAGCATCGCATTTCGCCGGCGACGCAGAAGCAGCCCGGCGGTGTCGATGTACTGGTTGCCGAGGACAACGAGGTGAACCAGCTCGTCTTCAGCCAGATTCTCGATGGTCTGGGCGTTTCCTACCGCATCGCTTCCAACGGGCGCACCGCCGTCGAGCTGCATCGCACGCTCAATCCGCGGGTGATCCTGATGGACGTGTCGATGCCGGAGATGAACGGCCTCGACGCTACCCGCGCCATCCGCGAGCGCGAGAAGACGACGGGTACCCATACCCCGATCATCGGCGTTACCGCCCATGCGCTCAAGGGCGACCGGGAGCGCTGCATGGACGCTGGCATGGACGACTATCTGTCGAAGCCGGTATCGCCCAACAAGCTGCAGGAGAAGCTGGAAACCTGGATGGCCGACAGCAGGACCGAACTCGCGCAGACGGCTTGAACTCGAGCGGGGGCGCCGTTGCGGCTCCCGCGCCGGGAGCCCGGCGCCCGCTCACTCTTTGCCAAGCCGGAATTCCAGATAGACGTTGCGCTGCAGGATGGACCCGTTGTCGTCCGAAATCAGCGACACGATCAGCGCGCCATCGCCGCGCCGCCAAACGTCCAGACCTTCCATGTTGTCGATGTCGTAGGACATGCCGGCCTCGAGCAGCACGGGGCCATCGGCAAGCGCGCCCGGCCGGATCGTCGCGGCTTCCAGGCGCCTCAGCCGCATTGCCACGCCCGCGCTGAAGGAAAAGCGCCGCTCCAGGATGAGCAGGTCGCCGCCGGGCAGGAACGCGCCGTCGGTGATGTCGAATTCCTCGCTGCGCACCACCTTGAAGACGCCCTTCAGCGGCCCCTCGAGGATCGCGGCAAAGATGTTGCCGCCGCTGTCGATACTCTTTTCCGTGATCGCTACCCGTGCCCCGGCAAGCGGCCCGTCGACCGGCGCGCGCGCGATGGTCTCGAAGCCGCGGTTGCGGCGCAATTCGTGGCGCGGCACCAGGAAATCGAGATCGTGTACGGGGCCCGACATCGCGCCCGGCTGAAGCGCGAACTCCGAGATGCGGTGATCGCGTTCGAAACTGGCGGTAACCGTGTCGTTGCCCACCTCGATGCCTTCGGCATCGGAGAGGACCTTGTCGCCGAGCGCATTTCCCTGCCGATCGACGATCGCCTGCATCGAAAAATCGCCGAGGCAATCCGGCCTGCCATCTGCATCGCGCTCGACCCTGCCGGTGTACCAATAGCCGGTATCGGTCACGCCGATGAAGGTCGCACCCGGCTCCAGGAACCGGATCGAGGAGAACGAGCCGAAAGCCCAGCCGCTGCCCGTCATCGTCATGCCGCCGACGAATTCCAGCGGGCCGAAGCGCACTTCGTCCGAGCCGATCAGGAACTGCCGGATCGGCTGGCAGGACACGTCCATGTGCTCGGGCGGCGCAGGGTCCGCAAAGGCGGGAAAGGGCAGCGCCGACAACATTCCGGCAACGGCAAAGATTTCGACACAGGCGCGCGCAGTCGAACGCGCCAACGCCCCCGGAAACACGTTCAACTCGCGCGGCGCAGCGCGCTCTGGCGCTGGGTACGCCGGTCCTCCTCGCCGAACAGCGCGGCAAGCTGCTCAGTCATCGCACCGGCCAGTTCCTCCGCATCGACAATCGTGACCGCGCGACGGTAGTAGCGGGTCACGTCATGGCCGATGCCGATTGCGATCAACTCGACCGGCGAGCGTGTCTCGATGAGATCGATCACGGCCCGCAGATGCCTCTCCAGATAGTTGCCCGGGTTCACCGACAGGGTCGAATCGTCCACCGGCGCGCCATCGGAGATCATCATGAGAATGCGGCGTTGCTCCGGTCGCCCGATGAGACGCGAATGCGCCCACAGCAGCGCTTCGCCGTCAATGTTCTCCTTGAGCAATCCCTCGCGCATCATCAGCCCAAGGTTGCGGCGGGCCCGCCGCCAGGGGGCATCGGCCGACTTGTAGATGATGTGGCGCAGATCGTTGAGCCGACCCGGATTGGGGGGCTTCCCGTCCTTCAGCCATTTCTCGCGCGATTGGCCGCCCTTCCACGCCCTGGTGGTGAAGCCGAGGATTTCCACGGCCACGCCACAGCGCTCGAGCGTGCGCGCCAGGATGTCGGCGCAGGTCGCCGCCACGGTAATCGGCCGGCCTCTCATCGAGCCGGAATTGTCGAGCAACAGCGTGACCACGGTGTCGCGGAACTGGGTGTCGCGCTCCTGCTTGAAGGAGAGCGGCTGCATGGGATCGATCACGACGCGCGTCAGCCGCGCGGTGTCCAGCACGCCTTCTTCCAGGTCGAAGTCCCACGACCGGTTCTGCTGCGCCATCAGCCGCCGCTGCAGCCTGTTCGCGAGCCGCCCGACCACGCCCTGCAGGCTGGCAAGCTGCTTGTCGAGGAACGCGCGCAGCCGGTCGAGTTCCTCCTCGTCGCAGAGCTCTTCCGCCCCGATCGTCTCGTCGAAAGCCTGGGTAAAGATCTTGTAGTCGACGTCGCGGGACAGGTTGGCAAACGGATCGTTCGGCCGCCGCGCCTCGCCCGGGGTCTCGGCATCGACATCCTCGTCATCGGACATCTCGTCGGCGGTCGCATCGACGGCTTCGGTCTCGCCCGCTTCCTGCTCTTCGGCCGAGGCTTCGGCGTCGTCCGACTCGCTGTCATCGGACCCCGAATCCGTCTCGCCGGACTCCTGCTGCTGGTCCTCGCCCTGCGGCTGGTCCTCCGCGTCGTCGTCGGTCTCTTCGTCGAGCTGGTCTTCGCCGAGCTCCTCGGCCATGTCCATGGAGGCCAGCATGTCGCGCACGACGCGGGCAAAGGCGGTCTGGTCCTCCAGCTTGTCGCTGAGCGATTCCAGGTCGGCGCCCGCCTTGTCCTCAATGAAGGTGCGCCAAAGCCCGACGATCTTCTCGCCGCTGCGCGGCGCGGCTCGGCCGGTCAGCTTTTCGCGAACCAGCAATGCCACCGCCTCCTCGAGCGGGGCGTCGGCCTGGTCCGTCACGTCGGCGAGATTGGCGCGCGCGTATTTGTCCTCCAGCATCTGCGCGATGTTGTCGGAAATGCCCTGCATCGCGCGGCTGCCGATCGCCTCGACCCGCGCCTGCTCGACCGCATCGAAAATCGCGCGCGCCATCCGCCCCTCCGGCGCGAGGCGCGAATGCACGCGTGCGTCATGGCAGGCGCGTCGTAGCGCCATCGAGTCACCCAGGCCGCGGGTGACGGCAATGTCCGTGGCCGTCGGCTTCTTCGGCAGGTCGGGAAGGCGCGCCCTGCTGCCGGCCAGCGCCGGCTTCTCCTTCGAAAAGGCGACTTCCATCTCGCGATCGCCCGAAATCGCACGAACGCAGACCGATACCGCGCGCTTGAAGGCGTCGGTTTCCGTGCCGGTCTTCGGCTTGGTGCGCGTATTGTCGCCCGGGCCAGCCATTGCTTGCTTCAGGTCAGGCCAACACCACGTTGGCCGCGCTCTCCGGAAGGTCCTCCCCGAAGGCGCGCTGGTAGAACTCGGCGACCACCGGCCGCTCCAGTTCGTCGCACTTGTTGAGGAAAGTCAGCCGGAAGGCAAAGCCGACATTGCCGAAGATCTCGGCATTTTCGGCCCACATGATGACCGTGCGCGGGCTCATTACGGTCGAAAGATCGCCATTGATGAAGGCCGAGCGCGTCATGTCGGCGACGCGAACCATCTTGTTGACGATCTCGCGGCCCTTCTCGTTGCGATAGTGCTTGGCCTTGGCAATGACGATGTCGACTTCCTTGTCGTGCGGCAGGTAGTTGAGCGTCGTCACGATCGACCAGCGGTCCATCTGCGCCTGGTTGATCTGTTGGGTGCCGTGGTAGAGGCCGGTTGTATCGCCCAGGCCCACGGTATTGGCCGTGGCGAACAGCCGGAACGCCGGGTGCGGCCGGATCACCCGGCTCTGATCGAGCAGCGTCAGCCGGCCAGACGATTCCAGGACGCGCTGGATGACGAACATCACGTCCGGCCGGCCGGCGTCATATTCGTCGAAGCAAAGCGCAATGTTGTGCTGGTAGGCCCAGGGCAGGATACCGTCGCGGAACTCCGTCACCTGCATGCCGTCCTTGACGACGATCGCATCCTTGCCGACCAGGTCGATACGCGAGACGTGGCTGTCGAGGTTGACGCGCACGCAGGGCCAGTTGAGCCGAGCGGCGACCTGCTCGATATGCGTCGATTTGCCGGTGCCGTGATAGCCCGTCACCATGACGCGCCTGTTGAAGGCGAAACCGGCGAGGATCGCCATCGTGGTCTGCTGGTCAAACAGGTAGTCGGGGTCGAGGTCCGGCACATATGCGTCCGCCACCGAATAGGCGGGCACGACGATGTCGGACTCGAACCCAAACGTCTCTTTCACCGACACAGTCGTGTCAGGCAGGTTGGCGATGTCGCGATCGACCTTGTTCATCATGTCTCCAACGCGGAACCACGTTCCGCCGACAATTCCACTGCAATGTCCGGAGGCGTATCTACCAGACCGGGCGGTCCGGGCAACATGCGACCATGCGCGTATGTGTGAGCCTCAGCAGAAACCGGCCTGCTTGAGCACGCGGTAGGCCTGGAGCACGTCGCGAAAACGGTCTTCCGAACTCCTGTCGCCACCATTCGCGTCGGGATGGTGGCGCTTCACAAGTTCCTTATAGCGCGCCTTGATTTCCGCGCCAGTCGCCTTGGCGCCGAGGCCAAGCGTTTCCATGGCCTTGGCCTCAAGCGACTTCAGCTTGCGCTCGCGCGGATTATCGACGCGCCTGGTCGAGAAGAAGTTGAACGGGTCGCGCACCCTCGAATAGTAGCTCGCGCTGCCCGAGCGCGCCTGGCTGTACTCCGGCGCAAAGCGCATGCCGCCGCCGCTTCCCATCCGCCAGGTCGGCCGGTGGCCGGTCAGCGCCTCCTTCTGGAACCGGGCTATCTCCTCGTTGCCGAGCCCGGAGAAGTAGTTGAAATTCTTATTGTATTCGCGCACGTGATGGAAGCAGAAGCGAAAATATTCACCTTCTTTCATGCGGCCCACGGGCGCGCGGTGCGTGCCCGCCTCCTCGCAGCCGTCCCATTGGCAGCGCGGCGCACGCGACTTCAGCTCCGCGTCCGGATCGGGTCGGATGCGGATCTTCTCGAAATAGCGCGAATAAGGCTTCATCTGCTCCTGCGCGGGCAAATCACTTCATCCGATTATGGGCGCTTCGATATCCGATACAAGAATTGACATTTGGCCGGAGTTCGACCTAACGCGGCTCTGGTGAATCGGGGGAAGCGTCCCCTATATGGGAAACGACAACGCCCATGTCCATTCAGAATTCGATCGAAGAGAAGCTCACGGCGGCGCTGACGCCGGAGCGCCTGATGGTCATCAACGAGAGCCACCTGCACGCCGGCCACCACCACACCGCCGACGGCCATGAAAGCGTCTTCGACGGCACCGGCGAGACGCATTTTCGTGTCCGCGTCGTCTCGTCCGCCTTCTCCGGCATGAGCCGCTTGCAGCGCCACCGCCGGGTCAACGAACTGCTCGCGGGGGAAATCGAAGCCGGCCTGCACGCCCTCGCCATCGAGGCGGCCGCACCGGGCGAACCGACGAACTGGTAGTTGTCCGCTTCCGGCGGGCTGGTGCCGGCGTGGAGACTGCTATCGTTTCAAAACGTCCGACCATTCCGTGCGGTGGCGCGCGAATTCCGTGGCAACGAACCGGCAGGTCGGGGTGATCCGGGCGCCGGTGGCGCGCGCATCGGCGACCAGGCGTTTGACCAGGCGCTCCGCCACACCCCGACCGCGATATGTGACCGGCACGAAGGTGTGGTCGGCTATCAGATGGTCGGGTGCGACCCGGACATAGGTCAGCTCGGACTCCTCGCCATTCGGCATGGCGATCGAATATTTGCCGCGCGTGCCCGTATCCTCGATCTCGATGGGCAGATTTTCGAGTGTCATTCGTCTTCTCCGCCGTTCCGTCTTCGCGCGGGCTGGCGCCGGGCCAGCGCTATTGCTTCCAGACGTCTGCCCATTCCGGATGCCGCTTGAACTGCGCCAGAGCGAACGGGCAGAGCGGGATGATCTTCCTGCCGGCTGCCCGCGCATCCTCCACTGCGCGCGTGACCAGCTTGAGGCCGACGCCCTGTCCGCGGAATGCGTCGGGAACCTCCGTATGGTCGATGATCAGCAGGTGCGCGCCGGCTCGCGAGAACGTCATCTGCGCCTCGGCGCCGTTGCCTTCGACCACGTAGCGGCCCTTCGAGCCATCGTCCTCCATTCGGATTTCGGTCTGGTCCGTCACCTGTCTACTCCCTTCATATCGGCATGGCGGGACAGAAAATCGCGCGCCCTATCGATTTCCTCAGGCCTCATTTCATGGCCGCCCTCATGCCGCAATGTCGACAGGTCGGCACCTGCGTCTTTCAGCCACGCCTCCAGCCGCGCAGTCATGCGCGTCGGGCAGATCGGGTCGTGGTTGCCGGCGGTGATCAGGATGCGCCGGCCCGCCATGCTGCCCTCGATCTTCGGCGCGAACGGGATCAGCGGATGCATCAGCACCGCCGCATCGAAGAGGTCCGGTGCCCCGAACAGCACGGAAGCCAGAATGTTCGCCCCGTTCGAGTAGCCCAGCCCAAGCACAGCGGCAGGCCTTGCGGCGGCGACGTGCGCACGGATGAAGCCGGTCATCTTCTCGGTGGCACGGGCAAGGTCTTCCATGTCGTAGACGCCCTCCGCGGTGCGCCTGAAGAAGCGCGCCGCGCCAGCCTCCGAGACATCGCCACGCGGGCCGATCAGCGTCGCGCCGGGAAGCACCCGGCGCCCGAGCGCAATCAGCTGGTTCTCGTCGCCCCCGGTTCCGTGGAACAGGAACAGCAGCGGCTTGCCTTCTCCCCAATCCACCACGCGATGGACGTAGGCTTGCGCGTTCATCTCAGGCTTTCTCCGTTTCCAGCGGCTGGAGCTGCTGTTCCAGCCACGGCCGCAGGTGTGCGTGCTGGGTGGGCAGCTTCAGTTCCTCGCCGAGATGCGCCCGGTCCTCGTCGCGGTCGAACCCAGGTTCATTGGTGGCGACTTCGAACAGCACGCCGCCCGGGGTGCGGAAGTAGACCGAGAAAAAATAGTCGCGGTCGATCACCGGCGTCACATGATGACCGGTATCGAGCAATGCCTTGCGCACCTCGAGCTGCTTCGCCCGGTCCGCGACCGCGAAGGCGACGTGATGCACCGAGCCCGCGCCCTGCCGGGCCTGGCTGACCATTGGCAGCGTCTCGATGTCGACGAAATCCGCGCCGTTGCCGTTCGGCACGGCGAAGCGGCGCACGGCCCCGCTCTGCTCGACCGGCTCGTAGCCCATGAATTTCAGCAGCTCCGCCGTCGCGCCGGCATCCTGCAGCCGCATCGAGACGGAGTGGAAGCCGTGGATGCCCTTGTCCGCCGGCACGCCGCCTCCCGTCCACACCGGGCGCGGATCGCCGGCTACCTCGACCAGCGCCAGGCCGTCACCGTCCGGCCCTTCAAAACGAAGGCGCTTCTCACCGAAGCGCTCCTCGCGGCGGATACCGGTCGCGCCATGGTCGGCCAGCCGCTTCTCCCAATAGGGGAGAGCGCCCTGCGGCACCGCGAATGCGGTCGTGCCGACCTCGCCCGTGCCGGGGCGGCCACGCGCGATGTTTGGAAACGGGAAATACGTCATCACCGTGCCCGGCAGGCCGAACTCGTCTGCATAGTAGAGGTGATACACGTCCGGCGCGTCGAAATTGACGGTCTTCTTCACCCGGCGCAGGCCGAGCGTGTGGGTGAAGAATGCATTGTTCTCGGCCGCATCGCGCGCCAGCGCGGTGACGTGGTGCAGGCCCTTGATCTGCTTGAGCATGGGAGCCTCCTGGGCCGGCGGTGTGCATGCCGCCCTCGCCGCTTAATCTGGGCCGCCTGCCCCGCCCGCGAAAGACCTGCGCTGCAGATGCATCGTCAATGCCTGTCGAACGAACGATCGGAATTCGTCAATCCGGTAAGAAATGATGCACGTCCCGCCCGAGCCTCTCGACGGAGGGAAATTGCCGCGATCGGAACGGGCTGCTGCCGCCCGATCAGCCAGCCAGCTTGTACGCGAACGTATCGAAGGTGTGGATGGGGTGGAACTTCGATTTCAGGTCGCGCAGACCTGGCCGGTCGGCATCGTCACCATCGTTCAGATACTTGCAACCGATTTCGCTGAGGCGCCGGGCGAGGAACACCTGGCAGTATTCGGCTGCGCCGTTATATTGCGGCAGTATCTTGCGAAATACCCCGACCGAAATCGACTGATTGATGGGAACGGCGTCGAAAAATCCCACGGGTTCCGAACTTGCTCTGTTGACGACGACGAAAATCAGGTGGCGGATTGTTCCGAAATTACCGATAAGATTCTTGTACAAATCGGTATCCCATATCACATTGTACTTCGTGCCGCCCGTCCTGCACCATTTGACATACAGATCATCCAAGGCGTTTCTGAGAGATTGTTCGTACGGAACAATCTCCAGATCGCCCCTCGCAAATTTGTTGACGTTCTTCCGCAGATTCTTGAAGTCGCCCCCCTCGAGACGCGACAGGGCGTCATTGTCGTAGACGTATTGGCGACCGGGCGTGCGATTACGAAGGCAAGGGACCTTGCCTTCTATCCTGGAATGGACGCCCTCATTCACGTAAACTATCCTGCCTGATCGATTTCCATTCAATCGCACAAGAACACTGTGGATTGAATCCGTATCGAGAAGCTCCCCTTTCAGATTCCGCGGCACGCTGACCGAATCAACGCGCTCGGGCTGACTGTTCTTCATGAGGATGCGGAACAAGAACAGATATCCCGATATCACACGGTATCCATGTATTCCCCTCATCAGAAGGGGAAAACTGCTGTAGAATGTGAGATCGTCGTAGGTGGAAGTCCTGTGATACTCGCTGTACAGATCGAATTGATCGAACCACAGGCGCCTCAGCTCGATGCCATTGACGTGCATCCTTGCATTTTCCCTTACTATAAGGGTGATCGTCATCGCATCTGTTTGGTTCGGACGGGCATGGGCGCAACCCGCGGCGTGGCCAAGGATCGGATGAAGCCCGTCGATCTGCCGGCGACAGCGGTGCGCACCGGGCCGCGGAATTCCGGATTACGGAAGCTTGGCACCAAGCAGCGCCCCACATAAAGAACGAACTCAGCGCCTGCACGATACATTATCGATACTTCCCATCCAACCGTATTCAATTGGGTGGGTCGGTAGCTGGCCTAAAGCCTCGGCTGGAAAGCGCTTCCTTGAACCAATCGCGAAAAAGCCCGCGCCGAAGCGCGGGCCTTGTTCCGATCGTAGAGGCCGCTTTTACTCGGTGGCCGGAACGTTCATCCTCATCTGGTCGCGATTCTGCGCGTAGGTGCTCTCGTCATAGGCCTGCTGGGCCTCGAGCTCTTCCTTGGTCAGGTTCGTGTAGAGGTACAGATCGCCGTCCTCGTCGGCCATGAACTGCAGATTGTCCATGCCGAGGGCCACCTGCTTCTCGCCCATGCCGAGGAAGCCACCGACATCGACCAGCACCGCGTCAATCTGACCATCCTGGGACAGGATCACGTCGCCGATCTCTCCGACGTTTTCGTCATTGGCGCCGTAGACGGTGGTACCGACGAAATCCTCTGCACTGATCTGGTCGATCGGCTGCTCCTTGAGGGTCGAGCGGTCGATCGCCCCGGTCTGCGTTTCATCCGTACCGGTGGCGTTCTGGTCGTCAGCCGGGGCCTGAGCGGTCTCCTGCTCGGTGCCGGTAGCAGCCTGGTCGTCAGCCGGAGCCTGGGCGGTCTCCTGCTCGGTGCCGGCAGCGCTCTGGGCGTCAGCCGGGGCCTGGGCGGTCTCCTGCTCGGTGCCGGCAGCGCTCTGGTCGTCAGCCGGAGCCTGGGCGGTCTCCTGCTCGGTGCCGGCAGCGCTCTGGTCATCGGCCGGAGCCTGGGCGGACATCTGGTCGTCGGCGGGCTGCTCCGTCGAGGCCGTTTCGTCAGCGCCTGCCTCCTGGGCCGGCGCGTTCGCGAGATCCTCGGCCGTCGCAGGCTTTGTCTCGGCCACGTCGGCATCGGCCGGCATCGGCTCATAGGCCTGGCGGTCGAACTCCTGCTGCGCCTTCAGCGCCTCGGCCGTGGTCTCGACCACAAGCCAGCGGTCATTGTCGCGCTCTTCCCAAGTGGCGAGCTCATACTCGATTGCGACATCCTTCTGGCCGATGCCGAGGAAGCCGCCGACGCCGATGACCAACGCCTCGATCGAACCGTCCGGATTGATCACGAGATCATTCACGGAACCGATTTTCTCAGCATCGTCGCCCGTGCCGTTGTAGACGGGCTTGCCTATGATATTGGACGCAAGATTGCCGTCAGCCTTGATGACCATGGGGGTCTCTGGCTGCGCGGCCGGGGCCTGCGTCGGGCTCGTCTGCATTGCCGGGTCCTGCGCCGGCTGGGTCGTATCCTGCGCATACGCGCCGGTCGCCATCAGCGCAGTCACGGCCGTTGTCGCCAAGAGCTTGCGGATCATGTTAAAGTCTCCTTGTGCATTTTTCCTGGTGCACGGCCGCGCCTGAGTCTGAACGTGACCTGGGATGGCAAGGGCGCGGCCTCGCTTTCGACAACGCCTCTGGCCGATTCTGGTTCCTGCCCGCTGCGCGATTCGGCAGGCCGCTCTGCCTTCGTCCTTCCGGAACGGAAACCGGGCCGGCGCGTTTGGGCCGGGGCAGTTCACGGGGCGCGTCAAAGGAATTCAAATGCGGTTTCTGGCTGTCCTCAACCGTGATGGCGGAACGCTCTCGACCATGGACATCGAGGCATTTGCGGCGCGCGCAGGCAGCACGCTCGAGGCCGCCGGACACAGCGTCGATTTTCGTATCGTCGACGGGTCGGATGTCGTTGCCGCGCTGAACGAAGCGGCAGCTGCCAACAATGTCGACGTGGTCATGGCTGGTGGCGGCGACGGCACGGTTTCGGCAGCCGCGGCCACGCTGATGAACGGCCAGAAGGCACTCGCTGTGCTGCCCGCCGGAACCATGAACCTGTTTGCGCGAGGGCTTCGCATTCCTCTGCAGCTGGACGCCGCGATCGAGGCCTTCGCCGGCGGCGAGGTCAGGCCGGTCGACATTGCGACCGCCAATGGCCGCCCCTTCGTCCATCAGTTTTCGATCGGCATGCATTCCGAGTTGATCAGGCGGCGCGAGGCGATGAACTACGCGTCGCGGCTGGGCAAGCTGCGCGCC
>Ga0207868_1002003_pt1 | contig 12882 bp, 9 predicted proteins | sample Passage237B_FD_187370 | JGI IMG/M metagenome (GOLD analysis project Ga0207868, IMG submission 187370) | Cellulose adapted compost microbial communities from Newby Island Compost Facility, Milpitas, CA, USA - Passage2 37B (SPAdes) (version 3) ... | reverse complement strand
GTGACATTAGAGGCGCGCGGCTTGGTCGAAGCTCGGCCGAAATCTGGTTTCTACGTTCGTGCACGATTACTCAACCGGGCACCCCAAACCAAGAAACCGTCCGGCGTTTTTAAGATCACCGATTTCGCTCATACCGATCCATTTTCATCCCTTCTCTCTGATTTCGGAGATTCCGAACTGGCACCACTCGGCGGAGCCGTGCCGAGCGCGGGTTTGTTGCCCGGCGCCAAGCTCGCCGGAATTATGGCAACTGCCGCGCGCCGCCTGAAAACCGCCGGCAATACATATGATATGCCGCCGGGCGCCTTGGCGCTGCGACAAGAACTCGCGCGCCGATCATTGGAATGGGGCTGCGCGCTGAGCGCCGACGACTTCATCGTCACCATCGCCGCCACGGAAGCCCTCGCTTTGGCGCTGCGCGTCACGTGTGCACCGGGTGATACGGTCGCGGTCGAATCGCCCACCTATTTCGGTCTGGCCCGCATGCTGCGCGAGCTGCAGCTCCGGGCGTTGCCCATTCCCATGGACAGCAGACGCGGAATGGATCTCGATTATCTTAAGAAAGCCCTCGGTCACGTTCGTCTCTCGGCCTGCGTTGTGAATGCCAACTATCACAATCCGGTGGGTTCGCTGATGCCTGATGAACACAAGCGTCATCTTGTCGCGATGCTGTCGGAACGCGGCATCCCGATCATTGAGGACGACGTTTACGGCGATCTCCCGCATACCGGTCCGCGCCCCCGCTGCCTCAAGGCATTTGATCCCGGAGGAGCGGTGATCCTGTGCGGATCATTTTCCAAGACACTGGCTCCAGGCTATCGCGTTGGTTACATCGCGGCGGGTAATTGGCACGCACAGGTATTGGCTTTAAAATGCGTCACCACGTTGGGCGGCCCCACGCTCCCCACTCTCGCCGTGGCGGAATTTTTAAAAACCGGAGGGTATGACAGGTATCTGCGTTCAATTCGGCAGGCTTACCGTCAGCAGGTGGAAAGCACTCGTCTGGCAGTCGCGGAAAACTTTCCTGCGGAGACAGCGCTGTCGCATCCACAGGGTGGATTTCTTCTATGGTGCGAACTGCCGATTAGAATCGATTCATTCGCACTGTGGAAACAAGCGCGCCAAGCCGGCATTAGCATCGCACCGGGACCGCTCTTCTCGCCAGACGGTAGCTTCAAAAATTTCATCCGCCTCAACTGCGGTTATGCTTGGGACGAGACCATCGAACGCGCGATCCGCGTATTGGGCCGCTTAATCAAAGACAGCCTCCGGCGGTAAACGCACCCAACCGCACGATCCGCTGCATTACACAGTCACGTCTTCTTCACCAAAGGGCGCACGAATTCCAAACTCGCGCGGACGAACGCATCGCCGTCGGGGCATTGGTTTTGGAACATGCCGCGCTTCCAGCCGAAGTCGCCGAGCGAAGTGTTGTAGCTCTCGAATTCGATAAATTCCGCCGGCGTTTCGCGTAGCGCGGCGAAGATTTCCGGCCACGGCATCAATCCTTTGCCCGGCACGCCGCGGTCGTTTTCGCAGGCGTGCAGCGCCATGAGTTTGTCGCCCACCTTCCGAATCTCCGCCGGAAAATCGCGCACTTCGGTTGCGAGGTGATACGTATCGATTGCGATCTTGAGATGCGGATGCGCCGCCATTTCAACGAGCCGCAAAGCCTGCGACGGCGTATTCACCAAATGCGTGCGGAACCGACTCATCGGTTCAATGCCCAAACCCACTCCTGCTTGCTGCGCGTATTCTGCCAAGCCGTGTAAACCTTCAGCCGTGCGCGCGTATTCATCCGCCGGCGGACGGCGACGCAACACTTTGCCCGGACGACCATAGAGCGCACCGGAATAAGCCCGCGCACCAATCGCCGCAGCGAGATCGATTTGTTTGCGATGCCAGTCAAACGCGAGTTGCCGATTCTTCGGTTCATCGTCTGACAAATCCGCACCATCCGGCCACAATCCGCCGGGCCCGAGCACAATGCCCATGCCCGCATCCATCGCCGCGCGCTTGGTTAGCGCCGCATCAAAAATCACATCATCACCGACGGAGATTTCGAGCAGATCGAGGCCCAGCGCCCGAGCGCGGGCAAACAGGCCAACTTCGCGATCACTCCAGCATTCCGTCCAAAGATAAATATGCGCGGCGTAGTGCATTTGGGGTGCGCGAAGCAAAGAGCCCGCCTCGCTCAACTTCAAGTTATCAACACGCCCCTCGCCACACCTCACGAATTTTCAAAGTAACCTATTAGGTTACTTTTCATACACACTCCCATTGCCAAGCCATCGGACAAAGTAACCTAATAGGTTACTTTGCAGCGTAAGCTTGAGTGGGGAGTGGTTGAAAACCTCGCGCGAGGAATGCGGAGGTTAGGCGCGCTTGAATTGGACGTCGCGTTCGTAGGCGGCGACATCGGCGAGCCAATCCACGCCGACCGGCACGTTGGCGCGGCGGCAGAGTTCGTCCCACACGGCGTTCCACGGCATCGCGCGCATGTGTTCCATGAACGCAAGCGTTTCGTGCGGCGGGAAGGCGCGTTGCTGCTTCTTCATCGCGGGGAAGAGATCGAGGAATCCGCAGAGAATCGCCTGACGCGTCGCGCGCGTGCCAATGATGTAGGCGGCAAGGCGGTTGATGGAGGCGTCGAAGAAATCGAGCGCCACATAAACGCGGTCCCACGCAGCGCCGCGCGCGATTTCGAGGAAGAGGTTGCGCACTTGATCGTCGAAGGTGACGACGTGGTCACTGTCCCAACGCATCGGGCGGCTGGTGTGCAGCAGCAGTTTCTTGTGGAACTGCAGGTGCGCCGAGACTTTGTCGGCGACGGACTCGGTCGGGTGATAGTGACCGAGGTCGAGACAGAGCACGAGATCGCGGCTGAGCGCGTAGTTGGAATAAAATTCCTGCGAGCCCACGACGTAGGCTTCGCTGCCGAGACCGAAGAGTTTGCCTTCGACCGCATCGATGCAGAGCGAACGATCAATGGACTTGTCGGCGAAGATCGCGTCGTAAGCTTCGGCGAGGCGTTGACGATAACCATAGCGATCGCGCGTTTCATCCTTCGCGCCATCCGGCACCCAGTGGTTGTTAACGCTGGGCGACTTCAATTCCTTTGCGAAGTGCTGTGCGATGCGGCGACTGGCTTGGCCGTGGCGAATCCAGAACGATTGGATTTCCTTGTCGTCGTGCGAAAGCGTCCAGCCTTGCGAGGCGAGCGGGTGCGCGAAGTAAGTCGGGTTAAAATCGAGGCCGATCTTTTCCTGCTTCGCCCAGTCGAGCCAGCGCGAGAAGTGCTTCGGTTCGAGCGCGTCGCGATCCACATGCTCGCTGCCGGTTTCCGCATAAAACGCGTGAAGGTTGAGCCGTTGTTGTCCGGGCAAAAGCGTGAGCACCTTCGAAAGATCGGCGCGCATTTCGTCGCCATTGCGCGCGCGGCCGGGATAGCTGCCGGTCGCCATGATGCCGCCGCCGTCCACCGGGCCCTTCGGCGTTTCGAGTCCGCGCACATCGTCGGCCTGCCAGCAGTGCAGCGAGATCGGAACGGACAGCGCCTTGTTAATCGCCTCTTCAGTATCGACGCCATAGGCGGCATAGGCTTCGCGGGCAAAAGTATAGGGAGTGCTCATGGGTTTTATGGGAGCGCAAAGCAGAAAGTGCCCGCCGCAGAACTTCAAGCCGAGTTCCTGACATCCTATCTCCAACGGTCCGATTTTACGCCACACGTGCGCGGTTGCGCCCATCAGTCGCTCTCTCCACACTCCCAACCGCTTTTACCCCATGGACCACGATTACGCCCAATCGCCGGTGCCGCCCGCCGCGCGCGGCTCTACCCCTCGTTTCTGGAATCTCTACGCCGGCGAACACGCCGCCGGCACCGAATTTATGATCGGCCCGCTGTTCATCGCCGCCGGTGTCGGCGCGCGCGATCTGCTGCTCGGCTTGCTCCTGGGCAACTTGTTCGCCGTGCTCACATGGCGATGCCTGACGATGCCGGTCGCCGCGGAATGGCGACTCACGCTGTATCGCCAACTCGAAATCGTGGCAGGCAGAAAATTCGTCACTATCTATAATCTCGCCAATGCCCTGCTCTTCTGCGCGCTCGCGGGCGCCATGGTCACGGTATCCGCCACGGCGGTCGGAGTGGTCGTGCCCATTCCCATGCCGGAGCTTAACGAATTCTGGCCGACCGGCATTGGTTGGATCGTGGTCGTCGCGATTCTGGGCGCGTTGTTCACGTTGTTCGCGGCCATCGGCTACGAATGGGTCGCGCGAGTGGCCAATTGGTGCGCGCCGTTGCTGTTGGTCGGCTTTCTAGCGTGCGGGTTGACGGCGTTGCCCAAACTCGGTGTGCACAGCTTCGCTGATTTCACGCGCTTGGCCGGCGAAATTTGGAGCGGCGGCGATCCGCTACCGGGGCAAACGAAGTTCACTTTCTGGCACGTGTTTTTCTTCACGTGGTGTTGCAACGCCGCGATGCACTTCGGCATGGCCGACCTGTCGATTCTGCGCTTCGCCAAATCACGCGCCGCAGGTTGGGCGCCAGCCGGTGGCATGTATCTCGGTCACTACATGGCGTGGGTCGCAGCCTCGCTGCTTTACGTAGTGCAATTGCGCGCCGATCCGACCAACACCGCGGTGCTGCCCGGTCCGCTTTCCTACGAGGCCATCGGCATCGCGGGACTACTCTGCGTGATCATCGCTGGTTGGACCACAGCCAACCCCACCATTTACCGCGCGGGCCTCGCGATTCACGCCCTGCGGCCAAGTTCATCGCGCTTTGTCGTCACTTGCGCCGTCGGCGTCGTGGTTACAATCATCGGCATGTTTCCCGTGATCGCGATGCGGTTGCTGGATTTCGTCGGGATCTACGGAACGATTCTCGCACCCGTCGGCGCGTTTCTGGCCGTGGATCATTTTATTCTGCGCAAAGGACGGGCCGCACCCGACGCGTCGGCGCGCACGCAGGGCACGTGGATGTTTTACGTGGCGTGGCTTGGCGCTCTCGCCCTCTGTGCCGTTCCACTGGGGCGCGGCGTGTTCGCCTCCTTCCTCACCGTGCCGGCATGGCTGTTGTGCGGCCTGCTATTTTTGATCCTCTACAATTTCGCCCCAAATCGGCAGACCTAAGCCCATGAGTAAATCAACCCCAAAGAAAGAACTCGCCGCCAAGCCCCGCGCTGAGCTGATCGCCACACTCGAAGCCCGCTTTGCCAAGAACCCCGCGCGTCACAAAGGCATCACATGGGACCAAGTGCTGACGAAGCTTGAAGCGAACTCCGTGAAACTCTGGTCGCTCGCCGAAATGGAACGCACCGGCGGCGAGCCCGATGTAATCGGACAGGACAAAAAGACCGGCGAAATTCTATTCGCCGATTGCTCGCCGCAAAGCCCCATCGGACGCCAAAGCACGTGCTATGATCGCGCCGCGCTTGATGCGCGCAAGGAACACAAACCGAAGACCAGCGCGATGGATTTGGCCGAAGAAATCGGCATCGAAATGCTCGATGAAGAACAATACCGCGCGCTGCAAAAACTCGGCGAGTTCGACACCAAGACCTCAAGTTGGATCAAGACCCCCGAGGCGATCCGCAAGCTCGGCGGCGCCTTGTTCTGCGACCGTCGCTACGATCACGTTTTCACCTATCACAACGGCGCGCAGTCCTACTACACCGGCCGCGGTTTCCGTGGATTGCTGAAAGTCTGATTCAGGCGCGCGAGCAACCGGCTGGCCCAAACGTGGCAGCCAAACAAAAAGCCGCGCCTGGGATAGGCGCGGCTTTGCTTTGCAAGTTATCCGAATTGATCAGCGCAAGAACGCTTCGTGCAGACCGCCGTCCACGGTGATGACTTGGCCGGTGGTCTTGCTGAGACGCTGCGACACGAGGAGGAAATACGCCTCGGCCTGGTCGGCGGGCGTGATCGGAGCCTTCGTGAGGGTGCGGTCAGCGTAGAACTGCGCGAGTTTGGTCGTGAGCGATTCAGTGGCCTCGTCATCCGTGTAAGGAATGTTGTATTTCGCAAGCGAACCGATGACGCGATCGCGCGGGAACATTGCGGAGCCTTTCACGACGGTCGCGGGAGCGACGCCGTTGACGCGCACGGTGGGCGCGAGCTCGATGGCGAGTTCGCGCACGAGGTGATTCGCCGCGGCCTTCGAGGTGTCGTAAGCCACGGAGCCCTTCTTCGCGACGACGGCGTTGGCCGAAGTCGTGAGGACGAGCTGACCCTTGAGGCCCTGCTCTTTCCATGTCTTCGCCGCTTCGTCGCCGACGATATAGCTGCCGGTAACGTTGACGCCGAAGGTGAAGGCCCACTTGTCGTCCGGAATGTGACCGGTCGTGTCGCTCGGCCAGAAAACGCCGGCGGTGACGATAATCGAATCGAAGCCACCGTAAGCGAGCGAGACTTGATCGAGCATCGCGCGAACGCTGGCGCGGTCGGTGATGTTGGCGGCGAGACCGATAGCAGGGCCGCAACCGGAAATACCGGAACCGGCAACGCCGATGCCTTGACCGAGCTTGGCGGTGATTTCGGCGGCAGTGGCCTCGGCCGTTTCGGACTTCATGTCCACGCACACGAGGTTGGCGCCTTCGGGCGCGAGGCGATGCGCGGTTTCCTTACCGATGCCGGAACCAGCGCCGATGATGATGACGGTCTGGCGAGCGAGTTCCTTCTCGGCGGGCATGCGCTTGAGCTTCGCTTCTTCGAGCAGCCAGTATTCGATGTCGAACGCCTCCTGCTGCGGCAGCGCGATATACTTATCAATCGCCTCGGCACCGCGCATGACTTCGACGGCGCAGTTGTAGAACTCAGCCGTGACGCGCGACTCGGATTTGTCCTTGCCCCAAGCGATCATGCCGAGACCCGGGATCAATACCACCGTCGGGTTCGGGTCGCGCATGGCGGGCGAGTTGGCATGTTTGCACTTCGCGTAATAGGCCGCGTAGTCCTTGCGGTAGGCTTCGAGGCCGGCGGTGAGCTTGGCCTTGAGCGCGGCGAGATCTTCGGCCTGCGGATTCCAATCCACGTAGAGCGGCTTGATCTTCGTGCGCAGGAAGTGATCGGGGCAGCTCGTGCCGAGTTCGGCGAGGCGAGCGGCGTCCTTCGAGTTGACGAAGCGCAGGATCTTTTCGTCGTCCTGAATCGTGCCGATGAAACGCTTCTGCTGCGAAACCTGACCGCGGAGCCAAGGGAGAATCGCGGCGAAGGTCGCGCGGCGCTTGGTTTCCTCGATCGTCTGGTATTTTTGACCGCCAAAGGCTGCGGCGTCGCCGCCTTTTTCCGCGTATTTCTTTTCGATGTAGGCGGCGGCTTTCTCGATGCAGTCGAGCGTGTAGGTGTAGCAGGCCTTTTCGTCGTTGTCCCACGAGATGAAGCCGTGCTGGCCCATCATGATCGACTTCACCTTCGGATTGGCCTTGCAGATTTCCTGCATGGCGAGACCGAGTTCAAAACCGGGACGCATCCACGGCACGTAAGCCATTTCGCCGCCGAAGATTTCCTGCGTGAGCTTTTCGCAATTCGCGGAGGCCGCGATCGAGATGATCGCGTTCGGATGCATGTGATCGACGAACTTCGCCGGGATGAAGCTGTGCAGCGGCGTGTCGATCGAGGAAGCGCGCGGATTCAGATTGAACGTGGTGTGCGTATACATCGCCACCATGTCGTCCTCAGCCTGCGACTTGAGGCCCTTGTCTTTGCGCGCAGCGTAAACTTTTTGGAGCGCGATGAGCTTGTCCTGATAAAGCGACGAAAAGTTCTCGCGCTTCGAGGTGCGGAGGTCGCCGCCGGAGCCTTTGACCCAGAGGACTTCGACGTTTTCGCCGGTGAGCGGATCTTTTTCGATCAGCTTGGACGACGTGTTGCCGCCGCCGGTGTTGGTGATGCGTTGGTCGCTGCCGAGAAGATTGGAACGATAAACGAGGCGTTCCACCTGATCGAGCGACGCGGCTTTGGCGTCATCCCAAAGGTAATTCACGTATTGGTAGGTTTTCATAATTTAAGTCGGAGGGTTTTAACGAAGGCCGAGGACCTTCTCGCGGTAGTGTTCGTCGGGACGGCCGGCAATGCGCGCGACCGTCGCGGCGGAAAGAAAACGCGGCGAACCGAGGGTAACCGCGCGGGTAAATGTTTCAGCAGCCTTAACGGCCATGAGCGTGGCGGCGAGCACGGCTTGCGGCGTGCCGCCGAGAGCGATGAGGCCGTGGTTTTCGAGCAGAATCACGCGCGGCGAACGCGACGTGCGCTTAATAAATGCGGTGACAGATCGACGAATCGTCTGCGCGAGCTTGAGTCCCGGATCCACGTAGGGCACGACGACAAACTCGGCGCCGCAGCATACGATCTCGTCAGGGAACATGCGCTTGGTCGCAAAGGCCTTCGTGTGATGCTGCGTGCACAAGATGCCGTTGATCGCGACCGGATGGGTGTGGCCGACAAAATTGACGCCGGGCAACGTGAGCAGCCACGCGTGAAACATTGCCTCGACGGAAGGTTTGCGCGCGGCAGAATCAACGCGCGACGCGAGTAGCGCCGCTTCCACCTCGGCATCCGTCATCTTTTTCGCATCAAGCACGCGCACGAGGTCTTCAAGGCGGCATTCGGTCACGGATTTCGCATCAAGTGTGGCAAGATTCGAACCACTGGCCTTGACGATAAACGTGCCGTCGGAAACGCGAGTGGAGGTGTTGCCTTCGCCCAAAATAGCCAAACGACGTTCTTCTTTCCCAAGCTGGTGGGATAGGTCGAGGAGTTGCGCGATCACGGGGTTGGGCATGACGGAAAGATTAGAAAATGATAGATTCTGATAGATTTCGACCAAAAACTTTCAGGAGCGGTTCAGTAACTGGAATGAGACTAATTGTAGGGCGGGATCGCTGATCCCGCCATGATCGGGTGGAGAAACGCCGAGGCGGGGTCATCGACCCCGCCCTACAATTTTAGCGCAAGCGGTCGCTCGCGCTAACCACTTTACAGCAGCATGTTATCAATCAGTCGCGTCTCATCGATCCAGGCGGAAATCGCCATCATGCATTGTCCGGAAACGACTTCGCGGACTGGCTCCATGGTCACGGGATTGACGATGGAGATATAGATGACGCGCACGCGGCGCTGCTGGCCGAGAATGTGGGTCGCCTCAGCGATGAGTCGGTCGGGAATGCGCACACCGGCCGCCGCCATCTCTTTCGCCTTGGTCAAAGCGCGATAGAGCGACAACGCATCCTGCCGCAGGCTGGGTGTGAAATCGCGATTGCTTAGTCCGCAAGCGAGCCCGTCGGGATCGCGCACGGTCGGCACCACGACCACCTCGATATCGTATTCGAGATCTTTGATCATCTTGCGCACGACAGCGGCGCGCTGTGCGGTTTTTTGGCCAAAATAAACCGAGCGCGGTTGCACGATGTTAAGTAGCTTGGCCGTGAGCGTCGTCACTCCGCGAAAATGCGCCGGGCGCGACACTCCGCACATCGGCTTGCTCAAAATTTCCTCGGCCACGTAGGTCGAATAGCCCGTGGGATAAATCGCTTCGGTCGGCGGCGCAAAGACCACCGTCGCACCGGCTTCTTCGCACAACTTCCGGTCGGCGGCGCTATCCTGCGGATAGTTCGACATGAGTTCGCTCGGCGCGAATTGCAGCGGGTTGAGAAACGTCGACACCACCACGATGTCGGCCTGTTCCGCCGCGGCGCGAATCAACGCGGCCTGGCCGATGTGCAAACCGCCCATCGTCGGAACGAGGGCAACATTTCGACTTTCGGCGCGCCAGATGGCGGCCAGTTGCTTCATTTCCGTGACGGTCTCGACGATTTGCATGGGAAGATGACGCGTTCGGGCAACGTCGGGCTTGAACTAAGGTCAGCGCGCCGGTTTGTTCAAGTTTTTCGCCACCTAACGTCCATCTTCTGTTTTAAAACCCATGATTCGCATCAACGAAAACTACACCAAGCTGAAGGCCTCGTATCTGTTCAGCGACATCGCCAAGCGCGTAAACGCTTACACCGCGGCCAACCCCAACAAGCCGATCATCCGCCTCGGCATCGGTGACGTCACCGAGCCCCTGCCCTCGGTTTGCGTTGAAGCGCTGCACAAGGCGACGGACGAAATGGCCGATCGCGCGACCTTCAAGGGCTACGGCCCCGAGCAAGGCTACGCATTTCTCCGCGAAGCCATCGCGCAACACGACTACGCCGCGCGGGGCTGCAACATCGAGGCCGACGAAATCTTCGTGTCCGACGGCTCGAAGTGCGACTGCGGCAACATTCAGGAAATTTTCGGCCCTGACATCCGCCTTGCGATTCCTGATCCGGTTTATCCCGTTTACGTCGACACCAACGTCATGGCCGGCCGCACCGGTGCCAACGTCGACGGTCGTTACGAAGGCATCACCTATCTCGAAAGCACGCCGGCCAACGGCTACGTGCCTTCGATTCCCGCCACCGGTGCCGATCTGATTTATCTCTGCTTCCCCAACAATCCGACCGGCGCGGTTGCGACCAAGCAACAGCTCGCCGATTGGGTCGCCTACGCGAAGAAGCACCAAGCCATCATCCTCTTCGATTCCGCTTACGAAGCCTACATCCGCGATCCGGAAATCCCGCGTTCGATTTATGAAATCGAAGGCGCGCGCGACGTCGCGATCGAGTTCCGCAGCTTCTCCAAAATCGCCGGCTTCACCGGCACGCGCTGCGCTTACACCGTCGTGCCGAAGTCGCTCAAAGCCTTCGATTCCGCCGGCAAGGAACACTCCGTGCACGCGCTCTGGAACCGCCGCCACACCACAAAATTCAACGGCGTGGCGTATCCGATCCAGAAAGCCGCCGCCGCGATCTACACCGACGCCGGCAAGGCTCAGACCAAGGCGCTGTGCGATTTCTACCTCGGCAACGCCAAGCTCATCCGGGACGCAATGAAGAGCCTCGGCTATTCCTGCATCGGCGGCGACAACGCGCCCTACATCTGGATCAACACCGGCAAGGATTCGTGGGCGTTCTTCGACGATCTGCTCAACAAGGCCCAAGTCGTTTGCACACCCGGTGCCGGATTCGGCAAGTGCGGCGAAGGTCACGTTCGCATCAGCGCGTTCAACTCACGCGCCAACGTTGAGACCGCGCTCGAACGCATCGCCAAAGCACTGAAATAATCTCAGCGCTTCGCTGAAATTGTAGGGCGGGATCGCTGATCCCGCTTTTTTATATCCCGTAATCGCAGGCAGGATCAGCGATCCTGCCCTACAATCAAAGTCCGACGTGTTACCGCGCTGGCAGCATGCTCACAATCTCGTCGCCCATTGCGGTGACTGCATCGCTGATTGCCTGCACGAGTGCGCCGTAATCACGGCCATCCCACGCCACTTCGACCGGGCCAAACATCCGGCGCGTGACGACTTTGCCGTCCGCCTTCGGCTCGGTGATTTCAACCGTGGCCGCGAAACGCGCCACGGTCCGGTCGTTTTGACGGACGCCCTCACCACGGTGAATCATGATCGCCACGTCGTAGTCGCGTTCTTGATCAAACGGGAAGCCTTCCGTGAAAACGCGATTCACGCGCGGACTCGCCAGCAAGGAGTTGCGCACCAGTCGGGCCACACCGTCTTCCAATGGCTCCGCCCATCGCGCGTAATCATTGTAGGTGAGCTCGTGCGCGCCCTGACGGATCACGATCGAACCCTTGGCGAGATATGACGGCAGCGTGATTTTCTTCAGCCCGAGCGTGAACCCGTCTTGGGCGAAAACCGCCGTCTCCGCCACCTGCGAAGCAGACAATACATAAAAGCGCGTCCGGTCAGCCTGCGGCTCCGGCACCACGGAACATCCCGCCAGCGCGAGCGAGCCCGCGAGTAACATCCATTGGGCGAATCGTGTCTTCATGGTCATTCGGGTTGTTTGCGTCCGGAGAGCAGCGCTTGGGGATTACGTTCAAGAAAATCGGCCAACCGCTGCACCGCTTCGGCCGCAGCACTGAGCTTGGCAAACGCCTCGCCGGATTCGGAGCCCAGATTGTGCTGGGCGTTGATAAACTTGCGCAAGGTCTGCGACGCGGCGTTGAACGCGATGAGCGTTTCCCTCGTCTGATCGAGTGTTTCGTTGAGTCGCGTGGCGGTGGGCTCGACCTGACCGTCGAGTTTGCCGATGAGTCCCTTTAACTCGATCGCCGCGGCGTTGAGATTCGTGATCGTTTCTTGGATCTCCGGCGAGCCCGCGAGCGTGCTGAGCGAATCCGCCGCTTCGGTCCATTTCGCGACGAGTTGTTCAAGCTCGAGTTTATTGAGCTGCACGCGCGCATCCGCGATAAAGCCGCGCAACTCCTTCGCCAGTCCGGCGAAATCAATGCGTTTCACATCCGTCAGAATTTCGGAAAAGTTCGCTTGGAATTCCGAGAACGTCGAAGGCACATAAGGCACAACCGCATACTTCTCTTCGAGACCGCGGCGCGTATCGGGGTATTCGTTCGGGTCCATAAAACCCAACTCCACGTAGAGCAGACCCGTCGCCAAACCGATCACGCCGATTTGCGCGCGCAACCCGTCATCAATCAAACGCTGCAGCACTTCGCGATTCGTCACATCCAGTTCCGCGTCCACGCCATCCTTGATGACGTTGCGATTGAACTCACACACCACGCGGACGACAGACTGCTTGCGCGCTTGATCGAAACGGACGTTGAGATCCACCACGCGACCAACACGCACGCCGCTCAATTTGACCGGCGATCCCAAGTCGAGACCGCTGATGGATTCATCGAAATAGACGACAAAGCGCTGTGGCTTGGAAAACAGACTGAAGCTGCCGAATGATAGCAGCGCGATCACCCCGAGCGCACAGGCTCCGATCACGAATGCGCCGACGATGGCGGGACTGACCTTGGTTTTCACGGGTA